>Ga0172372_10000034_pt1 | contig 180206 bp, 158 predicted proteins | sample LakKiv5m_2_FD_114544 | JGI IMG/M metagenome (GOLD analysis project Ga0172372, IMG submission 114544) | Freshwater microbial communities from Kabuno Bay, South-Kivu, Congo - kab_092012_9.5m | ecosystem: Environmental > Aquatic > Freshwater > Lake | place: Democratic Republic of the Congo...
GACCGTGAAACGCCTTAGCGCCGATGATAGTGTGCATTCGCATGTGAAAGTAGGACATCGTCAGGCTCTCCAATTCCAAAAAACCCCGCTCTCAATACCTGAGGCGGGGTTTTTTTATTTCAGATCAATACGGTGCTCCACTGCGATTCAACCGTGTCTAACGGCGTTTGCACAATTTCCAGAACGAAGCTTTTTCAGAACGAAGCTGCTTGGTCCCAATTGGTGTTCGTTTCATGTGATTTTGCATTTATTCCTATATCTTCGTTGCTTTCTGTTTGTTTATCTTGGAATTGAAGTTGAAGTATCTTCTTGATCATCGGTCACGGTATATTTTTGGCCTATTGGTTCTTCTTATCCCGTTTGCCGTTTGCGCTGATAAAGGCGTTTCTCGATACCAGCAACTAAATACCCACTTTCACCAAATACTGGCTACGCATGAAACACGGCTAGAATCAAAATTTCATTCCTTACTTTCGGTTGCTGAAACGGATGAAGAGAGGGCCTGGTTGGTCTACCGGTGGGTCACTTATCATTTCAAACATGACGCGGGTTTGGCCAACAGGATTGGAGATCCGTCACAACATTCACTTGAGAAACTGCACAAGCTTGCGGGCGGTAGTTGTGCGGTTTATGCCGATGTAACTCATCGTTTGATGAAAATGGCAGGCCTTGAGGTAAAGACAATTTATGGTTTGGTGAAAGGTGGTCCTGCAACATCGCACCGCAATGGCAAGCCAGTTAATCATGTGTGGAATGCAGTCAAAGTCGATGGTGTTTGGAAGGTAGTGGATTCCACCTGGGGGGCTGGTTTTGTGGGTCGACAAGGGTTTCAATCGTTGCACAGCGATCTGTTTTTTCTTCTTCCGCCAGAAAAAGCGATGTTAAGTCATTATGACGGCGCTGATGAATTGGGGTATCAACGGGCATTTGCTGTTAACCAGTCGTTGTTTGCCAAATTGCCCGACGATGCCTTGTATGCAGCTGCGGTGGGGCTGGATCCAAAATTAATAGTCGATGCTGCGCGAAGGGAGCCCCGTTTTAATCTGGTGTCGACCTTTGATTTACCTCCAGATGCTTTGCGAGTGATGTCGGCGCCCGTAAGTGGTGTGCTTGAACGCAGGGAACACCGTTTTGTTCTCGAGTCTGCAATTTTTGAAGAATTGATGATTGTTCAGGGAAAGTCATGGAGACCACTGAAGAAAAGTGGCAAGGTTCATTCCCTGATTCTTGTTCCGAGTCAGGGAGAGTTGCTGGTCATGGGGCGACGTCCAAAACAACATGAGTTTGAGGCTTTGTTGGGTTATCGAGTCAAGTAATTCAAGTGCCCTCGAGAAAGGCGTGCGTTATTGCCAGCCATGCCTTAACACCAAGCGGAAGTATTTTGTCATTGAAGTCATAGCTTGGGTTGTGCAGCGTGCAGGGCCCAATGCCATGTCCGTGAGTGCGATGACCCCCATCGCCATTGCCTATCCAAAGATATGCCCCAGGTTTGTGTTGAAGCATGAAGGCAAAGTCTTCCGCGCCCATGGTCGGAGGAAGGTTGGTGTGAACTGCAGTTACTTCAGGCACTCGCTTCAAGGCATTCTTTGCCAGTTCGGCCATTTCCGCCGAATTGATGGTGGGCGGATACTTGCGTTCAAACTCCATTTCAGCAGTTGCACCAAAGGCTGCGCAAAGCTCGGTGCTGAGCTTGTTCATGTGCTGTTCAATCAAATCCAGCGTTTCAATGCTGAAGGTACGAACAGTACCCTGCAATATCGCATGGTCGGGTATCACATTGATTGCTTCGCCAGCCTGAATCTGGGTGACTGACAATACTGCAGGTTCCACAGGTTTGCAGTTTCTGCTGACAATGGTTTGAAACGCGAGAATGAGTTGTGCAGCAATGACCACCGGATCAATGCCAAGGTCAGGCATGGCAGCATGAGCGCCTTTGGCTTGAATTTTGACTGAAAATTCATTGCTCGATGCCATGACCGCACCCGTGTGTGCAGCAAACTCGCCTTCCTTCAAGCCGGGCCAGTTGTGCATGGCAAACACCGCATCAACTGGGTAGCGCTGAAACATGCCGTCGTCAATCATGCGTTGGGCACCAGCTCCGCCTTCTTCTGCAGGCTGGAAAATAAGGGCAACACTGCCTTTGAAGTTACGGTTTTCTGCGATTTCCTGCGCGGCTCCCAGCAGCATGGCCACATGTCCATCGTGACCACAGGCATGCATTTTCCCGGGGTGGCGGGAGGCGTGCGGAAACTGATTGCGTTCCTGGATGGGGAGCGCGTCCATGTCGGCTCGCAGGCCGATCATTTTGCCTGGCCCTTGGGTTCCGCGAATAAGGCCAACCACGCCAGTACGTCCAATCCCGGTTTCCACTGTGTATCCAAGTTCAGCAAGCCGCTTGGCGACGATATCAGCGGTACGGTTTTCTTCGTAACGCAATTCAGGGTGGGCGTGGATGTCTCGACGGGTATTGACCCAGGATTCAATTTTGCTCGGATTCACAACAAACTTCGCTGGTTGGTACAAGCATTAAGAATCGCAGGTTTTGCTCACTGTGGCAATCGCTGTGCTTTACTATGAAAGTTCTTCATCCAAGGTAGGGCAGGAATGATTCGGCGCAGTATGTTGTCAGGCTTGTTGTTGGTGAGCGCTTTTCTATTGAATGCTTGCAGCACGGGTTCTTATTTTTGGCAGGCCACCACGGGTCACCTGCGTGTTCTTGGGGCTGCAGAGAACATTGATGAGGTGTTGTTGCGTCCCGATCTTTCGGGGAAGTTGCGCACTCAATTGCAATATGTCCAGGAAATACGGGAGTTTTCTGTGGTGCAGCTGGGGCTTCCTGACAATCGGAGTTACCGCACTTACGCTGACTTGAATCGCGCCTATGCGGTGTGGAATGTGGTCGCTTCCCAGCCAGACAGTTTGACTTTGGAAACCTGGTGTTTCCCTTTAATAGGTTGTATTTCTTACAAGGGTTTTTATTCGGAGTCTCGCGCAGCGGCCCTTGCGGATGACCTTCGTAAACAGGGCTTGGATGTGGCGGTGCTGGGTGTGCCTGCGTACTCAACCTTGGGTTTTACCCCCGACCCGGTTTTGAATACTTTTGTGAATTATCCGGCAGGTGAATTGGCCAGGCTGGTTTTTCATGAGCTAGCGCACCAGGTGGTTTACATTGCCGACGACACAATGTTCAACGAGAGCTTTGCGACGGCGGTTGAGGAATTGGGGGTGATTGCCTGGCTTGCCCAACCTGGGCGGGAGGTGCTAAAGGCGCAGTATGATCTATTCGATTCACGCAGAAATGCCTTCCGGCTTATGTTGGCGCGTGCTCGCGATGATCTGGAGCAGATTTATGAGAACAGCAATAGGCTGGACACACCGCAGGTGTTGAGATTGAAAGAGCAGCGTTTCAAGCAGTTGCTGGTTGACTACGATGCATTGAAGGAGTCTTGGGGCGGATGGGCTGGTTATGACCGGTTTATGGCCGAAGATTTGAACAACGCGAAGTTGGGTGTGTCTGGTTTGTACACCCAATATGTGTCTGCCTTCAAGGCTTTGCACAACCTCTGTGATCAAAGCTTTCAACGTTTTTATGCAGCCACCGAAATGTTGGGTGAATTCTCCCGAGAACAGCGTGAAACGCTGTTGACGGAGTTGGAGCATCGCGAGCCTTTGTCTTTTGGCTTCAAATGTTTATAAAAGCAGGCTGTGACCGTTCTTCAGCACGGGCCGGCCGTCTTCGAACACCAGAAAGGATTGCGGCTCGAAGGGTGTCCATACCTCGTCGTTCGTGAGCGCCGAGGTTGCAATTACCGCAACTCGATCGTTCTGTGTGGTTACGGCACCAAAGTCGACTTGAATGTCGCAATCAACCAAATGCGCGGCTTTGAAAGGATGTGCGCGAACGATGTACTCGAGTTTGGTAGAGCAATGCGTGTACATCGCTTGCCCGTTGGACAGCAGCATGTTGAAGGTGCCGTGTTCAGCGATCTTCGAACACACCGGGCGAAGCACCTCATCGACTTCGGCCACGCTGGGGCGGTTGCCGGCGGTACGGTAACCAAATTCGTTTTTCAGGGTTTGCAGCAATAGGCAGAACGCGAGTTCGCTGTCAGTTTCTCCAATGGGCAAAAAGTCGCCTTGAAGACTTGGGTTGAAATCTTTCAAATCACCGTTGTGCGCAAACACCCAAGCCTGTCCCCAGAGTTCTCGAATGAATGGATGGCAGTTTTGAAGTTTGACCTGCCCAACTGTGGCTTTGCGGATGTGGGATATCACATTGTAAGACCGGATGGGGTAATTCCGGATTAATTCCGCCACTGGGGAATCAGAGGCAGGGCGGTGATCGATAAAACATCTTGCCGCGGAGCCTTCGAAAAATGCGATGCCCCAGCCGTCTGCATGTTCATCGGTCAGGCCGCCTCTTTTGGCAAAGCCCTCAAATGAAAATTGAATGTCGGTTGGCGTGTTGCAGTTCATGCCGAGCAATTGACACATGGTTTAATTGGTAAATTGTTGATTAATTGATTTTTATTTTAAGAGACTTTTCATGTCTGAGAAGGATGATTTTTACAAAGACCTTTTAACTGAGGTTTTTGATGTGGGTGTTTTGGCGGCCCAGCCCGAGCAAGCCTTGAAGGAGGCTTGGCATGAGCAAATCATGCCTTGGTTGAGCCAGTTGGCCCCGGAGCGCGAGCGTGTGTGGGTTTTTGGTGCAGGCAAGGCGGCCGCATCCATGGCCAAAGCCCTGGAGGGTGTGGCCGGTTCGTCAGAAAAACTGCAAGGGTTTGTTGTAACCCGGCGCGGACATGAGGTGAAAACTTCAACGATCGAGGTGGTTCAGGCTGCGCACCCAGTGCCGGATGAAGACGGACAGCGAGCTGCGCGCAGACTACACAAAGCCGTTTCGGAAGTGCCTTCAAGTGACGCTGTAATCGCGCTTGTCTCGGGCGGCGGTTCAAGTTTGCTCAGCGTGCCTGTGCGCGATATTCCCTTTGTTGATTTGCAGCAGTTGAACCGTGCCTTGTTGGCCTGCGGTGCGCCGATCGACGAAATGAACATCGTGCGCAAGCATGTGACACAAACGTTGGGGGGGCAGTTGGCGCAAGTTTGTCGTGCCCCGGTGTTTCAGTTGTTGATATCGGATGTACCGGGAGATGATCCTTCCTCAATTGCTTCAGGCCCATTTAGTCCGGATGAGAGTACTTTTCACGACGCCATGGAGGTGATCAAGCGTTGGGCGGTGCAAGTGCCACACTCAATTGCCAGGTATCTCGAGAAAGGGATAAAGGGTGCGGTGCCTGATACACCCAAGCGGAGTTCGCTGGTTTTTCGCAAAGTGAAAACCCATTTGCTGGCCAGCAATTTGAAGTCGTTGAATGCTGTAACCCAACACCTTGAGGTCAAGGGATACAAGGTTTTGAACCTTGGCGATACTTTGGAGGGTGAGGCGCGAGATGTGGCGCAGGTGCATGCAGCTATTGCCAGGCAAGCAGCCATGGGACAAGGGGGCTGGCCTGCTGCTCCGCTGGCGATTATCAGTGGCGGCGAATGTACTGTAACCCTGAATGACACGCAGTTGAGGCAAGCGCGGGGTGGGCGCAATTCCGAGTTTTTGTTGGCTTTGGCTTTTTACCTTCGGGATATGAGCGCACCTGTTGAGGTTGCAGCTATTGCGGCAGACACGGACGGGATTGACGGTATTGGCGGGCATGCCGGTGCGTTGATGTTGCCCGGCGACAGGCAGCGCTGCAAGGCTGCCAAGCTTGCGCCTCAGTTGCACTTGGATCAACACACCAGTTACGACTACTTTAAACGCCTGGATCGATTGTTGATGACGGGGCCCACGATGACCAATGTGAATGACCTGAGGATTATTCTGATCGGCAAGCCCTGAGAAAGTTCGGGCAATCTGCGTGAGGTAAAATACAGATCGTTCCAAACTTTATCTGGCCCTCATGATTCAGACCATTCAAATTGCTCCGCCCGATGATTGGCATTTGCACCTTCGCGACGGCGAGGCCCTGGAGCATGTAGTTGCGGCCACGGCGTTGAATTTCCGGCGTGCGATTGTGATGCCCAATTTGAAGCCGCCTGTGACCACGGTGGATCAAGCCGTGGCTTATCGTCAGCGTATTCTGGATGCCGTAGAGAAAGCTTGTCGCACGGGCGATTATTCCGCGGAGGAACAGGCCGTCATGCGTTTGTTTGAACCCTTGATGGTGCTGTACCTGACCGGTGCGACGAGCCCTCAGGAAATTGAAAAAGCGGCCAACAGTGGTGTAGTGCGAGCAGTGAAGTTGTACCCAGCTGGCGCGACCACAAATTCTGAAGCTGGTGTTTCCGATTTGCTGGGCCAATGCGGCGCCGTGTTGCAGGCCATGGAGCTTCATGGTTTGCCTTTGCTGGTACATGGTGAAGTGACGGATGCGGATGTGGATGTGTTTGATCGCGAAGCCGCATTTGTAGAGACGGTGATGAAGCCTTTGCGTCGGCAGTTTCCGAATTTGCGGGTAGTTTTTGAACACATCACCACTGAGCAAGCGGCCACGTTTGTCACAGAGAATTCGGGGCGTGACGCGCAGGGCAGGTTGCTGCTGGCTGCAACCATTACACCTCAGCATTTGCTTTATAACCGCAACGCTTTGTTCAAGGGTGGTTTACAGCCACATTGGTATTGCCTGCCAGTGTTGAAGCGCGAAGTGCATCGCAAGGCACTGTTGAAAGCGGCAACCAGTGGTTTACCGCAGTTTTTCCTGGGTACAGACAGTGCTCCGCACGCCAGGCATTTGAAAGAAATGTCATGTGGTTGTGCCGGTTGTTATTCTGCACCCTACGCCATGGCCATGTACGCTGAAGCTTTTGAGCAGATGGGGGCATTGGAAAGCGTTGAGCTGTTTGAAAAGTTTTGTAGTTTGAATGGCCCTGCATTTTATGGTGTGCCTGTAAACGAAGGTGTGTTTGAGCTACAGCGCAAGTCTTTTGAAGTACCGCAACGGCTGCCCTTTGTTACAGAAAGTGGGATTGTGCCTTTGAGGGCAGGAGAGGTGCTGGATTGGACTGTTACCCGTCTTCGGTGAGCGGTGGTGGCAGACTCAGCAGGTAGCCCCTGGCTATGGCCCTATGGTGAAAACCGTGCCCGTTTTGATTCTCGATTTGATCATGAGGGCGCTGTTTCCCGTCGGTTGAATGATCTGCGTGGTGAGCTGGTTGAGGCCACCCCCGTTTTTTTGCATTCAACCGAAAATTTGGGGGCGCTCGAATATGAGCGCCTTGTGCAAACTGGCCAGATCCCGACTCGAGATCTTTCTCACGATTGGTACAACGGCCAAGTTTGGTTGGCCTTTCCCAAAGTCAAGCAGCTGATCAATGCACTTCATGTACAGGACGCCTGTTGCTCTGCGGACCAAAGTGGAAGTTTGTCTGGCAATGGTCGAAGTCGCTTGCGCGATGCCCTGACTTTGTTCGATGAAAGCGGCGCGCTTCTTTTGACCACGGAGTGGTCGCTCTGCACGGCCTTGTTACAGCACGACTGGAAAACCTTGCTGCTTGATCAGCGAGAAAGCTGGAGTACCCGTGCCAGGGTTTTATTGTTGGGGCACGGTTTGCTGGATTGCATGAGTGCGCCTCACAAAGGTTTGTGTGCAAAGGTGGTGCCGGTGCAGGTTCCTTCGCTTGACATGGAATTGCCTGAGCTGCAGCGATTGCTGTTGTTGGTGGTAGCGCAACTTCGCGCACCCTGTAACTTGAGCCCCTTGCCAGTGATGGGGGTTCCGGGCTGGTTTCGAGATTCTGAGCGACCGGGCTTTTACAACGATTCTTCTGTTTATCGCGCGAAGCCAACACGTCGGGTTTCTTCATCTCATGAAAGATTGGCTTTTATTTGGGATGGGTCTACACTTGCTTTCGGAAAGTGCGTCGGACAATCGCTGCCTGAATTTCAGGGAGAGGAAAGTCCGGACTCCAGTGAGCACGGTGCTGGTTAACGACCAGGCGCTATAAGGTTTTGGTGACAAAACTCAAAGCGACGGAAAGTGCAACAGAAAACACACCGCCGATGGAAAGGCAACTTTCACAGGCAAGGGCGAACCGGAGGTGTAAGAGACCCCCGCAGGCTTGGCGACAAGGCTGGCTAGGTAAACCCCACTTGGAGCAACACCAAATAGGCGCGCAGGCGCTTTAAGCGCCAACGGCGCTCCCCGAGCGCGCGGGTAGGTGGCTTGAGCTGAAGAGTAATTTTCAGCCTAGAGGAATGATTGTCACTTTGGCTGCAAGGCCATTGAACAGAATCCGGCTTACAGGCGCGCTTTCTACTTCCCCTCATCAGGTTTTAATTCCCCAGCTATTTCTTAAGACATTACTTTCAGTGTTGTCTTTATGCTCTTATTTTTTCAGTCATTTTTTCTTGATTAATTTCTTCAAAGTGCTTCTAAGTCCTTGGTTGTAAAGCGTTTTCTCGAGAGAACTGCTTGACCACCGATTTCATAATGCGTAAAGTGGTGATTCGTGGGGATTTGTGTGATTTTGTGGGAATTTAATTCGCGTGTATCAAGGCAGTTCTTCCTTATCAATGGATGCAAAAGGGCGCATGAATGTGCCACAGAAGCATCGTGACGCGCTGCAAATGCAGTGCGAGGGAGCCTTGACGCTTACAAAACACCCCAACGGCTGTTTGTTGATGTTTCCGCGCCCTGTTTGGGAGCAGCATCGAGAAAAAATTGCCGCTTGGCCCATGTCCGCCCGCCCTTGGCAGCGTATTTTCCTTGGCTTTGCAACAGATGTTGAAATCGATTCTGCAGGTCGTATTCTGGTGTCCCCAGAATTGCGGGAAGCAGCTTCGTTGAGCAAGGAAGTGATGTTGTTGGGCATGGGTAGTCATTTTGAGATCTGGGATTCCACGCTGTTGAAGGTGGAAGAGGAAAAGGCAATTGCTGCGGGCATGCCTGAATCACTGAACGAATTCAGTTTCTGAAGGTGAGTGCCGATGAACACATCCCCGTGCTTCTTCAACCCACGGTTGACGCCCTGTTGCACACGCCCGACGGACTTTATCTGGACTGTACCTTTGGCAGGGGCGGACACAGCCGCGCTTTGCTCGAAAAGCTTTCGGCGAAGGGGCAACTCGTGGCCCTTGATCGCGACCCTCAAGCAGTTCAGGCCATGGGTGAAATCAAAGACTCCCGTTTTCGGGGTGTTCGCAGTGCGTTCGCCGATCTTGAGTCGGCGCTTGATTTGTTGGGTATCGATCAAGTGGATGGCGTGTTGATGGATATCGGCGTCTCTTCACCCCAAATCGATCAGGCTGAGCGGGGATTCAGTTTCCGCCGGGATGGTCCACTGGACATGCGCATGGATCCGCAGGCTGGAGAGTCAGCGGCCAATTTTCTTGCTCGGGCAGAGGCCCGGGAAATCAAAGAGGTGATAAAGAATTATGGGGAAGAACGGTTTGCTGTTCAGATTGCAACAGCGATTGTTGCTCGCCGCGCGGAGCGGCCGATCACTACAACACTCGACCTTGCCCAGATCGTGGCAGGGGCAGTTCGCACGCGGGAGCCGGGCCAGGACCCTGCAACGCGCACCTTTCAGGCTTTACGGATTCACGTCAACCAGGAGCTTGCGCAGCTCGAACAAGGTTTAACTGCGGCCTTCAAAAGATTGAAGGTGGGTGGAAGGCTGGCGGTGATCAGCTTTCATTCACTTGAAGATCGAATTACCAAGCAATTTATTGAGAAGCTGGCGAATCCAAAATCGCAACAGGATGCCCGTTTGCGCAAACTACCGCTGCCCGAGCCCACGCCGTTGATGAGAAAGCTGGATCGCATCAAGCCGAGCAAAGAAGAGTGTGAGTTGAACCCCCGTTCACGTTCATCCGTGTTGCGCGTGGCTGAGAAGCTGGCCGAGTGGCCGGCTGGTTCTTCGGTAGGGGGGAACGCATGGGGCGCTTGAATATTCTGTTGCTGGCTTTGGTGATTTTTTGCGCCATGTTGGTGGTTGAGCAGCAACACGCTGCGAGAACCTTGTTTGTTGCATTGGGCCAGGAGCAACAGGCTGAGCATCAGATTGAAGTGGCGTTTACCCGTTTGCAATTGCAGCAAGTGGCCTTGGCCAAAGGTGAGCGTGTGGATGAAGTTGCGCGCACCCGACTGGATATGAATCCTCCGGCCCCGGGCTCGGTGGTTTTCATGCAGCTGGAGGGGGGCTTTCAACGTGAGTAAAGCTGTTCGTTTCGGCGGATCAGAATTGTTGGAAATGCGATTGCCAGCCTGGCGATCGCGTTTTGTTTTGGTGTGCATCTTTCTGGCTTTTGGCGGCTTGATCGCGCGCGCTGCCTACTTGCAGGTTATTTCCAATGACTTCTTGCAGGAACAGGGCGCCAAACGCCTGGAGCGTACGCTTCCACTGCAGGCGAGTCGAGGCAGTTTGCTGGATCGCAACATGGTGGTGTTGGCGCAAAGTGTTCCGGCCCAGGCTGTGTGGTATGACGGCCGTCGAATTGTAGATGCCAAGGATGAAGATTTGCGAAAGCTTGCTGCTGTGCTTGGTTTAAAGCCCGACCGGATGATTGCCCAGATGCGTAAAGATTCCAAGCGCGCATTTGTTTACCTGGACCGTCAGGTCGATTCCGATGTTGCAGCAAAAGCCAAGGCCTTGAAAATTCCTGGCTTGGGGTTTGTGACCGAGAGCAAGCGCTATTACCCCCAAGGCGAGACCATGGCGCATTTGGTGGGTTTTACCAGCATTGAAGACAAAGGCCAGGAAGGCGTCGAGCTTGCTTTCAATGACCGGCTTACAGGTGAAGACGGCGAACGAAATGTGTTACGCGATCGCCTGGGCAATGTGATTGAAGACATTCGGGAGCTGCGCCCGCCCGTGAATGGACAGGATTTGGTGTTGTCCGTGGATGCAGATGTGCAGTACATCGTGTTGTCAGAGCTGAAGAAAGCGGTTGAGCAGCACAAGGCCAAGGCTGCCGCTGCCGTGGTGCTGGATGCGAAAACTGGTGAATTGCTGGCCATGGCCAATATTCCCACCTACGACCCCAACAACAGGGGGCAGTTGCATGGTGAAAAGTTGCGCAACCGAGTGTTCACTGACATGTTCGAGCCCGGCTCAACCTTAAAGCCATTTGGTGTGGCCTTGGCGATGGATCAAGGCAAGGTAAAAGCCAGTACAAAAATTGACACTGGTAATGGACGTATGTCGATCGGGCCAGCCACAATCAGTGACACAAAGCCGCATGGTGTCATGACTGTTGAGGAAATCATTCAGAAGTCCAGCAACGTCGGTACCTCAAAAATTGTGCTGGAGCTTGAGCGAAAGGATTTGTGGGATTTTTTCAATTTGCTGGGTTTTGGACAAACTCCCTCGATTGCATTCCCCGGCTCAGTGGCTGGTCGTGTGCGCCCCTGGAATAAATGGCGTCCGATCGAGCAAGCGACCATGTCCTACGGGCATGGTATTTCTGTGTCCCTGATTCAGTTGGCGCAGTCGTACACTATCTTTGCAAACAAGGGACACTTCGTTCCGGCCTCCTTGATCAAGCGTGGGCCGCAAGACCCTGTTGTGTCCCACCGGGTGATTGGCGAGAAAGTTGCAGATAGCATGTTGCACATGCTTGAGCTGGCCTCCGGGCCGGAAGGTACAGCGATCAAGGCGCAGGTGCAGGGCTACCGGGTTGCTGGCAAAACCGGTACAGCACACAAGCAGGAAGGTGGACGTTACGTGAACAAGTACGTTTCCTCTTATGTTGGCCTGGCACCTGTTTCTGATCCTCGTGTCATCGTCGCCATTATGGTGGATGAGCCCAAGGGGGGGGTGTACTACGGTGGTTTGGTTGCGGCGCCAGTGTTCTCGACCATTACCAAAAGCGTGTTGACTCGCCTGAATGTTCAGCCCGATGCGATTGAATCGACTGAGCAGTTGCGCAAGTTTGTTGCCGCACCGAGCGCAGCAGGGAGCCGCCTATGATCAGCGCTTACTTGCATTCTGTGTCCGAGGTGTTGGCTGAGCTTCATGAGCGCGGCTTCTACGCCGATTGCTCGGGCTTGGTAACAGATCACCGTCGCTTGACAGGTCCTCGGGATGTGTTTCTTGCCGTGCCTGGTGAAAAGTTTGATCCGCGAAATTTGGCCGATGATCTGTTGATCGAGCAGCGGTGTGGTCTAGTACTGGTCGATTACGACGACCAGCGCGCCTACCAAAGCGCCAGTGTGTTGCCCGTACTGCATTTGAAAACCATGTTAGCCGACCTGGCTTTTGGTTATTACGAAACCCCCAGCGATGCGATGACCATTATTGCGGTGACGGGCACCAATGGGAAAACCACTGTCACCCGCTGGTTGGCGCAGGCACTCAATCATCTTGGCAAGAAAGCCGCTGTGATCGGCACTTTGGGTTATGGCGAGCCGGATCAATTGAAGGCTCACACCGGTTTGACCACTCCAGATGTGGTGGGTGTTCATCACCTGCTGCATGAATTGCGTCAACACCAGTTTGACACGGTTTGCATTGAAGCTTCGTCGATCGGGCTTGAGCAGCGTCGGCTGGCCTGTGTCAGCATCGATGTCGCGCTCTTTACCAATCTATCTCAGGATCACCTGGACTATCACGGGGACATGGCCGCGTATGGCCGTTCCAAAATGATTCTGGCTAGCTGGCCGACTTTGCGGTTGGCGGTGGTCAATGCGGATGATTCTTTCGGCATGGAGTTTTTGGCCAATGTGCAGCGCAGAAATATTGATTGCTCCGCTGTAGGGCGCGCAGACAGTGCTGAGTGCCAAATTCTGAGTGTTGCCCATCAAGAAAACGGCCAACGCATTGAATTGAAAATCAACGGTGCAAGCACCCAGATCGACACGTCCATCATTGGCGAATTCAATGCTGACAATATGGCATTGGTGTTTGCGACTTTGATAAGACTTGGGTACGACGCAAGCCGGGTGAAGAGCGCTTTGGCAGGGGTTACTCCAGCACCTGGACGCATGCAGCACATTGAAGGCGAACCGGCGGTGGTTGTTGATTACGCGCACACCCCAGATGCACTGGAAAAAACACTACTGGCGCTTCGGCCATTTGCCAACAAACGCCAAGGCAAGCTGTGGGTGGTGTTTGGTTGTGGTGGCGATCGGGATCGCAGCAAACGCCCTTTGATGGGAGCTGCGGCAGCTGACAAAGCCGATTTCGTGGTGGTTACCTCAGACAACCCACGCAGTGAAAAACCAGAAAACATTCTGCAAGAGATAGTGGATGGAATCGACAAGGCCCGGCAGGACAAACTTCATGTCGAGGTTGATCGCGTGCGGGCCATTGAATTTGCCGTTGCCAAAGCGAGCGCCAAAGATGTCGTGTTATTGGCTGGCAAGGGGCACGAAAGTACTCAAACGATTGGTGCACAAGTAATTGCGCATTCAGATGTGCAGTGCGCGATGACCGCGCTGGGCAAGCGAGGTGCGCATGCTTGAGTTGAACTGGGCCTTTGAACACGTTGCGACTGCTTTGAGTAAGCAGTTGAAACAGGATGCGCCAGAGGTGCCAGGTGCTGTGCGCCTGATTCAAACAGACAGTCGTTTGGTTGAAAAGGGTGATCTGTTCGTGTGTTTGATTGGTGAACGATTTGATGCCCATGATTTTGCAGAGCAGGTGATGCAATCGGGTGCTGCTGCTTTGGTGACTAGTCGCGAACTCGATTTGCCGATTGCCCAGTTTGTGGTGAATGACACTCGTCTTGCCTTGGGTGCCTTGGCCAGTGCCTGGCGGCAACAGTTTGATTTGAAGGTGTTGGCTGTAGTGGGCAGCAATGGCAAAACAACCAGCAAAGAAATGTTGGGCAGCATCTGCAAGGCGCAATGTGGCAACGATCAAGTGCTGGTGACTGCGGGTAACCTGAACAACGACATCGGCGTGCCACAAACATTGTTGAAACTGCGATCTCAGCACCAGATGGCCGTGATTGAGATGGGCATGAATCACCCCGGGGAGATTGATTACCTCGCCGGGTTGGTAAAACCTGATGTTGTGCTACTGACCAATGCACAGCGAGAGCACCAGGAATTCATGAAAACCGTGTTGGCTGTCGCCAAAGAAAACGGCAGTGCATTCACTCATTTGCCGCGCAATGGTTGTGCGGTATTTCCGGTGAGTGAAGAGTTCGATGCTTGTTGGCAAGCGCTGTCAACCGGCAAAAGCACCTTGCGTTTTGGATGCGGTGCGGATTTCGATATTTTGCCAGCACGGCGTGATTCTGAACAATCCACTGTGATGCTAAGCGCTCTGGGTAAGCACATTGAATTGCACCCGAATTTTATTGGTGAACACAACTACGCCAACGCAACTGGAGCGGCAGCTGCGGCCCATGCAGCGGGTTGTACTCATGAAGCAATTCAAAAAGGTTTGAATGCATTTCAACCAGTGAGTGGACGCCTGCAAATTGCCTTGAACACGCCACTGATGTTGTTGATCAATGACAGCTATAACGCAAACCCTGATTCTGTGAATGCTGCAAGCAAAGTGCTTGGTCAGCAGGCAGGCAGTACTTTGCTGGTACTGGGCGACATGGGTGAGGTGGGCAATCAGTCAGATGAATACCATGCTGAAGTCGGTTGCTATGCAAAACAGGTCGGCGTCAAACACCTGTATGCCCTTGGCGACGCGACCACGCACACCGTATTGGCCTTCGGCGAGGGTGCAATACATTTCAAAAACATAGAAACCTTAATAGAAAACACCATGAATACTACGAAGCAAGGCCGATGGTCTGTGCTGGTCAAGGGCTCCCGTTTCATGAAAATGGAGCGAGTTGTGCAGGCGCTGATTCAACATCATTCAGGGGAGGCTAACCATGCTTCTTGAGCTTACCCAATGGCTTGCGCAAGACATTCGCGCATTCGGTGTTTTCAATTATTTGACTTTGCGTGCGGTGTTGGCATGTGCCACTGCACTGTTGGTTGGGCTGGTGGCTGGGCCCATGGTGATTCGCAAATTGACTCAATACAAAATTGGTCAATCTGTACGTGATGATGGTCCCCAAACTCATTTGGCCAAAGCCGGTACACCCACCATGGGTGGTGCGTTGGTCTTGATTGGTATTGGTATTTCAACCCTGTTGTGGGCTGATCTCTCCAATCGTTTTGTGTGGGTGGTGATGCTCGTCACCTTCGGTTTCGGCTGGATAGGCTGGGTCGATGATTACCGCAAAGTGGTGTATCGCAACCCCAAGGGCTTGTCAGCGAAATGGAAGTATTTCTGGCAAAGCGTGGTGGGGTTGATCTGTGCGTTCTATCTGGCTTTTGCCGTTTCTGCACAAAGCGGACAGGAAGTGCTGGATATTTTTGTGGCCTGGGTTGAAAGCGGTTTTTCAATGCACCTGCCCAACAATGCAGACCTGATAGTGCCCTTTTTCAAGTCGATCAGCTACCCCTTGGGTGTTTGGGGTTTTATCGCTCTGACTTACTTTGTGATCGTGGGCACCAGTAATGCGGTGAACTTGACCGATGGCCTGGATGGCTTGGCGATTATGCCCACAGTGATGGTGGCATCCGCCCTGGCGATTTTTGCCTACGTGGCCGGCAATGCGGTGTACTCCAAATATTTGCTGCTGCCATACATTCCAGGCGCAGGTGAGCTGGCTGTTTTCCTCGCAGCTATTGCTGGCGCAGGTTTGGCCTTCCTCTGGTTCAACGCTTACCCGGCACAGGTGTTCATGGGTGATGTGGGTGCACTCGCTTTGGGTGGTGCGCTGGGTACGGTTGCTGTGATTGTTCGCCAAGAAGTGGTGTTGTTCATCATGGGTGGCGTGTTTGTGGCGGAGACCCTCTCGGTCATGATTCAAGTGCTCTATTTCAAGTACAGCGGTGGGAAACGGGTATTCCGAATGGCGCCGCTACACCATCACTATGAACTGAGTGGCTGGAAGGAAACCCAGGTTGTGGTTCGGTTCTGGATCATCACAATGATTCTGGTGTTGATTGGTTTGTCTACGCTGAAATTGCGTTGAAATTGCGTTCAAATTGAGTTGAAACGAATGAATTTGCTTCTTGATCAGTCGGTTTTGCAAGTCGGACTCGGTGAGTCTGGCTTGGCTTGCGCGCGCTGGGCGCTTGCGCAAGGCGCCCGGTTGACTGTGATCGACACGCGTGAAACTCCTCCAGGATTGCAAGAGTTGCAATCCATTCAACCCGATGTGCGCGTGTTCAATTCGGTAGGCGATTTGAATTGGGACTTCAACCGTGTGGTGGTGTCACCTGGTTTGCCGCCTTCTCATCCTCTGATGGTCGGGGTGCTCGCACAGGCTGCGGAACATTCCACTTCCGTTGATTCTGAACTTGACCTGTTTGCCGACGCACTTCAGGCCTTGCAGCAAAGTAGAAACTACAAACCGCAAGTGGTGGGTATTACCGGAACCAATGGAAAAACCACCACAACTCGAATGGTGGAATGCCTCGCGCAGTTCGCCGGGAAAAAGGCTGTTGCAGCAGGCAACATCAGCCCGGCTGCTCTGGATGCTTTGCGTGAGCAATTGGAAGTGGATGATTTACCCGATGTTTGGGTGCTTGAGTTGTCGAGTTTCCAGTTGCACTGGACCAAGCGCTTGAAGTTTGATGCATCGACCGTGCTCAACATCACGCAAGACCATCTGGATTGGCACCCCGACATGCGGGAGTACGCCGAAGACAAGTTCCGAATCTTTTCGGAGAACGGCGTGTGTGTGCTGAACCGGGATGATGAACTCGTGGCCAAGGTCAATTTGCCTGCTGGAGCCGAGGTGATCACCTTTGGCACAAGTGCCCCTGTTCATGCCAATGACTTTGGCCTGATTCGGGAGGGCGGTATGTTGTGGCTGGCGCAATTGGTTGGAGACCAAGAGGTGCTGACATCCACTCGCCGCAAAAAGCAGGAGGAATCAGAACCCAGCCAAAAGCTGTTGATGCCGACCGAGGCTTTGCAAGTAGTGGGCTTGCACAATGCGAGCAATGCGTTGGCTGCTTTGGCCTTGTGCCAAGGCCTTGGTATGCCAATGGCCAAGTTGTTGCATGGGTTGCGCAGCTACCAGGGCGAGCCTCACCGGGTACAGCACGTTGTGCAAATTGATGGTGTCGATTATTTCGATGACAGCAAGGGCACCAATGTAGGGGCCACTGTGGCGGCATTGAACGGTTTGGCCAAGCCCACCGTGTTGATCGCCGGCGGCGACGGAAAAGGGCAGGACTTCTCGCCCTTGATTCAGCCTGTATCGAATTACTGCAAGCATGTGGTGTTGATTGGAAAAGACGCTGACAACATGATGAGTGTCCTTGCCGGTGCGCATGTGCCCTGCGAAAAAGCAAGTACTTTGGAGCAGGCTGTTCAAGTGGCGGCCAGCAAGGCCCGTGAGGGCGACTGTGTGTTGCTCAGCCCTGCATGCGCAAGCCTGGACATGTTCAGGAATTATGTGCATCGAGCTGAGGTGTTTGTGGATGCCGTTCGAGCCATTGCGGCCGACAGGGGGCAGCCATGCTAGGCAATTGGGGCAAGAAAGATCAGAACAGCATGCAGTTCAAGAGCCTGATCCCCGCCACTGCGGCGGGTGGTGGTTTGTCATCCTCCATGTACAAAGTCAACCGTGGACCTGCGGTGTCTCAGGCCATTGACCAAGGCCTGATTTGGGCTGTGTTGGCGCTGCTGTTCCTTGGGCTTGTGATGGTGTATTCCGCCACTGTGGCTTTGCCCGATTCCAACAAGTATGCCAACTATCAAACCACGCACTTTTTGGTTCGGCACGCGGTATCCATTGCAGTGGCATTTGTGGCGGCCTTTTGTGTTTTCCAGATTCCAATGAAAACCTGGCAAGAGTTGGCGCCCTTGGTGTTTTTGTGTTGTATCGCTTTGCTGGTGTTGGTGTTGGTTCCCGGTATTGGCAAAGAGGTGAATGGTGCTCGCAGATGGCTATCACTGTATGTGTTGAATATTCAACCGTCTGAATTGATGAAGGTGTGCGCGATCATTTATGCAGCCGACTACACCGTGCGCAAGCAAGCCTACATGCAGCGTTTTGGGAAGGTTTTGTTTCCCATGTTCATGGCTATGTTTTTGGTAGGCATGCTGCTTTTGCTTGAGCCTGACATGGGCGCATTCATCGTGATTGTCACGGTGGTGTTCGGAATCCTGTTTTTGGGTGGTATCAATGCACGGGTTTTCTTTGGTGTGTTGTTCGCTCTAAGTGCGGCATTTGCCTTGTTGATCGCCTTCAGTGATTACCGCCGTGCCCGCTTGTTGGCTTACCTCGATCCATGGGAAGGCGACAACGCTTTGAACAAGGCCTATCAGTTGTCACATTCCTTGATCGCTTTTGGGCGAGGTGAAGTATTGGGCGTAGGTTTGGGTGGCAGTGTTGAAAAATTGCATTACCTGCCCGAGGCCCACACCGACTTTCTGCTCGCGGTCATTGGAGAAGAGCTTGGTTTTGTGGGTGTGACGGTTGTCATTTTGCTGTTCCTCTACATCGTCAAACGATGCTTTGCCGTGGGTGCCCAGGCCATCGCGCTGGAGCGAACATTCTCCGGGTTGGTGGCCAAGGGCGTAGGCATCTGGATTGCAGTTCAGTGCTTTATCAACATGGGAGTGAATTTGGGTGTTCTGCCCACCAAGGGTTTGACCTTGCCTTTGATGAGTTATGGAGGCTCCGCAATCCTCGTGACCTGCGCAGCCCTTGCCTTAGTGCTCCGGATTGATCATGAAAACCGAACCATGATGCGGGGAGGTGCTGCATGAGCAAAGCCCAGCGATTGGCATTGATTGTAGCGGGTGGTACCGGTGGCCATATTTTTCCGGGTTTGAGCGTTGCCTCTGAATTGAAAGCCCGTGGTTGGCAAGTTCAATGGGCGGGAAACCCACAGGCCATGGAAGGTCGTTTGGTGCCAGCAAACGGCGTTGAAATGAACACCTTGGTGTTCTCGGGTTTTCGTGGAAAAGGTATCTTGCAGCAGGTTTTCATGCCATTGAAATTGCTGCGTGCATTCTGGACTTCTGTTCAGATCCTTCGTCGCACCCGGCCCGCAGTGGTATTGGGCATGGGCGGGTATGTGGCATTCCCGCTGGGCATGATGGCCAGCTTGCTGAATATTCCTTTGGTGGTGCATGAGCAAAACTCGGTTGCAGGCTTGACCAACAAGGTGTTGGCTAAATTGGCAGATCGAAACCTGGTTGCTTTTCCGTATGCCCTGCCCAATTCCAATTGGGTGGGCAACCCCGTGCGTGAAATGATTTACAGCCAGCCAGAGCCCCGCGCGCGTTTTCTTGGCCGCAGTGGTCCGTTGAAATTATTGGTGTTGGGTGGAAGTTTGGGTGCACAAGCCTTGAATGAGGTGGTACCCAAAGCCTTGGCCAACTTGCCCACAGATTGCAGGCCTGAGGTGGTGCACCAAGCGGGAGAGAAAAATTTGCCCGCCTTGCGCGACAACTATGAGAAGGCTGGCGTAAGCGCCCAGCAGCTGGCATTTATTGATGATGTTGCAGGTGCCATGGCTGCGGCCGATTTGGTGATTTGCAGGGCTGGTGCAATGACTGTCGCGGAAGTCGCCGCCATTGGTGTTGCAGCGTTGTTTGTGCCTTTTCCGCATGCTGTTGACGACCATCAAACCCACAACGCAGGTTTTCTCGTGAAAGAGAATGCGGCCTGGCTGCGTCAGCAACACGAATTGGACGCCACATGGCTGGCGAACTGGTTGCAACAAATCAGCCGGGAAACATGCCTTGAACAAGCAGAGCGGGCGAGGGCCTTGGCCAAACCACAAGCCACTCAGGAAGTGGCGAACTACATTGAACAGGTTGCGAAGGTATGAAACACAAAGTCAAACATGTGCACTTTGTAGGGATTGGTGGTTCTGGCATGAGCGGAATCGCCGAAGTATTGATTAACCTTGGTTACAAGGTGAGCGGTTCCGACTTGTCTGATTCTGCCGTGACTCAGCGACTGGCCAAATTGGGTGCCACCGTGTTTACAGGTCACGAACGGTCAAACATTGCGGGTGCAGATGCAGTGGTTACATCCACTGCTGTTGGCGGCAGCAACCCTGAAGTGTTGGCAGCGCGCGCAGCACGGGTGCCTGTGGTGCCACGCGCTGTCATGCTGGCCGAATTGATGCGTTTGAAGCAGGGTATTGCTGTGGCTGGCACGCACGGCAAAACCACGACTACCAGTTTGGTGGCCAGCATTCTGGCTGAAGGCAAACTCGACCCCACTTTTGTAATTGGCGGACGTTTGAATTCGGCGGGTGCAAACGCCAAGCTGGGCACTGGCGAATTTATGGTGGTTGAGGCTGATGAATCAGATGCATCGTTTTTGAACCTGATGCCGGTCATTGCAGTGATCACCAATATTGACGCCGACCACATGGAAACCTACGGGCATGACTTTGCACGTTTGAAGCAAGCCTTTGTGGAGTTCACACAGCGCCTGCCTTTCTATGGTGTGGCTGCGGTGTGCGTCGATGATCCTTGTGTGCGCGAGATCATGCCGTTTGTGTCCAAGACGATCGTGACTTACGGTTTGTCGGAGCAGGCACAAATTCGCGCAGTGAATGTTCAGGCTTGCCAAGGGCAAATGAAGTTCACGGTGTTGCGTGAAGACGAGGCACCGCTGGACATTACCTTGAACTTGCCTGGCGACCACAACGTATGCAACTCACTTGCAGCAATTGCCGTGGCCACGGAAATTGGTGTGTCCGATGAAGCGATTGTTACCGCCCTTGAAAAATTCAATGGTGTTGGTCGTCGCTTCCAGCATTACGGCGAAGTGGCCGCCAAAGAGGGAGGGCACTTTCTGGTGGTCGATGATTATGGACATCACCCTGTTGAAATGGCTGCTACACTCGCGGCCGCGCGGGGTGCCTACCCGGACAAGCGCTTGGTACTTGCCTTTCAGCCCCACCGTTACACGCGCACCCGCGACTGTTTTGAAGACTTCGTCAAGGTCTTGGGCACACCAGACCTGGTGATTTTGTCAGAAGTGTATGCCGCCGGAGAAGCACCGATTGTCGCCGCCGACGGTCGCTCACTGGCCCGCGCCGTGCGTGTGGCCGGGCGCACAGAACCTGTATTTGTAGAAGACATGAATGAGATGGAAAGTACGATTTTGAATATAGCGCGTGACGGCGATTTGGTTATCACCATGGGTGCAGGTTCAATTGGCGCATTGCCTGGTCGCCTGGTCGCCAGTGCCATGGGAGGCAAGCCATGAGCACACGGATTGACGCAAAAGGCTTGGGCAAAGTGGTAGTGCTGTTCGGCGGTCGTTCTGCTGAACGGGAAGTGTCGTTGAAATCAGGCAGCATGGTGCTGGCCGCCTTGCAGCGCAACGGCGTGGATGCGCATGGATTTGATCCCGCCGAACGCAGCATGGTTGAATTGGCCCAAGGCGGTTTCGACCGCGCTGTTATTTCCCTGCATGGCCGCTTTGGCGAAGACGGCACGATTCAAGGTGTGCTGGAGTGGCTAAATATTCCCTACACCGGCAGCGGTGTGACTGCCTCGGCCCTGGCCATGGACAAAATTCTGACCAAAGCTGCGTGGATCAGTCAAGGCCTGGCCACGCCCGATTACGTTCGTCTTGAGCCTGGTTTCAATGTGAATGAAGTGGTGCAACGCTTGGGCCTGCCCCTGATCGTAAAACCAGCGCAGGAAGGATCGACCCTTGGTTTGACCAAGGTAAAAACAGCAGATCAACTGCAAGCCGCTTTTGAGCTTGCATACAAGTACGACCCGAATGTACTGGCAGAGAAGTTTGTCAGCGGGCAAGAGTTGACTGTGCCCGTGATGGGCGAAGGCGCAGGTGCGCATGCACTGCCCGTGATTCGCATTCAGGCCCCGGATGGCAACTACGACTATCACAACAAATACATCGGCAATGAAACCAAGTACTTCTGCCCAAGCGGTCTGAGCGCCGATTTTGAAGCGGAAGTGCAGGCGCTTTGCGTGAAAGCCTACCAGGTGTTGGGTTGTGCAGGCTGGGGGCGTGCCGATGTGTTGGTTGATGAAAGTGGCAAACCCTGGTTGCTGGAAATGAATACCTCGCCAGGCATGACTGACCATTCGCTGGTGCCCATGAGCGCACGAGCCAGTGGCGTGGAGTACGACGACTTGGTGATGCAGATTGCCGCCAGTGCGCGGCTGAAAGCATCTGGTTTGAACGTGGGGGGCGCGCGCTAAATGTTGGGAGCCATCTGGAACGACGACAAACTCATGAGCATTATTGCCGGGCTGTTTACAGCGCTGGCCATGGTGCTGCTGGGTTATGCGTGTATTCAGTGGTTGATTCAGCGCCCGGTGTTTGAACTGAAGCGCGTGGAATTGGTGGGCGATGTAGAGCGTGTGAATTTGATTGGTTTCAAAGCCAATGTGTTGCCAAAAATTGAGGGTACTTTTTTCTCGGCCAATTTGCAGAAAGTACGGGAGCAGGTGGAAGCCCAACCCTGGGTGCGCAAGGCTGTTGTGCAGCGAACCTGGCCTAGTGGCTTGCGCATCCAGATTCAGGGGCACACACCCTTGGCGCTGTGGGGAGAAACACGATTGGTCAACACGTATGGCGAAGTGTTCTCTGCCAACCTGGCCGAGGTGGCAGAAGACCAGCAGTTGGCCGTGTTGAATGGGCCAGCAGGCAGCGAACTGCTTGTTTCAAAAATGTATGTGTCAAGTATTGAAAAACTGAAAACGCTGGGCATGTGGCCCTCGCGCGTGGAGTTGTCAGATCGGTATGCCTGGTCGATTGAAACAGACACTGGCATCACGATTGAACTGGGCCGCACACAAGAGAATTTCAGCATAGAACAGAAAATGGATCGACTGCTGGCGGTTTATCCAAAAATTACAAGCCAGGTGATGGCAGCAGTAGAGAGAATTGATCTGCGCTATCCACGGGGTGTTGCAGTAAAGGGCGAGCGTTTGGCGGCGTCAAAGCCTGCTGGGGCTTCAAGCGTGAAATTGAACTGAATATGAAAAATTGAAACTGGGCACCATGAACAAAGAGCCGAAAGATTTGATAGTTGGGCTGGACATTGGCACTGCGAAAGTTGTGGCCATGGTTGCGGAGTTGCTGCCTGACGGCCGCTTCGAAGTCATAGGCGTGGCGCAACACGAATCGCGGGGGTTGAAAAAAGGGGTGGTGGTCAATATTGAAGCCACAGTGCATTCCATTCAGCAGGCCTTGGAAGAGGCGGAGTTAATGGCGGACTGCAAAATTAAAACTGTACTCACCGGCATTGCCGGCAGTCACATTCGCAGCTTCAACTCCTCGGGTATGGTCGCCATTAAAGAGCGTGAAGTGACACAGGCCGATGTGGCCCGTGTGATTGAAACCGCCAAGGCGGTGAACATTCCAACCGACCAGCAAATTCTGCATGTGTTGCCGCAAGAATTTATCGTGGATGGTCAGGAAGATGTGCGTGAGCCACTGGGTATGAGCGGTGTGCGTTTGGAAACGCGCGTACACATCGTGACAGGGGCTGTTTCAGCAGCACAAAACATTGTGAAGTGTGTACGCCGTTGCGGGCTTGAAGTGCAGGACCTGATGCTTCAACCCCTGGCTTCCAGCATGGCTGTATTGACTGAAGATGAAAAAGAATTGGGTGTGGTGCTGATTGACATTGGTGGTGGTACCACTGACATTGCCGTCTTCACTGGCGGCGCAATTCGCCACACTGCGGTCATTCCAATCGCTGGCGATCAAATCACCAACGACATTGCGATGGCCTTGCGCACACCAACGCCCGATGCGGAAGAAATCAAGATTCGCCACGGTGTGGCCAAACAAGTACTGGCCGATCCACACGCAAAAATCGATGTGCCTGGCATTGGCGAGCGCGACCCGAGAACTTTGTCCAAACAAGCCTTGGCCGCTGTCATCGAACCGCGTCTTGAAGAGTTGTTCTTGATGGTGCAGCAAGTATTGCGCGAATCGGGTTACGAAGAATTGTTGTCCTCAGGTGTTGTGTTAACGGGTGGCACCAGCTTGATGCCTGGTATTGCAGAACTGGGTGAAGACATTTTCATGAAACCTGTGCGCATCGGTGTGCCCGATTACGCGGGTGGTTTGGCTGATATGGTTCGCACCCCGCGTTTTGCAACAGCCATGGGTTTGCTGCACGAAGCACGGGCCCAACATTTGCGTGGCCGCCGCGTGGCTTCACAAGGTGGCGGCTTGAAGCAAACCGTACAGAAAATGAAAGAGTGGTTTTTGGGTAATTTTTAATTGTAGTTTTTTTTAATTAGTTTTTTCGGCGATGTTAATTTTTGCTAGATAGGAGGCAAACACCATGTCATTTGAAATTCTCGAGACAGAAACCCAAGGGACTGTCATTAAAGTTGTGGGTGTGGGCGGCGCAGGCGGTAACGCGGTGGCCCACATGATTGCGCAAGGCGTTCAAAACGTCGAATTCATTTGCGCCAACACCGATGCACAGGCGCTGGCAAAAACCAAAGCAAACGTGCTTATTCAATTGGGTAAAACTGGTTTGGGTGCAGGCGCAAAACCCGAGGCCGGTCGCCAGGCGGCAGAAGAAGACCGTGACCGCATTCGCGATGCCTTGCGTGGTGCGCACATGGTATTCATTACCGCAGGTATGGGCGGTGGTACAGGTACAGGCGCTGCACCAGTGGTGGCTGAAGTTGCCCAAGAACTGGGAATTTTGACCGTGGCTGTTGTAACCAAGCCTTTTGAATTTGAAGGCACCAAACGTTGCAAGGCCGCGGAAGAAGGCCTGGAGAAATTGTCCAGCAAAGTGAATTCACTGATCATCGTGTTGAACGAGAAACTGCTGGAAGTGGTGGGCGACGATGCAACTCAGGAAGACTGCTTCATTGCAGCTGACGACGTGTTGCACAACGCATGTGCAGGCATTGCAGAAATCATCAATGTAGAAGGCAATGTGAACGTCGACTTCGAAGATGTGAAAACAATCATGTCAGAAGTGGGCAAAGCCATGATGGGTACTGCAACGGCCAACGGTCCTGACCGTGCGCGTGAAGCTGCTGAGCAGGCCATCGCTTCTCCATTGCTGGAAGGTGTGGATTTGTCGGGTGCCCGTGGTGTGTTGGTGAACATCACTTCAAGCAAGAGCCTGAAGCTGAAAGAAACCAAGGAAGTGATGAATATCATCCGCGCTTATGCGGCTGAAGATGCAACCGTGATTTTCGGTACTGCCTACGATGAAACCATGGGCGACGATTTGCGCGTGACTGTGGTTGCGACGGGTTTGGGCCGCAAAGCCGCCAAGCCCACTTTGGTACAGGCTGAACAGTACCAGCCCATGGCCCGCACCGGTACGTTTGATGCGGTAAGTGGTCAGCAAGGTGAAACGGATTACGCCATTCCGGCCGTATTCCGCAACCCACGCGACAACGCCGCTTCACGGGTACAGGCCTTGCAGGACAGTGGTATGGACCGGTTTGACATTCCCGCATTTTTGCGTCGTCAGGCAGACTGAAGGTAGTGAGTTAGTCAACACAAGCGATCTGCTTTTCGAGAACATTTTCGAAAAGTGAGTGTCCTATCATTGCCCTTGGTAGTTCGGGGGTGAAGTTTGCAGTTTTGCCGAAGACTGCAAATCCGCGATCTACCCAGGGTCGCTTGTGTGGTGTATTTTTGAGGTTTTAGGAGAAGTATAAAAATGACAATCAAGATCGGTGACAAGTTGCCAAACGCAACCGTGTTTGAGTTTTTTCATGAAGAAACTGAGGGTTGCTCTTTGGGGCCCAACAAATTTGAAGTGGAAAAAGAGCTGGCCGGTAAAACGGTTGCCATCCTGGCTTTGCCAGGGGCTTACACACCAACCTGCTCCGCAAAACACGTTCCAGGATTCATCGCACACTTCGATGCGTTTAAGGCCAAGGGTGTCGATGAAATTTGGTGTATTTCCGTGAATGACGCATTCGTGATGGGCATGTGGGGCAAGTCCTTGGGCGCAGAGGGCAAGGTGCGTATGCTGGCGGACGGTTCTGCCGAGTTCACCAAGAAAATTGGCATGGAACTGGACCTGACATCTCGTGGTATGGGCGTTCGTTCCAACCGCTATTCGATGCTGGTCAAAGACGGTGTGGTAACCCAGTTCAATGTGGAAGCACCCGGTGTTTTCGAGAACAGCACCGCCGAAAAGCTGTTGTCCCAAATTTAAAAAATAACCGAGAAAACAGGGTAATTCGTGCAATTTTGCGACACTTTTACCCTTTTTTAACCCTAATTGGAGTTTGACCTCCATAAAAAATCTTGGGTTGAACTGACCGGATGGTTACACTTCGGTGACAATTCAAGGAAAGTTGTGTGAAACAAAGAACCCTAAAACAAGTGTTGAGTGCCACGGGCATCGGCTTGCATTCCGGCAAGCGGGTGACCATGACGCTGCGACCCGCGCCTCCTGACACAGGCATTGTGTTCAGGCGCGTCGACCTGCCAGAGCCGGTCGATTTTCCCGTGAATGCCTTGGCCATTGGCGACACGCGCATGGCGTCCACGCTCGAGAAAGATGGTGCCAAGGTTTCCACGATCGAACACCTGATGTCTGCTTTGTGCGGGTTGGGCGTTGATAATGCTTACATTGATTTGACCGCAGTAGAAGTTCCCATCATGGATGGCAGCGCCATCTCATTCGTGTTTCTCATTCAGCAGGCGGGCTTGGTTGAACAATCTGCGCTGAAGAAATTCATTCGGGTTAAAAAGCCGATTGAGGTTCGGGAAGGTGAGGGCGCCAGCCTGAAATACGCCAGTTTGAAGCCATACGATGGCTTCCGCTTGAAGTTTGAGATTGATTTCGGTCACCCGGCGATTGACAAGACCGGGCAAATGGTCGAGATCGACTTCTCCAGCACATCTTTTACCCGAGACATTGCCCGTGCTCGCACCTTTGGTTTCACTCAAGACGTAGAAACCTTGCGCAATTTAGGCTTGGCGCTGGGTGGCAATCTCGACAACGCGATTGTGATGGATGAGTATCGAATTCTGAACTCAGACGGATTGCGCTACGACGACGAGTTTGTGAAACACAAGGTATTGGACGCGATTGGCGATTTGTACGTCATTGGCCACCCGATTATTGGTGAATACCAAGCCTATCGTTCCGGTCACGGTTTGAACAATCAGCTGATTCGGGCCTTGATTCAAGATGCTTCAGCCTTCGAGGTGGTGACTTTCGAAAGTGTCAGGGAAACACCTACTGTATTTAGAGCAGATTGGGCAGTTGCCTAAGGGGACAATTGTAAAATAATATTAAACACAACAAAATCTTGTGGTTTTCGGATACATTCTAGAAACTACTTGAATTTGTGATGTTTGTTCAGGGCTTGGGTAGCCTCCTTCAATGGTGAATCCCCCAGCCGGTTTTCAAGGTCTAGCCACGCTTTTCGGGCGGCATCCGAGAAAACAGCCCTTTTTGGGCGACGCTCCAACTGCTTCGATGTCAAAGGGTTGGTTTGTATTTGTAGCTGAATTTCGTTTATATTCATGCCCGAACCCTGCAGATGTTGAATCAGGCTGGGTAAGGATTGCCTCAGGCGCGTCAGCGCCGCCGGGGTCGACACGAAAATTTTTAGTTTGTCTTTTTTGATTGGTCCAACACTAAAGGTCACGCCTCGAAGCGATGGCCAAGTGTGAATAATCTTCTCAAGCCGACGTGATTGCGCCGCTTGAGTGATTAATGAGCTGGTTTGTGGTTCCTGCATCAGGCTTGCCAAGGGAGATAATGCGGAATGCTTTGGTTTCACCGGGTGTTCTCACTAAAACCCGTTAAAAACGGGTGAATTCGGTTCGCTACGCGGATTGAGGAGGTTATACATGCAGTTAATTCTTATGCGGGGTCCTTTTTCTCGCACCAGTGTACTCAGTATAAAGACCAGCCACGTTGCTTTGTTGCTTGTTTTGCTGGTTATGTTGGCGGGGTCTTTCATGGCAGCCGGCCTCTACTTGGCTGCGCGTTATGGTGAGAAGATTCCGGTCGTTCAAGATATTGTTTATTCACAACAATTGGCCAAGCACCACGATGTGGCTGAAACCGGAAGCCCCTTGGACGCCATGGCCATTCGGCTGGCCGAGATGCGTGCGCAGCTGGCCCGTCTGGATGCGGTGAGTGTGCGTTTGTTGAAATCCAACGGGCTTGACACCAAAGTCACCCTGACAGAGCAACTGGGCCAAGGTGGTTTACAACAAAAAGACGAAAAATCGCTGAATTACAGGGAAGTCAAAACGGCCATTTCCGATGTGGCCAGTCAAATCGAACGACAGGCTGATGTATTCAGCATCATCGACACCGACCTTCAAAGCGCCCGAGTCAAGTTTCTCAGTGTTCCCAACGAATCTCCCCTTCTAGACACTATCGCAGTCAGCAATTTCGGTAACCGAATTGACCCATTTACCGGCCGTCGTTCTGTTCACGAGGGTATTGACTTCATTGCCCCCACAGGCACGCCCATTTTGGCGGCCGCGGCAGGTGTAGTTGTGGAGGCCAAGTGGCACCCAGGCTACGGCAACATGGTCGAAATTGAGCACAACAACAAAACCACCACGCGGTATGCTCACGCATCCAAGCTGCTGGTTAAACCCGGCGACATTGTGCGGCTTGGTCAAAAAATTGCCCTGGTGGGCAGCACCGGCCGCTCAACGGGCCCGCACCTGCACTTTGAAGTGCGCGTAGACGGTGTGCCACAAAACCCCAATAAGTTTCTGGAAAAGAACGGTCTTCCCCGTCCTGGCCCTTCAACTGTGGCCGCCTTAAACGGCTTATTCTCGGAAAGCGCTACTGTCCCGCTGGACTAGACTTCGCGTGCTAAACTTCTAGGCTGTTTTTGGAATCGACCGGACCCAAAACCCGGTCGATTGACTTTCAGGCCCCTCAAGGGTCGAACCAGCCGACATTATGATCACAGACACTCTGAAAAAGCTTTTTGGCAGCCGCAATGAACGGTTGCTAAAGACCTACCGTAAAACCGTCAACCAAATCAACGCCCTCGAGCCGACCGTTCAGGCCTTGAGCGATGACGCTTTGCGTGCGAAAACTGCCGAATTCAAAGAGCGCCTGGCCAAAGGTGACTCGCTGGACAGCTTGCTGCCCGAGGCCTTTGCCGTGGTTCGAGAGGCCAGCGTGCGGGTGTTTGGCATGCGGCACTTTGATGTGCAGCTGATCGGCGGTATGGCCCTGCATCAGGGCAAAATTTCAGAAATGCGCACCGGTGAAGGTAAAACACTGGTGGCCACCTTGCCCGCCTACTTGAATGCACTGGAAGGAAAAGGCGTTCATGTGATTACCGTGAACGACTACCTGGCTTCTCGCGATGCTGCCTGGATGGGCAAGCTCTACAGCTTTCTGGGTCTGACTGTGGGTTGTAACCTGTCCCGCATGCCACACGACCAGAAGCAGGCTGCGTATGCGTCTGATATCACCTACGGCACCAACAATGAATTCGGTTTTGACTACCTGCGCGACAACATGGTGTACAGCGTGGGCGAGCGTGTTCAGCGTGGTCTGAATTACGCGATCGTCGACGAGGTGGATTCGATTTTGATCGACGAGGCGCGCACGCCCTTGATCATCTCCGGTCAGGCTGACGATCACACTGAAATGTATCGCAAACTGGACAGCCTGCCCAAGCAGCTGGTTCGAATGCAAAGCGAGCAAAAGCCCGGCGAGGAAGAGGTGCCCGGCGACTTTTACGTGGACGAGAAGGGCCACCAAATCCAGATGAGTGAAGCCGGCCATGAAAAAGCCGAACAGATCCTCAGCCAAATGGGATTGCTGCCGGAAGGCGCCAGTCTCTATGATGCAGCCAATATTTCCCTGATGCACCATGTGATGGCGGCCTTGCGCGCCCACAATCTGTTTCACAAAGACCAGCACTATGTGGTTCAAAACGGTGAAGTGATCATCGTGGACGAATTCACGGGCCGCCTGATGCCAGGCCGCCGCTGGTCTGATGGCTTGCACCAGGCGGTGGAAGCCAAGGAAGGTGTTCGCATTCAGGCCGAGAATCAAACACTGGCCTCCATCACCTTCCAGAATTATTTCAGGATGTACAAGAAGCTGTCGGGCATGACCGGTACAGCCGACACGGAAGCTTTTGAATTCCAGTCCATTTATGGTCTGGAAACCGTGATTATCCCAACGCATCGACCAATTCAGCGTAAAGATGCACAGGATAAAATTTACAAAAGTGCGCGTGAGAAATACAACGCCATTCTTGAAGATATCAAAGACTGCTATGAGCGTGGTCAACCTGTGCTAGTGGGTACCACCTCGATTGAGAATTCCGAATTAATCGCCAGTTTCCTTGAAAAAGAGAAGCTGCCCCACAACGTGCTCAACGCCAAGCAGCACGAGCGCGAGGCCGAGATTGTGGCCCAGGCCGGGCGCCCGAAAGCCATTACCATTGCGACCAATATGGCAGGCCGGGGAACCGACATTGTGTTGGGTGGCAACCTGGAGCGCGAGCTGGCCGGCATTGAAAACAATGCTGAAATTGATGAAGCAGCCAAGCCTGCCCTGATCGAGAAAGCGCGCGCCGAATGGAAGCTGCGCAATGAAGCGGTGCTGAATTCTGGCGGTTTACACATCATTGGTTGCGAGCGCCATGAAAGCCGGCGTATCGACAACCAGCTGCGTGGCCGCGCCGGTCGTCAGGGTGATGCGGGTTCCTCGCGTTTTTACCTGTCGATGGAAGACCAGTTGCTGCGCATTTTTGCAGGTGACCGCGTGCGCGCAATTATGGAGCGCTTGAAATTGCCTGAAGGCGAGGCCATTGAGGCAGGTATTGTGTCCCGCTCAATTGAGTCTGCCCAGCGCAAAGTGGAAGGTCGCAACTTCGACATTCGCAAGCAATTGCTGGAATACGATGATGTGTCCAACGAGCAGCGCAAAATCATTTACGCGCAGCGCAATGAAATTCTGGAATCAGCCGAAATTCGCGAAACCATTGGCAACTTGCGGCATGGCGCCTTGGAGGCGGTGTTCCGTGAGTACATTCCTGAGGAGTCCGTTGAAGAGCAATGGGATCTGGAAGGTTTGGAAACCGTATTGCGCAATGAGTACCAGCTTGAGGCCACTTTGCGCCAATGGCTGGAAGAGGATGCCAAAAGCTCGGACGAAGATTTCCTGAAGCGCATTCTTCAAATGGCCGACGAAATCTACGAAGCCAAGGTTCAATTGGTCGGTGTGGATTCCTTCGCCAAGTTTGAAAAAACATTGCTTTTGCAAAGCATTGACACGCACTGGCGTGAACACCTGGCTGCACTGGATTACCTGCGCCAAGGCATTCACTTGCGCGGTTATGCCCAGAAAAACCCCAAGCAGGAATACAAGCGCGAAGCCTTTGAGTTGTTTGGCGCCTTGCTGAACCGAGTGCGCGACGAGGTGGCCAAAGTCTTGTTGACGGTGCGAGTTCAATCTGCGGAGCAAGTGCAGCAAGCGGAGCAACAGCTGGAGCAAGAAGCTGCTGCGCATTTGGACAATATGCAGTACCAGCACCCGGATGCCAGTGGTGACGGGGAGCAGTCTGCAGAAGCAGAGCGTTCCGCTGCGCCAGCCAACGTTCCTCGCCGCGTGAGTGAAAAGGTGGGTCGTAACGACCCTTGCCCCTGTGGTTCCGGCAAGAAGTACAAGCAGTGCCACGGAAAAATTTCCTGAAAATATTGAAATAGTCGCGCGAAATGCGCAAGCCGAGGAGTTGATAGCCATGCCTGTGAATTTGAATGTACCTGCTGCTGATTCCTTGTTTCCAGTCGCCGGTTTGGACATGGGTTATGCCATGGCCCAAATTCGCAAACCCAACCGAAAGGATGTCTTGGTGGTGCGTGTGGCAGAGGGCAGCAGTGTAGCGGGTGTGTTTACGAAAAACCGCTTTTGTGCCGCCCCGGTTCAGGTGTGCCAAGCCCATTTGAAAGCAGGCAAGGGTATTCGTGCCCTGGTGGTGAACACCGGTTGCGCCAATGCGGGCACGGGCGAACGTGGTTTGTCTGATGCACGTGCAACCACGGCCAAAGTGGCCGAGTTGCTGGGTGTTCAGCCTGAGCAAGTGTTGGTGTTTTCAACTGGCGTCATTCTTGAAAACCTGCCCATGGATCGCCTGTTGTTGGGCATTGATCAGGCGGTTGCAGGTTTGGGCAAAGCCGATTGGCTGGATGCCGCCACCTCAATCATGACCACCGACACCTTGCCCAAAGCCAGCAGCCGCAAGCTGAAAGTGGGTGCAGGTGAAATTGCAATCACAGGGGTTTCAAAGGGTGCAGGCATGATTCGCCCCAATATGGCCACCATGCTGGGTTACCTGGCCACCGATGCAGCCATTGCACAGCCTGTGTTGGAAAAGTGGACTACAGCCATGGCGGATGCCTCATTCAATCGAATCACCATTGATGGCGATACATCGACGAATGACAGCTTTGTGGTGATCGCCACAGGCAAAAGCAAGGCTGTGAATATTCAAACCGGCAATGAGCCAGAAGCTGAGGCCGTATTCGAGGCACTGAAGGCCGAGTCGATCAAGCTGGCCCAGGCAATTGTTCGCGATGGCGAGGGTGCCACCAAATTCATCACTGTGAAAGTTGAGCAGGCCGGCAGTGAAGAAGAGGCGCTGAAAGTGGCTTACGCCATTGGCCATTCTCCTTTGGTGAAAACTGCGTTTTTCGCGTCAGACCCCAACCTGGGCCGTATTTTGGCGGCTGTGGGTTATGCCGGCATTGATGACCTCGACCAAACCAAAATTCAACTGTATCTGGGCGATGTCTATGTGGCCCAAAATGGCGGCCGCCACCCCGATTATCGGGAAGAGCAAGGCCAGGCGGTCATGAACGATGCAGAAATTACCGTGCGCGTTCAATTGGGGCGTGGCAACGCCAGCACCACCGTGTGGACCACAGACTTTTCGCATGAGTACGTCACCATCAATGCGGACTACCGCAGTTAACACGGCTGCGCGATGAGCACCCAACACAACGACACCAAAGCGATTCTCGAGCAGCTTGGCCGTATCGCCCAAGCCTTGGAGCAGGGGGTGATGAAAGCCCCCACGAACTGGAATGCCTCCACTGCGTTTCGCCTGCATCACAGGGCGGGCCAATTACGCCTTGAACCAGTAAAAACAGTCGAGTCACTGGATGCGGCTGTGCTGAAAAACATTGGCCCCCAACTTGAGAAGGTGGACCAGAACACCCACCAGTTCGTGAAAGGTTTGCCCGCCAACAACGTGTTGCTCACAGGTGCGCGTGGCACCGGCAAGTCAAGTTTGGTGCGTGCCATGTTGAGCCGCTACGCGCCCCAGGGTTTGCGCCTGATCGAGGTTGACAAAACAGACCTGCTGTTTTTGCAAGACGTGGTTGACCTGGTCAACGGCAGACCCGAACGTTTTATTGTGTTTTGTGACGATCTGTCTTTTGAGGAAGGCGAGGCTGGCTACAAGGCATTGAAAAGCGTATTGGATGGCTCTATTGCGGGCACATCGGACAACGTGTTGATTTACGCCACATCAAACCGCCGCCATTTGCTGCCGCAAATGATGAAAGACAACCTTCAAACCCAGCACATGGACAATGGCGAAATTCGTCCCGCCGAAGGCATTGAAGAAAAGGTATCGCTGTCAGACCGATTCGGTGTGTGGGTATCTTTTCATGCATTCAATCAGGATGAGTACCTGGCCGCTGTGCAGGTGTGGCTGGAGCATTTCAACATGCCTTACACTGATGAGGCTCGCCACATCGCACTTCGATGGACCATTGAGCGCGGTAGCCGCAGTGGCCGCCTGGCCTATCAGTTTGCCAAGCATTGGGCCGGCTCAAAAGGTTTATAAGCCGAGTGACAACTTACCCTGTAAAACCCCGAATTGATGTGGCAGTGGCTGTGGTGTTCAATGCCGGCGGCCAGGTGCTGTGGGGTTGTCGGCCAGAAGGTAAACCTTATGCCGGTTACTGGGAGTTTCCAGGTGGCAAGGTAGAGCCAGACGAAACGGTTTGGCAGGCCTTGGTGCGTGAACTGAAAGAAGAACTCGACATCACTGCCCTTGAAGGTGGCCCGTGGTTCCGCATTGAACACGACTACGAGCATGCCAACGTGCGTTTGCACCTGTACCGTGTGTGGCGTTTTGAAGGCAGCCCCAAGTCGCTGGAGAACCAGCGCTTCACATGGGCCAGCCTTGACAGCTCAGACCTGTCTCCTATTCTGCCTGCCACTGAACCCTTACTGCCCAAATTGGCTCAGCCTACGGTGATGGCACTAAGCAACTACGAGGCCGGGTTTGAGGCCTGTGCCCAGCGACTTGAGAGGGGATTGAGCAACATCAAGACGCCGATTTATATCCAGTTTCGCGAAAAGGCCCTGAGCGGCAATGCCTTGATTCAGGCCTTCGAGCACTGTTATGGTTTGTGCCAGAAAACCGGGCAGGCGATGTTATTGAATTCGGATACCTGGCTAAACCTGCGTGAGCATCTAGACGCTTTGCCATGTCCGCTGCATTTGACGCAAGCGCATTTGCTGTCGGGTCAGTTTCAGGATTTGCAGTGTGCTGGTGCTTCTGTACACGATACTGACAGCTTGAGAATTGCTTTTGATCGCAGCTTGACTTATGCCGTGTTGGGTGCGGTGAAACCAACTCCCTCGCATCCTGGGCAACCGGGTTTGGGTTGGGAGAAGTTTCTTGAATCAGCACAAGGTGCGCGTTTGCCAGTGTTCGCGATCGGTGGCTTGGCTGCCGAAGATATTCGGGACGCTCATTTGCATGGTGCCCATGGAATTGCCATGCTTAGCCAGTTCGGGCTTGGCTGAGCAACATTGCAAATGGCAAGTTACAGGTTACACAGTCTGATCTTGAACTCAATAGGTTCCAGGTAGGGGTTGTTTTTACTGACACCGTTGGCATTTGGAATGTTGAATCGAATCCACAACATGTACTTGTTGGCGCTGAATTCAGGCACTACTTCCAGATCGCTTGGCAAATCAACCCGCAACAACTGAAATGTTTTGCCGCTCATTTGCTGGGTGTAGTTGCCTTGCTCGGCAGTCACCATGCTCATTTCGCCACTGTGGCGCAAAATTTTCAGTACCAATTCAATGGCTTTGGCCAAGGGCCGCATGGGTTCAAACCAGGCCTCAATGTCGACACGACGTGCCTGGGCTGAACGGGATTGCCAGCGGTGGTAGCCGGGCAAATCAAATTCACAAACGCCGCCTGGAATGGTGCAGCGGCTGCGAATAATCATCAGGAATTCATTGTCGCGCAGATGGTAGCCCAATCGACCGTTGCATTGATTCAGTTGCGTGGCGGTGGAATCAATGCTGGCCAGCGTTTCTTCGAGCATGTGGCGATCGACGCCCGGGTGACCGCGAAATTGAACCAGCGATGCGCGCTGCCTGTCGAGTTCCTGGAGTAGATCACTTTTCAGATCAGCTCTTGAGCCGACTTCTATGATTTCAAACAGGGTAAGCAGGGCGGTGTGGTGGTCCAGCCGATGGTCTTGCGACATGAAGAAGCCGAATTTGGCGAATAAATCTTCAAGGCGCAACAGCGTACGAATTCTCTCGTTGAGTGGAAACTCGTATGTGGTGATTTGAGTGACCGGATTGGTGGTCTGTTGTTCGTCTGTAACTTGAGTCACCGAGCCATCGCAATTAAAAGGAACATCAGGTGTGATTGTGGCGCACCTGTGGTTTTCATGCAAATAGCAAGGTCATTTTTGCGCTTTTTTTATTAATTTTTGGTGCATAAAGTCGATTTTTTCAACCAGTTCCGCTAGATCGCCATTGTTTTGGATCAGCTGCGTTGCACCTGCCAATCGCGTCTCTCGCGTGGCCTGGTTCTGTATCACAGCGCGTACTTGCGTTTCCGGCCAGCCATTGCGCTGAATCACCCTTTGAACCTGCTGTTCTACCGGGCAATCGACCACAATAATTTCATCCATCAGCTCACCCCAGCCGCCCTTTTCAAACAACAAAGGCACCACCAGCACAAAGTAAAGCGGGGCTCCGGCGTCCAGTTGCTGCTGAACAAGCTGGCGAATTTTTGGATGAAGGATTTTTTCCAGTGCAATTCTTTGTTCAGGTTCTTTGAACACCAAAGCCCGCATGTGATCGCGGTTCATGCTGCCATCAGAAAGCAGGGCTTCATGACCAAACGCCCTTTGTATGTCAGGCATGGCAAGGCCCCCTGCCTTTGTCAGGCTGTGGGCAATTTCGTCGGTGTCAATGACGGTGGCGCCCAAGGTTTGAAGCCGGTTGGAAACCGCGGTTTTCCCCGATCCGATTCCGCCGGTTAGGCCCACCACCAGCTGATTGGGTTTGTTCAAGGCTATGTGCATCGCTTGTTTAAATCCACTTGGTCAGGTCGAAGCCCGCCATCCACGCCAGTGCGCCCATGACCAGGCACGGGCCAAAGGGAAAGGCATCGGTTTTCTTCTTTCCGCGAATGCTTTGGATGATCAGGCCAAACACAATACCCGACACGGATGCAAACAACACCACGCTAAACAGGGAGGTGATACCCAGCCAGGCGCCAATTGCGGCCAACAGCTTGAAATCGCCGTACCCCATGCCTTCCTTGCCGGTGGCCAGTTTGAAAAGCTGGTAAATCAGCCACAGCACCAGGTAACCCATGGCCGCACCTGAAACGGCACTGGCCAGCGGCACAAATTCTGCAAATAGATTAAACAGCAAACCAGCCCACAACAAGGGAAGGGTAATACTGTCGGGCAACAGGTAAGTGTCAAGGTCAATGAGCGCCAGCACCAGCAGGCTGGCTGCAAATACCATTAAAGCCAGGCCGACAACGCCGGGCGGGTTAAGCAAGGCAATCGCCAGAAAAAGACCTCCACACAGCAGTTCAACCACCGGATAGCGCAAGGAGATACGGCTTGAGCAGTGCGCACATTTGCCACGCAAAAGCAGGTAGGAGATCACGGGAATGTTGTGCCAGGCTTTCAAAGGCGTTTTACATGCCGGGCAATGGGAGGCCGGCAGAAACAGGTTAAAGCGCGGAAATTCCTCGGGTTCACGGCCTTGGGCTTCTGCCAGGTCGGCATCCCACGCGCGTTGCATCATGATAGGCAAGCGATGGGCCACCACATTCAGCAAAGACCCAATGCACAGCCCCAGCAGCGCGCTCAGCACAAGCCATTGGGCGGGATCCATACTATTCAGTGCGGTCAAACAATATCTCCCATGTTGAAGATTGGCATGTACATGCCCACGATCAGCACGCCCACCAGTATGCCAATAATGCACATGATCATGGGCTCCATGACGGTGGACAGTGTATCCACTTTGTCGTCCAGATTGGTTTCATATTGGTTGGCCAGTCGTTCAAGCATCGAGTCCATCCTGCCCGATTCCTCTCCAATGCGGATCATCTGGATGGATTCCGGCGGGAACAGCCGACTATTTTCCATGCTATCGGAAACCCGGCCACCCGAGGCAACGGCTTGCCGTATTTCAAGTGTGGCGTCCTGAAAGCTTCGAATTTGGGACACGCTGGCCACAGATTCCAGTGCAGAGGTGATTGGTACACCCGATGCACTCAACGTTGCGAAAGTACGTGTCCAACGGGCATGAACAGCTGTTTTCATCAGGTCGCCAATCAAAGGCATGCGCAACAGCAGTATGTCCATTGAGTTCTTGAATTTTTGATTTCGACGGTACATCTGAAACAGGCTGTAAACGCCCAAGCCCACTGCAGCCAGCAGAATCAATCCATATTCCTGAAGAAAGTCGGAGGCTTTCAGCAACAGGGTGGTGAGCAAAGGCAGTTCGGCCTTGAACTGCGAATAAATAGACTTGAACGACGGCAATACAAACAGCAACATGCCCACGGTGACGCCAATGGCGACAAGCACCACAATGCTTGGGTAAATCATTGCCTTGCGCACTTTTTGTCGAATTCGCAACGTTTTTTCAATGTGGGTGGCCAGTCGTCCCAGTGCGGCGTCCAGTTCGCCCGCATTTTCGCCGGCAGCCAGGGTGTTGCAAAACAGGTTGTCGAAACAGCGGGGGTGTTTGCGCATGGCATCGCTGAGTTTCAAACCACTTTCCACATCAGCGCGAATGGCCCTCACCACGGTTTGAATGGCCCTTTTGGATTTGCTGGTCATGCCGCCCGCAATCAAACCGAGGCTTTGCCCCAGCGGTACACCTGACTGGATCATGACCGCAAGTTGCCTGACAAAAGAGGCCACCAAGACCAATGGAATTTTGCTGCCGCTGTAAGGTTTTGCTTTTCGAAGCGAGCTGGCTTTAACACCTTGTCTGCTGAGCTGGTAACGGGCATGGTCGATTGACCTGGCCCGGATTTCGCCGGACCGTGCTTTTTGTGACTTGCTTTTGGGTTTCTCCGTCCACAAAAACAGCAGTTCCCCTGAAGGGGGTTTCTCTCTCAGGTTTGCATTCATTGCGCGCGCTCGCAAGCAGATTAATCGGCTTTTGTCGCGCTCAGAATTTCTTCAATGCTGGTGATGCCCAATCGAACTTTGGCAACGCCCGATTCACTCATGCTGGCGATGCCCTCTTGGCGGGCAAGGCGCTCCAAGTCGAGCGCGGATGCACCCGAAATGATCAGTTCCTGCATGGCCTCGGACACGGGTAACACTTCATAAATCCCGGTGCGACCAGAGTATCCTGTGCCATTGCAGGCCTCACAGCCCACCGCGCAGAAGGGTGTCCAATCCTCTTGGGGGACCTCTTTCAGCAGGCCTGAAGTGGTTAATGCCTGAAGCCCAAGCGGGTGTGGTGACTTGCAATTGCACAGTTTTCGCACCAGCCGTTGCGCAATAATCAGGCTGACAGAGGAGGCGATGTTGAAGGTTTCAACGCCCATGTTTTTCAAGCGAATGATGGACGACACTGCGTCGTTGGTGTGCAAGGTAGATAGCACCTTGTGACCCGTTTGTGACGCCTTGATTGAAATATCGGCTGTTTCAAGGTCGCGGATTTCACCGACCATGATGACGTCGGGATCCTGGCGCAGCAGGGCTCGAAGGGCTTTGGCAAAGGTCAAGCCGATCCGCTCGTTGATGTTGACCTGGTTGATTCCCGGCAAGTTGATTTCCGCAGGGTCTTCGACAGTGCTGATGTTGATGGAATCGTTGTTCAGCATTTGCAGAAAGGTGTACAGCGACACCGTTTTGCCGCTACCCGTGGGGCCAGTGACCAGAATCATGCCGTGTGGTTTCGCCAAGGCTTTTTCGACAGCCAAGCGCTGGGTGTTGTCAAAACCGAGTTGCTCAAGCTTCAGTAGTGATTTGCTGGAGTCGAGCAAACGCATCACTATTTTTTCACCAAACAGGGTGGGCAGCGTACTGACCCGGAAGTCGATTTTGCGCTCATCGGCCCCCAGGGTCAGTCGAATGCGGCCGTCTTGGGGTACCCGGGTTTCGGTGGTATTCAGGCGGCTCATGATCTTGATTCGCGCCGCAATTTTTGATTTTGCGGCCAGTGGCGGCTGCGAGGTTTCCTGAAGCACGCCGTCAATGCGGAATCGAACCCGGTAACTTTTCTCGTAGGGTTCAAAGTGAATGTCGGAGGCACCTTTTTTCAGGGCATCACTGAGCACCCTCTGAACGAATCGCACAATGGGCGCATCGTCGACATCTGGCGAAGCTTCCTCGTTGTTCGAATTACCTGCATCTGATTCAACCTCGGTCAGCAGGCTTTCATCCATGCCCTGAGAGGGGTCGTTTTTTTCAATCCGGTTGAGCAACTTGTCATATTCAACTACCACAGGCTCTACTTGCAGTTGAGTACGAAATTTCAGTTGCTGAATGGTACTCAGGTCGGTGGGGTCGGCCATGGCTACACTGAGCGAGCCGTGGCGGCGATTCAATACAAAAGCCTCCAGCCCCTTCTCAGCTTGAATCAAATCTGACTCAAGGCCTTCGCGGGTATCGTCAAACTGGCTGAGGTCGAGCAAAGGGTAGCCAAAATGCTGCGAAACGGTACTGGCCAAAAGCTCGGCACTCACCAATCCGTTGTTCACAATCCACTCGGCCACTGAACGGCCTTGTGCTTCCTCTGCGGTCAATTGCTCCAGCTGGGCATTGCCCAGAATTCCTTTGGCGGTCAGTGCCCGCACAAGCCCCGAGCTTTTGACAATTGCACTACTGATGCTCATAGATCAAGGTCCTTGAAAGTGAACGGTTTGGATCAACAGCTGTATTGCCCAACTATGCGTATTCAGTATGTACTTATCAATCACCTAGGCGGATGTTTTTCGTGCAGATCAACTGTTGCGATTCACCGCAACATCGCACAACATGGCCAGTGCTTCGGTGTAAGGATTGCCGGTCAACTTCCCCAGGCGGGTTTTGGCCGATTCGGACAGTGCCTGTGCCTTGTTGCGGGTGTAGGCCAGCGAGCCGGTCTGCTCAATGCTTGCCATGATGGCGCTGACATCCTGAGTGCCACCGTTGGCAATGGCGTCCCGAATTTGGGTTTGTACTTGCGGTGCAGCATGTTGCATCGCATGAATCAGGGGCAGGGTGGGTTTGCCTTCGCGAAGGTCGTCGCCCACGTTTTTGCCCAAAGCAGCACTTTCTCCTGCGTAGTCGAGCACATCGTCGATCAGCTGAAAAGCGCTGCCTACTTCTGCGCCGAAACGGCCCAGGTTTGTGATCGCTTCCTTGCTTTGCCCGGTGACAATGCCCGCCAGTCGGCAGGAGGCTTCAAACAGCTTTGCAGTTTTAAAGTCGATGACCTGCATGTAGCGCGCTTCTGTGACATCGGGGTCTTTGCAGTTTAACAGTTGTAAAACTTCGCCTTCGGCGATGGTATTGGTGGCCTCTGACAGTACGTCCATGACATCCATCAAGCCAATTTTTACCATCATCTGAAACGAGCGGGAATACAGGAAGTCGCCCACCAGCACTGCAGCCGAGTTTCCGTACTCTGCATTCGCAGTCAGGCGGCCGCGGCGCATGTCCGATTCATCGACCACATCATCGTGCAGTAGTGTGGCGGTGTGAATAAATTCAACAATTGCAGCCAATTCAATGGCTTGCTGCATTTGTTGCTGGGTTGCACCCAAGGCCCGTGCGGTCAATATAACCAGTGCGGGGCGCAACCGCTTTCCACCTGCATTGATAATGTAATCGCTGATCTGGTTGATCAGGCTGACCTCGGAATGCAGGCTGGTTCGAATGACCTGATCAAGTTGCTGCATGTCGGCCGCGATGGGGGACAACACACTTTTCACACTGGGAACTGGGCTGGGCATGGGTTCACTGCATGTCGGGATGATTTATGTTGCGCTTATTGTACTTGACGGTGTTTGCGAAAAGCCGCACCGGGTCAACAGAATGAACGCTGGATGATCACAAGGCTTTGACAACATTGCACTTTCCGAGCATAATTGCGGGCTATCCGAATTTTTTCGGGTTTATATCATTGAAAGTTTAGAGGTCAACTATGTACGCGGTCATAAAAACCGGTGGTAAACAATACAAGGTTATCGCTGGTGAAAAACTTAAAGTAGAACAGATACCTGCTGACATTGGCCAAGAAATCTCTCTGGACGAAGTGCTTGCCGTTGGTAGCGGTGACACCGTAAAAGTGGGTACTCCACTGGTTCAAGGGGCTTCGGTCAAGGCAGTTGTTTTGGCACACGGTCGTCACGACAAAGTGAAGATCTTCAAGATGCGTCGTCGCAAGCACTATCAAAAGCGTCAAGGCCATCGCCAGAACTTCACTCAAATCCAGATCCAAGCCATCAACGCTTGATAGAGGAGAATGACTCATGGCAAGTAAGAAAGGCGGCGGCTCTACGCGCAACGGACGTGACTCAGAAGCCAAGCGACTGGGTGTGAAGGTGTTTGGCGGTCAGGCAATCAATGCCGGCGGCATCATCATTCGCCAACGCGGTACACGTTTTCATGCTGGCGACAACGTCGGCATGGGCAAAGATCACACATTGTTTGCACTGACAGACGGTCAGGTGCAGTTCTCAGTGAAAGGCGCCTTGCGTCGCAAAACTGTGAGCGTGGTCAGCGAGGGTTAATCCTTCGTTTGCACCGCACACCGTGCTTGGTCCAATAGCCCTGCATTGCAGGGCTATTTTCGTTTTGGGCCAGGTGCATTCGTTTTTAAAGTAAATCGGCACAGCTGTCGGGCGCGGTCGTTAGGCGCAGTTATCGGGAACAAACATGAAATTCATCGACGAAGCAACAATTGAGGTGTTCGCAGGCAAGGGCGGTAATGGCTCTGGCAGCTTTCGTCGCGAAAAATTCATTCCGAAAGGTGGGCCAGATGGCGGCGATGGCGGCAAGGGCGGTAGCGTGTTTGCCGAAGCCGACCGCAACCTGAATACCTTGATTGACTATCGCTTTTCAAAACAACACCGGGCCAAAGGCGGTGAAAATGGCCGTGGCTCCGATTGTTATGGCGCAGCCGGCCCTGACATTGTTTTGAAAATGCCGGTTGGCACCACCATTGTGAATGCTGAAACCGGCCTGGTTGTAGCTGACCTTACTGAGCATGGTCAGCAAGTGTTGATTGCCAAGGGCGGCGATGGCGGCTTGGGCAATATTCACTTCAAAAGCAGTGTGAACCGGGCACCACGCCAGTTTACCAAGGGCAAAGACGGTGAATCTGCCCGTTACAAGCTTGAATTGAAGGTGCTGGCCGATGTGGGTTTGCTGGGCATGCCCAACGCTGGTAAATCGACCTTGATTGCCGCAGTGTCAAATGCTCGCCCGAAAATTGCAGACTACCCTTTTACCACCCTGCACCCTAACCTGGGTGTGGTGCGCATTGGGCATGCGCAAAGCTTCGTGATCGCCGATGTGCCAGGTTTGATCGAAGGTGCCGCCGAAGGTGCAGGCTTGGGCCACCAGTTTTTGAAGCATTTGAGCCGAACCCGTGTGCTGTTGCACCTTGTCGACTTGGCTCCTTTCGATGAAAACGTAGACCCAGTGTACGAGGCTGCGGCTATCGTGGAGGAATTGCGCAAATACGACGAAGACCTTTGGGCCAAGCCACGCTGGCTGGTGTTGAACAAAATCGACATGATTGCGGAAGAGGACAGGAAAGCGAAAATCGACGATTTTGTGACCCGCTACCGCGAGAAAACAGGTTGGCAGGGCCAGGTTCACCCCATTTCGAGTTTGACTGGTGAGAACACGGCGAACTTGATGCGTTCGGTGTACGAAAACCTCGTGCAGCAAATGCAGGTTGAGTTTCCGCCCGAGCCTGACGCTCGCTTTCGCGAAAGCACAGGTACACTCATCAATCCTCAAGAAACTGGCGACGATCAGGAGTAATTTCCGTGGCAGAGAAATCTCTGGCAAATCAACGTGTAGTAGTTAAAGTAGGCAGCTCCCTAGTCACCAAAGGTGGAAAGGGCGTGGACATGGAGTCCATACGCGCCTGGGCAGCGCAAATCGCTGAATTAACCAATCAGGGCTGCGAGGTGGTGCTGGTGTCCTCGGGCGCAATTGCCGAGGGCATGAAACGCTTGAAATGGGCCAAGCGCCCGCGCGAAATTCATGAGCTTCAAGCCGCTGCTGCGGTGGGGCAAATGGGTTTGGTTCACGCCTATGAAATAGGCTTTGCTGAACATGGCCTGGTGTGTGCGCAGGTGCTGCTAACCCATGCCGATCTGGCGGATCGCGAACGTTACCTGAATGCACGTTCCACCCTGTATTCCTTGTTGGGCCACAAAGTGGTGCCCATCATCAACGAAAACGACACCGTGGTCACTGACGAAATTCGCTTTGGTGACAACGACACCTTGGGTGCCTTGGTCACCAACTTGGTGGAAGCGGACACCTTGGTTATTTTGACCGACCAAGTGGGCCTGTACAGCGCCGACCCCCGCAAAAACCCGGACGCCAAATTCATCCACGAAGAAACCGCGGGCAACCCAGAACTCGAAAAAATGGCAGGCGGTGCTGGCAGCAGTGTAGGCACTGGCGGCATGATCACGAAAATTCTGGCGGCCAAGCGCGCCGCACGAAGTGGTGCTGCAACAGTAATTGCCAGTGGGCACGAGCCCAATGTGCTCGTTCGCCTGATGAAGGGCGAAGCTGTAGGTACCTACCTGAAAGCACCGCTGGGTCGCCTGGCTGCGCGAAAGCAGTGGATGGCCGACCATTTGAAATTGAAAGGCTCACTCCTGCTGGATGCGGGTGCCGCAGAGGCTTTGCGCAAGAAAAAGGGCAGCCTGCTGCCAATTGGTGTCACCGGTTGTCAAGGCAATTTTCAGCGTGGTGATGTAGTCGCCTGTTTAAGCCCTGAGGGCGACGAGGTGGCGCGTGGCCTGGTGAACTATGCGGCTGCTGAGGTCAAAAAAATTGCCAAGCAACCCACCAGCGCGATAGAGTCCATCCTTGGTTATCTGGATGAACCTGAGCTGATTCACCGCGACAACATGGTGGTATTGGCCTAACACGAATTGGAGTGCGCCTATGGAACTGTCGATGTGGAAAAACAGCGGGCAGTTATTTGAATGGAAAGGCCACTCCATATTTGTGCAAGACACAGTCGCCGCCAACAAACCTGTTCTGCTGCTCATTCATGGTTTTCCCACCGCCAGTTACGACTTCCATTTGCTATGGCCTGAACTGGCCGAAACTCATCGCCTGATTGCATTTGATATGCTGGGCTATGGCTATTCTGACAAGCCGCGCACCTGGCAGCATTCCATTTTTAATCAGGCCGACATTGCAGAAGCTTTGCTGAAAACCAAAGGGGTTGAGGAATGCTCGATGATTACGCATGACGTGGGTGACACGGTGGGGCAAGAGCTATTGGCCCGACATGCGGAGGGAAAGCTGAGTTTTCGCCTGCGGCGCGTGGTGATGCTCAACGGCGGGCTTTTTCCAGAAACACACCGCGCCATTCTGGTCCAAAAACTGCTGCTCAGTCCTCTGGGCTTTGTATTCACACGCTTCATGAAAAAGGAAAAGTTGGCGGCCAGCCTTCGCAGCGTATGCTCGGAAGGGCTGAGCGATGCCGACATTGATGCGGCGTGGACGTTGATGGCCCACAAAAAAGGAAACTTGTGCATGCACCTGCTGATTCAGTACATGCGTGAGAGGCGAGAAAACCGCGACCGTTGGGTGCAAGCCTTGCAGAAAGCCGACATGCCCTTTGCGCTGATCGACGGTGTCGAAGATCCCATTTCCGGCGAACACATGGTGCAGCGCTTCGAGGAACTGGTGCCTGGCAAACAAACCATTCGACTGGCTGGTTTGGGGCACTATCCGCATTTGGAAGACGCGGCGAAAGTGTTGGCTGTTTTAAAGCCGTTGCTTGCGCACTAGCCCGATTTTGATTAACCCAAAATAGTGGTTTTTGCTCTGCATTATCTCTGTTGATACGCTTCGCCTTTTCTTAAGGGGTAGCCATGTCATACGAGGTGGATTACGAATTTCTTTCCAAATTAGAGGGCGGGTGCAGAACCGGCGGCTACATACCTGATTTGGAAAAAAGTAAAAGCGGAGTAACCGTTGCCACAGGCTTTGATTTGGGCGCACGTAACGAGGATGATCTACGTCGACTTGGTATTCAGGGTTCTTTGTTTAAAAAGTTGGCACCTTATCTTGGGCTGAAGAAGCATGATGCTGCAAAGAAACTCGAGAAAAGCCCGCTGAGTATTACTGCGACCGAATGTCTACAAATTGATCAAGTGGTTAAAACTCATTATTTAACGCAACTTGCTAGACGTTACAACAACGCAATCTCCAATAGTGCGACGAAATTCGAGGATCTAAAGCCTGAATTTCAAACTGTCATCACCTCAGTATCTTTTCAACACGGGCTTGAACTGGTTCGATCCACACCTAAGTTTTGGGCTTCAGTTGTCGCCCAGGACTGGGAACTCGCAGTCAGAATTCTGCGCAACTTCCAGGATCAATACCCCACAAGAAGAAATAAAGAAGCGGACCTAATGGAGAAGGCACTTTGAGAAACTACCTGCTGGCTTTTTTGGTTGCGCTTGTTGGCTGCTCAAGTGCCGAATCCCCGCAAAACGATTATTTCTGGCTTGATCCAAATGTGCAGGAGAAAGTACAAAACTCATCCGAGGAGCTATTAATTCCTAGACCTCTGCTTGAATTGACCAATGGCAGTACCGTAAGCAACTGTGAACAATATTTCCGACATGAAGGTGGTGTTGCCGAGTCGGCAGCGAACTACGCTGCACGCTCGCATTATTTGATCTGCGATGCATTAAAGCTGGCTGAAACATGGCCGCCAAAGTCTGGCGGAAAGCTTCTTGATCAAGATCTGTCATTGTGTTCAAGCTTAAATTTGGCCAGTTTCAAGCATTCCCTTCGACCACGCATTGAAACAGAGAATGCTACGTTGACTCAGTTGTTCGGTGCAGAAGCGGTTGACGGCGTGAATACTTGCGCAGTCCAGGGAGAAGAGCGAAATTTCGTGCTGAACGCGGTTTTGCTTGTGAAGGAACCTGAAAAGCCAAAGAAGATGTGGGTGTGGGTGATCGACGAAATATTGGATGCCACCTATCGTTCTTACGAGGCTGTTTGGTTTGTTTTCGACGAGTCCAAAAGCATGTGGATTGCTACCCAATAAAAAAACGCGAACCAAGTGGTTCGCGTTTTTTTATGTCGACTCAGGTTTTTCTTGGGTTTCCTCAGTTTTAACGGCGGGTTCCCAGTGATCTCCCCTTGGCAGTCGCCTTGGGTCATTTCTGGAAAACAGCAGTTTGGCCAACTCTCCCAATGCTTGTTTGTACACTTCCCGTTTGAAATCAATTACGTTTTCAAGTGGAACCCAATACTCGTTCCAACGCCAGGCATCAAATTCGGGGTGTTCAGTGGCCCGCAGGCTGACATCACAATCCCTTCCAACCAATTTCAGCAAAAACCAGATTTGTTTCTGGCCTTTGTAGCTTCCCCGCCATTCCCGTCGAATCCAGTGATCAGGCACGGTGTACCGCAACCAATTCCTGGTTCTTCCTATAATTTCAACATGTTCTGGCAACAGGCCAACTTCTTCGTGGAGTTCCCGGTACATGGCTTGTTCAGGCGATTCGCCATGTTTAATCCCGCCCTGCGGAAATTGCCAGGAATGTTCACGAATTCGCTTACCCCAAAAGACCTGCTTTCGGGAATTGGTCAAAATAATGCCGACGTTGGGACGGTAGCCTTCTTTATCAAGCATACGCGCCCCGCAGATTTCTTTACAATTCAGAGTCATTATAAGCACGAGCTTGCGTTTGTACACCTAGGGTATCCGCGCTGCGAGCGGATAAAAGTACAATCGCTGTTCTAACCAATTCATTACTCACGAGTTTTTTGCAAATGCGCGCCACCCAGTTTTTTTTGAATACCCTGAAAGAAGCCCCTGCTGACGCTGAAGTGATCAGCCATCAACTGATGATGCGGGCTGGCATGATCAAGCGTTTGGCCGGTGGCATTTACACCTATATGCCCGTGGGGCTGCGCTCCATTCGCAAGGTAGAAAATATTGTTCGCGAAGAAATGAACCGCGCGGGTGCTCTTGAATTGCTAATGCCCGCAGTTCAACCCGCTGAGCTTTGGCAAGAAAGTGGCCGTTGGGAAAAGTATGGGCCCGAGCTGCTGCGTTTGAAGGACCGTCATGACCGTGATTTCGTGATTGGCCCTACACACGAAGAAGTGATTACCGATGTGGTACGCAAGGAAGTGAAAAGCTACCGCCAGTTGCCCTTGAACCTGTATCAGATTCAAACCAAGTTTCGCGATGAAATTCGCCCACGTTTTGGCGTGATGCGCGGCCGCGAATTCGTGATGAAAGACGCGTATTCATTCGACCGTACTCAAGAAGCTGCCCTGAAAACCTACGATGTCATGTACGACGCCTACCGCCGTATTTTTACCCGCTTGGGTTTGAACTTCCGCGCAGTGAATGCCGACACCGGTTCAATTGGCGGCAACCGCAGCCATGAGTTTCACGTGATTGCCGACACGGGTGAAGATGCAATTGCGTATTGCCCAAGTTCAGACTATGCCGCCAATGTGGAGCTGGCTGAAGCGGTTTGCACCGCGCAGCGCCCAGCCGCCAGCAAGGCCATCGACAAGGTGCACACTCCCGGTAATTCAACCTGTGAAGCCGTTGCAGCGCAGTTGGGTTTGCCTTTGACCGCAACGGTGAAGAGCGTGGTGTTTGCCAACGAGTGGCTGGATAAAAATGAAACCAAGCCTGCCAAGAAGGTACAAATTGTATTGGCACTGGTGCGCGGCGACCATGAAGTGAATGACATCAAGCTTGGCAAGCTGACCGGTGTACAAGAACTGCGCTTGGCCACAGAAGCTGAAATTGTTGCTGCGTTTGGTACCCAACCCGGTTATTTGGGTCCCGTTGGCTTGAAAGGCGAGGTGCGGGTTGTGGCTGATCGCAGTGTCGCCGCCATGGGTGATTTTGTGTGCGGTGCCAACGCCGCAGACTATCACTACGCTGGCGTGAATTGGGGCCGTGATTTGCCTGAGCCCGAGGTGGCTGATATTCGAAATGTGGTTGAGGGTGATCCCTCGCCGGATGGCAAAGGTGTACTGGCCATGTGCCGTGGCATTGAAGTGGGCCATGTGTTTTATTTGGGCACCAAATACTCTGAAGCCCTGCAAGCCAAGTTTCTGGATGAAAACGGCAAGCCCGCAGTGATCGAAATGGGTTGTTATGGCATTGGTGTTACCCGTATTTTGGGTGCAGCCATTGAGCAAAACTTTGACGACCGCGGCATTATTTGGCCATTGAGCATCGCGCCTTTTGAAGTGGTGTTGTGCCCGATTGGCTACAAGAAAAGCGAAGAAGTGAAGGCTCAGGCCGACAAGCTTTATCAGATGCTGAAAGACGCTGGCGTGGATGTGATGCTGGACGACCGCGATGAGCGGCCAGGTGTGATGTTCGCTGATTGGGAGTTGATCGGCGTGCCGCTGCGGGTTACCTTGGGTGACCGTGGCCTGAAAGAAGGCAAAGTGGAGTTTCAGTCTCGCGATGGCAAGGTTGAAAAACGCGATGTCGAAGTTGGGGAAATTTTTGAGCAGTTGCGTGTTGAACTTGCCAGCAGGCAAGTCAGTTTGTAATCCGTTTGCCCGGTTGGCGTGCAGTGCCCGCCGGGCGCTTGCGCTGGTCATGGCTGTATTGGCTGTCGCTGGTGTTGGTTCGCCAGTTTTTGCCAATCAGCAGTACGAACCCATGGCGGACCATGTTCGCTTGGCGCTTCGCACCGCCTTGAGTGCCCCAGCGGCACCACGTCCAATATTTGATTCCGTCGGCCATCGAATTGACTGGATGGCCGAGATGTCGCGCCGCTTGGCCCGCCGTGTTCCCGATTTCACCGAGCGAACAGAACTCATCAAGATTATTCGCTATGAAGCGCAGCGAGTTGGCATTGACCCTCAAATTATTTTCGCCCTGATTGAAGTAGAGAGTAACTTTCGAGCCGATGCGGTTAGCCATGCCGGGGCCATTGGCTTGATGCAGGTGATGCCGTTTTGGACTGATGTGTTATCGAGGGGAAGTTCTCGTGAGTTGTTCGAACCGCGAGTGAATATTCGTTATGGCTGCCTTATTTTGCGGCATTACCTCGACATTGAAAAAGGCAATCTGGACCGGGCCTTGGGGCGTTACAACGGCAGCCTTGGAAAAATGACCTATCCCAACCTGGTGTATGACCGTTTGGATCGGAATTGGGGCTACAGCTATGTCGAGCCGCCGAAGCCTGCGCCGCGCGTTGCGGGTGATTTTTGATCTGAACTTGAAGGGTCACCGCTGGCGTAACGCCCAATCGGCGGCGGTGTTTCGATCGCCTCGCCTTCAAGAAAACCTGCCCTTGCGTGCCGAGCAGGGCCGGTGTCGCCCAGCATGGGTGACAGAGAACGGACCCGACCCGCAGTTTAGGAGGGTCGTTCTCAGGCATCGTGAGGCTCAGCAAGGGGAATTCAGGTTTTCTGGCGAGAGATCGGAACCCAAGTCGATTGGGCGATTAAAAAGCTGCGAGAGATCGGAACCCAAGCCGATTACATGCCTGGAAACCCGCCACCTGGTGGCATGCCGCCTCCAGGGAAGCCGCCTTTTCCGCCGCCACCCATTTTTTTCATCAACTTGGCCAAGCCACCTTTCTGCATGCTTTTCATCATGTCGCGCATTTGCTCAAACTGCTTGAGCAAGCGGTTCACTTCTTGAACCTGAACACCCGCACCTGCTGCAATACGGCGCTTTCGAGAGGCTTTTAAAATATCGGGCTTGGTTCGTTCGGCAATGGTCATGGAAAAAATAATGGCCTCGGTGCGTTTCATCTGCTTCTCTGCGGCGGTGGCATCCACATCGCCCGCCCCTTTCATCAATTGGCTGGGCAGTTTGTCCATCAGGCCTTGCAGGCCACCCATATTGCGCATCTGGCTAATTTGCGCCAAAAAGTCGTTCAGGTCGAAAGCCTTGCCGCTTTTCAGTTTTTTCGCCAGTTTTTCGGCTTCGTGTTGGTCAATGCCTTTTTTGGCTTCTTCCACCAAGGAAACAATGTCGCCCATGCCTAGAATTCGGCCCGCCACGCGGTCTGGGTGGAATTTCTCAAAGCCGGTCAGCTTTTCACCCACACCCATGAATTTAATGGGCTTGCCGGTAATTTGGCGCACGGAAAGGGCGGCACCGCCTCGCGCATCACCGTCCATCTTGGTCAGTACCACGCCGGTCAGGGGCAGGGCCTCGTTGAAGGCCTTGGCGGTGTTGGCCGCATCCTGACCCAACATGGCGTCAATCACAAACAGGGTTTCAGTCGGGTTCACCGCTGCATGCAAAGCCTTGATTTCATTCATCATGGCTTCGTCTATGCCCAAGCGGCCCGCCGTGTCCAGAATCAGCACATCAAAAAACTGGCGTTTGGCGTGGTTCAGGGCGGCCAGGGCAATGTCAACCGGCTTTTGAGTGATGTCGGAAGGAAAGAACTCGGCGCCAGCTTGCGCGCTGACTGTTTTCAGCTGCTCGATCGCCGCAGGGCGGTACACGTCGGCTGAAACGGTCAGCACTTTCTTTTTCAGGTTGTCTTTTAAATACTTGGCCAGCTTACCTGTGGTGGTTGTTTTACCGGCACCTTGCAAACCCGCCATCAAAATCACCACGGGGGGCTGGGCCGCCAGGTTGATTTCTTCTGTTTTCTCGCCAATCAGCTTGATCAACTGTTTGTGAACAATGCCCACCAAGGCTTGGCCGGGGGTGAGGCTGTTCAGCACTTCCTCGCCCAGCGCCTGTTCTTTCACCTGGTTGATGAACTCTTTCACCACCGGTAGGGCCACGTCGGCCTCCAGAAGCGCCAAGCGAACTTCACGCAACATTTCCTGCGTGTTGGCCTCGGTAATGCGGGCTTCGCCTTTGATATTTTTGACAACGCGCGTTAGGCGATCGGAGAGGTTTTCAAACATCGTGTGGTGCCCCTGACTCGTGCTTTGAATCGAGTAAACTGATTGGTATGAACAACACAATATTGTACGCGCTCGCAGTGCCCCTGCTGTCCGCCTCGGGTGGATTGGCGGCGCTGAACGTTTTCGGCAAATGGTCTGCACCTGCTGGTTTAAACCGTGCATTGGTGGCTTTGGCTTTGCTGGTGTCGGGCTATTTGTTGGGCACCCTGCTGTTTCAAGCGGATGGCATGCACTTCGGTTTTGTTCTTGGCTTGATGTGCGTGGCCTGGCTGGCCTCCTTGGTCGCCTTTGTTGAAAGTTTTTTCAACCGTGTGCCACTGCTTGAGTTAATTGTGTTTCCGCTGTGTGCCGTGGTGTTTTTGCTTCCACTGTGGATGGGAGAAGACGCTGCAATTCGCATGGCTGGCGATCATTTGTTTCAGCTGCACCTGTTGATTGCGCTGGCCGCTTACAGTTTGCTGGGCATTGCTGCCGCCCACGGCATTGTGATGGCGTTTCAGGAAAAAGCCCTGCACCAGCCTGTGGCCACCACCCAGGAAAACCGCATGGTGCGGGAGCGGTTGCTGGATCAATTGCCCTCTTTGCTTACCATGGAATCGATTCTGTTCCGGCAGCTTTGGGCGGGCTTTGTGTTGTTGTCGCTTACCCTGATCACCGGTTTTCTGTTTTCCGAAGAATGGAGCGGTAGCAGCTGGCGCTTTGATCACAAAACCCTGTTTGCCATCATTTCATGGTGTTCATTTGCAGTGCTTCTGGGCGGGCGTGTGGTATTTGGCTGGCGCGGAAAAGTAGCCCTGCGTTGGTGTTTGGGCAGCTATGCAGTATTGGTGTTGGCTTATTTTGGTACCCAGTTTGTGCTGGAGTTTATTTTGAAAAGGGCAGTTTGATGGGTCGTATTCTGTTTTTCCTGGGCCTGGCGTTGGTGGCCTGGATTCTTTTCAAAAGCTGGCAGCGCAAACAGTTGGGTGAAAAGCCCGGTGTAGACGTTAAACAAAAAGGCAATCTAGGCCGTAAAACCCAGGAAGAAATCATGCCTTGCCAACACTGCGGTGCCTACAGCCCCATGTCTGAAGGCGTGATGATGCAGGGTCGCTTTTATTGCGGCATGGAGCATGCCAAAGCGGCGGGCGAGAAGGTGCATTAATAAGTGCATTCGCACTTGAAGGGGTTGCCATGTGGTTGGACGAAGGCTGGATTGAAGAAGACTGGGTTCACCGCCTGCAAAGCCCCAATCAGGATGCCCGCCCCATGGGCACTGTGGTGGATACCCTGGTTGTTCACTGCATCAGCCTGCCCGAGCGGGGGCGAGACCCTGCATTAATCACTGACCTGTTTTTGAATCGACTCGATTGTCATGCACATGCTTCATTTGGCGAGTTGATCGGCCTGCATGTTTCTTCACATTTTCTGATTGACCGGAACGGCGCAGTGACTCAGTTTGTATCGTGTGAAAAACGGGCCTGGCATGCCGGAATTTCAGCCGCAATGGACCGCAGTAATTTCAATCATTTTTCAATCGGCATTGAGTTGCTGGGCGATATTTACACCCCGTTTGAGGGGGCCCAATACGCCAGCCTGAAGCGCCTTGCTTTGGAGTTACAAGCACGTTATCCACTGAAATATGCAATGGCGCACAGCGAGATAGCACCCACCCGGAAAACCGACCCCGGACCCTTCTTTGACTGGAAAGGTCTACGCAAATCAAACACCTACGAACTTCAGATTAACGGCCTTTAAAAGGCCGTTTTTTTGTTGCACTGCGGTTATCCCATGCTTGTCCACAAGTTGTTCACAGGGGATAACTCTGTGCACAAGTTGGGGATAAGAAAGTGTTTGCCAAATCGTGTTTCGACCACTACAATTAGTTCCAAGCCACATACAAAACACAAGATATAGTGGTTGTCAGTTTTGCCCCACTACAAAAACAAACCCTCAAGAACACGTTTATTCCAGGAGAAAGATGCATGCTAACTAGCCATGGAACCTCAGATTTGGCGAGCAATTTGGCAACTGATGCGCCCTTGTCCACCTCTAAGCCTGCTGGTGCAGCGCCTGTGGTTGACAGCGCGTACTCAAACTACAAAATTATTCGCCGAAATGGTGCCGTGGTTGGTTTTGAGCCCAGCAAAATTGCCGTGGCCATGACCAAAGCATTTCTGGCAGTGAATGGTGGCCAGGGTGCTGCTTCTGCACGCATTCGTGAACTGGTTGAACAGATGACCGGCAGCGTGGTGAATGCCTTGGTTCGTCGCCAGCCTTCCGGTGGTATTTTCCACATCGAAGACATTCAAGACCAGGTTGAACTAGCCCTGATGCGCTCTGGTGAAGCCGAAGTGGCTCGCGCCTATGTGTTGTACCGCGAGCGCCGTGCGCAAGAACGCGCAGCCAAGCAGGTTGAGCAAGCCGAGCAGCATGCTCTGAATGTAATGGACGGCGACATCAAGCGCCCCCTCGATGTTGAAGCACTGAAAGCGTTGATTGAGAGTGCTGCCGTTGGCTTGAATGAAATTGACGTTGCACACCTTCAGAAAGAAACCCTGAAGAATCTGTACGACGGCGTGAAAATCGACGAAGTCTTCAAGTCTGCGATTTTGGCCTCACGCGCCATGATCGAGAACGAGCCCAGCTACACACTGGTTACTTCCCGCCTGTTGCTGCACACCATTCGCCGTGAAATTATTGGCCGCGAAATTGCGCAAGATGAAATGGCGCAGGTGTACCCCGAGTACTTCCCCCAGTTCATCAAGAAAGGCATTGCCGCTGGCCTGCTCGATAATCGCCTGGCCCAGTTTGACATGAAGAAATTGGGTGCGGCCCTGAAGTACGAACGCGATTTGCAGTTCGATTACCTTGGCCTGCAAACCCTGTACGACCGCTACTTCCTGCACGTAGAAGGCACCCGCATTGAAATGCCACAGGCGTTTTACATGCGCGTGGCCATGGGCCTGGCCTTAAATGAAGTGGATCGCGAAGCACGCGCCATTGAATTCTATGAAGTGCTGTCCACATTCGACTTCATGAGCTCTACGCCCACATTGTTCAACAGCGGCACCATTCGTTCGCAGTTGTCTTCTTGTTACCTCACCACCATTGGTGACGACCTCGACGACATCTACGAAGGTATTAAAGAAAACGCATTGCTTTCCAAATTTGCAGGCGGCTTGGGTAACGACTGGACGCCTGTTCGTGCCTTGGGCAGCCACATCAAGGGCACCAACGGCAAGTCACAAGGTGTGGTGCCATTCCTGAAAGTGGTGAATGACACGGCGGTTGCTGTGAACCAGGGTGGCAAGCGCAAAGGCGCGGTGTGTGCCTACCTTGAAACCTGGCACATGGACATTGAAGAGTTTCTGGAATTGCGCAAGAACACTGGCGACGACCGCCGCCGCACGCATGACATGAACACCGCGAACTGGATCCCCGACCTGTTCATGAAGCGTGTGATGGAAGGTGGTAACTGGACCCTGTTCAGCCCATCCGATTGCCCCGATTTGCACGACCTGTACGGCAAAGCCTTCGAAAAAGCCTACGTGGGTTACGAAGAGAAGGCTGCCCGTGGCGATTTGAAATTGTTCAAAACCGTGGAAGCAGCCAAGCTGTGGAGAAAGATTCTCTCCATGCTGTTTGAAACCGGTCACCCCTGGATTACGTTCAAAGACCCTTGCAACATTCGCAGCCCCCAGCAACACGTAGGTGTGGTGCACTCGTCCAACCTGTGTACGGAAATTACCCTGAACACGAACGAGAATGAAATTGCGGTGTGTAACCTGGGCTCCGTGAACCTGACGCGTCACCTGAAGCCCGCCGACAACGGCGAGCTGGTGCTAGACCACGAGAAGCTGCAGAAAACTGTGGGCGTGGCCATGCGCATGCTGGACAACGTGATCGACATCAACTACTACGCAGTGGCCAAGGCGCGCAATTCCAACCTGCGTCACCGCCCTGTGGGCATGGGCATGATGGGCTTCCAGGATGCACTGCACATGATGCGCAAGCCTTATGCATCCCGTGATGCAGTTGAATTCGCCGATGAAAGCATGGAAGCCATTTGCTACTACGCCTACGAAGCCTCGACTGAGTTGGCGGCCGAACGCGGTGCTTACAGCACCTTCAAGGGCTCGCTGTGGGACAAGGGCATCATGCCTTTGGATTCACTGAAGCTGCTGGAAGAAGAGCGTGGCGGTTATGTTGAAGTGGATACAAGCAGCCGTATGGACTGGGACGCACTGCGCGCACGCATCAAGAAGCACGGCATGCGCAACTCGAACTGCGTGGCCATTGCGCCCACGGCAACCATTTCCAACATTATTGGTGTAGCGGCTTCCATTGAGCCCACATTCCAGAACCTGTATGTGAAGTCGAACCTGAGTGGTGAATTCACGATCGTGAACGAACACTTGGTGCGCGACTTGAAGCGCCTGGGCATTTGGGACGAAGTGATGATTTCTGACCTGAAGTACTTCGACGGTTCGGTCATGAAGATTGACCGGATTCCAGAAGACCTGAAGCGCCTGTACGCCACAGCGTTTGAAATGGACCCACGCTGGCTGGTTGAAGCTGCAGCCCGTCGCCAAAAATGGATTGATCAAGGCCAAAGCTTGAACATTTACATGGCGGGTGTCAGCGGCAAGCGTTTGGACGACACGTACAAACTGGCCTGGATTCGCGGTTTGAAAACCACTTACTACCTGCGCACTATTGGTGCCACGCATGCTGAGAAATCAACCTTGGCAGGCGGTGAGTTGAATTCCGTGAATGCGGAAGGCGGTGCGTCTGCTGCGTTTACATCAGCCCCGGCCACTGGCTTGGTGCCCAACCTGCCTGAGCAAGAAATTGAAGGCAAGGTGTGCACCATGCGCCCAGGCGATGCGGGCTTCGACGAGTGCGAAGCCTGCCAGTAAAGTTTGAATAAAAGACCAGCGATTTGGGCAAGTGACCAAGACTTGCCCAAGTGAATAAAAATGAACATAATGACACTGTGACTTTATACAGTGTATTAGTTAAGGAGTTAGAAAATATGCTGTCTTGGGACGATGAATTTGATGCAACCATGGGCAAAACAGCAGCAGCGGCCAAGCCTGCCATGCCTGCCATGGGTTCTGTGGCTTCGGGTTTTGCTGCGCCTGCAGCCAGCCAGGGCTTGTATCAACAAGCTGCGCGCCCTGTGGTGCAGCAGCCTGCCGCTGAAGGTGCAAAGGCTGGCCGTGTAAACGCCGCCGACAAGCGCGTAATTAACGGCACCACCGATGTGAACCAGCTTGTGCCCTTCAAGTACAAGTGGGCTTGGGAAAAGTACCTGAGCCAGTGCGCCAACCACTGGATGCCGCAAGAAATCAACATGGACCGCGACATTGCGCTTTGGAAAGATCCCAACGGTTTGACCGAAGACGAACGCCTGATCGTGAAGCGTAACCTGGGCTTTTTTGTAACAGCCGATTCACTGGCTGCCAACAACATTGTGCTGGGTACCTACCGCCACATTACAGCGCCCGAGTGCCGCCAATTTTTGCTGCGCCAAGCGTTTGATGAAGCCATCCACACCCATGCTTACCAATACATTGTAGAAAGCCTGGGTATTCCTGAAGCGGAAACATTCAACGCTTACAACGAAATTTCCTGCATCAAGGCCAAAGACGATTTCTTGCTGCCGTTCATTGATGTGTTGACTGACCCGTCATTCAAAACCGGCACGCTTGAAGCAGACCAAACATTGCTGAAGAGCCTGATCGCTTTTGCCTGCATTATGGAAGGCATGTTCTTCTACGTGGGCTTTGTGCAAATTCTGGCGCTGGGCCGCCAGAACAAAATGATTGGTGCTGCCGAGCAGTTCCAGTATATTTTGCGCGACGAGTCTGCACACTGCACATTCGGTATCGACCTGATCAACACCGTGAAACTGGAAAACCCACACCTGTGGACACCCGAGTTCAAGGAAGAGATCAAGGCCATGTTCCGCAAGGCTGTTGAACTTGAACACGCGTATGCCGTAGACACCATGCCACGCGGCGTGTTGGGTTTGAATTCTGCCCAGTTTATGGAATACATGAAGTTTATTTGCAACCGCCGTTCCAACCAGATTGGCTTGGGCACCTTGTACGAAGGCGCAACCAACCCATTCCCATGGATGAGCGAAATGATGGACTTGAAGAAAGAAACCAACTTCTTTGAGCGCCGTGTGACTGAGTACCAAACTGGCGGTGCGTTGAGCTGGGATTAATTTTTCAGTTGCAAGCCGTGATGTAAAAGAAAGCAGCCTTCGGGCTGCTTTTTTATTGGGCCTTTCAAGTATCACCCTGAGTGGGTGGCAGCAACCTAAATTTCTACCCTCTATCGCTGGCTGACTACACTTCCTGATTATTTAAATTCTTGGAGTTGGGGCACCATGTCAGCAGATCTGTTTTTGAAATTGGGCAATGTGAAAGGCGAGTCGGTTGACTTGAAGCACGCGGGCGAAATGGAGCTGCTAAGTGCACGTTGGGGCATGCAAGTGGCGGTGGGTGCCAATGGTGGCGTGTTGGCCCCAGCAGGGCGCGCGGAAGTGAAATCTTTACGTGTTGAAAAGCGCGTGGACCGTGCTTCTCCCACGCTGCATGCACAAACTTGTATCGGTCAGCTTTACGACACCATGGTGTTGACCAAGAGAAAGTCGGGTCTGGTGCCGCTTGAATATTTGCGCATTACTTTCAAAGACGTGATTGTGAGCGACATTGATATTTCGTTGGGTGCTGGTGACGATGGTGACCTTGAGGTGGTCACCTTTGCGTTCACGGAATACAAGGAAGAATACAAACCGCAAAACGGCGATGGCACGGGCGGTGCTGCTGTCACCGCCGGTTTTAATTGTATTAAGTGCGTGAAGATTTAACTTTGTTTTGGAGGCGTTCATACGCCTCCACATGCTGGTTGAACAAGCGCAGGTTAAGTTTGCGGATTGGGGCGGGCAGGTGGTACTTCACGTAGTCGTGGCGCCATTTCATGAATTCATCGAAATTTTCCAGATGGAACCGAGTGCCTGGAGTCATTTTCTCAATCTGAATTAAGCGGAAACCTTCACCTAGAAATAGTCCGACACGATAGGCGAGGATCATTGTGATCATCTGAACAATTCCAATTATTTTTACGTTTGAGACTAATCCAGGTTGATCTGCAAATTCATTGGTAAACCAAAAAAGATAAGCTCCACCTATTAAGCAAAGTGGCCAATATAGCCAATGAATGAAAGGAAGATTTTTCATTGAGCCGAAGGTTCGGCTCTTTAGGTCGATGGTCAATAAAGTCCATTCGATGGTTGAATAAGATCGTAAAGATTGTTGATCTGATCGATTTCGAGCGATTACGTAGGCTCCCAATGTGGAAGTAAGCAGTACGAGAAGGGCGAAGTTTGGATTGATAAATTCAATCCAACCACTCAATGCCAACATGTCACCTGAGCCACTCACAAGATCCCAGTGATGTACGCCGATGATGAATGGATGCACGATTAACAAAAGAGAAAACTGAAAAATCAAGACAGAGCGAATGGGTCTTTTACTTCCAAAAAGCCACCAGTACCAGAGTGCAAAAGAGAGCATTAAATTAAGTGTGATCGCCAAAATCGCATCTGAAATGGTCCTGTCTGTAGTAAACAAAAACGGGATTTCTGCCATAAGCAGGACAAAGCAGCTACTAAACAGAATCGCGATAAAGTTATGTTGAGGCGGTGGTGTGCTGAGTGACATTATTCAGTCCTAATTTTGATTAGTTGAACAGAATCTTTGCTTTGTTCTTTACCCAGTCATCCGCGTCAGTGGCTTGGTAAAGTGCCCCAATCAATAAACCAGCGCCTAAGGCAACTATGACTAACGGCGCCCCAGCTAAGCCACCTGCGATTGCCAATGTTGCCACCATTGCGCCTCCACCCATTGCCAGCAAATTGCCGATTTGATTGGTTGCCGTATCTACACCGAATTGTTGCCAGTTGAAACGTTGTCCCAAAGTGGCGTGGTGGTTGTAGTTGTTCATTATGTCGCTGATCAAAGTTGGCGCTAGGCCAAGAACACCACCAACTTTGATGGAGCTTAACCAGGGTGCTCCAGTCAGCCTGCGCAACTCCCACATTTCATCTGAGGCCTGTCGGCTCAAGCTGAGTACCTTGTCGTATTTGAATGCATTGGGCCCCAGTGATTTTGTACTCATGTTCTTGCTGATTTGCTGAAATTGATTTTTCTCCAGCAAGGTAATTTGTTTGGCGTTGGTTTGACGAACCCGAATAAGCACATCGGCGTGTTTACCAAACTGGTTGGGACCTTTAAGGCCCAGGGCTTTCAATTCCACACCGTTGCCCAGCTTCACCGTGCGGGATTTACCGCTGGCCAGTGTGGCTCGCAATTCGGTTTTCATTTTTGAAGTAAAGCGCGCTTTGGCCGCAGCTTCAATTAAACTGGCCAGGTTGCCAGGCAGGTTGGTTGCACCAAACAACTGAGCAAGCAGGGCAGCGTTCAGTGTGCCCTTTTCAACAGCAGTGGCCAAAGCGCTGGTTTGCTGTGTGTTCAATTGCGAGGTCATCAGCATGACCCCAGCCACAGGGTCTTGCTGCATTACCTCAGGCACCATCGCGAGGCTTACTTGGGCATCGGGCTCGAAGTGGCCTAGAAAATCCATTTCCTGATGCAGGTATAGCGGCGTTGAGCCATCGTGACTGTTCAGCGCACGGGTGTAGGCCAGTTGCAGCGATTGCGCTTTGCGCTTCAAGTGATCTTCGTGAAATGTGCGGGTTTGGGTGTTCATGAGGTTACGTGCTAGGTGAACAAAGCAAGCCGCAGTATGAGGGAAAGGCTCTAAGGGGGATAAATCAAGACACCTTTCTATTCGATGTGGGGGATAAGCCGCGTCTGGCTGAATTCAGCGAAACGTAAGGCCTGGACTCGTACCCCTGTTTTTGAGCCTGGTGTGTGCACCCTCAACCTGGTAAAACGGTACAAAGAACTGAACGAGGATTTTCGCTTGAAAAACGGACCTTATGATCTGCTGATTACAAATGCAATACAGAGCGAGTTGCAAGGTCGCCGCGCTTTTCAAGCGTCACTCAACAAAGATCCGGAAGCCCTTTCGTATTACTTGATTGATTTGTTGTCCCGAAAACTTCGAGATTCGTTTGAATCGTTGGCGGGTGAAGGCGCAGAAAAAACAACCATTCAAGTTGAATTGATCAACGACCTACTGCGCTTTATTCAAAACAGAGATCAAGTACCGCAGCAGGTTGAGGTGTTGCGCTGGTTGGGCGACTCAACAGTGGAACCCACTTTGCCCCAAACTGGTTTATTGCATCCGTGGTTGTTCACTGCGGGCAGGGGCATGCCTTCGCTGCTCAATGAACTGCGTGCCGAGATGGGCAGTTGCGACCGGTTGGATATTCTGGTCAGCTTCATCACCATGTCGGGCCTTCGAAAAATTCGTGACATTCTGGACGCAATCACCGCGCGTGATGCACACGGCCAGCAGCGCAGCACCATTCGAATTTTAACCACCACCTACATGGCTGCCACCGAGAAAAAAGCGCTCGATGAATTGGCTGTGTTGCCCGGTTGTGAAGTTAAAATTTCCCTTGATGGGCGCCGCACACGCCTGCATGCAAAGGCGTGGATGTTTCACCGCCATACAGGTTTTGGAACAGCCTATGTAGGCAGTGCAAACCTGTCTGCTGCTGCAATGACAGGCGGGCTGGAGTGGACAGTGAAGTTTTCGCAAAGAGAGCAGGCTGCTTTGTACGAGCGGGCATGCGCCAACTTTGAAACCCTGTGGGAAGACAGCGAATTTCAAACCTACGACCCCACACAAGATGCGCATCAACAGGCCTTGCTGGCTGCGCTGAAGCAAGAAAGCGGGCGGGATTTTGCGCTACTGCCTTCACTGGGTTTTCTGGAAGTAAGCGCAAAACCTTTTCAACTTGAAATTCTGGACCAGCTGGCATTTGAGCGTCAACATGGCCGAAACAAAAATTTGTTGGTGGCTGCAACTGGCACTGGAAAAACTGTCATGGCTGCGCTTGATTACCGGCGCTTTGCGCGAGAACAAAAAGGCCTGCCGCGTTTGTTGTTTGTGGCGCACCGCATTCAAATTTTGCGGCAAGCGCAGCGCACATTTCAGCAAGTGTTGGGCAATTCACAGTTCGGTGAATTGCTGGGGGATGGGCATGAGCCACAAAGCCATGAACATTTGTTCGCAGTAATTAACAGTGTGAATTCACGCAAGCTGGTTGAGAAACTGGGAGCTAACTACTGGGCCATGGTAGTGGTAGATGAATGCCATCATATTGCAGCGCAATCGTTTTCCAGTTTTGTGAATTCAGTTCAGCCTATGGTGCTGCTTGGCTTAACCGCCACGCCCGAACGTGCCGATGGGCAGGCTATTACCACGTATTTCGACGCCCGGCCCGATGGCTCACCAGCCGCAGAACTAAGGCTGTGGCATGCGCTGGAACTTCAACTACTGTGCCCGTTTGAATACTACGGCTGCGATGATGAAACCGACTTCAGCAGTGTGAACTGGAATTCTGTGGACGAGGCCAAACAAATTGCGGCACTAGTTGATGGCAACACCATGCGCGCCCGCGCCATGCTGCGTGAATGGGGCAGGTTGACCGATAACCCGGCCTCCTGCAAAGCGTTGGTTTTTTGTGTGTCAATTGCCCATGCCAATTTTATTGCCGGGTTTTTAAATGACCATGGGGTAAAGGCGCTGGCAGTGCATTCACAAATGGACAAAAGCGTAGCGCATACCGCACCCGGCAAGTTACAAAACGGCGAACTTGCCGCGATCGTTGCAGTTGACCTGTATAACGAAGGTGTGGACTTACCCTTTGTGGACACGCTGATTTTATTGAGGCCTACTCAAAGTCCTGTGGTGTTTCAACAGCAAATTGGCCGTGGCTTGCGTTTGTGTGAAGGCAAGCAAAGCTGCCTGGTGCTCGATTTCGTGGGGCAACATGCACGCGACTTTCGTTTCGACCGCTTGCTAAGCGGGATTACTGGTTTGGGTAGAAAGCAGTTGAAAGAGGGCTTTGAGCAGGGTTTTCCAACCCTACCATCAGGTTGCCATTTGTTTCTTCAGAAGAAAACCAAAGCCCAAGTGCTTGCACAACTACAAACGCTGATAGGCCAGCGCTGGACTATTCTGATTCGTGAAGTAACTGCATTTAAAAACCTGAACAGGGATAGGTTTTCGTTGCTGGGTTTCTTGAATGAATATGACTTGGCTTTGAGCGATGTATTCCGTGGTGGAAGCAATTCAGGCTGGCTAAGTTTACTGGATGCCGCTGGCTTGTTGAATTCGCCATTAACGACCGCTGAAGAACGCGTAAGCACTAAGTTGTCGCAGCTGGTTCACTTCGACGACCCGGTGCGAATTGACGCCTTGCGTGCCCTTTGTGTTAAAGACCAAGCAGCGTTGAAGGCGTGGGCCCGATACTTGTACTTCATGATGGAAAAGCGCACTCCAGACGAAGCCGCACCTATGCAGTGGGCTGAAGAATGGTTGAACAGTGAAAGGGCTGTTGATGAACTGCATGCTGTGCAACAGGTTTTGGAATCGCATTGCCGCTTGTTGAAACGCCCTGTGCCAGGGCTTGAGCACACAACACTTTGTTTGCATGCCAGTTACACATCGACAGAAGTTGCGTTGGCGGTGGGTTGGTATACGCCCGAACGGCAAGCCCCTGTAACTGCGGGTGTGTTGAGTTTGAAAGAACAAAAGCTGGAAGTGTTTTTTGTCACGCTAGACAAAACGGAAGGCTTTCATGAAAGCATTGCTTACACTGACTGCGCCATTAGCCAAACTCTTTTCAAGTGGCAAACGCAAAACAGCGCTGGGCCACACACTAAAGTGGGCAAACGCTATTTGGAAAGTGCCACCAATGGCTGGCGTTTTCAGTTGTTTGTACGCGTGAAAAAAGGTGAGCCTTTTAAAGCACTGGGGCCTGTAAAATTAAAGAGCGCGGAAGGGTGTGGGCCAATGACCGTGATGTGGGAATTGGACGTGCCCATGGGTGCAAATATATTCAGGCAGTTTAGTGTGATTGGGGACTCCTGAGAAATCACTCACGCTTTTGACCTTCTTTATGCTGAGGTTTAGACCGTTGCTAGTGGCGTTAGGGTCAATGAACGGGTTTTTATCCGATACGGGAAAAAGGGTAAGAATTCTTTATTTGATAGGCGAGGAACTGTCCTTTGGACCCTGCCTGCATTAGTTGATCAAAGAGGGTCTGTGTCACGTTGTAATACTGGTAGATTGCACCGTTGTTGAACTCTACTTCCAAAGTTTGTGAAGTTTCATCATATCCAATTGTGACGATGGTTGATGAAATTACTGGTTCACGGGTCATTGTTAATCTCCCAATTGTTTGTGGTATATCTTCGACGGGAACTCTTACGATACCGAGCTCTTGAGTTACGGCGAATGTTCTCTGCGCGCGCCACGATGCGATGACTCGATCATATCCCTCTGCGATTCGCTTTGTTGCCCATGCCTCGGAGACTTTAGGGTCTGAACTCTTTGGGCGTTGTTCAGGTGCAGGCAATGTCACGCGGCATCGTACCGGAAGTCTAGCTGCTTCACCAGCAACTATCGCTTCTCCTGTTCTCAGCACAGGCAGCAGGTCTACTAGTCCACCTAAATTATCGGGTAAAGCGCCTTTTACACGGGAACGATCCTCTGGGTTAGAAAGGCGTAGAGCTAAAATCGTACCGCACTGTGACAAGATGGTTTCATCCACCTCGGAGGGTCGCTGGGAAACCACCATTGCCCCAATTCCGTATTTGCGACCTTCCTTGGCTATGCGCTTAACAATTTCAGCGGCAGGGTTACTTTCCGTTGTGTTAGAGAGGTATCGATGCGCTTCTTCCATCACTACTAACAGCGGCCGGAGTATTCCACCTTCAGTTTTCTCTCGACTCCAATACAGTGCCTCGTAGACGATTCTTAAAATTGAGCCAACAAGCGTTGTTAGCACTGAGCTCGGTACCCCTGAGAGGTCTAGGATCGTGACAGGCTTCTCATGGCCCAACCAATCTTCCAAGAGTTGGTCGAGGTCGTATTGAACACTTCCATCTAGTGCGGGTTCTCAAGGTCCAGGATGGAGAATGAAGTCGAAGCGATGGTCTAGCAGCCGAGATCGCATAAGGTTTAGTTGTCGACGTATGCCCTTGGCTTGCGTATTCAGGAATGGTCCAGCAGAGCCCAATGCTGCAGGGGTATATTTGGGTGGTGTTAGGGATACAGGATCCCCCGGGTTCTCTAGGGCAGGTTGATCTCGCTGTGGTCCGTTTAGGGTCCTTATCTCGAAGTCTGTAAGATCGTTCCAGCACTGTTTGAGACTAAATGGTATAGGGCTATCAACTGTTAGCGACTGTGGATCTAATCCAGCTAAGTTATTTGCTGCGAGTACCGCAGCTTTCATCTCCTGAATTTTGTCAGAGAATGCAATCTCTTGATTTTCGGTCAGACCTCCTGCGACGAATTCCAGTAGATCTTTGATTTGAAGAGCCCAGTAAGGCACGAATAACGGACGTTCTCCCGGCTGAGGCGTGGCGCTGAAAACGCGAGCGAAGTCAGCTAGGGCATGCGTGTACTCCCCGTGTATATCGAGAAGAAGAATGCGAGAGGCCTCTGCGTCGCCTTCTTGATTTGGGCGAACTATGGAACGTAATAGACTGGCGACCGTTGTTGACTTACCTGAGCCTGTCGATCCTAAGACGGCGGAGTGTCGAGTTACCAAGGCATTCAGTGAAAGTTTAACGGTAATACTCTCAGAACTGGATAAGTTGCCAATCGCGATCTGGTCGAGGCCTTCACTCCCATAGATACGCTTTAGGTCTCCTTCACTGACGATATGCACGGCATCATTGATTGATGGTAGTTGACTAAGGCCTCGCTCAAAATTCTGGCCTAGGGCCTCTCCAGCTAGCTCTATGGTCATCCAGCGACCACTTGCGCCTGTTTTGGACTGTGCTGAGGCACCTACTTCGCTGACTATGCCAAAGAGGTCTTGATATCCTTGAGGTATTCTCACGAAGCTTCCGACTTGAGCAACACGGTACATATGTCCGTCAATCATAGCTATACCAGAGGCAAGTGACTCGGCAAGCGACACTGTAACGGTTGGGCCAGATACCGACGTTACCAGGCCAAGAAATGTTGGATCCTTGGCGCTCATTCTTCAGTCTCTTGAGTATTCACCACAGCAACTGCGACCGCTGCTGGTGTTGCTGCCCCGGAGCTGGCGAATACTACATCGGTTGGAGTCGCCTGTGCGCTCATGTCAGTCGCTTGTGCAAGTGCGCAGAAACGGGTTAAGAATGCAAAGTCGCCTAGCAGAAACTGACTCCGTTCACCTTGTTGCCTTGGCCCCCAGAAAGTCGCACGGATGTCTTCCCAATGTTTTGGGGGGTCTCCAGGTCGCCATACTCCTTTGACACCTCCGATGACCGCCCCGTCAGATGCATACACTGAGAGATTAGGGCGTTCATATGCTAATTTACAAGCGGGCCCTTCTGAGTCTAATGAAAGGTACTGGAATGCCATTACCGAAGCATTAGCATTCATGGCCAGCGCCTCATCTAATACGGCGCAGATGTGTGCGTCCCGAAAAGAAAAGCCAGTTGTGAGTAATATGCTATCAGGGGTTAGAAGAAATTGGCGCAGACGCTCGAATAGAGCTGAATAGGGTTGTTTTTGGGTTAACTCGTACTTCAAATGATCGGGGTAGACCAGTTCAGATGCAGTCCGACCGCGTCCACGAACAACTGAATCACTCTCCAATGCCCAGCCTAGAGATCCATGCAGTTTCCACAGGCGAGACCATCTTGCTGGCAGATCGTCACTAGCAACGCTAACAGGGTCAAAGAACGGAAGATGTCCCCCGGTGAATCCATCAAAGTACGAGGCCCGGGATCGTTCGAAGGCTTCTTCGAACAACAAATCATAATTAGTGGTAAAAATTTCGACTGCGTGGGACCTAAGTGTTCCGCTGATCCAAGATATTAACTCTGTGTAAGCATTTCGCTCTTTAGGGAGTGGGGCACCTACCACTTCACCAATTTTCTTACACACTTCTGCACCAAGTGCTTTATACCCCTCTGAGTCGAGCCCATGAACCTTTGCAGGGCCTAATGCCTGTTGCAAGAGTCGGATACGGGTAAGAATGGATTCAATATTCGCAGTAGCGCCGAGTTCCGTTCGAATCGCTTCGGCAGCAGCCCTTTGTTCTCCCGATAGCGCTTCAATCGCCTGAGTTGTTAGTGCTTCCACTCCTGGCATTAACGATCTTCCGCCTTCAGTTACTAACGTTCCTGTGTCACTAACTCTAAGCGAAATCGGTGCACCCGCTCCGACCAGCAAACCAATTCTCTTTCTACCCTGAGATAAGATCTGTCTAAGATCGGACATGAATCGGTCTGGGTTATGAAAAGTGTTCAAGCTGTGTCCTTAGTTGTTGATAGTTATCTACGGTGTTACACATACTTTCTTATTAAATCACTTGTTATCGTATAGGTTGTGTTTTCTCTTATAGGCAAACGGCAAATAGCATTCTTAAATTCATTTGTTTAGTCTTAAACCACCGTCAAAAACTCCGCCACCACCACCATTTCTTCCGCATCCTCAGCACTCAGCACAATCGCTTCGTGCTTGTCATTTGTCGATTCTGGTTTCAACACAATCACGCTGTTCACCACGCCATCTTCACCAAAATGCTTCTCGCTTTTGTAGCGTTTAATGGTGTATTGCCCACCCAGTTCAGGGTCTGAAATTCTGCGGTGTTGCACCACCACAATTTTTCCGTTGCGTGTGCCTTGTGGGTTGAAGTGAAACAGGCACCATGCGCCGGGTGGTATGCGTTTGTTCATGGAATCGCCCTCAACACGCGCTACAAAGTAGCCTTCACTGGCGCGCAGGTGGGCGGGTAGTACAACATGGTCAAACGTGTCGGCCTGTTGGTATTCGCTAAACTGCCCGGCGGCAAATTTCAAATCAAAAATGGGCACGCTGTTGGCGGCCTCTTGGCCAGCTTGCACTATCGGTAGGTCCAGCCCTTCGTATTTGTTCAACATGGGTGCCACCTCCACTTGTTCAAAACCATTCACCAGTGTTTGAAAGTGTGCGCGTGTTTCGTTGTCGGTAAAGTAAACGTAACATCCTTTCATGCCGCGAGTCATCAGGGTTTTGTAGGTGTTCTTGATCACCGCGTCGGCCATCGCCAGGTTGTTGGCCCGGTCTGTTTTCAGTCCGCCCTTAAACCCTTTGATGCTTTGGTCCATATTGCTGCGCTTGAATGCGTCAGTAAGCACTTCGCCATTACGCACCACAAAGTCTGGGCCAACAATAACGCCCACGTAGTCCAACTCCAACCCTTGGCAAGTGTGTATGCAACCCACTTGCTCCACGCTATTGGGCTTGATAATCCATGTGCTGCCATCGTCGTCCAGGTTCCATTGGGCCTTGTAATCGTGTTCTGGAAACTCGATGTCAAAAGCTTGCGGGTTCTTTTTGCTTTTCCAGTCCCAACAGTAGCCAGCCACCACACGGGCTTTGTTGTTTGCTTCATTTTTCTGGCGAATTGCGTTGTGCAGCGCCGTGGGTGAATCGAACACTTTGAAATCGAAGTCCAACCCGTCCATATTCAAATTGGCGGTGGGTTTAATTTGTAGGTGGTGGTTTAGCCAGGCAATGTAGCCGTCGCTGCCGTTGCAGCGAAATTGGGAGCGCAGCTCTTGCTCAATCACTTCCGCGCCAAGGGCCTGTGCCCATTTGCGAATCTCCGCTTTGCTGCCAATGTCTTTGAAGGTAACGCGCTGGTCTTCATCCACGAAGAAAATGCACAGCTTGCTGGCGTGGATCAATTCTTTAATTTGGTTTTCGCCCAAGTTGCCATACAAGCCGCTTTTTTCATTCAAGCGGTGAGCTTCATCCACCAGCAACACATCAAACTGGTTGGCTTGGTTGTCCACATACCCGCCCGACCCACGGAACAAATTCGCAATGCGTGTTTTTTTGAATGTGCCGGTCAGCTTGGCTTCAAACACGGCGCGGGGCGCTGCATTTTTCGAGACGTATTGGCAAACCATGCCGCGCTGTGTGAATTCGCTGAGCAGGTTGATGGCCACCACCGATTTGCCCGTGCCCGGGCCTCCTTCCACGATTAGCACGCGTTTGCCTGAATCTTTGCGGGGATGGGCCAAGTCCAACGCCATTTCATACACCAGCTTTTGATCGTCGATCATCAAAAACTCGCGATTGCCCAGCAGCATATTGGTCAGGCTGTCGGCCAGGTTTTTGGAAGGGCGAATTTTTCCGTGCTCAATGCGGTACATCAAGTCGTTCTGGTCGCCGTACTTCACGTGCCTTTTTAAAAACTCGGAAAGTTTGCGCGCGTCTTTTGAAATGAATACGGGGGCGCGGTCGGTGTGTGCTTTGTAAAACGGGTCGTTGATAACCTGGGCACTGTCCAGGTTGTGTAAATATGCGCAGGCACTGAGGCGCACCTGTTCGTTTTGCACCACCTCGGAATAATCTTCGATGAGTGCGGCATACGTCCACGCTTGGTAAGAAGGGTGGGGCGTGTTGATATGGCCTTTGCCAAGCCAGGTGTTCACCACGGCGTCTTGCCCAGTGGCTTGAACGTCGCTCCATTGCTTCAATTCAATGATGACAGCGCATTCCTCAAGCTGTGCATTGCGCCCCGTCAAAATAAAGTCAATGCGCTTGCCGGTTAACGGAATGTTGTATTCGATGGAAACCAGCGAGTCGCCGGGAATGTCGGGGTCATTCAACACCTGGCGCATTTCTTTCATTGAGTTGCGCCAAGAATTGACTTCTGATTCGCCTGCTCTGCGGAATAGCTTGCGCTGAAATTCCCGGTGAATGGCTTCATGAATTTGATCGTCCAACACGTCGTCGAGGAACTTCGATTTGCAGGCGGTGTAAACGATCATTGCGGGTGTAGTTTGTTCTTGTGCTTTGAATGTATCAGGAAACTTTCGTTGAATGAACTATTTGAGGTGGGGTAATTGGGGGCTACAAATGGGTGGGGGTGTTAAGCAAAGCATTAGAACTGAATGCCGGTAATTGTTACAGAAGAGGCTCGACGTTCTTGAAATGGGTGGTTGTTGGTGGTTCGTAACATACGTGCAGACAGCTTGACGGATGTACCAAAAAAGGTACAATCAGATAAAGGTGATGTTTTCATTAAGCAATTCAAATTGAATTGCGTTTTTTATCGCCAAGCATCTGGTGATGAGCCAGTTAGAGCGTGGTTAAAAGCCTTGAAACCCGAGTCAGATAAAAAAATTATTGGGGCGGATATTCTTGCTGTTCAATTGGGTTGGCCTCTGGGGTTGCCATTGGTTGATCATTTGGGTGGGGGGCTATGGGAGATTCGATCAAAACTTGAGAATCGAATTGCCAGAGTTTTGTTCGCTTTGGAAAAGGGCGAAATGGTTTTACTTCACGGCTTTATTAAGAAGACTCAGAAAACACCGCAGCGTGAATTAGAAGTTGCGAAAGATAGATTAAGTAAATTAAGAGGCTCCAAATGAATAAACACGTGGGTTCGAATTTTGAAGATTTCTTGAAAGAAGAGGGCATTCAAGAAGAGGCAGAAGCTTTGGCCATCAAGAAAGTGATTGCCTGCATGATCGAGCAAGAGATGATTTCAAGATCAATACCTAAAACTGAAATGGCACGCAAAATTGGAACCAGTCGAAGTCAGTTGGATCGATTGCTGGATCCCGAAAACACCTCGGTTACTTTGGCAACGCTTGTCAAATCGACAGCAGCAATCGGAAAAAAAATGATCATTACCTTTGAAGATTGTCCACAAACAGCTGTTGCTTAAACCCCCACCAAATTTCTCGCCACTGCTTCGGCCACTTCAATGCCATCGACACCCGCCGACAAAATACCACCGGCGTAGCTGGCTCCTTCGCCAGCAGGGTAAAGGCCTTTTGTATTCAAACTTTGGAAGTCGTCGCCTCTCGTTATTTTCAGGGGCGACGAGGTTCGCGTTTCCACACCGGTCAGCACAGCGTCGTGCATGTCGAAACCTTTGATTTTCTTGCCGAATGCCGGCAAGGCTTCACGCATGGCCGTGATTGCGTACTCTGGCAATGCGTCGGCCAGGTCAGTCATTTTCACACCGGGTTTATACGATGGTTCTACGCTGCCCAGTTCGGTGGATGCTTGGCCCGCAATGAAGTCGCCCACCAATTGCCCGGGTGCCTCGTAGTTGCTGCCGCCCATTAAAAAGGCATTGGATTCAAGCTTGCGTTGAAAGGCGATGCCTGCCAGTGGGCCACCGGGATAGTCTGCCGGGCTAATGCCCACCACAATACCCGCGTTGGCGTTTCGTTCGTTGCGGGAATATTGGCTCATGCCGTTGGTGACCACGCGGTGTTCTTCTGAAGTGGCGGCCACCACGGTGCCGCCGGGGCACATGCAAAAGCTGTACACCGACCGGCCATTGGCGGCATGGTGCACCAGTTTGTAGTCGGCTGCGCCCAGCAGGGGGTGGCCCGCGTGTTGCCCCAAGCGGGCACGGTCAATCAGCCCTTGTGGGTGTTCTATGCGAAAGCCCACTGAAAATGGCTTGGCTTCCATGTACACACCGCGCTCGTGTAGCTTGGCAAAGGTGTCGCGGGAACTGTGGCCCAGCGCCAGCACCACATGGTCTGCGCGCAGTTCGTAAGTGCTACCGTCCGCAAGGTTCTCAATGGTCAGGCCGCGAATGTGGCCGTCTTCAATGTGAAAGTCGCATACGCGCTGTTGGAAGCGAATTTCACCGCCCATGGCGATGATTTGCTCGCGCATGTTTTCTACCACTTTCACCAGGCGGAAGGTGCCAATGTGTGGTTTGCTGACGAGTAAAATTTCCTCGGGTGCGCCAGCCTTGACAAACTCGGTCATCACTTTTCGGCCCAGAAAGCGCGGGTCTTTGATTTGGCTGTACAGTTTGCCGTCTGAAAATGTGCCTGCTCCGCCTTCGCCAAACTGCACGTTCGATTCGGTGTGCAATATACGTTTGCGCCACAGGCCCCAAGTGTCTTTGGTGCGTTCGCGTACCTGTTTGCCACGCTCAATCACAATGGGTTTGAAGCCCATTTGCGCCAGCATCATCGCTGCAAAAATACCGCAGGGGCCAAAGCCAATTACCACCGGGCGAATGGCTGGGGCTTCGTTCAGTTTCACTGGTAACTGGTAGACCATATCGGGCGCAGGCCGAATGTGCGAGTTGGTGGTGAATTTCGACAACAACTGCGCTTCAAGCCGAGCGTTGTCCAGTTCCACATCCACGATGTACACCAACAGCAGTTTTTGTTTGCGCGCGTCGTAGCTGCGCTTGTAAATATTGAAGCTTTTGAGCTGGTTGGCTGAAATTTTCAGCGTGCTGCAAATTAATGCGGGCAGGGCGTCTTCAGGATGGTCGAGTGGAAGCTTCAGCTCGGACAGGCGGATCATGGCGGGTGTACCTTGTGGATCTGTTTTTCGGATCAAGGCGGTATTTTATGCTTTTGCTCGCCAAAGTGCACTTATTTCACCGGTTTTAGAATCACATAGGCCAGGCAATCTGGTTTCTTCATCTGAAAACCGAAGTCGATTTCTCCCCAGGAGTTATTGGCTGTGTAGGTGGTTGCTTCCTCCAAAGATTTACCACGAGGAATTTCGGTGATCTTCAGGTTCTCGTATTGTTGTTTTAGCTGAGGCATGGTGATGCATTCGCCTTCCAAGTACATCAGTAACATACCTGAGCTTTGCGCGCCTTGCTGAGGCAGTCGAAGATCAATTGTGCTCACCTTGACCTCACCTGCGAATTGAATACTTTGACCCTTGTAAAACTTGAAATACTCATTGGAATGTCGAGTATCGTGGGCAAGTGTTTGAACCAGTGTTTTTTCGACATGCGCCAAAGTGAGCGAAGACTGGGTTTGAATATCGTCGATCAAATTCCAGATGGAACGGTTCAGATTGATCATTGTGTTGTCCTTTGACGCGTGTGTAATCGGTTGGCTGGCGCTGTAGAGTAGGGCAAACAACAGGAGCAGTTTTCGACCCGCATTACTTTTTTCCGCCATAATTTTTGTCATACCAGCCACCGTAATAGTCTGCATAATTTTGACCTGTTGTCGATGTGATTTCATTGGCACCGAATTGTGAGCCAATTTTTCGATAGGCGTTTTGAGCATTGCCATCTTTTAAGTACTGGTTGTAAGCCTGAATATAGCTTGCATGGTTTTTCGGGTTGCCGGCAATACCGATGTCGGGGCCACCTGCTTGAATGATTTCTCGTTGAACCTGAATGTTCTTCATGGTGGCAGCCCCCTCGTCATCCAGGGTGCTGTTAAGGTATGCCTGCCTTGATCTGGTGTCTAACTGATAAGGGTGCAAGGCGTGGCCCACTTCATGGGCTAAAACCTGCGTAGCCTGATTGGCATCGCCTCTCAGATTGCTGTCCAGGGTAATCGTTTTCTCTCTGCGGTTGGCGTAGGACCCGCCTCCCGCAGCTCCGTAGTCGACCTTCCAGCCCTGACTCTGCAGAGTTTTCAGGTTATTAACCAGTGTGGGCGACTTGCCAATTAATGTATCAATGCTTTTCCCGAGTTTGCCTTTTAGTGGAGATGCTGTGGAGCGGGTATCGGGTGCTGGGGAGTTTGGGGGTTGGTTTGCTGCTGATGCGATCAAGGTTGCACCACACCCAATTTTGTGACCGTGCAGTGCCACTGCCATGTAGTTGTCGGTGAACGTACCAAGGCCTTCAACAATCGGGAATACGTGGGGTTTGCACAAAGGGCAGGTGACCATGTCGCCAACCCTGGCGATGGGTCGGCCCTCAACTGTGGTGGTGGGGCTGCCAGAGATAACCACACCACCGTGGCTGGTGGTGTCGCCGATCAGGATTTGCGCGCGACCTTGTATGACGGGCCTTGAAGACATGGGTAGAAAAGTGAGTCGTGTAACTTCTTAAGTAATTAATCGACGGTGGTGGTTCCTTGCGGCTTCGGCCAGGTTTGCCACATCAAGGCCATGCGGGCTGCTATTTTCTTGCCGTGCGAGATCGCTATTTCTTCAACTGACAAGGCAGGTCTTAACGTTCGTGCCTGTATCAATGCTTGCTGCGCCAGTGGGGTATTGCCCAGTTTGTCCAATGCTGCAGCTTGCGCAACGTGTGCCAAATGAAACCGTGTGTCGTGTTGTATGGCTTTTATTGCTTCTTCCAGCGCTTCTTCCGGGCGGTTTGCCCGCAGCAAGAAACAGCTCAGTATCCACAACCAAAATCCAAGTCTTCTGTCTTTGGGGCTTATACGCATGCCCAGACGCATTTGCGCAATACCACCTTCCAGTTCATTCATCAGCACCAAGGCAGCACCGTGGGCAACCTGTGCCTGTGCATTGCTGGGGTTAAGCTGCAAGGCCGCTTTTAGTGTGATCAGGCCTTGCCGGGTTTGTCCAAGGTCGCACAATGCGCAACCCGCATAACCCATTACCTCGGAATTGCCCGCGTCTAGTTCAATTGCAGTGTTCGCCGCTGTCAGCCCGCTGGCGAGAACGGCGTCAGAATGTGGCAACAGGCCGATGTTTCGGGACAGTGCGGTCAACAGGGCCAAATGTGCATGGGCAAGGCCAAAGTTGCTGTCAATTTCAATGCTGTTTTCGAGTTGGTGCCGGGCATCGCGAAGACCCGCCTCGCTCCAGCCCAGTTGGGCCAAAGCGCCCGTGGCCTCATGATAATGTGCCCATGCGTCGAGATTGTTGGGGCGCTGTCTTCGAATCTGGGCTATTTCGGCTTTGGTTAGCGCGGGTTCAAGTTCGCTGAGCAAACCCCGGGCAATTTCCTCCTGTAAATCAGCGCTGGAGGCTGGCGAGCATTCAAACCGACTGTTCCACAACACTTGGCCGGTTTGCGCCTCTGCCAGCTGAACATTCACCCGAATGATTTCGTCCACTCGACGAATGCTGCCCAGTACAACGAATTGCACCTGAAGCTGTTCAGCAATTTCAGGTAGTGCAACGCTGCTGTGGTCGAATATTTGCGTGGAGGCTTGTGAAATTACCAGAAAACCGGGTACCCGAGCCAGCAGTGCAATGACGTCTTCAAGCAAACCCTCAGCCAGAAACCGCAGGTCGGTTTGTTCTCCCAGTACCTTGAAAGGCAGCACCGCGATGGTGGAATGTTTTTGCACTGTGGGTTTCGAGGACACTTCTGTTCGGCGAACTGGCAAACTGAATTGGTAGCCGCGCCCTGTGACTGTTGAAATCGCCTGACTACCCAGGAGCTTGCGCAAAGCAGAGGTTTGCACGGTTAAATTGTTTTCTTCCACGACCATGCCGGGCCACACCGTTTGCAGCAATTCGTCTTTGCTTAGAACGCGTGTGTGGTTGCTGACCAGGCACATTAAAAAGTCAAAGGTACGAGGGCCCAAATTGACCGTTTCGCCTTCGCGTAGCAATAGCCGTTCATTTGCGCGCAATTCAAAGTGATCGAAAAAATAGGAAGAATCCAAGCGCGCAACCGAAGGTGAGGTGTTAGCAAAATATAGCAAACATTTAGGAATTCTTAAGGACTAAACACAGCGTGTCCGTGCACAGTGAATTCATTGAGTAGTTGGCTGCTCAAAACCACTGGAGACTGCTATGACTTTTTCTGTACCCAATGCTCAACGTGAAATGCGTGCACTTTACAAAGTAGAACCTGGTGCGGCGATGGTGACCGACCATGCCTTGGCTCGCGGGGTTGATCCCTTGGACCCTTTTCATTCTGTGGTGGAGCCCATGGATGGTTGTGGCGTGCAGGTGCCGATTGGTGTTCATCGTGCTTTGGGCGGTCTGCACGATGCGCCCACGCCTGGCGATCTGTTGTGTGCTGCGCTGGCTGCATGTCAGGATTCAGCCATGCGCATGGTGGCCAACGTGCTGGGTGTTGAGCTTGTTTTTCTGGAAGTGCGCGTGACTGCCGATGTGGATGTTCGTGGTGCATTGAATATGTCGCCAGAAGTACCAGTTGGTTTTCAAGGCATGCGCTGCAATGTGCAGTTCAAGGTAAAAGAGGGCACACCCGCCGACTTGATCAAGGCATTGACCTATGCAGCCAAGCGTTCTTGTGTGGTGCAGCAAACCTTGAAAAATCCACCCAAGGTTGAAACCAGTTTTCAGCTAAACTGAATTTGACCCGCACCCAACCCTATTCAAGGATCGCCATGACCTCTGTTCAACCCCATGTGAAAGAGGCTGGCCAAGGCCCTGCCGTGTTGTGCCTGCATGCCAATGCATCGCACGCCGGGCAATGGAAGGGCTTGATGGGTTTGCTGGCGGATCGGTTTCAGCTGCTTGCGGTGGATTCCTACGGTTCAGGCCAAACACCCGACTGGCATTCGGAACGAACCATTTCTCTGCAAGATGAGGTGGATTTGCTGATGCCGGTGTTGGATAGAATGGGTGAAAAGTTCACCCTGGTGGGGCATTCCTACGGCGGTGCGATTGCTTTGAAAATTGCCTTGTTGTTTCCGCACCGGGTGAAGGCACTTGCACTATTTGAGCCCACTTTCTTCTCTGTGGTTGAGCATGAAAGCCCAAGCCCGAATGATGTAGACGGCATTCGCCATGCAGTGGCCGCCGCCGGTGCTGCGCTGGACAATGGCGATCCACATTTGGCGGCTCAGCATTTTATCGATTTCTGGATGGGGCAGGGCAGTTGGGCGAAAACCCCTGAAGAGCGCAAACCGGCGGTGGCGGCATCAGTGCGCAATGTGCGGCGGTGGGGGCATGCCTTGTTCAGCGAACCCACCGTGCTGAGTTCTTTTGGCCAGTTGAATGTTCCGGTGCTTTACATGGTGGGGGGAAAGTCGCAGTTGTCGGCCCACGCCGTGGCGAAGCGATTGGTGGGCACTTTGCCGAGCGTGGAGTTAATTGAGTTTGCGCAGATGGGCCACATGGGGCCAGTGACCCACCCGGATGCGGTGAACGAGGCGATTTCAAAGTTTCTACTGAAAGTGTTTTCTTAGAGCCATCAACGGCACGGCATACAACACGGCGAAGCTGGTGTTCAACACCGCGTTTTGCCAGAAGCCGCTGTACAGCGAAAATGCGGTGTCGGGTATATACCAAAGCAATACAGAAATCGCGATCATGTTGCAGGTCTGTTTGGCGTCCTCAATGTTCAGCTTGCGCACCAGCATGAAAATAAGCGCGCCCCAGCCCACCATGACGGAACCCATCACTGCGTGCGCAAGCTCGATGTACGCTGCAGCTTGCGAGTCAAATGCGGAAAATTGTGCGGCATCCTGGAATACCAACAATCCAAATGCCTGCTGGGTCCAGCCCGGTGCAAGCACCATGAACAACCCAAACAGCACGGTAAATTCTGCAGTGTAGGTTAGCCAGTTGATCCAAAGGATTGGAGTGCTTGCTGGTGTATTTTGTACAGTGTTGGCTTGCATGGCAGATCTCCTTGCGTGGTTGAAATTGATTCAGCTCAACGCCAGTTTGCTAAGCACAGGGTCATTGCCGCAATAACCTGCGAGGTCATAGATTTCAGAAATTTTCCGTGGCAGTATGAGCACATGCATACACAAGCCCCCACCCATACCGCCGGAATTCGCCTGCGCGATTTACGCACTCGGCAAAAGGTCAGCCAACTTGATTTGGCCTTGCGCGTTGGCGTTTCCCAGCGCCACTTAAGTTGCATTGAAACAGGCAAAGCCAGCGCCAGCAAAGACATGCTGTTGGCACTGCTGGAGGGTTTGGATGCGCCACTCAACGAGCGCAATGAAGCGCTGGTGGCTGCGGGCTTTGCGCCCTTGTTTGGCAGCCGGCCGATTGATCACCGTGAAATGGACACCATCAATGAAGTGATTGATTTGATGTTGACTGCGCAGCATGCAGCCCCGGCCATGGTGTTGGACAGTGAATGGAATTTGCTGAAATTCAACCCCAGCTTTGTACGTTTGTTGCAATTGCTGGAATTTGACTTGGCCGCATTACAAGCCACACCCAATGTATTGCTGGCGCTGACTGCGCCCGGTGGCTTGGCTTCGCGTTTGGAAAACCCGGCTGAGGTGCTGGGTGACGTGCTGAAAAGGGCCCAGCGTGAGGCTTTGCATGTACCCGCCTTACAGGCCATGTTGAAGCAAATTCCGCAATCGATGTTCGATACCAAACAGCCACAGAACTTCAACAACCCCACCTTGGTAACCCGGTTTAAAAGCAAGGTGGGTGAGCTTCGCTTTGTGTCAACTTTCACCAGTTTCGGGGCGCCTTTGGACATCACTGCCGCATCGTTAAGAATTGAACATTTGTTCCCCGCTGACGAGGCCACTCGAAGGGCCTTTGCCTGATGCGTGCGCTGTTGTTGTTTTTGCTGATTGCCTTGGGTGCATTTGCCACATGGTGGTTTCTTCAAAAACCCAGCCACAGCCGGCAATGGGCTGATGATGTGGCCCACATGCTGCATGCCGATGTGATGGGTAATCGAGTGGTGTTGAAGAATGTGCGCAACTTTGAGTGGCGCACAGAAACCGATTACACCCCACGTTGGGAAACACGTGAATACGATTTAAGCCAGTTGAAAACCGCCGACCTTGTGCTGTCGTACTGGATGGGGCCGAAGATTGCACACACGCTGGTTTCATTCGGTTTTGCCGATGGCCAGTACCTTACTTTTTCACTCGAAATTCGAAAAGAGCAAGGGGAAAAGTTTTCTGCATGGAAGGGGTTTTTCAGGCAGTACGAGGCAATTTTGGTGGCGGCAGATGAAGCGGACATAATTAAAACCCGCAGCAATGCACGCGATGAAGACGTTTATATTTTCAGGCTGGCCATTCCGCCCGAACAATTGCAAACCTTGTTTTTGGCTTATGTGGAGCAGGCGAACAAACTGGAAAAAACCCCCGAGTTTTACAACACGCTGACCAGCAATTGCACCACCGTGGTGTTTGATCTCGCCAAACGAATTGTGCCTGACTTGCCCTTGGATTACCGCTTGCTGCTCAGTGGGTACTTCGCGGAGTACGCGCATGCGCAGGGCGGTTTGGTTGAGGGTTTCGCTTATTCCGAGCTTCAGGAAAAAGGCTACATAGTGCCCCGTGCCAAAGCCATGCAGGCCGGTGAAAACTTTTCCGAAGTCATTCGCCGGGGCGTGCCCGGCATGTGATGTGGTGGGTCAGCAGCCACCCGCCCAGCGTGGGTCATTGATGTTGTAGCTGCGCGGTTTCATGTAGTCCACCGGGTCGCGCAGGTAATCCACTTCGGGTGGGTTGGGCAGCTTGCCAACCGCCTCTAGCCAACTGGTTTCATAGGCTGAAGCGCCGCCACCAATGCCTGGTGTCCATGCATCATGGTGGTTGGGCAAGGCCACTTTGGGTTTGGTCAGGGCCACATAGGCCAGGGCGTCGCGGTAGGCACTGGTCACCAAACCAAAACCCACAATTGCATTCAGTTGCACATCCACGCATTCGGGCAAATTGACCAAGGCGTTGGCCACGGCTTCACTTCCTGCATTGCCTGCTTTCATTACCCCGGTGGAATTGTGCCAAAACCAGGCAAAGTCGCCTGCCCGGAAGTGATAGGCCCAGGTGCCTCCTGCGGGTTGGCCTACACCACCGTCGTCGCGAAGTGTGCCCACAAAGCGAAGCGCTTCGGCCAGGCTGGTGTTCAGGTAAGTGGGGTAGGTCAGCACGTCTGGAATGTACACAAGCGGCATGCCACCGCTAAGCAGGTCGGTGGGTTCAGCGGCGGAGTGAGTGTGCTGTACAACATGCACGGGCTCGACATCTTCCCAAATTTGAATGGCGCGTGTGCTTCCAGCACCCGGGTTGGTTTGGTCGCCCAGGTTCAAGCACGGAAAGCTGTCAGGTATGCCCTCACTGGCGGCGCGTTCGCGGGCGATGTCGCACACATTGCTGCCCGCCACCAACAGGGCGTTGCTTAGGCCCGCCACATAACCAGCATCGGCTGCGTGGTCAAAGTGGCCGTGGCCAACGAAGATTGCCTCGGGTTGAATGGCAGCCAGTTCCTCGCGGCCAATCGGTACGTAGTTGGCATGCACGCCCACAATTTCCCAAGCGTCCATCAAGAACAAATGGCCCTTCATGCTCACAATGAAGCTGGACACACCCACCCACCAGAATTTTACTTGTTCAGGGTCCATGACGTTGGGGCCCAAAATGCGTTCACGCGTGGCTTGAAGTTCGGCACTCGCTGTGCCCGCTGCAGGCAGGGGTGCGAAGTTTGCGGGTGCAAACACATTGGGGCGTGTTTCGTTCGGGGTGGTTCTTGCGGTGCTGGCGCTGCCTGCGTCGGAATTGCCACCCAGGCAGGCAGATAACAGTGGCGCGCAAAGCAGGGCACAGGCTGCAAGGCCTGTGCGGGACATGAAAGAAGTCATTGTTGTTGGTGTTGAATGTGTCTCCAACACCTCGTACTGCCTAGTGCGCTGTTTTAGATGCCCTTCACCAGCGGCGAGAAAAATCGAATGATTTTGACGAGGTCTTCTTTGGCTTCTGGCAGAGCAATGTTCATCGTCGGCCAAATATGCGGCATGCAGGGGCGGGTGAGCAAAGTAATTTGTCCCCCCACTTTCTCCACGGCATCACGTAGCAACACGGAATCGTCCAGCAAGCACTCGTCTTCACTGGCTGTCACCATGAGTGGTGGCAGGCCGTTCAACTTGCCTAGCAAGGGTGATGCGCGTTCATCGGCGGGGTCATGGCCGCACATGTACAAGTTGGCGGCATGTTCAATCATGTGGGAGGACAACATGCTGTCTGTTTTGTCATTGCCTTCAATGGAAGGTGACAGGCGGCGCATGTCGGTGGCTGGCGAAATCAGCAGACCGCCGTGCGCAGGCAACTTCTTCTTCAATGCATGTTGCAGCACAGCCAACCCCAAATTGCCGCCAGCGGAATCGCCTGCCACGAAAATTGGCTCGCCAGTGGGTGTGTCGGCCACCAGGGCCTCAAAGGCAGCAATGCAGTCGTCCAATGGCGCTGGAAACGGGTTTTCTGGCGCAAGGCGATAATCAGGCATGAACACTCGAAATCCAAGCGCATTGGCCAAGGCACCGCAAAAAGGGCGGTACATCGGTGGGTGACCCGCCACAAATCCTCCGCCGTGAATGTAAAGCAGAGCACCCTTGGGATTCACGGGAATCAGCCACTCGCCGGGTACCCCGCCCAAAGCGCCTTTGATGTGTTTCAAGCCTTTGGGAACTGGCGCCAGAAGGTTGGATGCGGCTGTCACCATGCGGAACCTGCGCACAAAACCGGCACCGTTGCCCCGGTAGCTTTTCAGGGCGATGCTCGCAATTTTGTTCATCACTTTGGCTTGAATGGACGGCATGGTGTTCCTCTTGGAAAGTGGGATGGGGTATTTATAGCACTGCCAGTGCTGGCCAGTTTACCCTGAGTTTTCAATGCACTTGATAAATTCGGACAAATCGGGAGGGGATTCGCAAACGCTGTTTTCAGGTCTGAAAAAATCGGCACAATAAAAAAAAGAGCACAACCACACGGAGACACCATGGCGATATTCGACGAAGACATTTTGATCATTGGCGCAGGTTTGTCAGGCATTAGTGCTGCATGCCATTTGAAAAAGGAATGCCCCAACCGAAAGTTCACCATTCTTGAACGCCGCACCACCATTGGTGGCACCTGGGATCTGTTCCGTTATCCCGGCATCCGATCCGATTCCGACATGTTCAGTTTCGGCTTTAAATTCAAACCCTGGAAAAATGCACATTTCTTTTCTCAGGGCAATGACATTCGCAGCTATGTGCACGAGGCAGCCACCGAAAACAAGGTGTTCGACCACATTCGCTTTCAGCGAAAGGTAAGCGATGCCAATTGGGACAGTGATGCACAGCGTTGGGTGATCAATGCGGTGAATGAAGCGACTGGCGAACCCGAACAATACCGCGCCAAATTCATGATGGCCTGTGCGGGTTACTACAATTACGACCAAGGCTACCGCCCTGATTTTCCGGGTGAGAAAAACTTCAAAGGTTTGATTGTTCATCCACAGCATTGGCCAGAAAACCTGGACTACACCGGCAAGAAAGTGGTGGTGATTGGTAGCGGTGCAACTGCAGTTACGCTCATCCCCAGCATGGCCGACAAGGTTGAGCACATCACCATGTTGCAGCGTTCGCCATCGTATATTTTTTCATTGCCCTCCGTGGATGCACTCACCAAAGTTCTTCAGAAAACCCTGCCTTCCAAACTGGCCTACAAGTTGAACCGCACGCGTACCATTGGTTTGGCGCACTTCATGTTCAAGGCCAGCAAAAGCAAGCCGGAAGTGGTGCGGCGGTTTTTGATTGCCATGATGCGCAGGCAGTTGAAGGGTTCGAATGTGGACATCAAGCACTTCACACCCAACTACATGCCATGGGATCAGCGTTTGTGTCTGGTGCCTGATGGCGATTTTTTCAAAGCCCTGCGCAGTGGTAAAGCCAGCGTGGCCACGGACACCATCAAGCAGTTTGTGGCCAATGGCATTGAGTTGAACTCAGGTGAGGTTCTTGAGGCCGACATTATCGTAACTGCCACTGGTTTGAACGTACAAATGGTGGGCGGCATGAAAATTTCTCTGGATGACAAGGCTGTCAACCTGAGTGAAAAAATGTTCTACAAAAGCGCCATGCTTCAAGACCTGCCGAACGCCGCAGTAGTTCTAGGCTACACGCATGCTTCATGGACTTTGAAATCGGATTTGGTGAGCGGTTTTGTGTGCCGATTGCTGAACCACATGGACAAGAAGGGCCACGCCGTGGCGGTGGCCAAAACGGCCGATGTTCAACCAGTGGAAGGCTTTACAGTATTGGGCGGCTTGAATTCAGGCTACTTGAAACGCGTGGCTGACCAGTTGCCCCGCCAGGGCGAGACCCACCCCTGGCACAACCGGCAAGATTACTACCACGACACCAAAACCTTGCTGGAAGACCCGGTGGATGAGCCCGATTTGGTGTTTGAGCCAGTAAAGGCTGGTGGGAACAGGGCCAAACCGAAGTTGAAAGCAGTGGCTTGAATTTAACTGTCGCTGTCAACGAGGGTGAAGCGCCGGGTCATGCGCTCACCCACCTGCACCATTTCAAAAAATACATTCATAGGCCGAGTCCAGGCGGTGTGTGTGTCGCCACTCAGGGGGCGGTACACCACCACAGGGCTTAAATCGCTTTCTTGAATGGCCTGGCAGATAATTTCATACAGGCCACCTTTGTAGTGTCGGTAACGTTCGCCTGCTTTTACGCTGTGTAGTTGTTCCGGTACGTGGCTCATGGGTGTCTCCTGTGTTGTTCAAAGTCATATTTCTTGAATATTCAAGGTCATATCGTTAAACTGTACGGCTGTCCTTGAAGAATTGAAAGGAGTTCCTGAATGCCTGCAAGCAAGCGAGCAACCGAGGAAGCCAGCAAACCAGCAACAAAGCCTTTGACCAAGTCGGCTGTAAAGCCAGCCACAAAGGCGACTGATGCCAAAGCAGAAACGCCTGAAAGCAAGGCGCGCCCGGTGGCTACAACCCGCAAACCTTCCAAAACAGCGCTTTCTCCTTCTGAGGTAACGCCGCTGGCCCTGCTAACGCCCAACAAGCCCGCGCGTCGCCGCAGGTCGGGTGCCGCAAAGCCCAGAAAATTGAAGGGGGCTACAACTACCTGGCCATTTCCAACCGGCTCAAGGCCTTAACCTGCTGAACGCTTCACCATGCTTCTAATCGATATTCTGCGCTTACTGCTGGAAACAGCCGCCAGCCTGCTCGCTTTTTGTTTGTTGCTGCGCGCATTGATGCAGTGGGTGCGGATACACCCCAGCAACCCCTTGTCGCCCTTTATTTTTTCAATGACCGACTGGCTGGTGAAGCCGCTACGCAAGGGCGTACCGGGCTATGGTGGCATTGATTGGGCCTCCATTTTTGGTGCTTTTGTGGTGTCTTTTGTGCTTCACATTGTGTTGGTGCTGCTTACGGTTGGGCTTTCCAGCGGCGGGCCTGGTGTGGGCGCGCTGATTACCCTGACCATACCCATTGCCATTTTCTGGGTGCTGCGCAATGTGGCCTATCTGCTCATGGGTATTGTGTTGATTCAGGTGGTTTTGAGTTGGGTGAATCCGTTCTCGCCAATCGCATCCATTTTGAATGAATTGTCGCGCCCTTTTCTGGAGCCGCTGCGCAGGGTATTGCCCACCATTGGCAATGTAGATTTATCGCCTCTGGTATTTTTCTTGATTTTGCAAATTGTGATGATGGTGTTGCAAAGCCTGATGCCAGGTTTTTGATTCTATTGAATCAAGATAAAAAAAGAGCACTTGTGAAAGTGCTCTTTTTCATTTGGCTTAAAACCTAATGGCTTCTTAGCGTGTAACGCGTGAAGTACCACCGCCACTTACAATCCGAACGCGGTCGCCGGGACGGAAGTCTTCACCCGCTGCATCTTGCACATAGGCGCGCAGGGTGCCGTTGTCCATGCGAACGGTGATTTCAAGACCCTGGCGAGTCGATGCGTTGCGCTCAATGGCTTGACCGGCCACACCGCCAGCCACTGCACCCACGATTGCACCCACTGCGCGACCACTACCGCCGCCTACGTTGCTGCCAGCAATGCCGCCGATAATACCGCCAGCAGCGGTGCCCACGCCGTTCGTGTCGCCTTGAATGGTGACTGTACGAACACTTTCAACTGTGCCCTGCTCGATAATTTGCGCTCGGCGGGTTTCACCTTCGCGGTACACTTGGCCCGAGCTGCTTTGAGTGGCACAACCTGCAAGCGCGGAGAGCGCGATCAGGGCCACTGCGCCGGTGCTTCTAAAACTGAACTGAATTGACTTGGCCATGATTTGATTTTCCTTTCAAGTTACCAGGGTTGTTGACCAAAAGCGGCGGTAAACCTGGACGCAATTTCTTCCCGGCTGTACTGGTAGGTTTGGGGGCCTTTCACTTCAATTTTCAGTGAACCCATCAAACTGGCCAGCCTGGCCGCATTCACAATGCCCATGCCTTCTGTGAGGCCGTAGAGCAAGCCGCCGCGGTACGCATCGCCACAGCCGGTGGGGTCGGCAATACGTTCAGCTTTAACGCACGGTATGTCGTGCCGTTGACCCTGTGTATACACCCAGCTGCCTTCCGCACCGCGTGTAACCACAAGCGCTTCCAGCTTGTCTGCAATTTGCTCCAAGGTCAGGCCTGTGCGGTCACACAACATTTTGGCTTCATAGTCATTGACAGCAGCGTAGGTGGCAAGTTCCAAAAACCGGTCAAGTTCGGGTTTGCCGAACATGGGCAGGCCTTGGCCCGGATCAAACACAAATGGAATGCCCGCTGCCGCAAACTGCTCTGCGTGTTGCATCATGCCGTCCCGGCCATCGGGGGCGATTATTCCCAAGGCAATGTCGCCTGCATCGCTCACTTTGTTCAGGTGTGAGTGGCTCATCGCACCTGGGTGAAAAGCGGTAATCTGGTTGTCGTCAAGGTCGGTGGTGATGAAAGCCTGCGCGGTGAATTCCTCGCCAATTTGTTTCAAGCAGCTGGTTTCAATACCCAAGGTTTGCAGGCGCTGAAAGTATCCACCGGCATCATGTCCAATCGTGGCCATGGGTACTGGTTTGCCGCCCAGCATGTTCAGGCTGTAGGCAATGTTGCCTGCGCAGCCACCCCAGTCTTTGCGAAGGCTTGGAACCAGAAATGCAACGTTCAGGATGTGTACCTGGTCGGGCAAGATTTGGTCTTTGAAGCGACCTTCAAACACCATGATGGTGTCGAATGCGATAGAGCCGCAAATTAAAACGCGTTTGGTGTTGGTTGGGGAATTCATTGTGAAACAGTCCAGTATTTAAAAATTGGCTCGGCGTTTATTGTTCGCTTGGGCCTTGGTCGAATAATTCAAGCCGAAAGCCAGTCGCGGCGCTTTCGGGTAGTTGTGTGTTCAGGGTGCTCAAGTTTAAGTATGCCAGTACTTCCACTGTTTTTTTGCCAGTTATCAACGGTGCCTGGCTGGCTGCATTCTCGTCACGCAGTTGGTAGTCGCCGGGGCTCAGTGATTTGCTGGCCAGCACCAGGCCTTGCGGGTCGAGCAATTCCACTTTCAGGTGGGGCCATCGGGCGGGCAGGGGAAGTGGGTTGTGCAAGGTCAGGTCAACCCGCAAATTGTGCTCATCCAGCGCTTGCAGGCCGCTGCCTTCAACGCGCAAAGCTTGGGTGGCAGGGCTAGCAAACAGCCGTTGAATGGCGGGCCCTGCATTGTTGATGTGCCTGGCGATTTCTGGCGTTTCTTGCAACAGGTTTATGCGCTGCCACCACAGTGCCTGCATACCGAGCGCTAGCAGCAGTGCAATACAGGCGGTTTTCAGGGCAGGGTTACCTTGGCTGAAATTCAGCAGAGGTTTCGTGGGTGCTGTGTTGGCAAACAAGGCCTCAGAGCCAGTCCCGTCTCCGCCTGTCAAATTGTGGTCGCTGGAGCGGTTGTGGTCGCTTTGCCTGGGGCTTAGGTCCAGCTTTTGCCAGGCTTCGGTGTCGGCTGACGTGAGGTGTTCAATGCCGGAAAACACCGTTTGGCAATGGCCACAACGCACCTTGCCCTCGTGCATTTGCAGTTGGCCAGAGGTCACTTTGAACAAGGTATTGCAGTTGGGGCAGCGGGTGGCAAGGCTCATGGCACTAGTTTAACCTTGCTTGTCAATGGCAAAATTATCAGTTGGCAACTTGGTTGCCAACTTAGTCAGCGGCTTTTTGGCCATGCAGGCATACCCAGCCATCGCGCTCTGCCCACACGGCCAGCTTGATCCATTGGCGGTAATGCGTAATCACTTCTTCAGCCTGTCGGGCCAACACGCCGGAAAGCACCAACTGCCCGCCCGCTTCAACATGGTTGCACAATGACGGCGCCAATACTTTCAGTGGATTCGACAAAATATTGGCCACCACCACAGGAAACTGACGTTTGGCCAGTGGAAAGTCGGGCAAACCACAGGGCATTTCAACGCCATTGTTGCCCGCATTGTAGGCGGTGCTGTCGACAGCTTGGGGGTCAATATCCACGCCGATGGCCTCAGATGCTCCCAATTTAAGCGCAGCAATACCCAAAATTCCCGAGCCGCAACCGTAATCCAGCACACTTTGCCCTTTCAACGGAAATTCGCTGAGCCAGCGAAGGCACAGCGCGGTGGTGGGGTGTGAACCGGTGCCAAAGGCCAAGCCGGGATCGAGCACCAGGTTGATTCGGTCGTCGATGTCTTGAGGTTCGTGCCAGGAGGGCACAATCCACAATCGGGCTGAAATGGGAATCGGGTCGAATTGGGATTGGGTTAAACGAACCCAGTCTTCCTGAGGTACTTCGGTGTACTCAATTTCGGCATCTCCCAGCAATTCAGCTGGAATTTCACCGAAAATTTGCTCACCTTCGGCCTTGTTGCGAAACAGGGCCACCACATGGTTTAAATTCCACGCCGCTGATTCCGGCTCCATGCCGGGCTCGCCGAACAAGGGTTGTTCGTCTTCGCTGTCTGCATTGGCATCTTCCAGGCTGACCGCCAAGGCCCCCAGCTCCATGAGCAGGTCGGAAACTTCATCGGCTTGCTCAAAGGGCAGGGTAAGTTTGGCTTGTATCAGCGATGTGGCCTGTGGGTTCATTTACTTGAAACGTGCTTCCAGTTTGTGCTCAAGGTAGTGAATGCTGGTGCCGCCTTCCACGAAGCGGGCGTCTTCCATCAATTCACGGTGCAAGGCTGTGTTGGTTTTGATGCCGTCGACTACCAGTTCGGCAAGTGCTTGGCGCATGCGGGCCATGGCCTGCTTGCGGTCTTCGCCGTAAGTAATCACTTTGGCAATCATGGAATCGTAGTGAGGAGGCACGTTGTAACCGCTGTACACATGGGAATCCACGCGCACTCCGGGGCCGCCCGGTGCATGCCAGTTTTTGATTGGGCCGGGTGAGGGCACAAACTTGAATGGGTCTTCCGCGTTGATTCGGCATTCCATGGCGTGGCCACGGAATTCAATGTCACGTTGGCGGAAACGCAGTTTCTGCCCTGCGGCAATGCGAATTTGTTCCTGCACAATGTCCACGCCGGTGATCATCTCTGTAACCGGGTGTTCAACTTGTACGCGAGTGTTCATCTCGATGAAGTAGAACTCGCCGTTTTCGTACAGGAACTCGAATGTGCCCGCACCGCGGTAACCAATTTTGCGGCAAGCTTCAGCACAGCGTTCACCAATGCGCTCAATCAGGCGGCGTGGAATGTTCGGCGCCGGTGCTTCTTCAATTACCTTTTGGTGGCGGCGCTGCATGGAGCAATCGCGTTCGCCAAGCCACACGGCATTTTTGTGTTCGTCGGCCAGAATCTGAATTTCAATGTGGCGTGGGTTTTCAAGGAATTTTTCCATGTAAACCGCGGGGTTGTTGAAAGCCGAGCCCGCCTCGGTTTTGGTCATGGTGACCGCATTCAGCAATGCAGCTTCGGTGTGCACCACACGCATGCCGCGCCCGCCACCACCGCCTGCGGCTTTGATAATGACCGGGTAGCCCACCTGGCGTGCAATTTTCACGATTTCACGTGGATCGTCGGGTAATTCACCTTCTGAGCCGGGTACACAAGGCACACCGGCTGCGATCATGGCCCGCTTGGCAGACACTTTGTCGCCCATCAGCAGAATCGATTCTGCACGGGGGCCAATGAACACGAAACCGCTTTTTTCAACGCGATCAGCAAAGCTGGCATTTTCGGACAAAAAACCGTAGCCGGGGTGAATCGCTTCAGAATCCGTTACTTCCGCGGCGCTGATAATGGCTGGAATGTTCAGGTAACTTTCTTTGGAGCTGGGGGGGCCAATACACACCGATTCGTCGGCCAGCTTTACATACTTGGCGTCTACGTCTGCGGTGGAATACACCGCCACGGTTTTAATGCCCATTTCTTTGCAGGCGCGCAGAATGCGCAGGGCTATTTCGCCGCGGTTGGCGATCAATATTTTTCCAAACATGGTGGCTGCTCCTGTTCTATTCAATGACGAATAGAGCTTGACCAAACTCCACGGGTTGACCGTTTTCGACCAAAATGGCCTTCACAACACCTGACTTGTCGCACTCAATTTCGTTGAGCAACTTCATGGCTTCAATAATGCAGATGGTTTGGCCTTCCTTCACAGTGCTGCCAATTTCAACGAAATTGGAGGCGCCGGGGCTGGGTGCGCGGTAAAACGTGCCCACCATGGGTGAAGTTACTTTGTGGCCGGCATCGGCTGGTGCCGCTGCCGGTGCCTCTGTGGCTGCAGGCGTTGCGGCGGCAACAGTGGGTGCAGCCATGGCTGCTGGTGCTTGCTGCATCATTTGCTGAGGCATGGCCATGGTGTATTGAGGCTGGCTTTTGACGATGCGTACCTTGCCTTCGCCCTCGGTCACTTCCAGTTCGGAAATGTCAGATTCGGCGACCAGGTCGATCAATGTTTTTAGCTTTCTGAGGTCCATTTACTTGCTCCATCTAGGGAGGTTGGTTTTGTATGGCAGTACACAACCAAGCGCGAGGTGAATTGAGCCTAACTTCGTTTAGTGTGCACTGAAAATCAATTATTTTCCACCTTGGAGGGCATTGGTGAACCTTGCTTCGCGGTTCGCCCAAATCAGGCGTTGCGTGAGCATACCCGATTTTAACGTTGCAGTGCGTTAGTGATAGTACTCATCTGTATTCTGCCGGCTTCTCTCAGCAATTCATTACCATTTTCGTCCAAAATGACTGTAAATGGTAATCCGCCCTGTTGGTTGCCGAGCGCTTTTCCAAGTTCTGTACCTGTCATGCCAGCAAGCACGATCGGGTAATTTACTGGTGTTTTCTGTAGAAATTGATCGACGTTGGAAGGTGAATCAATTGCGATGCCGATCAGTTCGACATTTTGGGCCTGCAATTGAGGGTAAAGCTCGTCCAGTTCAGGCATTTCTTCCACGCAGGGTGGGCACCAAGTGGCCCAGAAGTTAAGAACAACCACCTTTCCTTTTAATGCGCCAAGGTCGAGAGATCCGCCTTGGGGCGTGTCAAAGGTGTAACCACTTAATGGGTAATCAGGGCCACTTTGTGGTTTCAGCCCAAAATAAAGGCCAATTGCCAAGGCAAGAACCGCGGTCGCGATGGGGATGAGTTTGTTTTTCATGGTGCTTCTATTTGGCTTATCAAACGGGTCAAGCCCGCTGTATCAGTTTGAAAAAGGGTTCCGTCAGGTGCTTGCCTGTTAAGCAGGCCACGGCGTTGTACCGGGCTGGCCACGCCTAGCTGAAACCAACGCTGTTTCCAGCGAAACGCCACGGCGGGGAATGATTTGCCAGCCAGCAAGGCGTCTTCGCAGGCGTCGAAATTGATATTTTGGTTTAACAACCAGTAATCCACTTCTTTTTCGTCGTCGGCAAAGGCAATGATGTGAACATCTGAATGCGCGCTACCTGTGCCATTCACGGCTGCACCATACACAATGGGCTCGAATTGCTGAATTCCTTGCATGAATTGGAGTGCAACTTCGCGCAATTCGTTCAATTCACCGGGCTGGCTGTCGGCTTGGAACAGTGCCTGATAAGCGCGCACTTCGTCTTGAATGTCTTGATCTGAAGGGAGCCGTTCACGGGGCACACGCTGTTTTCCAAGGAGGGCTTTCACGGCCTGATTGCGTGCAGTGGCGTAGTCCAAGCCTTCCTCGGCGATCAATCGGGCGGCGGTCATCGCAATTTCTATGCGAAGTTCGTCTTGCGGGGCGAAGAATTCTTCCATATCGGCAGTGTATCCAAATTCACAGGCACTACAATATGGGCTTGTTCTGAAAGGAAGAAAGAATGCACATCCACATTCTCGGGATTTGTGGCACCTTCATGGGCGGTGTCGCCCAGTTGGCCAAGTCCCTGGGCCACACCGTGACCGGTTGCGACGCCAATGTTTATCCACCGATGAGCACCCAGTTAACCCAAGCCGGTATTGAATTGACCGAGGGTTTTGGTGTGGAACAGCTGGCGATCAAGCCTGACCTGTGGGTAGTTGGCAATGTGGTTTCACGCGGTAATCCGCTGATGGAAGCCATTTTGAACCAGGGGCTGGCTTACACCAGTGGCCCCCAGTGGGTGGGCGAACACATTTTGCGGGGCCGCAAGGTGTTGGCCGTGGCGGGTACGCATGGCAAAACCAGCACCAGTTCCATGTTGGCCTGGGTTTTGCAGCAGGCGGGTTTGAATCCCGGCTTTTTGATTGGCGGTGTGCCGGGTGGCTTTGGTGTGTCGGCCACCCTGGGGCAGGGCGACTGCTTTGTGATTGAAGCCGACGAATACGACACGGCGTTTTTCGACAAACGCTCGAAGTTTGTGCATTACCGCCCCGTGGTGGCGGTGTTGAACAACTTGGAATACGATCACGCGGATATTTTTCCTGATCTTGCCGCGATTGAAACCCAGTTCCACCACTTGGTTCGGACCGTGCCATCTGAGGGCAGAGTAGTTTGCCCAGCCAATACTGAGTCATTGGAGCGGGTACTGAAACGCGGTTGCTGGACACCGGTTGAGCGTTTTTCCGCCAATGGCGACGAAGCACCCTGGCAGGCCCGCGTGTTGGGCGCATCCCGATTTGAGGTGTTGAAAAATGGTGAAGTGAAAGGCCAGGTGGAATGGGACTGGTCGGGTTTGCACAATGTGAACAACGCCCTGGCTGTGATTGCGGCTGCGAATGCTATGGGTGTGAAGGTAACGGATGCATGCAAGGCCTTGAGCGAATTTCCCGGTGTAAAGCGCCGCATGGAATTGCGCGGCGAGGCTGCTGGCGTGAAGGTGTATGACGATTTTGCCCACCACCCCACCGCCATTGCTACCACCCTGGAAGGCGCCAAAGCGCGCATGGCTGAAATTGCAGCTGGGGCGGGCAAACCCACCGGAAGGCTGATTGCCCTGTTTGAGCCCCGTTCTAACACCATGAAAATGGGAACTCTTGCGCAAGCCCTGCCGGCCTCTTTTGATGAAGCGCAAGCCGTGGTGTGTTACACCGCAGGTATTCAATGGAATGTGCGCGACACCTTGGGCAGCGTGGGCGAGCGGCTGTTCACCAACGATGACTTGAACGAAGTGATCGACCATGTTGTTTCCCTGGCGCAGCCCGGTGACTGGGTAGTGGCCATGAGCAATGGTTCGTTTGGCGGCATTCATCAAAAGCTGATTGACGCCCTGGCCACACGGGTGCGGGCTTGACGCCATTTGCCCTCAATAGCCCCGGCGGCTTTGCGCGCACTTCAGGCGTAGCTGACCTGGTGGTGTATCTGCATGGTTTTCGTTCGTCGTCCAGGTCTGTAAAGGCCCAGAAGATGATCGATTGTTTTGACCAAGCTGGTTTAAGCAGCCACTTGTGGGTGCCCGATTTGCCGGCCTCGCCTGCGCGGGCCATGGCCATGATCGAGCAGCACCTGGATGCGCGTTTGCAAAGCCAGCCCGAGTTGTCATTAACCTTTATTGGCAGTTCTCTTGGCGGTTATTACGCCACGGTGTTGGGCGAATTGCACGCTCAGGCTTCGATTGTGTTGTTGAACCCGGCCATCAAGCCTTATGACGATTTGCAAGACCAAATCGGCAAAAAGAAAGTGTATTTTTCTGACGAGGAAATTGAGTTTGTTCCGGCTTACCTCGGTGATCTAAAGGCCATGGAACAAACCAGCTTGACCGATCCATCTCGCTATTTTTTGGTGGCCGCTCGGGACGATGAAGTACTGAACTGTGACACCATGCTGGCGCGTTATCGCGGTGCGCATCAACTTCAGCTGTTGGGTTCTGACCATGCCTTGAGCGATTTCGATGAAATATTGCCCTTCGTGAAACTGGCTGTGGGTTTGCCATGAGCGGTGGTGTCGCATGGAGCAGGCATTGCCCGCCAAGCTGGCCTGTGTGGGCCCGAAACTGGGTGAGTACCCCCGGTTCGCTCACCCAGCGTTTGGTGCGCCTGAACCAAGGGTTTAAAGTAGAGCCTGTTGTGCAAGCCAAGGTGTTGATCAAACACGGGCCTGGCGCCAGGGGGCAAAGTGTAACGGGGCAAATGATGCGGCAGCGACTGGTGCGTTTGCATGTGAACAACGCGCCTGTGGTGCTGGCCCAAACTCTGGTTGAAATGGATGGCCCAGTGAATGATTGGCATTTTTGGCGGGGTTTGGGCACCCGCTCATTGGGCACGGTGTTGTTTTCCGATCCGCAGGTAAAGCGGGGCAAAACTTATTTTGCACGTTTGCCTTTGCAGCGGCCTTGGGTGCAACGTTTGTTGCCCCCGGCGATGAAAGCCGAGATGAACAGACAGGGTAACGGCCGTGTGTGGTACGCCCGTTGTGCGCGCTTTTCGCGCAAGCCCAACAGGACACCGTTGTGGGTGATGGAAGTCTTCCTGCCCCAACTTGAACACTATCTTTAGGACAGTTGATGAATTTGTATTACGAAGAGGCCGGAGCCTTCAAAGTGGGCCGAGTGCTTCAAGAGCAGGGCAATGCCTATCAGGTGGAAACCTTGCATGGCAAGCGCACCAAGGTGAAATCCAACAGTGTGATGCTGAAGTTTGATGCGTTGGAATGTGCTGAGTTCCACGCGCAGGTTGAGGCATTGGCCAAAGAAGTGGATACCGAGTTTTTGTGGGAATGTTCGCCTGAAGGCGAGTTTGATTTCACCGCCATGGCCCATGAATATTTCGGTGAAAAGCCCACCGTGGTGCAGCAGGCAGCTACCCTTGCGGCTTTGCATGCTGCGCCCATTCATTTCCATCGCAAAGGCAAGGGCATGTACCGTGCAGCCCCACCTGAGATTTTGCAGGCTGCATTGGCGGGTCTGGAGAAAAAGCGCTTGGCGGCTGAGCAGCAACAAGCCTGGGCTGATGCACTGGTGCGTCGCGAACTGCCTGATGGATTTGCCAAACAGGCTGCTACCCTGTTGGTGCGACCTGACAAAAACAGCGCGGAATACAAAGCCCTGATGCTCGCCTGCACGGAGGCGGGTCGATCGCCCGACGTGTTGTTGATTGAATGTGGTGCGTTTAAATCTGTGCATGAAATGATGCGTGCGCGCTTCGCAGCCGTGTATTTTCCAAAGGGCCCCGAGATTGATTTGCCGGCCCCCGATGTGCCCGCGGAACTGGCCGAATTGCCCGTGGCCAATGTGCGTGCTTTCTCGATTGATGACATTTCAACCACGGAAATTGATGATGCATTCAGCGTTGTGTGGCTGGATGAAAAACGCGCGCGAATTGGCGTGCACATTGCAGCGCCTGCGCTCTTGATTTCGCGCGGCAGTCCCTATGACCGCGTGGCCCGCGAGCGCCTGTCCACTGTGTATGCGCCCGGTGACAAAATCACCATGCTGCCCGATCAGGTGGTTGAACTGGCCACCTTGGCTGAAGGGCGTACCGTTCCATCGGTCAGTATTTACGTTGAAGTAAGTACTGAAACTGGTGAACTGATCAGCGAGCCCTACAGCGCCATTGAGCAAGTGCCCATGGCCGCAAACCTGCGCCACAATCACCTGGATGCGGCTTTGTCCAAAGAGGTGCTGGAAGACCCCAATTTAAATGAGCTTGAGGTGGTGGGCGAGTTTTTTCCTGCATTGAAAATGCTGTGGAAAAGTTCGTGCGTGTTGCGAATGGAGCGAGAAATTGTACGCGGGCAGCCCGAGAAGCACACGCGCATTGATTTCAATTTCTATGTGAACGATGACGGAACCGTTGAAATTCAACCACGCCGCCGCGATGCACCGCTGGATTTGCTGGTGGCCGAGTGGATGATTTACGTGAACCGTGAATGGGGTGGCATGCTGGACGAATGCAAGGTCACCGGCATTTATCGTGTGCAGCCGCCCATGGGTCGCGTGCGAATGTCGACCCATGCTGCCCCGCACGTGGGTTTGGGCGTGCCGCAATACGCATGGAGTACGTCGCCATTGCGCCGTTATGTTGATTTGGTGAACCAGCAGCAATTGATTTCGCTGCTTCGCCAGGAACCACCGGTGTACACCGCAACCGATGCGGAATTGCTATCAGCAGTGAACAGTTTTGATGTGACTTACAAGGCTTATGCCGAGTTCCAGCAAAGCATGGAACGCTACTGGTGCCTGCGCTGGATTCAGCAAAAGGGCCGCAAGCAGTTTGACGGTGTGGTGGTGAAAGACGAACTGGTGCGCCTGGACGACATTCCCCTGTTTGTTCGCCTGGTGGGAGTAACTTCGCCAGGCCGCGGCGTGCAGGTGGAGGTTGAGCTGGATCAGGTGGATGAACTCACCTTGACTGTTTCCTGCAAATTGATTGCTTTGAAGAAAGGAACACCCACACGTTTGCTCGATGATGATGAGGAAGAGGAAATTGAACTTCCGCAGGCACCAGTGGCTGTGGTTGATGCAGGTGAGTCAGAGGGGCTGAGTCCGCCTGACGATTCTGTGGGAGGTTCGGCGGCTTGAATTCGCTGCGTGCACCAATTGGCGAGATAAACCTGAAAAAGGCACTGGTGTTGTCGGTGTTTCTTCACGCCTTGTTGTTGCTGGTGCATTTCTCAAAACCGAAAGCAGACACCGCTTTTAGCCGTCCGCTTGAGGTGATTTTGGTGAATGCGCAATCGCAAAAAACACCCACCGACGCCAAGGTGCTTGCGCAGGTTGCGCTGGATGGTGGCGGGCAAGCCGACAAGGGCCGAGCGACCACCTTGCCCGGGCAATCCGACGACAAGGTCAACCAGCGCGAACTGATTGCTAGCCAGGAGCGGCTCAAGGAACTGGAGGCCTTGCAGCGAAATTTGGCGGGTGCGGAGTTGCGCACCACACCGCAAAACGAAGTGTTGGACACTCGCCCTGGCAATGATCCGAAAAGCCAGCGCGCGCTTGAAATAAAACGGTTGCAGGCTCAAATTGCCGACAACATCAAAAGCTACAACGAGCGTCCTCGCAAGCATTTTTTCTCGCCACGCACCTCGCCCTATGCCTTTGCAATTTACGAGGAAGCCTGGCGCGCCAAAGTAGAACAGGTGGGCAATGCAAATTACCCCGATGAACTGAAGGGCCGTATTTACGGCAAGCTGAGGTTGACGGCCTATGTGCGCGCAGACGGCACGCTGGAAGACGTGGAGGTAGACCGTTCCTCGGGCTCAGCCGTGCTGGACCGGGCCGCATTGAGAATTTTAAGAATGTCGACACCCTTTCCGCCTTTCCCTTCAGAGATGCGACAGAAGGCCGATATTTTGGCGATTACCCGCACTTGGGTGTTCAGCCGTGACACCATCAGCACAGAGTACTAAAGGCATGGAGATTTCGTGTTGAATGCATTAATCCATCAGGCAGATCGCTACGTTGTAATTGGCAATCCAATTGCACACAGCATGTCGCCTTTCATTCATTCCAATTTTGCAGCGCAGCTTGGTTTGCCCCTGCAATATGAACGCGTGCTGGCGCCTTTGGATGGATTTGCGCAAACAGTGGCTGCGCTGCAAGCGGCCGGTGTGAAGGGGGCTAACGTGACCGTGCCCTTCAAGCTGGACGCTTTTGCACTGGCCTGCGCCCCACCCAATTCTCTGACACCTGCGGCTGAATTTGCGCAGGCAGCCAACACTCTGAAATTCAATGCCGATGGCACGGTGCTGGCGGATAACACCGATGGCGGCGGCTTGTGCCGCGATTTGAACCGGCAGTTAAATGCTCTGGGTTTGCACCTGGAGCAATGCCAGATATTGATGATTGGTGCTGGTGGCGCAGCCAGTGGTTGCGTTGCGGCTTTTCAGCAAGCGGGTGTTCAGCACCTTACGGTACTTAACCGAACTGTGGACAAAGCGCGCCAGCTGGCGCAGCGTGCGGAGGCCATCGACCTTCCGGCAGCAGGTGGCGGGCTGGATACGCCCCCCTCACATTTCGATGTTCCCGGTGCACCCGTGGTAATTGTGAATGCCTCCTCAAGCAGTTTGAAAGGGGATGTACCCGCACTTCACCCGGATTGGTACGAGCGTGCCGTGCTGGTGTACGACATGATGTACGCCGCCGAGCCCACAGCGTTCATTCGATCTCTCGGCAAGCCGGATTTACCATGCAGCGACGGTTTGGGCATGTTGGTGTTTCAAGCCCAACTCGCTTTTGAGGTGTGGACTGGGCAGTCACCCAATGCACTTGAAACTTTAACCAAAGTTCGGCAAGCCTTGCTTGCCAAAGCAAAACAACCATGACCATGGCTCGCAGAAAATCCTCTCCTGGCGGCAGCAAGCGTAAATTCAGTCTGAATCCATTGGTTTGGCTGTGGCGAATTTTCTTTTGGGGGTTTTGTGCTGTCGTGTTGTTGCAGCTTTGGTATCTGGCACAAATTGCGGTGTGGACGCATGTGAACCCCAGCAGCACCAGTTTCATGCAAACCCGTTTGGCTGAAATTCGCAAGACCGAACCTGGTTTTCAGCTTAAACATGAGTGGGTGCCTTACGACAAAATTTCCCTGAATTTAAAGCGTGCCGTAATCGCCGCGGAGGACAGCGGGTTCATGACCCACAAGGGTGTGGAAATGGAGGCGATCCAACTGGCCATCAAGCGCAATGAAAGACGGGGCAGGGTGACACACGGTGGTTCTACCATTACCCAGCAATTGGCCAAGAACCTGTTCTTGACCAGCAAGCGAAGCTATGTTCGCAAAGGTCAGGAATTGGTCATCGCCTTGATGATTGAGGCGCTATGGGACAAACGCCGTATTCTGGAGGTGTACCTGAATGTGGTGGAGTGGGGCAATGGCGTGTATGGGGCGCAGGCTGGTGCGAAACACCACTATGGTGTCAGTGCCGCACAATTAAGCAGTTACCAAGCGGCGCGCATGGCGGGCATGTTGCCCGCGCCTCGCTATTTTGACAAACGCAAAAACTCACCCTTCCTGGCCCGAAAAACCGGTACCCTGCAAAGGCGTATGTATCAGGTTACTGTGCCTGGGTAAACTCGCGGCGCTGAAGACTTGCGCATCAGCCCAGCAGGGTTTCCCAAAGCTTCCGAATGGGTTTTCGCATCACCATTAACGCTGGGTCGCTGGTGCGTGATTTGTCATGTCCTGCCAGCCGCAAGGCATGTTGCTTGGCCCTCAGTTGTCGGTAGGCGTCAGTCACATAATTGGCAAGCTCGGCTGGCACCAGCCCCAGGTCCCCTGCTTTTTTCAACAGGGCAATATTGCCTTTGTTCTTGGTCAGTTCAGGGTACTTGTTGGCGAAGCCCAGTACCAAGGCCTGCACCATGAATTCCACATCGACCATGCCTCCCAAATCGTGTTTTACATCAAACAGCTCGCTGTGGTTAGGATGTCCATCCAGCATTTTTTGGCGCATGGTAATCACTTCTGTTTTGACATCATTCCAGTCGCGGGGCAGTTGTAAAATTTCCTCCCGCAGCGTCTCGAATTTTTTTCCAATTTCACCATCACCCACGCAGAAACGGGCACGGGTTAGTGCCTGGTGTTCCCAGAACCACGCACCCACTCCGCCTTCGCGGCGTTGGTAATCTTCAAACGATTCCACACTGCTCACCAGCAAGCCTGCCTCGCCGTTAGGACGCAGGCGAAAATCAGTTTCAAACAAGGTGCCTGCTGCGGTGTGTGTGGTCAGCCATCGGTTCATGCGCTTGGCCAGTTGGGCGTACAAATCGGGCGCGCGGTCATCCTCATCCTCAAACAGGAAAATCAGGTCCAGGTCGGAGGAGTAGCCCAACTCTTTGCCGCCGTGTTTGCCATATGCCACCACTGCAAATCGCGGTTGTGCGCGGTGCCGTTTTGGCAACTGGTCCCATGCACGTTCCAGAATAATTTCAAGCGTGCAATCGGCCAGTTCGGACAGCAAATCGGATACATGCTCAACAGTCAGCAGATTTTCAAGGTCCTGGGTCAGCACCCTGAACAGTTGTGCATGGTGCTGCTCCCGAATCAGATCCATTTGCCGTTCAAGGTCGGGCTGCCCGTCGGGCAGTTTGGCTTGGTCCAGCAGGTCTCTCAGCTGTTGCTTCCATTGTTTGAAGTCGGGTGGTGTCAGTAAGGTTCGGCTGTCCAGTAACTCATCAAGCAAAAGCGGGTGTTTGATCAAAAAGTTGGCAGCCCAGGGGCTGGCCGCAAGCATTCGGCTGACCCGCATGCGGGCAATGGGGTATTCATCCAGCAAACTCAGGTAGGCCCCGCGCCGCGACACGGTTTCAATCAGGTCGCAGCAGTAACGCCAGCAGGAGTCTGGCGCTGAGGAAGCGCCTGCTGCCGCCAGCAAAGTGGGCATCAAGCGGTCAACCCGTTCCCGATGTGCACTGGGCAAAGCCTGGTACCGGCTCGATTCAATCAAGTGTTGGTAACGGTCTTGTGCGGCTTTGGGGTTGGTGAATCCCTGTGTCAGGGTGTCGGCCCAAGGCAATTCAAGGCTGGGGGTTTCTTCGTCTTCCTGTTTGTCGCCAAACACCACATCAAAGTGGCTGGCCACGTAATCCATGTGCCGGTTCAAGGCCTTCATGAAGTTGCCCGGGTCTTGAAATCCCATGGATCGTGCAATGCGCAGCACCTCGGTCGGGCTGGCAGGAAGGCGGTGGGTTTGGGCATCGTCCACGTATTGCAGGCGGTGTTCAAGGTTGCGAAGAAAACGGTAAGCAGCCACCATCTTGTCGTGGTCGTCTTTGGTGATCAGCCCCAATTCCACGCACACTTCCAACACATCGACCGTACGCCGCAATTGCAGCTTGGGTTCGCGCCCGCCACGAATCAGCTGAAAAGCCTGTGCCGTGAATTCAATTTCACGAATGCCACCGCGCCCCAGTTTGACGTGCACCGAGCCTGGGTGCTGGCTTTCCCGCTTGTTCACCTCATTGCGAATTTGCACATGCAAGGCCCGCAAGGCGCGAATGGAGCCAAAATCCAGGTATTTGCGAAATACAAAGGGCCGAACAATGTTGTTCAGGTTGTCCAGGCTTTGTTGAAAAGCGGCATCTTGTCCAGGGTCTACCGCCCAATTCACCACGCGGGCCTTGATCCAGGCGTAGCGCTCCCATTCGCGGCCCTGCACCACGAAGTATTCCTCCAGCATGTCCAGGCTCACCACCAGTGGGCCCGAATCTCCATTGGGACGAAGGCGCATGTCGACCCGGAATACAAAACCTTCGTCAGTCACTTCCGAAATAATTTTGATAACCCGTTTGCCTACCTGCGTGAAAAATTCTGCATGGGATTGGGTTTTACCGGTGGGGCCTCCAAGGGTTTCTCCATCCTGGTTGTATAAGAAAATCAGGTCAATGTCGCTGGATGCATTCAACTCAAACCCGCCCAGCTTGCCCATGCCAACCACCATCATGCAGTCGCCATCGGCGGGCTCGCCAAAACGCTCAGCCTGTATTTTGTGGCTGAATTTCAGTGCAGTTTGGACTGCCGCATCGGCCAGAAAGGACAAAGCCTCAGTTACTTCGAACAAATCAACCTTGCCTTGCAGGTCGCGGCGCATGATTTCAATCATGCTGCGTTGCCGAACCAGGCGAAGTTCGGCCATCAGGGCTTTTTCGTCGTTTAACTCTCGCGCCTTCTCCAGCCAGGTTTCAATACAGTTCAACAGGTGGTCTTCATCATGCTCAGTGCTGTCCCATTGTGGAAAACGGTGAAGCCAGCGTTTGGCATATTCGGAGTGGTTGGGCCAAACCTGATGATAGAAATCCAGTGGGTCGTTCATGCGTGTCGTTATAAAGGGGAGCTTGGTTCTACAATAGCGTACTACAGGTGTTGACGATTATTCGGGCGGTATTTCTTGCAGGAAGGAACAAACCAGGCACTGGTGCAACAAGTCAAAAGCAACCCCACGCTTCGGCGTGCAGGGGCGGTGCTGTTTTGGGTGTTGATTGCGGTGTACACCCCCTTGTGCATGGCCTTGCTGGCCATCAAGTGGTTGGTATTGCCTGAAATTGATCGCTACCGCCCCGAAATTCAGCAGTACTTGCAAACACAAACAGGCACTGCACTTGAAATTGGCGAGATTCAGGCCAGCTGGCGCGGCTTTGGTCCCGTGCTGGTGGTGCAAAACATTCGCTTGCCCCAAGCCAATGGTGAGCCGGGCTTCACCGCTGATCGGGTTCACTTAACCTGGTCTTTGCCCAGCATTCTTGCCTTCAATCCACGTCTGAAAAACCTGGAAGTGCAATCGCCAGCGCTCAGCGTAGTGCGTAATTTGCAAGGCGTAATTGAAGTTGCCGGCATACCTTGGGTAGACGACGGCAGCCAGGGCAACCCCGGGTTGGACTGGTTGTTGGCGCAGCAACGCGTGTTGCTGAAAAATGGCGTGTTGAACTGGCAAGATGCCATGGGGCAATTTCCAGGTGCCCAAGCCATTGAAACCGAGCTTTTGCTGGAAAATGGATTAAGCCGTCACGAGGCGGGCCTGACTTTCAAATTGCCGGTGCTGGCTCAAACGCCGGTGAATGCGCGCTTGAACTTCAAAACACCGTTGCTGGAGCGCAAGTTGGGCGATGTGTCCAAATGGAAGGGTAGTTTTTATCTCAGTGCTTTGGTGGATCAAACGGAACCGCTTGAGTCGGTGTTCAAAACCTTCGGTCTGGATGTGGATCTTACCCAGCCACAGGGAAAACTGTGGATCGATTTTGAAGACGGTTTGGTGCAGCGTTCCCTGCTGGATGCCCGAATTGGAAAGTTGCGTTTTGCCAACCCCGAGGTTGAGGCCACCTCTTTTGACATGACCAACACCAGTGCCTTGATCGAGGTGCAAGGTCAGCACGCTTTGTTTGAACCGAATGCCATTTCGATCCGTCAACTCAAAGGCCAGATTGCCGGGCAAAAACAGTTCGGTCCGACGGATTTATCGCTGAAAAAACTAGCAGGTGCAGATGGGGTGGATTGGGGCGTGCAGATTCAACAATTGGACGCAGCTCAGGCCCAGGCAGTGGTGCTGGAATTGGGACCACACTTGGGGCAGCTTCAGCGGCTTGAAGCTTTGAAGTCTTTTGAAGTGGCCGGGCGAATCAACCGTGTGGCGCTGGATTGGCGGACCTCAGGTAACAAGCCCTTTGAGGAATCAGTTTCGTTCAAATCCGATGTGGATTTCAGCAAGCTCACCGTGTTGTATCGTGACCCGTCGCCAAAATCAAACGGACGAATTACCGGGTTCAAGAACCTTAGTGGCACGTTTAAAGGCAGCGATTCCAAAGGCGAATGGACCTTGGTTGGCCGCAATTCTGAAATTTCTCTGCCAGAAATATTTGCAGCTGAAACCCTGGCCTTTGATTCCATCGAAGGCCGGGGCGGTTGGCGAGATGTTTTCACGGCCAATCAGCCAGCGGAATTTTCTGTGGAGCAACTGAAGGTCGGCAACACAGACCTTCAGGCCCAGGTTGCGGGCAGTTACCAGTTTCGCCGGGATGAGTCGGATGTCATCGACATCCGGGGCACCTTGCCATCGGCCAATCTTGCGCGTGTAGCCAATTACTTGCCACTTGTGGTTGGGGCCAGTGCGCGTGAGTGGCTGACTGAGAACTTGAAAGCGGGCATGGCAAAAAACGGTCAATTTGAATTGTCTGGCCGCTTGAGCGACTTTCCCTTTGCGGATCCCAAACACCCAGGTGTGTTTAAAATCGATGTGCCGTTTGAAAACGGTGAACTGACCTATGCCCCCGGCTGGCCCGGCATTCAGAAAGTGAATGGCAAGGCCTTGTTTATTGGCAAACGCATGTTGATTGAAGCGGAGCAAGCTGAAACTTCCGGGGTAGGCCTGAAAGGCGTGCAAGCGACCATTGACAACCTGGACGCTTGGGAACCACTGCTTGAAATTAAAGGGCAAGGCCAAGGCGATTTGGGCAAAATGGTGGCCTTTGTGAATCAAAGCCCGGTGCGGGAAATATTGAACGAGGCGCTTGTTAATGCACAGGTGGAAGGCAATGCCAACCTCGATTTGCGTCTGAATATTCCGATTGCTGATCCTGAAAAAACACAGGTCAAGGGCGACCTGAAATTGAAAGGCAATTCCATCCGAGTGGTGCGGGGCATGCCGGTGGTCAGCAATGTGGATGGCGTCATCCAGTTTTCCAACAAAGGTTTGTTTATTGACCAGCTTCAAGGCCAAGCCCTGGGCGGGCCAGTGGTGGTGAAAGGCACCACAGATGCCAATGGACGTATGGAAATTCGGGCCAATGGCACTGCGCGTGCCAAGGGCTTGGCCCAGTATTTGAACCCCCTGAGTGAGCCTTATCTGGCTGGCAGCACGCCGTATTCAGTGCTCGTGGCCACTCGTGAGAATGGCGTGGCAGTGGATGTGAACAGTCAGTTGCAAGGCTTGGAGGTGAAATTGCCCGCGCCTTTCGGCAAAAAAGCAGATGCCAGATTGCCCTTCAAATTGAACCAAAGCGCCACAGCCCAGGGTGAACGTTGGCAAGTGGATTTGGGCCCAGATGCGAAACCGCTGGCACAACTTCGTGCGATTGTTCTGGAACAGGCGGGTCAAGCAGGTATTGATTCCATGCAGTTCGCCATCGGTGCGCCCCTGGCGGCCCCCACAGCAGGAATACAAGGCGACATTCGGGTGCCCGCGATTGATTTGGACACTTGGCGCTCTATTTTCAATGACATCACCTCGGCCCCAGGCAACAAGGGCTTGATGGGCGAGTTGATGGGTGACCCCACCGCTGACACCGACATCAAGTTAAAGGTGGGTATCCGCACCGAACGCCTGAATGTGGGCAGCAAATCATTTGAAGGCGTGTCGGTAGCGGCCCGCACGGTCGAAAAACGTTGGCAGTTTGATGTGAAAGCCAAGGGGGTTGATGGTTATCTGTCCTGGATTTCTGACAAACAACGGCCCGATGGCGCTGTGTTGGCGCGTTTTAAAACGCTGGTCATTCCCAAAACGCTCGACAGTGACCTACGTGATTTGGTGGAGGAGCCCGCCTCCAGCATTCCAGCTTTGGATGTGCAGGTAGACAATTTCACCTTGAATGATTTGGCGCTCGGTAGCCTGAAATTAATCGCGGTGAACCAAACCCGTGAAGAACAGGCGCGCGCCGCTCTGGGTCAACGCCCGAAAGAATGGAAACTGGAAGAACTCCGCATTGAAAACCCGGAGTCGATCACCCGGGCCAAAGGAGTTTGGCAGTACGGTGAAAACCTGAAAAATCAGCGCACCGACATTGAAGTGGACCAAACCGTGAAGAATGCGGGTGGCTTGTTAACCCGACTCGGTATGGCTGGGGTGTTTCAGGGTGGTGAAGGTACGCTGCTTGGGCGATTGCGCTGGAATGATGCGCCCACGAATATTGACTACGGCAGCTTGAGCGGGCAATTCAAGCTGAAAAGCAGCAAGGGGCAGTTTTTGAAAGCAGACCCTGGCGTGGCTAAATTGCTGGGCGTACTTTCCTTGCAAAGTATTCCGCGTCGATTCACGCTCGATTTCAAGGATGTGTTTTCCGAGGGCTTTGCCTACGACACCATGGAGGCCGATGTGGCCATGAAAGAGGGCATTGCCAGCACTCAGAACTTCAAAATGACCGGACCTAGCGCCACCGTGTTGATGGATGGAAAACTGGACCTGGAAAGCGAAACCCAAAACCTGAATGTGGTTGTGTTACCTGACCTGAACCCCGCCGGCGGTTCACTGATCTACTCTGTGATTGCAGCCAACCCGGCGGTGGGTATTGCATCATTGATTGCCGATTTTGTGCTGAAAGATCCGCTTTCGAAAATCTTCTCCTTCCAGTACAAGGTGAGCGGCCCGTGGGTGGCCCCGGTTATTGAGCGTGTGCGCAGGGGCGATCCGGTCACCCCGCCCACCAACGACCCCAACACAAGGAATTAGCATGAGCAAGTCCATGACCGTTGCAAGCCTGCAAATGATTGCCACCCCCGACCTTGAACGGAATCTGGACATCGCACAGCGTTTGATTGGGCATGCAGCAAAGCAAGGCGCACGCATGGTGTTGCTGCCTGAATATTTTTGCTTGATGGGCCACAAAGACACCGACAAGCTGGCGATTGCAGAGCCTATCGGCAATGGTCCGATCCAGCAATTTCTGGCCGATCAGGCCGTGGTACGTAACTTACACATTGTGGCGGGTACCCTGCCAATTGCCAGCGACGTGGACGGCCGTGTGTACAACACCACGCTGGTATTCAATCCGCAAGGCGAATGCACAGCCCGCTACGACAAAATTCACCTGTTTTGTTTCACCAAGGGGCAGGAAAGTTACGATGAAGCGCGGGTTTTACTTCCCGGAAAAACACCGGTAGTGGCTGATGTAGACGGCTTCAAAATCGGCTTGTCAGTGTGCTACGACCTGCGTTTCCCTGAACTTTACCGCGCCATGGGCCCAGTGGATTTGATCGTGATGCCCGCAGCATTCACTTACACCACTGGGCGCGCCCACTGGGAGGTGTTGATGCGTGCCCGCGCCATTGAAAACCAGTGTTACGTGCTGGCTTGCGGCCAAGGTGGTGTGCATGAGAATGGGCGCCGCACCTGGGGCCATTCCATGTTGGTGAACCCGTGGGGCGAGGTTGAGAATGTGCTGGAAGAAGGCGAAGGGGTCGTGCTGGGTCAGCTTGACCCTGCTAAGATAGTTGATGTGCGAAACAGCTTGCCCGCACTTACGCACCGCGTGCTTTAAAGGATTCAACATGAAAGTAGTAGACCCCGCCATTTCCAACCTGGCCATTGCCCAAAGCCTGTTGTGGACCCCCTACGGTATCGACGAAGGTCACATTCAGAAGGCCTTTGGTGAAATTTTTTCCCACAAAGTTGATTTTGCTGACTTGTACTTTCAGTACGGTTGCATTGAAGGCTGGTCGCTGGATGAAGGCATTGTGAAATCGGGCAGCTACAACATTGAGCAGGGCGTGGGTGTGCGCGCTGTCAGCGGTGATAAAACTGCTTTCGCTTATTCCGACGACATCGCCTTCAAACCCATTTTGGCAGCGGCCAAATCGGTGCGTGAAATTGCAAGCTTGGGCAAAACCGCCAATCGCAACCTGAAAACTGGCAAGGGCTTCGCTGGCGCTGAAAGCCGGGCACTCTACAGCCCTCTGAACCCGATTCCAACGCTGACATCGACTGAAAAAGTAGACCTGCTCAAGCGTCTTGAGCAATTCGCACGCAAGCGCGACAAGCGCGTGAAGCAAGTGATGGCCAATATTGTGGGCGCCTATGATGTGGTACTGGTGGCTCGCAGTGACGGTGTACTCGCCGCTGATGTGCGCCCCTTGGTGCGTGTCAACGTCAGCGTGGTGGTAGAACAAAAAGGCCGTCGTGAAACTGGTTCATCGGGGGCTGGTGGCCGTTACGACTTTGCACAGTTTACAGATGCGTTTTTGATGCACCATGCCCACACTGCAGTAGACCAAGCCTTGATCAATCTGGAAGCCCGCCCAGCGCCGGCAGGCTTGCAGACCGTGGTGCTGGGTTCTGGCTGGCCCGGTATTTTGTTGCATGAAGCGATTGGCCACGGTCTGGAAGGTGACTTCAACCGCAAAGGCAGTAGCGCATTTTCAGGCATGATTGGCCAGCGCGTGGCCGCCAAGGGGGTCACGATTGTTGATGATGGTACTTTGGCCAGCCGCCGGGGTTCGTTGAACATTGACGACGAAGGCAACAAAACCGAATGCACCACCTTGATTGAAGACGGTATTTTGAAGGGCTACATTCAAGACATTACGAACGCAAGGCTCATGAAAATGCCGGTCACCGGCAACGGTCGCCGCGAGAGCTTTGCGCATTTGCCCATGCCCCGCATGACCAACACTTACATGTTGAACGGCGACAAAACGCCTGAGGAAATTATCGCCAGTGTGAAAGACGGTGTGTACGCCGTGAACTTTGGCGGAGGTCAGGTCGATATTACCAGTGGCAAGTTTGTATTTTCAGCTTCGCTGGCCTACAAAATTGAAAACGGCAAAATCACTTACCCACTCAAGGGTGCAACCTTGATCGGTAACGGCCCAGAGTCGCTCACGAAAATTTCAATGGTGGGCAACGACATGGCGCTTGACGATGGCGTGGGCACTTGCGGCAAGGAAGGTCAAAGCGTACCTGTTGGTGTGGGCCAGCCCACCCTGCGCATCGATGGGCTGGTGATGGGCGGTACGCAGTAATTCAGCGCGGCATGCCGTAAGGGTCGATCGCATCGTCTTGCGCCCATTCTGCATGCAAGGCAGCCAGGTTGCCTTGGTCCCCGGGCTGTGGGCCCTGCAGCAGGTCTATGTCTCCTGTAAGCCGGTAGAGCAAATTGGTGTCAATAGCCTGCTTTGACAAAGACCAAGGCCCCAACGGTGTTGTCACCAGCAAGTTGCTCGGACCTTGCTCAAGCAAATGGCTTGCGATTTCGAGCGCCTCGAAGCTGCTGTTGTCCAATGAAATGGCCAAACGAGTAACTTCTCTGGCGTTGTGTCGCACTTCATCAGCGCAGTTCCCCAGTTTACGAAGAAAATCCGCATGACCCTCATCGGGTTCCAGGAACGTACTTTTGAGTTGTTGTGTGGCTGAAACGGCGACAGCCCGCGCTTGCGGCAACACCATCCATGCCGTGTAGAAATTGTTGACTAGCGGAATTAATGTCGCAGTCTGCCCCCTGATTTGTGTGGCCAGAGCCCTGACCGCTTCCACGGTGGGGCGTTGTTGGGCCTGGGGAGGTGCTGGGGCAAAATTCAATGGGTTCACTTGAATTGGGTTGATTCCGTTCATGCTCATGATTCGTCGGTGGTGTATTGAAATTGAACGCCTGAGTGGACTCAAAGCTGTCAAAGTTCCTTGTTTTTCAGTGGGATGCCAACCACACCCACCCGTGACTTGTTAGAATTTGGTTTAGCGCGCTTGCACAGCGGCCATGAATTGATTACATTTAAAAGATGAACACGAATTTCGCGCACTCTTTTTATGCTTTTTTTGGCTTCTTTGCCTGGTTTGGGCAAGCGGCGGAAGAGGGTTGTGCGTAAAAACACATAGTTCGAACAGATCCCAAAACCGCCAGGCCTGAACCTCCTGGCGGTTTTTTTTTGAACCGACACTTTGAACAAAAAGCGCGCCAGCATTCAGGAGAATTGGCATGAACACGGTAACAGACGACTTGAGAATCAAAGAAATTAAAGAACTGATCACCCCTGCGGCCTTGATCGCAGACGTGCCCATTACCCCCGCAATTGCTGACACAGTCGCAGGTTGCCGTACCGCTTTGCACAAAATTCTGCACGGTGGCGACGACCGTTTGATCGTGGTGATGGGGCCTTGCTCCATCCATGACGTGAAAGCTGCCATGGAGTACGCCAACAAGCTGAAGGTGTACCGCGAAAAATACGCGGAAGACCTGGAAATTGTGATGCGTGTTTATTTTGAGAAGCCCCGCACCACCGTGGGTTGGAAGGGTTTGATCAATGACCCCAATCTGGACGGCAGTTTCGAGATTAACAAAGGCCTGCGCATGGCGCGTGAAGTGCTACTGAACATCAATGGCCTTGGTTTGCCCGCTGGCACTGAATTTCTCGACATGATCACCCCGCAGTACATTGCTGATTTGGTCAGCTGGGGCGCCATTGGTGCCCGCACCACTGAAAGCCAGATTCACCGTGAGTTGTCATCTGGCCTGAGCTGCCCGGTCGGTTTCAAGAATGGCACCGACGGCAACGTAAAAATCGCAGTGGATGCCATCAAAGCGGCGCAACACCCGCACCACTTTTTAAGTGTGACCAAGGAAGGGCGTAGCGCCATTGTGAGCACCTCGGGCAACGAAGATTGCCACATTATTTTGCGTGGCGGGAAAGGCCCGAACTACGATGCGGCGTCTGTTGAGGCGGCTGCGGCTGATATTGGCAAGGCGGGTCTCGCCGCCCGAATCATGATTGATGCAAGCCATGGCAACAGCAGCAAGGTGCCGAAGAACCAGGTAGGCGTGTGCGAAAACATTGCTGAACAACTGGCTGCCGGTGACGCCCGTATTATGGGCGTGATGGTTGAAAGCCATTTGGTGGAAGGTCGCCAGGACCTTGAACCCGGCAAGCCTTTGACTTACGGCCAAAGCATCACCGATGGTTGCGTGGGCTGGGACGACAGCCTGCAAGTACTTGAAACCTTGGCACAAGGTGTGCGCAAACGCAGGTTGGCTCAGGTTGTCTGATATCCGGTTTTAATCGCCGCCAACTGTTGATGTAGTTCAGAAAATCCCGCCGGGTTCAAACCCCCGAGCGGGATTTTTGTTGTGCAGAACGGATTGAGTTTTGTTGATAAATCGAACTTCTTTTTTGGTTGGTTAACAGACTTATCCTTTTCACAAATTTGAGGACTATTCAAGATGTATTCAAGTTCTGTTGCTACCAGCAACCCGGTTGTTGAGCAATTCAATATCAACAAACAAAACTTAAGTAACCTGAAACGAGATATCTCTCCCTTGGTCAATGCAGCATCTGAGTTGGCGCAAACTGCGCGAGATATGAGAGCACATGTGGTGGCGACCACAGGTAGCTCCAAAGCCCTGATATTTTCTCCTCAAGGGGATTCAATTCAATCCAAACAATTAATCAAATTATTGGATGGAGCGAAAGATACACTCAAAAGTTTTGAGTCAAAAGCAAAAAGCCTCGACCAGGAAGTAGATTTCTTTTCGAATCATCAAGATGGTTTGTTCCAAGGCAATGTCGCGGCGATTCCTCAAGCTCACAAGGTAAATTGGTGCACAGGTCAAGTGGAAAAGATATTGAAACGAGCAAGCAAGCTTGGTGCAGACCAGGGGCCCAAGGTAACTACAGCCGTCAACAACCTGAGAATCGCTGCGCAATATACTCGCCAAAATATCCAATCGGATTTGGATACAAACGTTGTGGCTTTGAACAGGAATATTCATTAATTTTCCGATGAGAAATAACATGCCAATTGAACAAATAGCGAATTGTTGGGGTGTTAGCTCAAGGGAATTGATTGTGCCCAGGCCATTTATGCAACGATGTGCGAAAAAGTGCTTGGCGGATAATTCGTGATAGTCGTACCGCGAAAGCTTGCTTAGCGGGCTTTCGTGTTTTATTGATTTTCTCGAATTAATTGAATTCGTTCTTCAGCACCTGGGTGACTGTCCAGATAGGACGAGTCGGTAGAACCCGAACCATCCAGGCTGCCCAGCTTTTCATGTAGCAATTCAAGTGCGGCAAGGTCGCGCCCTTGTTTAACAAACAGTTCAATTGCAAACAAATCAGCTTCCCGTTCAAATTCTCTGCTGTAGTGCTGCGCAATCAATTGCGTGCCCAGGGTGCTGATCAGGACTGAAACATCACCTGAAAAAATGGCAATTGCGGTTCCAGCCAGAGCGTTTTGCAGCAATCGACGGAACATGTGCCGAAGTTGAATATGCCCCAACTCATGCGCCAAAACACCAGGAATGGTCTTCGCCGGTAGGAAGTTCAAAAGTTCGTCGGTTAAAACAATGGTGCCGTCGGGTAAGGCAAAGGCGTTGGGACCAATTTTACTGCTGCGAAACGCAAGCCGGACATGGGACAACTCTGCGCGGCCTGCGATGAGTGAGTTCAGTTGCTGCTTGTAGGTAGATTTCGCCTGATCGTCTAGATTGCTGGGTTGAAAAATAACATCATCCAGCTCAATCAACACGTTTCCCATTAATTCCGACAGCTTGGCTGGTGGTGTGGCAAACGCGATCCATTTGCTGATCAAAGGCAAGCCTTGGCCGTAAAGGCCAATTGCAAACGCGATAGACGCGATGCCAATAAGTAGCCATTGAGTGGGGTGGTATTGAACTTTTTCAAACCAGCTTAAGGAAAGTACTTTCCAGGATTGCAGGGTGCTTGAGCAGCTTTCCCTATCAAATTCGAGTGTGCCCCCGTTGGGCAAATCAAGCACAATTGGCGCATTGCCGAAGCTTTCCGGGCGCTTGATATTGCGCAAAGCAAAGGCATGTTTTGTATCGTTGACCAAAAACACCAATTGCCCAGCATCGTTGTAGACATTCACGGGGGTACCTTTCAGTACCTCCCCGTTAAAGTAAATGGCCGGTAAAGCAGTGGGATGCGGGTTTGATCTCAAATGCCAAGTTCCAAACCAAGTGCATCCCCCATGCTGTCACCGAAAGCTTTTTGTTTGCTCTGCTCTTCCCGCATAATCTCGTCGATGCTGCCCACGGGGACGAATGCCATATGTGTAATTCTGTAGCGTGTTGAGCGAATTCGTGCGAATGGAAGAAACAAACCCATGGTGCAAACAATCAGGAGAATATTGCTGATGTGGATCCATGTGGCCGCGATTGGGCTCGCCGTGCTTTTGAACCGATGCTGGTTTGCAAGTGTGGTGTTGTTCCACATCAGGTTGTCAATGGCGGTTTTCAAATAGGCGCCGAATGCAAACAATACGAGATAAGCCAGCAATGCAATTGCGCCGAGGCTTGAAAGCATGGCCATGGCTTGCATGGCCACATGTGCTTGTTCTTGCGCAGCGCTGTCTTCTGTCGTGGGGGTTTCTTCACTCAAGGGCATCGAAAAATCGAACGCGTCGGTGAATAGGCTCATGTTGATGGCAAATGCAGCAATGGCCAGAAGAAACAAAGCCAGGCCAGCCAAAAATGTTGATTTCAGGGTGGTTTTGCCAAATTCGCCAAACTGAGCGCCGCACTTCAGCTCGGCGTTGCCGAACTTTGAGTGATTCATGACAAACAAGCGCAGACCGCTGATGAACATGGCGAGAATGAATGCAATGCCAGTGCCTAGCAACAGTGAGGCTGCAATGATCATCAGGACTGAGGTTACCCCAGAGAATTCCAGGTTGATCAGCCCTCTACCGATTCCGAGCACCATGCCAAGCACCACAAAAAAGCCCAGACTGATCAAAATGGTGACCATCAATTTGCCATAGGCCCTTTTAGCTGCGCCGTTGAAGCGGAAGCGCAACCCCCTATAGCTGCTGTTAGCCAAGTGAAAACGCAGGCTCATGACCAGAAACAGTGGCATCAGGAAAATCACCGACAACATGATCAGGCCCGCAAAACCTGGGGAGTAAGCCGATGAAAACACGTAGGTCAGTGCGATGCAGACAACCAGCAAATTGCCTTTCAGTATTGCTTTGGGGTCGCCGTGATAGTCAAACCTGTTGCCGTTTAATTCAGTGGATTGGTAGAAATACTTGCGGGTTCGCACTTTGGCCCATGCCGCGTAAATACCCAAGGTTGCGATGGTGAGTACAAGGTTTACAAGCCAGATTTTGAAATATTCGCGGCCTGCGCCATGAAAAATGAACTTGTCAGGGGTGTTGGTATCGAGCATGGACTAACAGCCAATCATGTAAACAAAGTAAGTGACTTTGCCGCATCGGAAAGTTCATTTGTACGTTTCCCCGCAGAGAGGTACCAAGAAGGAACCATTCTTGTATGTTTCCCCACGAAGCGCTCCTTAACTGATTCAGGAGTGTTGATTATGCAAAGTCCGATTGGAAATCTGCATGCCCAGTTGCAGCACAGTACCGCGGTGCTGGATGGTTTCATGTCTGATGTTCAAACTTTGAAGAAAGAATCCAGTGCATTGACCAAATCGGTCGACTCGCTGGCAAAAGATTATTTGAAGCAATGCCGACGTTTTGCCACGCCAGCAAGTGTGGCCAATCCGGTGATTCAAAACCTTGAAAACTTGCAGGCATGCAGTAGCCTTGTTTACGATCAGGCTGATAACTTGAGAGGCTGTCTGGATGCTGTGGTGAAAAACAGTTACAAACCCGATTTGAAGCGGGCTGATCAGGGGAAACCTACAAAAATACTGGTTCAAGCCGAACAAGAGGCCGCCACATTTGAAACCCACATTCGTTTGGCAGAGAGTTTGGTGGCCACTGTCTTGCCCAGGCGCGATGCACCAGCCTGCCACAATGCACTGCCCCGTGATTATCAACAGTTGGGTGACCTGAATTCAGCATATCTGGCGGTTCAGGGATCCATCCCCACCGGTATTCAAACACCACTGCTGGGGCAGTTGCGGGTAGGCACGTTGACGGCTGCAGCCATGCATCTGCGGGATCAAATCGAGTCGCCAAGCGTGCGTCATCGTGTTCAGCCCTTGCCCCTCAGCCAGTAGGCAACGCCGGGTTTTATAATTTCAATCAAGCAGGCGGCTTAGGCCCGGTTAAGCTCGCCTCACCCATTACAATCAAAGTCATGTAGCAACTGTTTTACCCTGCAGGCACCCCATGACTAGCAAAGCAAAAAAAGACCAAAATTCCCAATACCTTGGCAACATCATTCGCATCAAGGGTGCCCGCCAGCACAATCTGAAAAACGTTGACATCGACATCAAAACCGGTGAAATCACAGTGTTCACGGGTGTGTCAGGCAGTGGTAAAAGTTCATTGGTGTTCGATACCCTGTATGCCGAAGGGCAACGCCGCTACGTTGAAACCTTTTCGCCCTATGCACGCCAGTTTCTGGACCGCATGGACAAACCCGATGTAGACAGCATTGAAGGCGTATTGCCCGCCATTGCCATCGATCAGGCCAACCCCGTGCGCACCTCCCGCAGCACCGTGGGCACAATGACTGAAATCAATGATCACCTGAAGTTGATTTACGCTCGCGCCGCCCACCTGCATTGCCGCCAGTGTGGCCAGTGGGTACGTGAAGACACCGTAGCCACCATCAAACAATCGATACTGGACAAGGCCGCTGCGCAAAACGACCCACGCTTGGTGGTTACCTTTCCCGTGCGCGTGCCCGCAAAATTTACGACTCAGGAGATTGAAGATTTCCTGAGCGCGCAAGGTTATACCCGAATTCACCTCGAAACACCGATTAAAAAAGGCCGCAGCGTGGTGGAAAAATTGCTCGATGTGGTGCAAGACCGCTTCCGCGTGGCGGGTGTTGAGGAAAGTCGTTTTAGCGACGCCGTGGCCAGCGCCCTGCACCGCGGCAAAGGCAAAGTGAATGTGTTTGCGCTGCCTGAAACTGGCGATGAAGGGGCTGTAGAACGAGAGCCCTGGCGCTATTCTGAGGGGCTGCACTGCGCCACCTGTGATCTGGATTATTCAAGCCCGCTGCCCAGCCACTTCAGCTTCAATTCCCCCTTGGGCGCTTGCGACACCTGCCGTGGTTTTGGACGGGTGATTGGAATCGATTATGGCCTTGTTATCCCTGATGAAAACAAATCGCTGGAAGAAGGTGCGGTAAAGCCCTGGACCACGGAGAGTTTCAAAAGCTGCCAGAAAGATTTGGTGAAATTTGCCAAAAAACGCGGCATTGCCACCGATATTGCTTACAAACATTTGCCCGAAGAACACAAGTTGTGGGTGATTGAAGGCGATGCCAATTTTGACGGCAATTGGGATGGTCACTTGTTCTATGGTGTGGCCCGTTTTTTCGAATGGCTGGAAAGTCGCACCTACAAAATGCATGTGCGGGTCATGTTGAGCAAATACCGCAGCTACACCCCTTGTGGGGATTGCGGCGGTGCACGCTTAAAACCCGATTCACTGCTGTGGAAGTTGCCCAGCGATTCTGGCAAGCACAGCATTCATGAAATCATGCAGATGCCGCTATTGAAAGTGGCTCAACTGTTTAAAAACCTGCAACTGCCCGGCGCGCTCGATGAGGCCAGTGATTTGGTGTTGCAAGAAATTCGCACCCGCTTGGGCTTCCTCATTCAAGTGGGCTTGGGTTACCTGACACTGGACAGGCAAAGCAGAACCCTGAGTGGTGGTGAAGTACAGCGAATCAATTTGACCACGGCACTGGGCAGTTCGCTGGTGAATACTTTGTTTGTATTGGACGAACCCTCGGTGGGCCTGCACCCCCGCGACATTGCGCGCGTGGCTCAAGCCATGCAGCGTCTGAAAGAGGCCGGTAACACCTTGGTGGTGGTTGAGCACGACCCGCAATTGATGAACCAGGCTGACAGGCTCGTGGACATTGGTCCAGGCCCGGGTGAAGCCGGTGGCAATATTGTGTTTGATGGCGCGCCCGCCAAAATTGCCCGGGCAAATTCGCTGACTGCCCGCTACTTGAAGGGCGAACTGAAGGTGGTGGAAAACATCGAGCCGCTGGGCGATTCCACAGAGCACATTACCTTGACCGGTGTGCGCGCCAACAACTTGAAAAACATCGACCTCAAATTGCCTTTGAACCGCCTGGTGGTACTCACTGGTGTTTCAGGTTCGGGCAAAAGTACTTTGGTGCAAGACGTTCTGGTACCCGCCATTAAAAAAATAAAAGGCGAGCCCACAGAGTCACCGGGTGACTTTAATTCATTGGAGGGTGTAGAGCATATTTCACAACTGGCCTTTGTTGACCAAAGCCCGATCGGCAAAACCACGCGAAGCAACCCCGCTAGCTATGTGGGCGCCTTTGATGAATTGCGCAAGCTGTTTTCCAAAACAAAAATTGCCGTAGAGCGCGATTACAAACCCGGCTTTTTCAGTTTCAACAGTGGCGACGGCCGCTGCCCCATGTGCGGCGGCAATGGCTTTGAACATGTAGAAATGCAGTTTTTAAGCGACGTGTATTTGCGCTGCGGCGAATGCAATGGCACACGCTACCGGCCAGAGGCACTGGAAGTCACGCTTGAACGAAAAGGCCAAGTGTTGAACATGGCGCAGGTGCTTGAACTGACCGTAGACCAGGCCCTTGATTTGTTTGAGAAAGACACCGCACTGCTAAAAACACTGCAACCGCTTGCACAAGTGGGTTTGAATTATTTGCGCCTGGGTCAGCCCGTGCCCACGCTCAGCGGTGGTGAAGCACAACGCCTGAAACTGGCTGGCTTTCTGGCCAACTTGAAGCCCACTGCCAGCGGCCAGAAAGTGGCCAAGCGTGGTGACCTGTTTGTGTTTGATGAGCCCACCACCGGTTTGCATTTTGACGATGTGGCCAAGCTGATGCGCTCGCTGCGCCTTTTGCAGGAAGCAGGGCACAGTGTGCTGATCGTTGAACACAACCTGGATGTAATATGCGCCGCCGATTGGCTCATCGACCTTGGCCCTGAAGCGGGTGAATACGGTGGTGAACTGGTGGCCCAAGGCACACCTGAACAACTTGCAAAGAACAAAGCCAGCCACACCGGCATTGCAATTAAGCAGTATTTGGCGCAAACCAATTTGCTGGATGCTGCCGATTTGAATAAAGGCAGTGATAAAGGTAGTGACCACATGGTGGCCGAGGCTGCCGCCTTGTATGGGCTAAACACGGCAAGTAGCCGCCGAGGTTTGACCGATGGCATTGAAATTTTGCATGCGCGCGAGCACAACCTGAAGAACGTCAGTTTGACTATTCCGCGTGAAAAAATGACTGTAATTACCGGGCCTTCGGGCAGCGGAAAATCGACGCTGGCATTTGATATTTTGTTTTCCGAAGGCCAGCGCCGCTACCTTGAAAGTTTGAATGCCTACGCACGCCAGTTTGTGCAGCCTGCTGCCAAGCCCGATGTGGATGCTATTTTTGGCATCCCACCCACGGTGGCGATCGAGCAGCGCACCAGCCGTGGTGGTCGAAAAAGTACAGTAGCCACAGTCACCGAGGTGTACCACTTCCTGCGCCTGATGTTCGTGAAGCTGGGCATTCAGCATTGCCCCACTTGCGAAGTGCCCATTGCTCCGCAAAGCATGGACAGCATGCTGGCGCAAATCATGCAGCATTACAAAGGGCAGGAGATAACCCTGCTGGCACCACTTGTGCAGGGCCGCAAAGGCATTTACAACGAAATTGCAAAATGGGCCGTGGACCGCGGTTATGAACGCCTGCGCGTGGATGGTGAGTACGTGCCCACCAACCCCTGGCCCAAATTGGCCCGTTATCAGGAACACCACATTGAACTTCCAGTTAAAACCCTGAGCATTCAAGCCAAAGGTGAGAAAGAACTGCGCGAAGTACTGGCACTTGCGCTGGAATATGGCAAAGGCACAGTAATGGTCGAGGCGCCCGGAAAAAAAGGCGAATCACCTGCCATTCGTTTTTATTCCACCAAACGTGCCTGCCCCAGTTGCGCGCGCAGCTTTCCGGAACTCGACCCGCGCTTGTTCAGCTACAACAGCAAACATGGCTGGTGCGCCAGCTGTTTTGGGGTGGGTGAAGAAGTGGAAGGCTTTGATGCTGAAACCACAGGCGAAGAAGGCAAGTGGCTTTCTGAGCAAGACAAAAGTGCAGACGAAAATGCTGAAAATGAAGAAGGAAGCTATTTGCGGGAAAGCATGGTGTGCGCATCATGCAATGGCCAACGCCTAAACCCCACCGCGCTGGCTGTGAAGTTCAAGAATAACAACATTGCCGAACTGGCCGACCAAACAGTCAGTGACGCTTTGCTGTGGGTGGATCAGCTTGAGTTGGATGAACGTGAAACTGCAATTGCCAAAGACATTCGCATTGAAATGGCTGGGCGATTGAAGTTTTTGAAACAGGTGGGGCTCGATTACCTCCACCTGAACCGCAGCGCTCCCACCCTGAGTGGTGGTGAAGCCCAGCGCATTCGCTTGGCCAGCCAGTTGGGCACCAACTTGCGCGGTGTGTGTTACGTGCTGGACGAACCCACCATTGGTTTGCACACCCGCGACAACCATCGCCTGCTGGACGCGCTTGAGGAACTTCGCGCCAAGGGCAACACCCTGGTGATTGTTGAACACGACATTGACACCATGCAGCGCGCTGATCGCTTGGTCGACATTGGCCCTGGTGCGGGCACATTGGGTGGTGAAATTATTTCCCAAGGCACAGTGGCTGAGGTAACCGCGGACAAAAATTCGCTGACAGGCCGTTACCTGAAGAACCCCATTCCGCACCTGCCAAGCCCCAAACGGCTGGTTGAAAAAGACACAGCACGATTGAGTATCAAGGGTGCCAAACTGCACAACATTACGGGTTTGGATGTGGATATTCCACTGGGCCGTTTGGTGGCCATCACTGGCGTTTCTGGTAGCGGAAAATCTACCCTGGCCCGCGACATTTTGTTGGCCAATATGCGTCAGTACGTGTTGAACCAAAACAAGAAAGGCAAGCCCGTACACAACTGGTTTGCCTGCGATGCCATTGAGGGCGCTGACCAAGTGGCCCGTGTACTGGAAGTGGACCAAACCCCGATTGGTAAAACGCCGCGCAGTTGCCCTGCCACTTATATTGGTTTCTGGAACCGAATTCGCAATGTGCTGGCCGACACCATTGAAGCCCGCATGCGCGGTTTTGCAGCCAACCGCTTCAGCTTTAACGCGGGGCCGGGGCGCTGCCCGGTGTGCGATGGTCAAGGCATGCAGACCATCGAAATGAACTTTCTGCCCGATGTGAAAGTGGTGTGCGAGGCCTGCCGAGGCAAACGATTCAACCCTGAAACCTTGCAAGTCACCTGGCGCGACAAAACCGCTGCGGAAATTCTGAACATGAGTTGTTCAGAGGCGGCGCCGTTTTTTGAGGCGCACCCGGCAATCGCGCAAGCCCTGCAACTGCTGAACGACGTTGGGCTCGGTTACCTGACCATTGGCCAGCCCAGTCCCACGCTGAGCGGTGGCGAGGCGCAGCGGATCAAGCTGGTGACTGAACTGGTGAAGGTGCGGGAAAACAAAGCGGGTGTACAAATGAGCCCGTCCACTTTGTACGTGTTGGACGAACCCACTGTTGGCTTGCATATGAACGACGTGGAAAAGCTGATTGCCGTGCTGCACAGGCTGGTGGACGCGGGCCACACGGTGGTGGTGATTGAACACGACCTTGACTTGATCGCCCAGGCAGACTGGGTGATCGACATGGGTCCCGAGGCTGGCATTGGCGGAGGTCAATTGGTGGCGCAGGGAAGCCCGCAAACGCTGGCCAAGGCGAAAGGCAAGAAAGCGGGGCACACTGCAGCCGCGCTGGCGCAGTTTTACGCCAGTAGAAACTGATATGTATCAATAGCTGGAGGAACTTTCCGGCCGCATTTGTTCCTTAGATGAAAGGGGATATTTCCCCTGTCGTTTTACTGAATTTCAGGCAAGGGGAATACATGCCGGCCAGTTCCTCCGGGGTAGGGAATTCACCCTCCTTACCTCCTCAAAGTGTTGTTGCGGAAAGTGCAGCCAAATCACCCTCTAGCGCAAAGACTGTGGGTGAGGGTGGCCTGTCAAAGGCTGCATCAGCCATTTGGAACAAACTGAGTGCAGACTTGAAGCAGAACCCCGCGCTGCATTGGCAAAATGCACTGAGCACCGCCGATGAACTGGCTCGGTCAGTATGTGGCCAGGATCTTCCCGAAGATTTTCAAGCTGATCTTATCGGCAATCTCAATCTGCTTGAACAAACATTGTTGGGGTTGAAAATTCAATCTACGGACGGACTACTTGTCCCCGGCCCCTATATCAAAGAGCTGCTCTCGGTTTTAAAGTTGAATGTTGTCACCACCTCCAAGCAACTCCAGACCCTTCACAGTCTCAAGAAGAATTCTTCAAATTGACCCCATGATTCAGACTCGGAGCTAATTCGTGACTCAGCATTCTCCTATTTCATCCAATTCAAAAGGCACAGTTGTTCCGCCCATTCCGGCGGCCGCATCCAATAAATCGGTGGTTCAGCCTCGGCCTTCTTCACAGCTGCTTGCAACTCAAACCAAAGCGGATTTCACACGCTCACCGCAGGCGCGGCCCAATGTCATCGAGTTACTTACTGAGTGCCATCAGATTGCTGGCACTGAAGAGGTAAGTAATGAGTTGAAATCGATTGTTGATGAGTTGGCGGTTCGTGTTGAAAAACTGGGTGGTGGTCACAAGTCGGATGATGTGAAGAATTTCATCATTGGACTCATGAAAAAAGCAGGCCCAGCAGTGGCTGCAACTCCCGCTGCAGCAACACCAGCAGCAACACCAGCAGCAACACCAGCGGGTTCCGCAACAGTTTCGCCATCCCAAGCGCCTGCAACGCCAGGAGGGACGGCTACCCCAACCCGCCACACTTCGACATCTTCTTTGCCGTCATCGCCACAACCTGAAGTTAAATCCGGCAGTGTTTGGAGTTGGTTGAATCCTCTTAGCTATTTTGGCTCGAAAAGTCAGTCCATTTCCGAGGTGGTGCGGCAGGTCGCCAGCCAGGACGGACTCTCGGGCAAAGTAGTCAAGCTTAAAAAGCAGCTTGAAACTGAAAAACAACAAAAAACAGTTCAGGCAGAACTCAATGCAGAGCTCGCGGCGATTGATGCTTTGTCTGATATCAAAGCGGTGACTATCGTATTTGAAAAATTTAGAACATCAACAGAATTGTTGAAAAAGGTTGTTGAAGCGAGAAAACAGGGTCTGGTTGGCGAACTTCGTCATGTCGAAGTCAGCAATCGAAAACAAGGCAAGTTGCTTGATGAACAGCGGGTTATGCGTTCCACACTTGATGCACTTTCTCCGACCAAAACACTCGAGGGGAAGTATGCCAAACTTTGGTTGACCAAGGTCCGTGACGGATCACAACTGCGTGAAGCAGCGCAATCTGCACAAGCGGGTTACAAACATATCCAAGAACGTTCTTCGCACTTGATCAATGTAACGTTGCCCGAATTGCAGCCTAAAGTGAATAGTCAGGTGGCTAAACTGGAGGCCTTCTCTAAGAAATTAAGCGAACTGAATAATCAACAAAATCAGAGCTTAGACAAACTTAAAAGTGATTTGGATGTTGCAAAAAAGGAGGGGCGAGCAGGTGAAGTGTCTCAACTTCGAACCCAGATCGACCACGTGAATGATGCGCTTGGCGACCTCAAGAAATTGAGGAAACAATTTGAGGATATTGAGCATGATGTGGAGTTGGCCGGTGTCGATTTGCGCGCAATCGAAGAATTGGGTGCACGCGTCGCAGTCAATCGGTCGGATGTTAAGGATTTGCCGTTCAATCTGGCGATGTTGGCCAATGGCAAGGAATCCCCCTCCATTGAAAACGGTTGCAGTTTGAACCAGGCCCTTCTTCTGGGTAACTCTGGCTCAGGTAATCATGTTGCGCCTCGAGCTCTGAGCCTGAGTCACCGTTTGGCTGAGTTTGGCTCTGATCTGAATCTTTTTCAAAACGAAGGCAATCCCACACCCACTACATCTCGGGGTGACAAGCGTTCGTTCTTGGCTGCTTTGGGCGGCGCGCTGAGGGCCAACGAAGAAAAAAGTGTCAATGATGTGCTCAACTTCATGAGTCGTCCTGAGGGGCGAAAGCATGTGCATCATTTGGCGGCCATTAACTTGGTCGCTGCCGGGTTCAATACCGAGACGCTTTCACTGGATGCGCCTTCGCTGGCTTATAAAGTGGAGTCAGGGTTGAGTGGGCTGAAAAAATGGTTTATTACGCCTACTGGCAAATTTGCTCGCAATCCGGAAGAACACATCGGTGTGCGCCTTACTTTGCTCGGTCATGTGTCCGAAGTGTTGCAGCGGGAGCTATTTCGCAATGGCAAACCAGTTAGTCTTGAGCATGCAGTGATTACACCACAGCACGCCGTAGAGGCATCGTCTTTGATTATTGCCGCTCTTCCCAATGACCTGTTGACGATTCATGGCGACGAAGTGACTCGCTTCGTTGGCATTCTAAAGAAGTTTGAGGCAGAAGTGGCGGCATCGACCAAGGAGAAGCCGCTTGACCCCCGCTCAATGATCGCCTTCAAACGTACTTTGAATGACTTCCATCAACAGGCGGGGCAGTGGCTCACCGAACGAGCCGGGGCGGGCGGGGCCGCAAATTCTCTGGCTTCAGCGCGTCAAATTTCGGCTGATCTTGCCAGCAAGGCGCGTAAAGGTTTCTTCCGGCAAGCGAAGGCTTCAACAGGTAATTTCATTAACTTGGCGGGTGGAAGACTGGTGCGTGAGGGTTGGTCTGCATTCCGAGCCTACGTCGGTCAAATCAACCAGAAAGAGCGCATGTGTCAGGCCATTCGAAGCCCCGTGAATGTGGTGCAGGTAGCCCAGATGAAGCGGGATCTGATGGCTTTGGCCGAGAAAGAGCCGGGTTCGAGCGCGAACGCAAAAGCATTGATCTCTTACTTGGACGGCCGTTCCTTGAATGTTGAATTGAAAGACCCGTTGAGTCCCCGAATGATTATTGAATTGAAGCGCACTGGTGACTTTTTACAGAAAGCCTGGGCGCCTGTTTCAAAGGGCAAACAAGCTCCCACGGTCATCGGTTTGTCCGCATCTCAAACCAATGAAATTCCTGGTTTCGTCCACACCAAGCTGAGTCAGTTTGTAGGCAATCCCTTGTCGGGTTCGCAATCTTCCACGCCCGAGTCCGCACCGACAGTTGTTCCGGCGCGTAGCGGGGCAGCAGCAACCTCTTTCCGTGTGGAAGCCACCAATAAATTATCTAATAATCAGTGGGTTGTGGCCATGTGGGGCAAGGTGTTGAACCATGCAGGTCAACCAAGAACCAAGCAACTGCACATTCTGCAAAAAGATTATGAACGGGTGTTTCTCACAAATTACCCCGAGGGTGCGAGTCCACCCAGCGAAGTTGAGGTCAAGAAATACCATGAGAACCGCAGTGCAATGGCAGCCATTTCTGCGCATATTGCCTCGGAGGTCAAAGATATCCCGTCAGATATCGTCTCTAAAATGAAAGAGTTAACACCATTGCTGCTCGACATTACTCGAGGGCATGTTTTGACTACTGAATTGGCTGACCTTAATACGCGAGTCTTGCAGAACGTGGCGCCAGACAAGAATCGTTGCTGGTTGCGATCTGCATGGGGGGTGGCAGCACAGGCGTTGTCCAAAGAGGACTTTACAACACGCGTATCACAAATTGGCAGCGATCTGACCACAAGCGAGATTCAGGAAATTTATGATCAAACCACGAAGGCTCCCTTAAGCGGCATGATAAACAATCCTGCGCTTGAGAATAAGCAAGTTAACTTGATGATCGGAATTGCCAAAAAGCAGGCAAAGGCTTGGTCGAGTGATGCGCGAGCCACTTTGCAGGCCCTTGAAGCGAAGCGTGAGGTACAGGCAGAAGGTGATTTTGGTGCGGCATTTTTGAACGCCTTGAGCCTACCGGTGGTAATAAGAAACGGAAACGGCGATGCTCCTGATATTTATTTGCCCGAGAATTTTTCAGTTGATCAACAGGGCCACCCTGACACTTGGCCAACACTTCGATACGACGGAACCGGCAATACCGGCCACTGGCAGTTTTATCAGAAACCAGCAGCCGCTTAAGTAAACAGAGCGAGAAAGCAATATTGGTGTTTAACTTTTCTTCTGCCCGATTTTGCTTTCTTTGCCTGCAATCAAATTGGCAATGTTCTGCTTGTGTCGATAGATGAGCAATGCGGACATAATCGTGATTGCGGCAGCCTGCCCGTTGATACCAAAAAGCAGTACGTTGTAAAACACAGCAAACAGCGCGGCGATCAAGGCTGCCAACGAGGAATAGCGGAAGAAGTAGGCAATTACAATCCAGGTAATGGCGGTGGCCAGGCCCAGTACCCAGTTCAAACCAAGAAGTACGCCTAGGGCGGTGGCAACGCCTTTGCCGCCTTCAAACTTGAAAAAACCGGATACAAATGGCCGATGAATGCAGCCAATCCAATCCAGGCAATGTCGGTGCGGCTGTAACCCAATTGGTCTTGAAAATGGAAGGCCAAGGCCACGGCGAGCGTGCCTTTCAAGGCATCACCCAACAAAGTCAGCACGGCTGCTTTTTTGTTGCCGCTTCGCAGCACATTCGTGGCGCCAGGATTTTTTGAGCCGTAAGTGCGTGGATCGGCCAAACCCACGAATTTGGAAACAACCACTGCGAATGAAATAGAACCAATCAAATAGGCGATCAGCAGGCCAGCGGCAAAATTAAGCAAAAGTGTCTCCTTGTTGTTGGGCTTTGGCGTCGATTTTAGCGACTTTTTGATCGTGGGTGGCTTTGATTGAGCAAGGTGTGCAGGTGTTCTTTGGCCACATGTGTGTAAATCTGGGTGGTGCCAATGTCGGCGTGGCCCAGCAACAACTGCACCACACGCAGATCGGCGCCGTGGTTGATCAAATGCGTGGCAAATGCGTGCCGCAACACGTGGGGGCTGACTGTGGTGTTGATTCCAGCAATCAAGGCCAGGCGCTTTACGTTTTTCCAGAAGCCTTGCCGTGTCATCGGTGTTCCAAAGTGGGTTACGAATAAAAAGTCGCTGGTTTTCCCCTTCAACAACTCACCACGGGCCTGCTGCAAATACAGCTGAATCGCCAGCCTTGCAGGTTCGCCCATGGGCACCAAGCGTTCTTTCTTGCCTTTGCCCAGCACCTTCACTGCTCCAACATTCAGGTCGATTGCGCGCAAGGGCATGTTCACCAGTTCACTGACCCGCAGGCCGCTGGCGTACATGAATTCAAGCATAGCCTTGTCGCGCTGCCCTGCAGCGTTGCTCAGGTCGGGGGCGGCTAGCAGGTCCAGTACTTGTTTCTCGCTCAGGGTTTTGGGAATGCGCAAGCCGCGTTTGGCACTTTGCAGTTGGGTGCAGGGATTGTCTTCGCGTTGCTTGGTGGTGTTCAGCCACAAATAAAAACGTTTGTAGCTGCTTAGTTTTCTGTTCAGGCTGCTGGGCTTTAATTCCAGCAGGTCGTGTACATGGTTGCGGATGTGTTCACTGCTGGTTTGCAGCAGGTTTTCCGCAAACTGTTCGTCCAGCCAGTTTCCCAGTTGTTGCAAGTCGCTGCGGTAAGCCTGCAGTGTGGCTTTGGCCAATCCTTCTTCAAGCCACAAAGTGGTGCAGAATTCGTCGATGAGATCGGCATTGCTCTTCATTGTGGTGCTGTCTGCATGTGAAAATAAAGGTCATGATACCTTTAGCAGCACCGAGGAGTTTTGTTTTATGTCGATCGCGGATCTTCGAAAAGACTACACCCAAGCCACACTGGACGAAGCCGACGCCCTGGCCAATCCACTCGACTTTTTCAAGCTTTGGTTTGACCAGGCTTTGACTGCGGATTTGCCCGAACCCAATGCCATGACACTTGCGACGGTCAATGCAAAGGGGCGACCCTCGGCCCGTATTGTGTTGATCAAGGGGCTGGATGCGCGCGGCATTACGTTTTTCACCAATTATGAAAGCCGCAAGGGCCAGGAGTTGGCGCAGAACCCGCATGCAGCCATTCTGTTCCACTGGACAGAACTGGAGCGACAGGTGCGGATCGAGGGGCGGGTAGAGAAGTGCAGTCCCGAAGAGTCTGATGCCTATTACCTGTCTCGACCGGCAGGTAGCAGATTGGGTGCTTGGGCTTCGCCGCAAAGCCAGGTAATCGATTCCCGTGCTGTGCTTGAAGCCAGGGTGCGTCAGGCTCAGGAAGAACAGCAGGGTGACCCGCAAACGCGGCCACCATTTTGGGGCGGTTACCGTTTGGTGCCCGATTTTTTTGAGTTCTGGCAGGGCCGTCCATCGCGACTTCACGATCGCCTGGCCTACACCTTGCAAGGTGATTCATGGGCAATGTCCCGCCTTGCTCCTTGAGGAATGAGTAAACCTGTTCATGGTCAATAGCAAAACCGGCAAAGCCGCCACACCTCCACTGAAAGTACTCTTGGTCGACGAAGAACCAGGCCGCGCTGCCATACTGGAACGCGCCTTGCTTGATGCAGGTTATGTGTTGGTGTCCCGTCTCAGTTCTGCTGATCGTTTGGTTGAGCATGTGGCGGTGTCCCAACCCGACATCGTGATTGTGGACATCGACTCGCCCGATCGCGATTGCCTGGAAAACATGGCCGTGTTGTCGCGTAGCAATCCCAAGCCGGTCATCATGTTTTCGGATGAAGACAACGAAGAGACGATTGCCAGCGCCATCAAGGCTGGCGTGAGTGCCTACGTGGCCGACGGCATGAACCCGGATCGGGTTCGACCCATTGTGCAGGTGGCGGTGGCGCGTTTTCGTGAGTTTCAGGCGCTAAAAAACGAGTTGCAGAAAACCCGGGATCAACTTGCAGACCGCAAGCTGATTGACAAAGCCAAAGGCCTGTTGATGAAGCACCGCAATTTTAATGAAGACGAGGCCTACCACGCCATGCGCAAGCTTGCCATGGAGCGTAATCAGCGTTTGGTTGACACTGCCCGCAACGTGATTGAGGTGTTTGAAATGTTGGGCGGAGGTGGCTTGTAATGCAACAGGAAATTCGCATCGGCGTGATCGCCTTGACTGATTCTGCGCCGTTTGTGGTGGCCCAGAAAACGGGTTTCTTCGAGGCGGAGAATTTGACTGTAGAACTTGTCAAGCAGGCGTCTTGGGCTACGCTACGCGACAAGCTCGCCTACGGTGAAATTGATGCGGCACACATGCTTTCGCCCATGGCTATCGCTCTTCAGTTGGGTTTGGGTGGTTCTCCCAAAAAAGATGTATTGGCACCATTGGTGTTGAATCGAAGTGGCAACGCGATTACGGTCAGCAAGGCCTTGGCGGCGTTGATATCCGGGCTGGTCGAGGGTGAAACCCTTGGCTCAGCCTTGCGTGCGGCAAAATCCCGGGGTGAGCGTGTGATGGTATTCGGCACGGTGTTCCCGTTTTCGATGCACACCCTGCAGCTGCGCCGTTGGTTGCGCTTGAACGATGTTGACCCGGATCAGGATGTGCGCTTTGAAGTGGTACCGCCGATCCGCATGGTGGGTTCATTGCAGGCGGGTTTGATTGACGCCTTTTGTGTTGGAGAACCCTACAATTCCTTGGCAGTGAATGAGGGTTTGGGCACTATTGTGGCGACATCGAATGGTTTGTGGCCCAAGGCCCCAGAAAAAGTCTTGGGTTGTACCCGTGCATGGGCTCAAGAAAATCCCGAGGCGATGACCGGTTTGACCAATGCTTTGCGTCGCGCGTGTTTGTGGTTGGAAGGTGGCATGGAGAATCGCAGCAAGGCAGCCGCTTGGTTGTCAACTTCGGATCATGTGAATTTGCCAGGCTCCGTACTTGAAATGGCTTTGTTGGCAACGATCAAGGGTGGGACCGATCCGTTCATTCAGTTTGACGGCGCTGAGTTGACCGAAGATCAGCGCCCCATGTTTGAATCGCTGGTGGTTGAAACCCATGCCTTGACCAGTTCGCGCCCCCTTGACGCCATACAGTTTGCAAGCGGCCTGAAGCCATTCGGTTTCTAGCCAATTGCATGGCGCCGATGTCGTGATTACACTTAAGCAGTAATGTTGCTCGAAGTTGGAGTGGAGTATGTGGCGTGTGTGGGTCGAAGTCTTGCGGTTTGTATGGATCACCTGTCTGGGCTTTGCCTTGTTTTACTCAAGCGCACATGCGGCAACCCGCACTGACATCGACCATGCAATTGTTCAGTTGGGTAAAACAGTGCCTAATATGAAGCTTGAGGTTGAGCTGACAAAAACCTGGAGCAGGGCCTACGTGTCAGACCGCATCGAGGGCGCGCTGCTGACCATGGATCCTGACTTCTTGAACCGCTTAACACCCGATGGCGTGTTGTTTGTGATCGCCCATGAGTACGCCCATGTGCACCTGGAGCATCAGAAAAAATTGGGCTCTAAAGCCATGGAACTGGCCGGCCAGCCTACACCCGACATGGCTTTTGATGCGATTGAACGCAACCCGGCCACCATGGAAAAACTGCATGCAATGAACCGTCAATTTGAACTGGATGCTGACGAGGCTGCGACCAAATGGCTGGCCAGTTTGGGTGTTACTGCCTGCACCGAGGATGTGCTTCGCAGCATTGACGGTGCAGACATGATGATGCCAGTGGTGCCCTCGCACCCTGGCTACTACAGCCGTAGGCAGGTGATTTGCCGGAAGTGATCAACGGGTGAAGCGTTCCTGTGTCAATGACAATTGACTGGCAATCTTCGTCGCAATGTCTAACTGAGCTGGCTTTTTCGCAAAGCTTTGCAGTTGATTGAAAGACAGTTTTTGACTCGGATTTAAAGCTGTGTGTTCAAGCATCACCCATGCGCAAAGATTTTCCTGACGTGTCGTCAAATCCCCGGGGTTTGTTATTCTGCGACTCACCAGAAATTCCCCCAAGGCCATTCGCGTAGCAACGGGAACACCACGAAACATCTGGTTTTCAATGGCGTTGCATTTGCTCACAATCTCTTGAACAACATTAATCCCTTCAGATTCAAAAATTTGTGAGGCTTGTCGGCGGGCAGCAGCAACCAGCCCACTACCCTGGAGGGGGTCGGTGCCCGCTGAGGCGTTGTAACTCATGTGTTGAATGGGCGGTGCACTGGTAAATTGGGTTGGGTTCATGGTGACTAAATTGCGTTTTCAAAAGGTAAAAGGACACCTTAGTGAAATTGCAAGAATGTCAGTTCCATTTAAACTGCTTGCGCCACCCACTCTACCCAGTGGCGAACATCCACAGTGGCATCACTTTCCAAATGACCCAAACAGCCAATGTTGGCAGATGCTATTGCTTGTGGTTTGCCCGCCATCAGATTGGCCAGCTTGCGTTTCTTCAGTTCTTTGGACAGTTCGGGTTGCAATACTGAATAGGTGCCCGCTGATCCGCAGCACAAATGGGAGTCCGCAACTGGAGTTAGTTTGAAGCCAAGAGTAGTCAACACATTTTCAATCACGCCCTTGATTTGTTGGCCATGTTGCAATGTGCACGGTGGGTGAAATGCAATGGTACCGGGAATGCGTTGCTGTTCAATGGCCGCCTTTACTTTGGTTTCAAGGCGTGCCAGCCCGTCGGCGTTTTGTCGGGTGATGAACTCGCCAATGTCCAGAGTTTTGTCGCTAACCAGTTTGGCTTTGGCGGCGTATTCCTTGTCGTTCTCAAAGTGATGTGCATATTCACGCACGGTTACGCCGCAGCCTGATGCATTCATCACCAAGGCTTCAGCCTCGCCGCTTTGTAGCAGTGAATACCAGGCATCAATATTGGTTTTCATTTGCGCAAGTCCACCCGCATGGTCATTCAGGTGAAACTTCACGGCACCACAGCAGCCTGATTCCTGTACCACCATGCTTTGAATGCCCAGCGCATTGAGTATTACCGATGTTGCAGAGTCAATCGACGGCATCATTGCAGGCTGCACGCAGCCTTTCAGCAAAATGACTTTGCGTGTGTGTGCGGTGTTGGCAAATGGCAGGGTGGCGCGCTTGGCAGGCACTTTTTTCCTTATGCTTTCGGGCAGTATGCCGCGCACAGCCTTGCCCATGGCCATGCCCGCAGTGAACATGGGGCGGTTGGTCATGAGCATTTTCAGGCTTTCGCGGGTCAGTTTTTCAGCCATGGGGCGCTCTACGCGCTCGTCTACGATTTTGCGGCCAATGTCGATCAACTGGCCATATTTCACGCCGGAAGGGCAGGTGGTTTCGCAGTTGCGGCAGGTGAGGCAACGGTCCAGGTGTTGCTGGGTTTTGCGGGTTACCTGCTTGCCTTCAAGCACTTGCTTGATCAAGTAAATACGACCGCGTGGGCTGTCCAGTTCGTCGCCCAGTATTTGGTAAGTTGGGCAGGTGGCTGTGCAAAAACCGCAGTGCACGCACTTGCGCAAAATGGCATCTGCGGCCTTGCCATCGGGGGTGTCTTTGATCCAGTCTGCGAGTTGGGTGTCCATGGGCTCTGCTTACAAAATAGGTGACAGGCGGTTGATGCTGAACACACCAGCCGGGTCGAATTGTTCTTTCAGGCGACGCTGTAGTTTCAGCATCACCGCATCGGGTTGCTGGAATGCGTGAACGCGCGCAGCTTCGTTGGCAGTTCGGTACAAAGTGGCATGGCCGCCTACGCGTTTGGCCATTGCGCGAATTTGTTCGGCATTTACAGCAGAAGAGTCATCTGCACGGAACCAGCGCAAACCACTGCCCCATTCATGCACACTTTGACCATGCATGGCCAAATCTACTGTGGTGGGTGGCACGGCCAAGCGCCACAAATCACCTTCGCGGCTGAAAAATTCATGTTGCTGGTCGCGTACTCTGGTCCAGAAGGCTTGTGCCTGCTGCACCTCAATTTCCTGTCCACCCATGTTTTTAATGGCGGCCTGCACCGCGGCGCTGGCACCACGCAGGCGCACAGTCAGCTTGCCATTCTCAAAGAATGTGGCCGAAATGGGCAAGGGTTTGGACAACCATTCATTGCTTTGCGAAATGGCTTTGTTGACGTCCATCTCGAACTGCAGGGTGGCTTCAGCGGGTGCAACCGGCATGACCTTGATCGACAGTTCAGTGACAATGCCCAGCGTGCCCATGCTGCCGGGAATAACCCGGGATACATCGTAACCGGCCACGTTTTTCATCACCACGCCGCCAAAGTGCAGCAGTTGGCTTTTGCCATCCAAAAGGGTACAGCCGAGCACATAGTCTTTTACGCCACCTTTGCTTAAACGCGCTGGACCAGCCAGGCCGCTGGCGATTGCGCCGCCAATGGTACCAGCGGCGCCGAATCTTGGTGGCTCAAATGCCAATTCCTGTTTTTGCGCAGCCAGTGCCGCTTCCACTTCAGCCAGCGGCGTGCCTGGTTTTACCGTGATTACCAATTCCGTTGGCTCGTACTCCACAATGCCAGCCCATTGGCGCATGTCCACCTCTTCGCCTTGCAGGGGGCCGCCATAAAAATTCTTGGTGCCGCCGCCCACTGGGCGAAGTTGCGTGTTGTTGCGTGCAGCCAGTTCTACCCGTTTGCACAGGTCGTCGATAAAGTCGCTCATGGTCTCGTTCTTTTAAAAGCGGGGCAGGTCTGCGAAAGGCACTTGCCCGCCGTGCACGTGCATGCGGCCATATTCAGCGCAGCGGTGCAAGGTTGGAATGGCTTTGCCAGGGTTGAGCAAACCAGGTTCGTCGAAGGCTTTTTTCACCGCGAAGAATGCATCCAGTTCCGCGCGTGAAAACTGCACGCACATTTGGTTGATTTTCTCGATGCCCACACCGTGCTCACCGGTTACCGTACCGCCCACTTCCACGCACAGCTCAAGAATTTCGGCGCCGAAATCTTCAGCGCGTTTAATTTCCTCGGGCTTGTTGGCATCGAACAAGATCAGTGGGTGCAAATTGCCATCGCCTGCATGAAATACGTTGGCGCAGCGCATGTCGTATTTCTTTTCCATCTCGGTGATGGCGTTTAACACATCAGCCAGACGGCGACGGGGAATGGTACCGTCCATGCAATAATAGTCGGGTGACACGCGGCCAGCAGCAGGAAATGCATTCTTGCGCCCCGCCCAAAACTTCAGGCGCTCAGCTTCGCTTTGCGACACCTTGATGGCCGTGGCACCGCAGCCGTTCAGCACGCGGGTCATTTCCGCAATTTCTTCGGCCACTTCTTCCGGGGTGCCATCGCTTTCAAGCAGCAAAATGGCTTCGGCTTCAGTGTCGTAACCGGCTTTCACGAAAGGCTCAACCATTTGGCTGGCGCGTTTGTCCATCATCTCGAGGCCAGCGGGAATAATGCCGGCAGCAATCACGGCAGCCACGGCATTGCCTGCGTTGGCTACATCGTCAAAGCTGGCCATAATGACCTGTGCCAGTGCGGGTTTGGGCACCAGTTTTACGGTGACTTCAGTAACCACAGCCAGCATGCCTTCAGAGCCAATCACCAAATTCATCAATTCAAGGCCGGGAGCATCGGGTGCTTCAGATCCGAACTCAACGATTTCACCTTCAATGGTAATGGCGCGCACCTTTAACACGTTGTGCACGGTAAGGCCGTACTTCAGGCAATGCACGCCACCACTATTCTCGGCCACATTGCCGCCAATGGTGCAGGCAATTTGGCTGGAGGGGTCGGGTGCGTAGTAAAGCTGGTGTTGGGCCACGGCCTCGGAAATGGCCAGGTTGCGAACACCAGGCTGCACCACAGCGCTGCGCGATTGCACATCCACTTTCAGGATTTTGTTGAACTTGGCCATGCCCAGAAGAATGCCGTGCTTGTGGGGCTGTGCACCGCCAGACAAACCAGTGCCCGCGCCACGAGCAACCACCGGAACATTCAGGCGATTGGCCAGTTTCAGGATTTGAACGACTTGATCTTCTGTTTCCGGCAAGGCCACCACCATGGGCAGCTGCCGAAACAGGCTCAGGCCATCGCATTCATAGGGTTTGGTGTCTTCAACTTCATGCAAAACTGCGTGTGCGGGCAGAATCTGGTTCAGTCCTGCGATTACTTCTGCGCGCTGGGCGGCATTCAGTACAAAGTCTTCGGTGGGCGCATTCATAGGGGGTACCTCTTTGACAGCTTTAAAGAATACCTTTTTCAGAACCCCTATGGTAATTGGTGCTTGCCCGAGTTTCTAGGCACTCAGCTTTGCGGCTTTGTTAAAACACCTTTGTTTGGAATACGCTTTACCCTGGAAAATTACATGTTCATCGGTGCCCAAGGTCAAACCAAGTTGTGCCCAATAGTTGGGGTTGGATGGTTCCTCGCGCAAGCGGTGAAGCGCGGCGTCTATTGGATTAACGAGAATATTGCTTGCGGTAATTGGTGCCCGGCACATCATACAACGCGGGTCCATGCCCTGTGCAATCGCCTGATTGGCCAATTTGCGTGCGCAATTTGCGCACGCAGTGTGCTGGTTATTGCAAAGTTCAATTTCTGGATTGTTCTTTGGGGAAGGTATTTCGTAGCAAATGGGGCATTCAGCTGCATTTATCATGGGTGCTGCAAGAGGCGAAACGGTAAACACAGTCAGTGGCATTTGCTGTCGATGGGTTCAATTTAAATTTCCATTTTAAATTTCCATCGGGGTGGCCAGTTCGCACCTGGGGCGAGTGCGCATGCCGTAATCCCGCGCATCCAGCAGCGCTGGGTTCATGGCCAGTTGCATGGCACCTGCAAAAGCAATCATCGCACCATTGTCGGTGCACAAGCTTAGCTCGGGGAAGTAAACTTCCACACCACGTTTGCGCGCCGCTTTCACCAATTGTTCTCTTAGCAATTGATTGGCACCCACGCCACCGGCCACAACCAAGCGCTTGTGGTCTTGCTGTAGGCAAGCTGCCAAGGCTTTCTTCACCAGGGTTTCCACAATGGCCGCTTGAAAACTGGCTGCGAGGTCAGTTTTGTCGGTGTCGCTGATCACCATGGTTTCAGAAGGTTGGCTAACCCCTGCCAGTTTCATGGCGGTGGTCAGTACTGCGGTTTTAAGGCCAGAAAAACTGAACATGAAATCGCCACTGTGCAGCATGGGCCGGGGCAGTTTGAAGCGTTCCGCATTTCCACTTTCTGCCAGTCTTGATAATGCCGGGCCACCTGGGTAAGGCAGGCCGATCATTTTTGCGGTTTTGTCAAACGCTTCGCCAGCCGCATCGTCCAACGTTTCACCCAGCAGGGCGTAACGTCCCAGGCCTTCCACACCCATCAGTTGCGTGTGCCCGCCACTGACCAACAGCGCGGTGAAAGGAAAGGCAGGTGGGTTCGAAGAAAGCAAAGGTGACAGCAAGTGCCCCTCCAGGTGGTGCACAGGAATTACAGGCAAGTTCAAACCCATCGCCAGGCTGTAGGCAAAGGCGCAACCTGCCATCAGCGCGCCTGGCAAACCGGGGCCTGTGGTTACGGCGATGGCATCAACATCCTGTAAGGCAATGCCGGCCTGTTCAAAGGTTTCATCCATCAGCGGAATCAGGCGGCGAATGTGATCGCGTGAAGCCAGTTCGGGCACCACGCCGCCGTAGTCCTTGTGCATTGCAATTTGAGAATACAGTGCTTGCCCAAGAATGCGGCCATCGGTGGTGCACAGTGCTACGCCAGTTTCGTCACAGGAGCTTTCAAAACCAAGCACGATTTTCGGAGAATTTGCAGCAGAAGTCACTTCAGGCGGCCAGAATGGAATCAACTCTTTATTTTAGCGTGGCTTCGATAAGCAATTGAATCTGAAAGGCTTCAAGTGCTAGTAATAGTCAAAACATTACAAATCGGAGACACTTAATGTTGATCAGTGTAAGCAGACTGCTGGGGCCACTGCTGTTGGTAGTTGGGCTTGCGGGTTGCCTGTCGGAAACTGACCAGGCAAGGGTTGGCAATACAGGCTCAAGCGGCGGTGGTGGCCTTAGCCCTTCTGAAACTGAAATGCCGTTGCGGGTCAAAAGCCAGCAAACGGCTACAGGCCATGCCGCACGTGTTGAGCAGGTCGTCATCCCGGCATTTGACGGCACAGATTTGGCGTTAACTGTCTATTTTCCGGAGTTGGATGCGGGCGAGGCTACTCCCCTGTTGTTGCACTCCCACGGCTTTGGCGGCAACCGCGCTGCAACGCTTGATTTCGACGAGGCCCAACAAACCTCCGAAATTGGTGTAGACACTCTGCAAGTGGCCTACAACGAAAAAGAACCGATCGCCGGGCGTGCAGGCTGGTACGTGATTTCTTATGATCAGCGCGGTCACGGCGACACCGGTGGCAATGTCACTATTCTTGATCCTGATTTTGAGGGCAAAGACTTAAAAACCATTCTGGATTGGGCCGAAGCCAATTTGCCCAATCTGGGTTACCGCAGCAAGGCCGGGACATTGAACCCGGTGGTCGGCACCATTGGTCGCAGTTATGGTGGTGCTTTTCAACTGATTGGCAGCGGGCTTGATCCCCGAATTGATGCCATGGTGCCCAACGGCACCTGGTACGACTTGCGCTACAGCCTGAACCCCGGTGGTGTGCCCAAAACCACGTACCTCAACGGTTTGGTGGCCGGTGGTTTGCAAAGCAACCGTGGGCGCTACGATCCTTTCCTGTTTGAGGGTTTGGCGCAGGCCAACACCACCGGTGTGGTGTCCGAGGAAATCGCAAAACGATTGGGCTCGCAAGGCTCCGTTTCCTACTGCGACTTGTCTGCAAACTTGCCCAGAGGCATGAACCTGAAATCAGATGTGCCTGCCTTTTTTATTCAAGGTGCTACTGATGTGTTGTTTAACCTGAACGAAGCAATTCAAAACTTTGAGTGCTATCGCAAGGTGAATGCCGATGCGAAATTGTTGTTCGTCAAATACGGGCACTTGCTCAATGCTTTGGGCGTGCAGCAAGACCCCAATATGGCGCTGGAAGGCACAGGCGCCAAATACGCCTTCAATGAAAGCCTCATCTGGCTGAAAACCACACGCAATACCTGCCCCGCCGCCAACTGGGATGCTGAAACAGGCCGTTGCGTTATTCCGCTGAAAAACATGATGTTCCAGTTCCTCGCCCAGCATTTGGTGGGCGGCAGGCAATCCAGGTCTGCGGATTACCTGGGGTTCGACCCAGTGCCCTTGCCCGAAATTGCTTCAGTTCTTGAAGACAGCAGAAATGACCCCACCGCAGTTGAGGTGAAGTCCAATTCATCCAACCGCCCAAAACTGGAAGGTGTGCGCGCAGCCTCGGCGTTTACTGCACCCACGCAGGTGGCGGCGGGCGTGGCAGGTCTGTTTTCTGGTTTAACCTCAACACAGGCAGCGCAGTTGGCCCAACCCGTGTATGTTGAATTGAACAATGCGAACTTGCCCGGTTGTTTCGTGGGCACGCCCAAAGCCACTGTGAAAGTAGAGCCAGTTGGCCCGGCTTCGCCGGAGGCGCCCATTGTGTACGTGGGGTTGGGTTTGAAGCGTGCCGATGGTACCCAAACCGTGTTGCACGATCAAATTACGCCGTTGAAAGGCTATGGCGAGAAAGCAATCGAGTTGCCGGGTATCTCGGTTCAATTGTTGGAAGGCGATTCGCTCACCTTGACCATTCAGGGCTACAACCCTGTTTTTGTCAGTAGTTTCAACCGCTTGCCCGTGCCTGTTACAGTCAGTGCCAGCGTGGCCTTACCCAATCAAGTTCAAGACCCAACCGGTTTTTGTACGCTGTAACAAACCAGCGCACTGTTCTACACAGAATGGTGCGCTGCACTAGTTGGGTGCCAGCCAGCCCGTCCAATACTCCCCCATTTCACCGGAATCAGCCTCTTTGTGGTGCAAAACCACATTGAATCGGCTGGCACGCCCCTTGCATTGATAGGGGCGTAGGTCGTCAACGGCGGCGATCTGCAGGTGGATTGACAGGTCTCCCACGGTTACGAAAGTGACCACGGGAGTTGGACAACGGCGTCCGTGCTGCTTCGTGCAGCCGGGGGCCGTTTTTTTTTGGTAAATTGGGATTGAATATATGCTGATGTCCGTCAAAAAACAGAAGCTGGTGGTGATTGGTAACGGCATGGCCGGTATCCGGGTGGTTGAGGAGCTAATAAAGCTTGCCCCCGAGCTGTATGAAATTACCGTGTTTGGCGCAGAACCGCATCCCAATTACAACCGGATCATGCTTTCGCCGGTATTGGCTGGAGAGCAGAAGTTCGAAGAAATCGTGCTCAATGATTGGGACTGGTACACCAGCAACAACATCACCCTGCACGTGGGTCGAGAGGTCACTGAGATCGATCGTGTGAAACGCGTGGTGAAATGTGCCGACGGCACTGCTGCGCCATACGACCGCTTGCTGTTGGCCACAGGCTCCAATTCCTTCATTTTGCCAGTGCCCGGCTCAACCTTGCCCGGCGTGATCGGCTATCGCGACATTGCAGACACCGAAGCCATGCTGGAAGCTGCAAAGCATTACAAGAAAGCAATCGTAATCGGTGGCGGCCTGCTGGGCCTTGAGGCCGCAAACGGTCTGGCCATTCAGGGCATGGACGTAAGCGTGGTGCATTTGCCCACCTGGTTAATGGAACGCCAGCTTGACCCCACTGCAGCGGGCCTGTTGCAGAAAAGCCTGGAAGCCAAAGGGCTCAAATTTTTACTCGCGAAAAACACCAAGGCTTTGCATGCCGGGCCCGATGGCCGTGTTGCACAAATTGAATTTGCCGATGGTGAAATTCACGATGCTGATTTGGTCGTGATGGCGGTGGGTATTCGCCCGAACGACAAGCTTGCCGCCAGCAGCGGCCTGCTGTGCAATCGTGGTGTGGTGGTTAGCGACACCATGCAAACCATCACCGACCCCAAAATTTATTCTGTGGGCGAATGTGCCAGCCACCGTGGTATTGCTTACGGTTTGGTGGCCCCTTTGTTTGAGCAAGCCAAAGTGTGTGCCAACCACCTCGCGCAGTTCGGCATTGGCCGCTATGAGGGGTCTGTTACCTCCACCAAATTGAAAGTGACTGGCGTTGATTTGTTCTCTGCTGGCAACTTCATGGGTGGTGAAGGTTGCGAGGAATTGCTGCTTTCCGATCCCATTGGTGGCGTGTACAAAAAGCTGGTTATTAAAGAAGACAAACTGGTTGGCGCCTGCCTGTACGGCGACACGGTGGATGGTTCCTGGTACTTCAAGCTGATGCGCGAAGGCAAAGCCATCAAGGAAATTCGCGAAAAGCTGATGTTTGGCCAGAACAACATTGGCGACACCGGCCATGAAGGCCAAAGCCAGGCCAGCAAAATGCTGGACACCGACGAGGTGTGTGGTTGCAATGGTGTGTGCAAAGGCACCATTGTGCAGGCGATTAAAACCAAAGGTTTGTTCACCATTGAAGAAGTGCGCAAGCACACCAAGGCCAGCGCTTCCTGTGGTTCCTGCACTGGTTTGTGTGAACAGATTTTGATGAGCACGGCAGGCGCCGATTATTCCGCCATGCCAAAAACCAAGCCCATGTGCGGTTGCACTGACCATGGGCACCAGGCGGTTCGTGATGCAATTTTCAAGCACCACATGCTGACCAAGGAGGATGTATTTTCCACCATGAACTGGCGCACGCCCAACGGTTGTGCAAGCTGCCGCCCGGCAGTGAACTACTACCTGATCAGTTCCTGGCCCGGCGAGGCGGTGGATGATCCGCAAAGCCGCTTTATCAATGAACGCGCGCACGCCAACATCCAGAAAGACAAAACCTATTCTGTGGTGCCACGCATGTGGGGTGGTGAAACAACCGCCGCTGAACTGCGCCGCATCGCTGATGTGGTCGACAAGTACAACATTCCCACTGTGAAGGTAACAGGTGGCCAGCGCATCGATTTGCTGGGTGTGAAAAAAGAAGATTTGCAAGACGTGTGGAAAGACCTCGACATGCCCAGCGGTCACGCTTATGCCAAAGGTTTGCGCACAGTAAAAACCTGTGTGGGAAGCGAATGGTGCCGCTTTGGCACGCAAGACAGCACGCAAATGGGCAAAGATCTTGAACGTGGTTTGTTCAAAATGTATGCACCCCACAAGGTGAAACTGGCTGTGTCGGGTTGCCCGCGAAACTGCGCTGAAAGCGGCATCAAAGATGTCGGTGTGATTGGAGTGGATTCTGGTTGGGAAATTTATGTGGGCGGCAATGGTGGCATTAAAACCGAAGTGGCCCAGTTCTTGTGCCGCGTTAAAACTTCCGATGAAGTGATGGCAGTGAGTGGTGCATTCCTGCAGTTGTACCGCAAAGAAGGCTGGTATCTGGAGCGCACGGTGCATTACCTCGAGCGCGTGGGTCTTGAGCACGCCAAGGCCCGCGTGGTCGATGATGTCGCCAATCGCAACGCCTTGTGGGCCGAACTGCAAGCAGCACTGGCCATTGAAGAAGACCCATGGCACAAGCCCAAAGAAGCGCAGGTTGATTTGCGCCAGTTCATTCCAATCAAGCTGGCGGAGGTGGTCTAATGTCGGCATCACTACTTGAGGAACAGAAGGAAATTCAAATGGAATGGATTGACATTTGCGCGGTGGAAGACATCCCCGTGTTGGGATCACGCATTGTGCGCCGCCCCACAGGGCAAGACATCGCGGTTTTTCGCAACAGTGAAGAACAGGTGTTTGCCCTGCTGGATGAATGCCCGCACAAAAAAGGCCCCTTGAGCCAAGGCATCGTACACGGCACCACGGTCACCTGCCCTTTGCACAACTGGCAAATTGGTTTGGCCGATGGCTGCGCACGTGAACCCGACGAAGGTTGCACCGCCAAGTTCACCGTGCAGGTGGTCGATGGCCGCGTGCACTTGAAAGCCAGTGAAGTAAAGAACCACGGCATTTGATTTTTCGGAAAAGAAGCCAATGACCGAACTGCTGCAAGCCATTCAAAACACCAAAACAACCTGCCCGTATTGCGGGGTGGGTTGTGGTGTGGTGGTGCGCACGCAAGGCGGAAAAATTATTGATGTGAAGGGCGACGAAACACACCCGGCCAACCTTGGCAAGCTGTGCAGCAAAGGCAGCAAACTGGCTGAAACGGCCACGGTGAATGTGTACGGGCAAGTGCGTGCAAGCCAGCCTTTGCTGCGCATTCAGCGCGACCAGCAAGTGGCCCCCACCGACTGGAACACCGCGCTTGATTTCACCGCGCGCGAGTTTGCGCGATTGATTTCCACCTATGGACCCGACAGCGTTGGCTTTTATATCAGCGGCCAATTGCTGACCGAAGACTATTACGTGTTCAACAAACTTGCCAAAGGTTTGATTGGCACCAACAACATCGACACAAATTCACGCCTGTGCATGAGCAGCGCTGTGAGCGGTTACAAACGCACGCTGGGTGCTGATGCGCCACCTTGCAACTACGACGATTTGGCCCTGGCCGATTGCGTGTTTATCGCCGGTTCCAACATGGCGTATGCGCACCCAGTGGCTTACCGCAGGCTTGAAGCTGCGCGCGCTGCCAAGCCCGGTCACAAATTGATTGTGGTCGACCCCCGCGCAACCGACACCGCGCTCATGGCTGATTTGCATTTGAAAATTCAGCCCGGCACCGATGTGATGTTGTTCAATGCCATGTTGCACGTGATGATACAAAACGGTTGGCTTGACATGGCCTACATCAACAAACACACAGAAGGCTTCGACGCAGTGGCCAAAGGCTTGGTTGATTACACGCCCAAGCTGGCAGCCAGTGTGTGCGGAGTTCCGGAAGGCGACATTGTGACTGCCGCCACCTGGTTCGCCCAAAGCAACAGGACACTCTCCCTGTATTGCCAAGGGTTGAACCAGGCCACTACCGGAACCGACAAAAACACATCGCTGATTGCTTTGCACCTGGCCACAGGGCAAATCGGCAAAGAAGGTTCAGGCCCGTTTTCGCTCACAGGCCAGCCCAATGCCATGGGCGGTCGTGAAGTGGGTGGGTTATCTACGTTGCTGCCTGCACACCGTGAATTGAATAACCCAGCGCATGTGGCTGAGGTGGCTGCATTTTGGGGTGTGAAGCAAATCAGTGCCACACCGGGTGCCAGCGCAGTTGAAATGTTTGATCAATTGGAGCAAGGCAAAATAAAAGCTGTTTGGGTGGCGTGTACCAACCCCGCGCATTCATTGCCCAATTCGCAGAAAGTGGCACGTGCTTTGCAAAACGCCGAGCTGGTGGTGGTGCAAGACGCTTACTTGACACCAGCCACTGTGCAGTATGCCGACGTGTTATTGCCAGCAACCACTTGGGGTGAAAAAGAAGGCACGGTCACCAACAGCGAAAGGCGCATCAGCCGCGTGCGGCCCGCCATGCCTGCCTATGCAGATTCAAAAAACGATTGGCAAATTGTGGTGGAGTTTGCAAGGCGGCTGGAAGTGGAGTTACAAAAGCTGGGTGTGGAAAGCCCGCGCCTTCACAACACGGCCGACGCATTCATGCCCTACACCAGCACTGAAGAAATTTTCAATGAGCACCGCGAAACCACACGTGGCCGTGATCTCGACATCACTGGTTTAAGCTATTCGGTGTTGGAGACAAGAGGCCCGCAACAGTGGCCCATGCCCGAGGGAGTAGCTGAAGGCAAAGCCCGCCTGTACGAAGATGGGGTCTATCCCACCGCCACAGGCAGGGCCAAGTTTGTATTTGCCAATTATGAACCTGTGGCCGAAGAGGCCGATGCGCGCTTTCCATGGCGCTTGAACACAGGGCGTTTGCGCGACCAGTGGCATGGCGCAAGCCGCACCGGCACTCTGGCTGAATTTTTCTCGCATGAAGCCGAGCCTGCAATCGCCTTGCACCCGGCCGATTTCAAGCGCCTGAACCTGAAGCCACAAAGCTGGGTGTCGGTGAAGTCTCGCCGCGCCACCATCACCTTGCGCGCGAAAGAGGATGAATCGGTTGCGCGAAACCAAGCCGTGTTGCCCATGCATTGGGGACCAGAATTTTTCGGTGGCAAATCGGGTGTGGGTGGTGTGAATGCGCTCACCATTGAAGCGTTCGACCCCTATTCCAAACAACCGGAACTGAAGCATTCCGCTGTGAACATTCAACGTGTGCACTTGCCCTGGCAGGTGGTTGTGTTTGTCTATAGTGAACATTGGCTTGGCCTGTGGCAGAAGGCCCGTGCGCTGTATGCCGAATTTGATGCGGCGGTGTGCGTGCCCGTGGGCCGCGAGCAGACCGGTGTGCTGTTTCGCGCAGCCAGTGCACAGGCACCTGCCAAGGAAGTGATTGATCGCCTGCAAGCTTTGTTTGAATGCGAGGGCGGCGATGTCATGATGTATTCCGACCCGAAAACCGACGCACGCCGCCGCATTGGCGTGAAAGTTCAAACCTCGCCACAAGGCCAAACTGCCACGCTGAATAAAGTGTTCCTCGCTGGCAATATTGAATCAGAAGGCTGGTTGCGCAATTATTTCGACCAGCAGCTTGATGTCATGCCCTTGCGCAGCTTTCTGCTCGCACCCGCAAGCCAGCCTCCAGGCGTGCAAACCGAGGCAGTGCGCATGGTGTGCAACTGCGTGGGTGTGTCTGAACAGGCCATACAGGCGGGCATTGCAATTGCCTGTGCAAAAAGTCCCGGTTCAAACCTGTGCGCCGACGAAAATCAATTGCTTAGTGGTTTGCAAGGCAGCCTGAAATGCGGCACCCAATGTGGTTCGTGCGTGCCTGAAATTCGCAAACTGATTCGCGCACAGGCCAGCCTTGCTACAATGGTGTCTTAAGTATTTTTCAAGACCCTATGTCCAACTCCGCTCAAGCCGACAAATTTTCTTGTGCCCCCTTCATCAAAGAAATTGGTCGCGGGAAGGATGGCGCACGTGGCTTGCCCCGCGAGCAAGCGAAAACCCTGTTTTCAGCCATTTTGCGCGGTGAGGTGTCGGATTTTGAACTGGGTGCAGTACTCATCGCATTGCGGGTCAAAGGCGAAAGCCACGACGAGTTGATTGGTTTTTTGCAAGCCATTGCCCAGCACTGGCCTGACGAAAGCCATTCGCCTCATTTTCACACCCTGCAGGCGCTCAACGCGCAATCCCGGGCCGAGGGCAAACCTGTCATTGTGATCCCCAGTTACAACGGGGCGCGGCGCAAACCCAACTTCACCCCCTTGCTGGCAGGCCTTTTGGCGCAACGCGGCTACCCTGTACTCGTACATGGTTTGCAAAGCGATTTCACCGGGCGCGTTACCAGTGCGCAAGTGTTTGCCCATTTAAACTGGAATGCCGTTCACATGCCCCACACCGCACCCGTGTACATGCCCATGGCGCAAATTTATCCGCGTATTGAAGCCTTGTTGCAAACCCGCAAGGTACTGGGTGTGCGCAGTTGCACCCACACCTTGGTCAAATTGATGGTGCCAAGCGCATTCAGCAATGCGCTTCTGGTGACCAGTTACACCCATCCAGAATTCTGGAATTTGCAACGCGAGGTGCTGTGCGCAACAGGCCACACTGCGCTGGTGTTGCGCGGCCATGAAGGCGAACCAGTGGCAGCCCCTTACCGCAGCCCCCGAATGGATGGTGTGAAGGCTGGCGGCACCTGGTGTATTTCCGAGCCCGAAAACCTGTTTACCGAACAGCCTGATCCACACCCCGATATTGACGCAGAATCAACCGCACGTTTAATTGAAATGTGGTTGAACAATCCGCAGGAAATGCCGCATGGATTTGCGCGTCAGTTGGATGCAATTGAGGCTGTTCACCAAGCACCAAACCAAGCAATAAGCCATGCAGCAATTTGATGTCATTGTGATTGGTGCCGGTGCTGCCGGCCTCATGTGTGCCGCGCAAGCCGGGCAGGGTGGTTTGCGGGTCGCATTGCTGGACCACAGTGAAAAACTGGCTGAAAAAATTCGGATCAGTGGTGGTGGGCGTTGCAATTTCACCAATGTGAAGGTGTCTGAGGACAATTTCATATCTGAAAACCCAAGGTTTGCCCGCTCCGCCTTGGCGCGTTATACACCCGCCAACTTTATTGCGCTGGTGAAGCAATACAACATACCCTTTCATGAAAAACACAAAGGCCAGTTGTTTTGCGACCGCAAAAGCGACGACATCATTGACATGCTTGCAGCCGAATGCAATGCAGGCAAAGTGAAGTGGTTTCGCCCCCACAGCGTGAATGCAGTGGAACATGACGGTAGCCAGTTCAAATTAAGCACTACAGCGGGTGCCTTACAGGCCCGCAATGTGGTTGTGGCCAGTGGGGGCTTGCCAGTGCCCAAAATTGGCGCCACCGATTTTGGCCTGAAGCTGGCCAAGCAGTTTGGCCACACACTGGTCGATCAACGACCTGCACTGGTTCCGCTTATTTTTGATTCCGGCATGTGGGAGCCCTTTGTCGGGTTGGCTGGTGTGGCGCTACCAGTGTATAGCCGCGGAAGCGATTCCAATGCCCCCTGGTTTGATGAAGACTTGTTGTTTACCCACCGGGGCTTAAGTGGCCCCGCCGTGCTGCAGGCCTCTACGTACTGGAACCCGGGCAAGCCAATTACGCTTAACCTGGCTGGCAAGGACACAGACGCGGCGGCGCTACAAACCGATTTGCTGCAAGCCACGCTGGGTGCAAAAGCCAACGCCGAGAACTGGTTTGCTGCGCAAGTGCCGCACTGGCCCAAGCGTTTGGTGCAGGCTTGGCTGAATAAACCGGAATTGCAGGCCATTGCAGGGCGCAAAGTGGCGGAGTTGGGAAAAAAGCAACTGGGGCCCTTGGCGCAGTTAATTGCAGCCTGGCAGCTGGTGCCCAGTGGCACCGAAGGCTACAAAAAAGCCGAGGTGATGCGCGGTGGTGTTAGCACCGCCGATTTACAGCCCAAAACACTCGAGTCGCGCAAAATTCCAGGCCTGTACTTTATCGGCGAGGTGGTGGATGTAACTGGCTGGTTGGGTGGTTACAACTTCCAGTGGGCTTGGGCCAGTGGCTACACTGCGGCCCATGCAATATTGGACCAAAAATAGTTGAAAACCCTTGAGAAAGCCGGCTTTCGCATGGTACTATCTCGGTCTTTGCCAGATTCTTGGCGGTAACTCTTTGCTCTAACGCATTGGGTTTTGCATAAAAAAATATGTGAAATCAATGGGTTAGGGGTTAGAAAAGAGCTGAAAAACAACTTACGAACACCCGATTGGAGCCATATGCCAAACGTTCGCGTTAAAGAAAACGAGCCATTTGAAGTTGCCCTGCGTCGCTTCAAGCGCACTATCGAAAAAACAGGTCTGTTGACTGAACTGCGCTCACGCGAGTTCTATGAAAAGCCAACCGCTGAGCGTAAGCGCCTGAAAGCTGCCGCCGTAAAGCGCCACTACAAGCGCCTGCGCAGCCAAATGTTGCCCAAGAAAATGTATTGATTCGTTTGGCATGTCACTGAAAGCGCAAATTCTTGAAGACATCAAGCAGGCCATGAAGGCCCGTGAGCAGGCAAAGCTCACAACGCTTCGAATGCTCTCAGCGGCAATCAAACAAAAAGAGGTCGACGAACGCGTCGAACTCGACGATGGGGCGGTCCTCGCCATCATCGAAAAGCAAATCAAGCAACGAAACGAAGCCGCCATCCAGTTTGAGCAGGGTGGTCGGCCAGAGTCGGCTGAGGTTGAAAAAGCCGAAGCTGCTGTTTTGGCATCTTATCTTCCCGCGCAATTGTCCGAAGCAGAAGTTGTGGCCGAAATTCAGGCCATTGTTCAGGCAGTGGGCGCAACTGGCCCGCAAGACATGGGCAAAGTCATGGGCGCAGTGAAAGCCAAGCTGGCTGGAAAGGCTGACATGAGCAAAGTATCTGGGCTGGTCAAGGCCGCTTTGGCCAAATAAGCTGGCCCATCGCAAACCAACTGCTCGTTTCCTCCCCTTTGGGTTTGTTATTCTAGAAGTCGGGCCACTGGCTCTGATTTTTCTGCATGTGAATTCACCCAAACTGCATGATTCCTCAAAGCTTTATTGATGACTTACTCTACCGCCTCGACATTGCCGATGTGGTGGGGCGTTATGTGCAGTTAAAAGCGGCCGGGGCTAACTTGCAGGGCTTGTGCCCATTCCACAACGAGAAGTCTCCATCATTCACGGTCAGTCCGTCCAAGCAGTTCTATCACTGTTTTGGTTGTGGTGCACATGGCAATGCAGTGGGGTTTGTGATGGAACACCTTGGGCTTACATTTCCTGAGGCTGTTGAAAACCTGGCGGGCAATTTGGGCATTGAGGTGCCTTATGAAAAAGGCATGGATGTACCAGCCGAGGTGCGTTCCGAGCGGGAAGAGCTGGTTGAGTTGCTGACACGCGCTGCCAACTATTACAAGGCACAGCTTAAAAAAAGCCCGGTGGCCATTGATTACCTGAAGAACCGCGGATTGACTGGGCAAGTGGCCGCCCGCTACGGCATGGGTTACGCGCCCGATACTTACCAAAACCTGGAAGCCGTGGTCGAGAATTACGCAAGCAATACCCAGCTGGATTTGGCCGGGCTGACCAAAATCAGCGACAGCAACCGTCGGTACGACGCCTTTCGTGGCCGCATCATGTTCCCGATCCGAAATGCCAAAGGGCAAGTGATCGGGTTTGGTGGTCGCGTGCTGGGCGATGAAAAGCCCAAATACCTGAATAGTCCCGAAACACCCGTATTTTCAAAAGGGCACGAGGTGTATGGCCTGTTCGAGGCGCGCCAGGCGATTCACAAAATGGGTTATGCCTTGGTGACCGAGGGGTACATGGATGTGGTGGCCTTGGCCCAATGGGGTTTCGAGAACGCAGTGGCCACCTTGGGTACGGCTGTGACACCTGACCATGTGTTGAAGTTATTCAAGCAAACCGACAGGTTGGTTTTTGCCTTTGATGGCGATGGGGCTGGTCAAAAGGCGGCATGGCGCGCCTTACAGGCTTGTTTGCCACACGTTAGCGAAAACAAGCGGGCCGATTTCATTTTCCTGCCCGCCGAGCATGATCCCGACTCTTTTATTCGAACCGAAGGGCCAGATGGCTTCGAGGCCATGGTGGCGCAAGCCGCCTCCTTGTCAGAATTTTTGGCGCGCTACCTGGAGCGCAACTACCCCCTGCAGCAAATTGAGGGCAGTGCGGCTGCTATTTCATTTTTGAAGCCTTTGATTGTGCAAATGCAGCCCACCGTTTACAGGTCGTCGTTGTTGCGTGCATTGGCGAATTTGCTGGGTGCCACACCTATGGAGCTTAGCCGCCACTTGGGTTTGAAAAGCCGCGAGGGCGGGGGTGATTACTTTTCGCCGAAAAACAAGGGGCAGTTTCAGGGTGGGCAGCAAAATGGGCAGCAGGGCAAATTTTCCGGCAAGAAGTTCAGTAAACGGTTTGGAAAGTTCGACGACGAGCCATTACAAAACAATTGGGGCCCCAGGCCCACTGCAAAATCGCCGTTATTAAGCCTGGCTGCGCGGGTTATTCGCGCACCTCAGCTTGTGGAGTTGTGTAATTCATTGCTTGAGCTGTACGAGCGAGAGCAAGACCCCGCAGCCGAGGTGCACAGTTTTGTTCATTTGCTTGAAAAAGTCAGAAACGACCCCAACTTGCTAGAGGCTAGGCTTCAACATGCCTTCAATGACGAAGTGCATCAAAATTGGGTTAACTCGGTTCTGAAAGAAGCGCGCAGTTTGGATGATTCCCTCGATTTTGAAACCGAGTTGCGTTCTGGCGTGTATCAATGTAGCGAGCTGTGGTTTAAGGCTGAGCTGGAGCGGCTAACCGCCGAGATGCCCACACAGGGGGAGCAACTCCGTTGGTATCACGAGTGCATGCAACGCTTCCAAGAATTAAAACAAAAGCGAGTTAATCAGTTATAATTAAGGGTTACGGTGCAGCTTTTGCATCTTTTTGTAGTGCGCATTTGCGCATTAGGTGGCTGTTATTGAGTTGTTCAGGGAATGAATGTTCAAAATACTCAACATTTTTTCAAAAACACAGGAACAGAAAGCCAAATCCGGCCACAAAACCAAGTCTGCGAAGTCACAAACCGTGAGTTCTCAGCAAACCGATACACACACACAGATTCCTGGTGGCCAAAAGCCGGAGAAGGAATCCTCCACTAAGGCATCCAAACGCAAGGGAGCGTCGTCAATGGCAGGGAAGAAGGTTTCTCCTCAAAAGGCAACTGTAAAAGAAGCGAAAGTAAACACCGTGGTTAAGAAGACAGAATCCAAGAAAACAGCACCTGTTGCTGAAAAGCCTGTGAGCAAGAAAGCCGCTGCGCCCGCACCCGCACCTGTTGTGGCCGATGAAACGCCCAAGCGTGGCCGCAAGCCCAAAGTGGTTGAAGCTGCTGCCGAGCCAGTGGCCAAGGCAGCCAAGCCTGTAGCCAAAGCGGCGGCCAAGCCCGCCAAGGTGGCGGAGCCCGTTGCTGTTGAGGAAGTGCAGCCCAAAAAACGCGGTCGCAAACCCAAGGTGGTTGAACAGGCGGCGCCAGCGCAAACCGCTGAAGCCCCCAAGGGGCGTGGACGCCCGCCCAAGGCTGGCAAGCCCAAGGCTGAAGAAGAGGACGACGAGGACATCGATTCCGGTGCAGACGCATCGATCGACTCCGACGATGTGCCCGAAGACGACGATTCAGATGCCAAAAAAGCCGACCTGGTGATCATGCCCAAGCGTGGTCGCGGCTCCAAGGCCAAAGACAAAGCACTGATCAACTCGGCTTACCTCAGCTCGGCCAACGCCACTGTTGAAGAACTCGAATTGCGCCGCAACCAGCTTAAAACCCTGATCAAAATGGGTAAAGAGCGCGGCTACCTGACCTTTGCTGAAATCAACGACCACTTGCCTGACGATGTAACCGACGGCGAAGTGATCGAAGCCATGGTCAGCACCTTCCACGACATGGGTATCACTGTTTACGAACAGGCCCCTGACGCGGAAGCCTTGTTGATGAACGACAACGCACCAGTGGGCACTTCTGCCGAAGACGCAGAAGAAGAAGCTGAAGCCGCGTTGAGCAACGTTGACTCTGAATTTGGCCGCACCACCGACCCCGTTCGCATGTACATGCGTGAAATGGGTACGGTTGAGTTGTTGACTCGCGAAGGCGAGATTGAAATTGCCAAGCGAATTGAAGCTGGCCTGAAAGACATGGTGCAAGCCATTTCTGCGTGCCCAGCCATTGTCGAAGACGTGGTTGGCCTGGGCCAGCGCATTGCTGAAGGTTTGTCGACGGTAGATGAAGTGGTTGACGGCATTGTTGACGACTCAATTACAGACGACATGGTTGAAGCCGCAGCGCCTGAAGAGGTTAGCGACGACGAAGACAGCGATGACGAAGAAGAAGGCAATGACGGTGGCACCACCTCCGGCATGTCGGCCCGTCAGCTGGAAGAACTCAAGAAGAATTCGCTGGTGGTTTTTGCTGAAATTGAAAAGCAGTTTGCCAAGCTGAAAAAAGCACGTGCAGATGGTGGCTACAATTCTGCGGCCTACAAAAAAGCCAAGGAAGCGATTGCCGAACAGTTCATGAAAATTCGCTTTACTGCCAAGCAGGTTGAGCGCCTGTGCAGCATTTTGCGTGAGCAAGTGGACAGTGTTCGCAAAATTGAACGTGAAATTTACGACATCGCCGTAAACCGCGTGGGCGTGCCCCGCGAGCAGTTCCTCGATAAATTCCGTGGTCATGAAGTGGAAGCGGCCTGGGTAGATACATTCAGCGCATCGAACGCGGCTTGGGCTGAAACCTGGGCGCGTAATATTCCTGCGATCAACGAATTGCAGCAAAAGCTGGTTGCCATTCAAGACGCTGTTTCTCTGCCTTTGAATGACTTGCGCGCGATCAACAAACAAATGGTGTCCGGTGAAAATCGTGCCCGTTTGGCCAAGCGTGAAATGATCGAGGCCAACTTGCGTTTGGTGATTTCGATTGCCAAGAAGTACACCAACCGTGGCTTGCAATTCCTGGATTTGATCCAGGAAGGCAACGTGGGCTTGATGAAGGCGGTGGACAAGTTTGAATACCGCCGTGGCTACAAGTTTTCGACATATGCCACTTGGTGGATTCGCCAGGCCATTACCCGCTCCATTGCTGACCAGGCACGCACCATTCGTATTCCGGTGCATATGATCGAAACCATCAACAAGATGAACCGTATCAGCCGTCAAATTCTGCAGGAAACCGGTATTGAGCCCGATCCCGCCACCTTGGCCGAGCGCATGGAAATGCCCGAGGAAAAGATTCGCAAGATTCTGAAAATCGCGAAAGAGCCCATTTCGATGGAAACACCGATTGGCGACGACGACGATTCTCACTTGGGCGATTTCATCGAAGACAATCACACTTTGGCCCCGCAAGACGCTGCACAGTACAGCAGCCTGCGCTTTGTCACCAAAGATGTACTCGATTCGCTGACCCCACGCGAGGCGAAAGTGCTGCGCATGCGTTTTGGTATTGAGATGAGCACCGACCACACGCTGGAAGAAGTGGGCAAGCAGTTTGATGTAACCCGCGAGCGGATTCGTCAAATTGAAGCCAAGGCACTTCGCAAGCTGCGTCACCCCAGCCGTTCAGACAAGCTGAAAAGCTTCCTGGAAGGCGAATAAAGCTTTTGAAAGGTAAAGTGGGGCTGTAGCTCAGCGGTTAGAGCAGAGGACTCATAATCCTTTGGTCGAGGGTTCGAACCCCTCCGGCCCTACCAATAACAACTAGGACTTAGAGGCGATCAGCTTCTAGGTCCTTTTTGTTTTTTCATTGCCTGTGTTGAAATTAAGTTTGCATCCACTTCAAGCCCTGAAGCGTCACCTTCGAAATGATATAAAACCGAATAGCCCGGCCCAACACCACTGCCGGTAAAAAAGCCGCCAAGGGCATTGCGCCTGCGCCTGCGGCCAGCGCCAATGTTTTAAAAGGAATGGGCGCAAATGCAGCGATGAACAAAATAGGCGGGCCGTATTCAGCCATCAGTGTTGTGGCCTGGTTTATTTCTTCCAGGTTAACCGATTGTGCCCATGTGGCCAATTCACTTGCGAATGCAAACCCAAGTAAGTACGCTGAACAGGCACCAGCCACCGAACACAGCACGCATGCGATCATCAGGGGTTTCCAGCGGTCTGGGCGACCTATGATCATGGGTGGCAACATAATGTCGCTGGGCACGGGAAAAATGAATCCACCCAGGTAGGTCAGCAGGCACATGGCTGCAATGCCGAAACGGCTGTTGGCCAGTTTCTCGCAAATGGATTTGAGCATGGCCTGGTGTCGCTTTGGGGGATTGGTCAAGTGTTCTATATTGACCGAGCAATGTTTCAGGTCTTAATCAGCAGGGCGTTGAATTCACGTATCACCTGCGTAAATGCGTCTGCATTCAATGTTTCCAGGCGATGCGCTCGCAACTTGGCAACGTGTTCAAAGGTCAGGGGTTCTGCTTCGATAACACCCATGGTCCAGTTGTCGAATATGCGCTCTTTCATCGGAGAGATTTGAATGATTCGACTGTCGGTGTGCCGCTTGTCGTCGAGAATTTTCATGTAGGTGCGCAGCACATTTTGCTCTGGCCCTTCAAGCACTTGCATGAACATGCCACCTCCGTGAACCAGCACGCCTGTGATTCCCGCTGCGCTGTTGTTTTTCCTGGAGATCAACAAGATTTCTTTCAGCACTTCTTCACTGAAATCGGACTTGGCCTGGCTGCAATACAAAAGACGAATCATGAGCAGCACTCCGGGTGGGTTGGGGGTTTGGCGATTTGATTTCACTATGTTAGTGGGTTGATTTGATCGCGCGTCGATAGAGGATATGGGTAATTTGGGTGGCAATTCCCGCTTTGTCGGGATTTACTCGGCGCTGGCTTCTTCATTTTCTGACATGTTGTCGGCCGAAGTCCTGTAATCATTTTCCTGTGTGTCTGATTTATATCGGGAATCGTTCTAAGTATCTTTTTGTTTTTCCGCCTCAACAAACCAACCTTCAGCATCATCATGATCTCTGGCGACAAACCCCCGATAGCCTTCACCATGCCCGATCCCAAGAAGGCGGACGCATTGGCCGCCTCGCGCCCACCGGAGGTGAAAACCGCCGCGGACCGGGATGGTGCCAGCGTGGTGGTGTCGATCTCAAGGCCAAGAGGCACCATGTTGGTAGACAGTACCACCCCGTTTGATGCGGACAAGGTGGAAATGATTCGCCGTCAGCTGAGTGAGGGAGGCTTGAAAATTGATGCCAGCATAGTGGCTGATCGCATGATTAATGATCAAAAAGCACTGTTGGGAGGGTAAATTCTCAAAAGTGTTCACTTAAAAAAGCCTTTTCAATCAAATAAAAAAATATCAATACAATCAATTATTTAGTCAATAAAATAAGTGTACAGTTGTACTCTTCTGACACTTTATTCTAGTTTTTTCAGCAAAATCTCTTGCGAAAAACAGGCGTTTTTAGTTACATTGGTGCACATCTGTTCACTAATGTGGAAAACGCAATGAGAACCAACAGCCAACTGTCCAACAAAGTAGTCCGAGGACTCTCCAAAATTCTGGGTCAGGAATTCGTTACCTTCTGGCTTGAGCAAGCGGGCAGCACCCATTCAAGCGATCGTTGTCTGGCCGAGGTGGTGCGTATTGATCGCGAGACTGCGGATGCAGTCAGCCTGTGGTTGCGCCCCAATGCTTTGTTCAAAGGTTTCGAGGCTGGCCAGCACGTGAACCTGAGCATTACGATTGATGGTGTGGTGCACACGCGTTCATACAGCTTCAGCAGCGCCCCCACTGAAAGTGGGTTGGTGCGCCTGACTATCAAGCAAACTCCAACGGGTCTTGTTTCACGTTATGTAGTGAACCAACTTGAAGTGGGCACTGTGGTGGAACTGGGCGATGTGTTTGGTGACATGACCCTTGCACACACTCAGCCCACATTGAGCCAACAACGCCCCAGCATGTTGCTGCTGGCAGCGGGCAGCGGTATTACACCCATGATCAGCCTGATTGAAGAACTGGAAGTACAGGGTTGGCCAGCAGATGTAACCTTGATGAGCTGGGCGCGCAACCCGGAAGACGTTCTGTTCGATTCAAGTTTGAAAGCCAAAGCCGGCGAACATTTCAAGTATGTGCGCTTGCTGGAAAACGGTGCCAACCTGGCCGAAGGTGATTTGGCGGGTCGCCCCAGTGCGGAGCAATTTGCCGCTGTAGCGGGTACTCTGGAAACGACCGATGTGTACGCCTGCGGCCCCGATGGCTTCATGACTGCGCTGCGCGGCATTTTGGGCGACACGCCCAAGAGCTTTCACGCCGAATCATTCACCCCCATGGCCTTGAGCATTGATGAGAACGCCGAGGTAAAAACATTCACGGTGACCCTGACCAAAAGCAACCGCATTGTTGAAGTAAGCAACAACAAGCCCCTGTTGAAAGCACTGCAAGAGCAGGGCATTAATCCCCCACACGGTTGTGGCATGGGCATTTGCAACACCTGTTCATGTGAAAAGCTGACAGGCACCACGCAGAACATGCAAAACAAATCGGTGTGCGGCACCAACAACACGGCGCTGCGTTTGTGTATCAACGCCGCCCAAGGCCCGGTTTCCCTGGACCTCTAAAAGCAAAACCTAAAAATACTGGAGCAAATCATGAGAAAAGCTGACCGCAAATTGAGCCCCGCTGAACTGGAACAGTTTGGTGCCGAGATTGAAGCGATTCGCCAGAAACATTTGGCGGATGTGGGCGAACGCGATGCCAAGTACATCACCAAAATTGAAAAGGCAGTGCGCTACACCGAAATCGCGGGCCGTGGCCTGTTGATGGCCGGTATTTTCCCGCCGGCATTCATTCTTGGTACCTTGACTTTGGGCGTGTCGAAAATTCTGGAAAACATGGAATTGGGCCACAATGTGATGCATGGTCAATATGACTTCATGCAAAACAAGCGCCTGATGGGCCAAACCTACGAGTGGGACACCTGGTGTACCGCCGATAACTGGCGCTACAGCCACAACTACCGCCACCACACCTACACCAACGTGCTGGGTGAGGACCATGACATTGGTTATGGTGTGTTGCGCCTGTTCCCTGAACAAAAATGGGAACCTCGTTTTTTGGCCAACGTACCGCTGATGGTAATTTTGGCTACCTTCTTTGAAAATCTGTTGGCTTTGCAAACGCTTGAACTTGAAAAAGTTATCAGCGGTGAAAAAACCCTGAAAGAAACCAAAGACCGCGCCATTCCTACTTTCAAGAAAGCGGGTCGCCAAATTGCGAAAGATTATGTGTTCTTCCCGCTGTTGGCAGGTCCCTTCTTTTTGCCGGTGTTGGCAGGCAACTTCCTTGCGAACATCATTCGCAATTACTGGACCTTTGTCATCATTTTCTGCGGTCACTTCACAGCTGATTCCGAAGTGTTTGACAAGTCGATTATTGACGGTGAATCGCAAGCCCATTGGTATCTGCGGCAGTTGAAGGGTTCTTCAAACCTGACAGGTGGCAAGCTGTTTCATATCATGTCTGGCAACCTGAGCCACCAGATTGAACACCACCTGTTCCCCGAGGTGCCAGCGCACCGTTACGCAGAAATGTCGGTTGAAGTGCAGGAAATTTGCAAGCGCTACGGTCAGCATTACAACAAGGCTTCGCTGCTCAAGCAGTTTTCTACCGTGGTGGGCCGCGCGTTCAAGTACAGCCTGCCAAGTTTGAAGCGCAAGAATCAGGAACCATTGGCTGCCTGATTACCGTGAATCACGGGTTTTTGTAACCCGTTGGCTGATTTCCCGCGTTAGTGATTGTGCACTCCCCAAGGGGTGCGCAGTATCCATAACAAACAAAGGAAGTCAGCCATGAAAAAACTAATTTCTATCGCCGTTTTGTCTGCAGCCGCAGCCAGCCCTGCCTTCGCGGAAGGCCCTTACCTGGGCGCCACTTACAACAGCTTGGGAATTACTGATAGCCGAATTGGTGGTGTCGAGCTTGATGTTGATACCTTGGGCGTGGTTGGTGGCTACGAGCTTAGCCCCAATTTGGCCATTGAGGGTCGTTTGTTGACCGGTGTGGACGAGGAAAACTCGGGCGCATTCCGCGCTGAGGTGGATTCTTACATTGGTGCCAACCTCTTGGGCAAATTGCCCTTGAACAATCAGTTCTCGCTGTACGGCACTTTGGGTTACGGTTTTCTGGATGCCAATGTCAGTGGCCCTGGCTTTAATACCAGCGACGACGACGGCGCACTGAGCTATGGCGGTGGTGTGATGTACACCGCAGGCAGCGTGAACATTCGTGCAGGTTACGAGATGCTGTATGACAAAGACAACATCGAAGCAGACGGCTTGAATTTGACTGCCACTTTTGCCTTCTAAACTCAAGTAACTCAGGGGTGCGCCGCGTGAGGTGCGTCCCTCTGTCCACGCCTTGCTACACTCCTTGAGTGTTTGATCATTCAATGTCCAGAAGAGATGGCTTTTTGTGTTTCTTCTTGGTAGTTTTCTGATGTAACAATGCCCCTACACTTTTGAGGGGTCCTTTGGTCATCGAGAGTTTGAATGGTTCGCACCGCACTTTTTCTCAGTTTCTTGTTGTCATCACTTGTCGCCCAAGCTGCGCCTTTGCGCATTGGCGTGTCTGAAACCTTGTTGTCTTTGCCTTTGTACGTGGCTGAAGCTGAAGGGTTTTTTCAGAAGCGGGGGGTGAACGTTGAATTCGTGAACTGCGTGGGTGGTAACCGTTGCATGAAAAATATGTTGGACGGTCAAACTGACCTGGCCACCGCCACCGAGTTGCCAGTGGTGTTCAACAGCTTCTCGAGAAACGATTTTGCAATTTTGACCAGCTTTGTCAGCGTTTCAAACGACTTGAAGGTGGTGGCCCGGGCTGAGGCCAAAATTAATGAACCAGGCAAACTTCGCAACAAAACCCTGGGTTATGTCAAGGGCAGTGCAAGCCAGTATGTGCTCGATTTGGTGTTGGTGTACAACGGCATCGACCCAGACACGGTGAAGTTAAAAGCCATTACCCCCGAAACAGCCCTGACAGCCCTGGCCACCAAGGAAGTGGATGCCCTGTGCATTTGGGAGCCTTTTGCCTCTCGCATCGAGCTGGAGTTGGGAACAGACGTGCAACTGGTGCCAATCCCGAAGCTGTACACCGAGACATTCAATTTGATTGCGATGCAAAGCGTAATCAGAAACAAACCACAGGAACTTGAGCGCGTTGTACAGGCTTTGAGAGACAGCACCCGGTTTATTCAAACCCACCCGGAACAAGCCAAGGCTTTGGCTGCCAAGCGGTTGAAAATTCCGGTGCTTGTGGTGGACAAGATATTTGATGACTACCGGTTTCGTTTGAGTTTAAACCGCTCTTTGCCGCGCACAATGGAAGGGCAGGCGCGTTGGGCCCTTCGTGAAGGGCATGTGAATGTTAATTTGCCGCAACCCAATTACACCGGTTTTTTTTACCCCGCCTTTTTGAAAACAGTAGACCCTGGCGCTGTGTCGCTTCAATAAAGGGAAGTTAGAGTGCGTGTTGCCACCAAAATCAACCTTGCCATTCTTAGCACCATTGTGTGTGCTGTGGTGTTGGTGTTGGGCAATCTGTTCATTCTCAGTGAGCAGTTCAAAGGCTTGGAGCAGTCACAGAAAGCACAAAGTATTACCCGTTTGTCCTCCAGCCTGTTGGTGCTGACTCAAGAGTATGTGCTGTTCAAATCGCCTTCTGTGGCGGATGCCTGGTTGCGCACTCAGGAAGAGCTTGAAAGATTGATCAGCTCCACGGTAAGCCCCTCGGTGGCACCGCAAGAACTGTCGGATATTCAAGGTAGCTTGGCCGAGCTAAAACCAATTTTCAATGAACTGAACAACAGCACAGTGCCCGGGAATAACAGCCCGGCGTTTTTAGAACGCCGTGAAAGCCTGATTGTGGAGCGCTTGATTGCCGAAACCCAGGTAATTTCCGAGTTGGGTTACCAATGGGCCACACAAGTGAATGATGCACAGGCGCGAAACCTGAAAGGTTTGACCCTTCTTGAATCGGTGGGTTTGGGTAGTTTTGTGGTGGTGATCGCCTTGTTGGTGGTGTTGATGCGCACGGGTGTGTTGAACCCGCTGGCCAAGTTAAAACGAACAGCCGATGAAATTCGCAACGGCAATGAAGATGCTGTGTGTGAAGTAAATTCCAACGACGAACTGGGCGATGTGTCCAAAGCCGTGAACCAGATGGCTCACAACCTTGCGCACAAAAACAAGCGATTGCGGGAGGCCAACACACGGGTAGAAATGGCGAGTCAGGCAAAAACAGAATTTTTGTCGAACATGAGCCATGAAATTCGGACGCCATTGAACGGAATTGTGGGCCTGACTTATTTATTGAAGGACACCTCGGTGTCGAGCAATCAAAAGTTGTTGCTGGAGAGCCTGGAAAAAACATCGCGCAACCTGATTGATTTGGTCAGCGATGTGCTCGATATCTCCAAGATTGAAGCGGGCAGCATGGAGCTGGAGTCCAAGCCCTTCTCGACACTGGAGTTTATCGACAAGGTGTCGGGAATCATGACTGGCGCTGCGGCGAACAAGCCAATCGAGTTGATCATTGAACCACCTGCTCACATGCCACGTGAATTGATTGGCGACGAGCTGCGTTTCCGTCAAATTGTAGTGAACCTGGTGGGCAACGCCATCAAGTTTACGCAGGTGGGGCATGTGCATTTGCTGTTGCAGGTGTTGTCGAATCAAGATGGTGTTTGCCGCATGCGCGTGGAAGTGCGAGACACCGGGGTCGGTATTTCACCGCAAGGGCAAGCCAACCTGTTTCGACAATTTCATCAGGCCAACACCTCGGTTGCACGGGAGTTTGGTGGTTCTGGTCTGGGTTTGAGCCTGGTTAAAAAGCTGGTTGAGTTGATGAACGGCAGCCTGGGTTTCAACAGCGAGTTGGGCTGTGGCAGTACCTTTTGGGCCGAGCTTGAATTCGCTGTACCCAAAGGTGGCGCAAGTACTTTCACCGAGACAGGTGAATCGGTGCTGCTGGTGTCTGACAGTGAACTTCAAACCCAGGCCTTGCTCAACGCCGGTAACTTGGTGGGTCGTCAATTGATTACCACTGACAGCCTTGATGAGGCACGCAAGCTGATGGTCAGCACCCCCGGGGTCGCTGGCGTTGTGCTGGACTTCCCCAAGCGACAAATTGATCGACTGGCGTGGATTGAGTTTGTCAAGGCCATGGGCTTGATGGGAGTTCCCTGTGCCGTGCTGCTGGGCAGTGATGACACACGGCGTTTGTTGGACAAAGGCATCAGCGAAATTTTTAGCGCAATTTATGTGAAGCCCTTAACCCCGCTTCAACTTCAGAGTGCATTCAAAAATGCGGCACCGAACCTGGCCACGCGAATGAACTCGGCAATTGCGGCACGCGATAAAATGAATTTGTTGATTGTGGATGACAGCGACCTGAACTTGAAGGTGCTTGAAGGAATTTTGGTGCGCAAGCAAGCCAACATTACCAAAGCCAACAATGGGCTGGAGGCATTGTCGTTCTTGTTGCAATACGGCCATGGTTTTGATGCGGTGGTGATGGATGTACAAATGCCGTTGATGGACGGACTTGAGGCCACCCGAGAACTGCGCAAACAACCTTTCAATGCAAATTTACCGGTGGTTGGTTTGACTGGTGAAGTGGGGCCGGAAGACGAAAGACGTGCCCTTGAAGCGGGCATGAATGCGGTGCTGCACAAGCCGTTGCAACCCGAAGACCTGATGTACATACTCAACAAGCTGGTCAAGCCGGTGAGTGCTTGACCGGTGCGTGTGCCCCCGATTACTTGGCTGCAACAATCCACATATTGTCACTGGTGGGCTGCCTGTCTGCCAAACCAAATTGCACCACCTTCATGCCTTGCCGAACAATGAGTGCTTCCAGGTTTTCGGGCGTGAAGTAATTCACGTGGTCGGGCAGGCGAAAGCCACACCATTTTTCGGCGCGAATTTTTCGGTTCCATGAGCCATAGTTTGGAACCTTGATAATGACTACGCCGCCAGGTTGAAGTACCTTGGCCACGCCTTGCAGTAGACCGTTGGGCTCTACTTCGTGTTCAAGAAACGCGCTCATCAGCACACCGGCGAAGTGGTTCTCGGGCAGCTTTTGAATGCCGTTCAGAGCGTTGTCGTGCATGATGCTGCCGCCCCGAGGCTCGACCAATTCACTGGCCGCCTGTGCCAGGGCTTTGGACACTTCAATGCCATGGGGTTGGTATTTGGTGGGCAGAGTGGCCAGCAAACCGCCGGCGGCACAGCCAATGTCGAGTACGCGACCACCGGAAATGTATTTTTCGATCAGCTCGGGCAACTTGTTGCGCTTGAGTACTTTTTGCCGAAAATGCTTGAAGGCGCGGCTTAAGCCTTGCTTCACAGGTTCGCGTTCTTCGCGCACCTGGCGTTCGGTTTCTGATGTTTTTTCCCAAGCGAATTCTTCGCTCAAGCGTTCATAAACCGGTGCGCGTTTCAGATACACAAACCGGCATTTGTTGCATTCAATCATTGGCCACTCACTGCTGCCGTAGCTAAGTACCTGTGCGTCTTCTGCGCTGTTTTGGCAGAAGGGGCAGCTGCGGGAGACGAGGCGTTGAGTGACATCCATCAGAAATTCTCGTTGTTGCTTAATGTTGTTGCTTGATATTGTGCACCAACCGGTTTTGTCGAAATGTGATAGCTTGGCAAGCAAGCGTTTTGATTGTACATCACTTGTTTTCTGAACTTGGAGGGAATGGATTTGAAACTCTTGCTGAGCTGGGTTTTACACGCAGTGGCACTGATGGGGGTGGCCTACCTGCTGCCAGGCGTCGTTGTCGAGGGGTTTTGGGCAGCATTGTGGGCTGCATTGATTCTGGGTTTGGTAAACACCATTGTGAAGCCTGTATTGCTTATTCTGACATTGCCTTTGACTGTATTAACCCTGGGCCTTTTTTACTTCATTCTGAACGGTTTGATGTTTTACTGGGTGGGCTCCATTCTGGAAGGTTTTCAGGTCAATGGTTTTTGGTGGGCTGTGTTGGCCGCCCTGTTGTATTCCCTGTTTGCGACTTTCTTGAGCTCGATCCTGTTTCAGGAAAAGGTCAGGATCGAGCGAATTTAAACCTTGATTGATGCTTTACGCTTGCTGGGTTAACTTGAATTTGCCCATGACGGTGTCCATTTGATTCGACAGGTTTTGTAGTTCTGTAATCACCTGGTTAACTTCATGGGCGACGCCTTGACTTTCTTCGGTCATGCGCGCAATTCGTTCTACCTGCTGGGCAATGAGCGTTGAGGCCGAGCTTTGCTCTTTCAGGGCCTCTGTAATTTCGGTCACTGCGCGTTCGGCATCGCTGGTGTGGTGGTTGATGGCTTCCATTTGCTGGTCGGCACCCGTGGAAGAGCTCTGACCTAGGTTGATCATGTCGGTCCAGCCATTGACTTGCTCAACGGCTGAGCGCGTCTCGTGTTGAATGTCTGAAATCAAGGCTGAAATGCTTTTGGTCGACGATGCAGTTTTCTCGGCCAGCTTTCGTACTTCGTCAGCCACCACCGCAAAACCCCGCCCCTGTTCCCCAGCGCGCGCCGCTTCAATGGCCGCATTCAGCGCAAGCAGGTTGGTTTGGTCGGCAATGGCGTGAATCACCTGAATAATGCTGGAAATGTTGTCAGACTGATTGCCCAGGTTGTTGATACTTTGCGCCAGATTGCCCGATGCGGTGCCAATTTCCTCCATGGCCTGGCGGGCTTGTTTTACACTCTCGCGGCCACTTATGGACGATTGCCCGGCCTGATTGGACAAACCAAGCGCCTGGCTGGCATGGGTATGTACCTGGCTGATCGATACCGTCAGTTCTTCGACCGAAGCGGCCACCGCCGAGGCGGAGTCGGTTTGCTCTTGCACGCTGCTTTTCACCTGCGAGGCAGCAATCACCAAGGTGTTGATGGTGTCGGCCATTCGAGTGGAAGCATCCTTTACTTCGCCCACTAGGCTGGTCTGTTTTTGACGAATGTTCTCGAGTGCTGCGCGAATTTTGCTGATTTCATTGCTGCCATGGCTGTCAATCGGTTTGGACAAATCTCCCATACCGATAATTTTTGCATGCGCCAAAATCTGGGCGATTTCAGTGTTGGTGTCTTTGAACACCACATAACCCAAGGCCAAGGCCAGCAAAAGTACTGCCAAGGAACCAGCGCCTGCCTTGATCAGCGTGCCTTGCATGCCCGAGATGCGCTCTGTCAGGTCGGCTTGCAAGGTTTTGTTCAAACTCTGGCTCAGCTGAAATCCGGTGTTGACGGCTTCGCCAAGCAAGCCAACCATGTTGGCATGGCCCGTGACGCTGTCGTAATTCAGGTCTTTGGCCGATTGTTCTTTCACCCAGGCCGAGATGCTGTCAATTCGTTGGTCAATGGTGTCAATTTGTGCGCGCGTGTCAGCGGTAATTGCACCGCCTGCTGCGGCTGATTTCTCGGTGGCTTCACGAATTTCATCCATGGCCCGGCCCAAAGTGCCAAGCCGTGACTGTACGAAACTCAAGGTGGCTGCGGCATCGCTGTTGGGGTTGCGAAGGCGACCTTCCAGTTCAGACAAATATTCGATGACGCGTGGCAGCTGAAAGGCCATGGGGCTCATCATGTAGTAGCTGGGCAGGAAGGGGTCCAGTGTCAGTTCACTTTCATCGGCCAGCTGGCGCACCAGGGTGACCATTTGATTGCCCAGTTCTTCGGACTGGGCATCGGTGGTGTCCTTGTTCAGCGCTTGCGGCAACAGGGCTGTTACTTGCTCCAGGTTGCGGGCTGTGATGGGCCAGCTCTCCGGCAAATCCGTTTTGGCTGCTTTCAGGGCTGCGCTGAGATCGCCAACAGCCCCGGCCTGTTTTTGTGCTCGATCAGCCAGGACCTTTTGCATCACAGGGTTAATTTTTTCCAGAAAAACGGCACCGCGCAACTCGTTTTCGGACGAGCTGATTAGCGTGTTGATTTGCGTGTACATTTGCTGAAACAGAAAGCCAAAAGCCAGCAAAAGTGGCAGCGCGATGATGGCGCATTTCTGGGGCAAGGTCAGCGAGTTTAGCGTGCGTTTGAATACCATGGGGCAACCTTCAGTGGCGTGTGAATTGTGTTCAGCCTTGAGTGTGGAACACAATTGATCGCTTGGTATCCCTGTTGAATGGGAACCCGAAATGGTTAGTTGCTGGCTGTTAGAAGCGCGCTGATGCCTTGGTAGACCAAACGAAGGGCCAATGCGGTCAGCAGCCAATTCAGGATGAGCGTGAATTTTTCCTCGGGCACGCGTGTAAGCAACCTGGCACCCATCAGGTTGCCAGCCAGTGTGGCCAGGCCAATGCCCAACAACAGGGGCCAGTACTCCACCAGGCTCACGTTCAGGCTGGAAAATGCAATTACCTTGATACCATGTTGAATCACCATGGCCATGCCATGTGTGCCCACCACCACTTGCCTTTCCCAGGCAGATTTAGGCAGCACCGACATCACCAATGGGCCGGTGGCACCCAGCACCAGGCTAAGCCCAGTGGTAATTCCACCCGAAGCTGCCGGCGGCCAGTGCGCAAGGCGCAACCATGCACTTTTCCAGGTGGCCAGCACAATGAACAGGCCCAACAACACCTGCCCCACGGGCACTGGCATATACAGGGCCAGCGGTGTGATCAATGCCCCGCCAACAATAGAACCCAGCAGGAAGGGCTTGATGTAGGCCCAATTGATGAATTTGGGTTGCACCAACACACGGTTGGTGTTGGACATGAGTTGGGCTGCGCCGTGCAGGGGAATCAGTATGGCGGGCGGTACCAGTTGCGCCATCAGGGCCAGCAACACCACGCCACCACCAATTCCCGTGGCAGCCGTGATGCTGGAGGTGATGAATGCTGCAAGGCTGAGCAGCAACACCAAAGTCATGGCGTGACTTTGATGCTGCCGATGGTGGTGCCAGAAACATCAAGCTCGATGGCGTGTGTGCCCGGCGCATTGGCCGCAATACTGACCAATGTGGTTTGATTGCCTGGAAGTGGCACGCGTGCATCCAGCCCTTCAACAATCAGTGAATCTGTTTGATTGCTGTGGACCAAAAACTGAATACGCTGCCCTTGGCGAACGGTTGCACTGTAGGAACCCGTTGTCAGGCTGCCGTCGACGATGGACAAAGACTCCAGCGCCTGTGCGGCATCGCCTTGCGCAGCAGGGGCATGTGCGTTTTCAGTGGGCAATGATTGAACGTAAAGGTAAGCCCCGGCCAGCGTGGCGCTGGCCAGGCCGAGGTAAACAAGTGCGCGTTTGTTCATGGATTGATTTGAGGTCGTTTCGCTGTGGTTCTTTCCCACATTTGAATATACACCTCGGCTGAATTGTAGAGTGCCTTCAATGCCTCGTTGCCACCCTCGAGACGCAATTCTTCGACCCAGTCCGCTTTTAGCCCGTAGTGGGCCTGTCCTTCAGTATTGGCATCAAACACGCGCTCGCCACTGGTTTGCTTGTCAAATTTCACAGGGCTTACATTGGTATTGAATACACCGGCCCAATCGGGTCCCTGGAACAGTGTGAACGGGTAAGTAATTTGTGGGCGGTCAGCGCCCCGTGGGCCTGCCTGGGCACCAAGACCGTTGGTGTCGGCACCAAAACCCATGGCGAAATCAAACTGTTGGCTTTTCAGCGGGGCGATTACTTTCAGGTCCTCAGTCCAGCTTTGCGCATTGCCTTGGTAGGGATAAATAATGCCGCCCGCCGCCAGAATTTTGCGACCCTGTTCCCTGGTAATGCCGCCGTGTGCACCGTGGGTAGAAACGAGTGGGTACTTGGGTTGCTGGCGATCGGCCATCTCGATCAGATCGCCCTTGATGCTCAATTCCATGTGGTCCACTTCAATGATGATGCCTTTTTCCATCAATCGTTTAAAGGCGTATTTGCCCAGTTCGGTCAGGCCGCGGCGATTACACTGGCGCTGGTTTTCACCCGTGGGGTAGATTGGGGCCACGCCGGGGTTGTTGGCAATCAGTGCCTGCGTCAAAGGGTCGTTGCCCAAACCGGGCGCTGAAGTCATGACCGCGCCGGGCTGACGCAAAATGTAATCGGCGTAATTGTTGTCGCCACCGGGGCAATCGTAGGTTTGCCAGAAAGCACCGGTATCCAGAAAGTTGCCCACGTTCAGCACTGCACCATCGAAAATGCCGTTGCCGCCAAATGCGTTGTCAAATTCGTGAATGGGGAACATTTGCCGCACACCCAGTGCGTGAAGGCGATCCAGTTGCTTGTCAATTTCTGCTTCATCACACAGGTTTTGTCCCAGTTTGATGCCGCAGTTGAACAGGTGTGAAATTTCAATACCCAACACCACCGCCAGCTTGCCCTCGTTAATTACTTTGCGGGCTTCAGCAGGGCTGGTCACGATGCGGAACCAGCCTTTGCCGGGGCCACCTTCCTGGGCGTCAATGTAGCTTTCAAGCTGCTTCACATACTCGATTTGGGTAACTGCGCTTTCCATTTCATTGCAGTTTGCAAGGGGCCTGCCTTTGCTCACTTTCACCAAATTACACAAGGTTTCGTTTTCCACCAGGTTGGTCACGAAAATACGCAAGCCGGCTTGCCAGGCTCGTTCCAGCCATTTGTAATACAAGCCTTCATGGGTAAGCGCGTCGGCCGCAGGCCAGCTGCGGAAGGTGGGCCAGCCCTCGGTATCGTGGCTGGCTTGTGGTGAAAACTTGAACAGGTTGTCGACCAAATCAAGCCGGCCCATTGGGCCATGGTTTGCCTCGCAACTACCCAGCGCCTGTGTTACACCAAACCGGTGGTGGGGCGTACCATGGTGTGCGCCACCCAAAAAGGTGGTGGCAGTGATGTGGTTGTGCACATCAGCAAAACCTTTCACAGCGCGGTTCAAACCGGCGCCAGCAAAGGTGCGGCCTTCGGTGTTGGTGGAAATTTCAGGAAACTCGGCACAGCCCGTGGCTTTTACAAACTGAAAAAGGGTTTCTTCACTGTTGCCTGCGCTTTCCACAGTACCCAGGCCATTGCTGAAACCCAGAAGGGCCAGCTTCATGGTATTGCCCGTGTTGGTCAGGGAAAAACCACCGCGACCTTTTTCATCTTCCTGAACTGCCCATTCAATTGAGTCGGAAAAGGCGGTGCTGCTGCCCACCGGGGTGCCTGCCGAATTGCCCACGGCCTGCATCATGGCATCGTCGCGGTTGTAAATCATGTACTTTCCCAAAGCCGTGGGCTTGAGGAAAAAGGGCGCTGCGTTCACTGCAGTGGCCTCGGTAACGCCGTAGCTACCATCGCTGCTCAACGCCACAAATTTGTTGTTGGCGAGAGACTGTATTGCGACACATTGATTTGCAATATTGAATGCCGTGGGCACCGCCTCGACTTCGTTGGGTGTGGTGCGCCCATCGGTATTTCCGGCGGTGGTGTTCGAATCGGAATTGCAAGCGGCCAAGGCTGCACACAGCACCAAGGTGCCAAGTAGGGCGTGTCTCATGTCTCGTCTTCCCAGGGTCTTTGTGACTCGATTGGTTCTACAAATTAATACTGACAATTGGTCATTTCAGATTCAGTAAACTGCACCCCCCATTTAGAGGGGGAAAGGGTTTCAGATTCCTGAAAGGCCTGCCGTTATTCCATTCGAGGAGAATGCACCGCATTCGCAAGGGAACCCGCACCATGTCTGTTGAACAAGCCACCGATGACAAGCAGTTGATCAAGGAACTAGAGCGCCAGTTGGCGGAGTTCCAAGGCAATGCTGACAAGTTAAGCAAGGAAGTTGAAAGTTTGCAGGGTGCAAACTCAAGCTTGAGTCATCAGCTTGAGTCTCAGCGTGCTGAAACCCACCAGATGCAACTGATGCTGGAGCAAATTCAGCGCGAGATGCGTATGCAGTACCTGGCGGCAGTGAAGTCGTTTTCCAATTTGATGGAATTGCGTTCGCCGCAACTGGCTGCTCACGGTTTGCGGGTTGCAGAATTGGCGCGTTTGATCGCCAAGGAACTTCATGCCAGCGAGTCCGCTTTGCAGGATATCTATGTGGCCGCGCTTTTGCATGACATTGGCAAGCTGGGTTTGAGTGACGACACGCTGTTTAAACCCGTGGTGGAATTGAAGGGTGATGCGCGCGTGGCCTTGATGAAGCACCCAATGAAGGCGCAGGCGGCTTTCCATGGGGTATCGGAAATGGTGCATGTGTCCGAGATTATTCGACACCACCATGAGCGTTACGATGGGCAGGGCTTTCCCGATGGGCTGGAGGGTAAGGGCATTCCGCTGGGAGCGCGAATTCTGGCGGTTGCCGAAGATTACGATGAGTTGCAACAAGGCTGGCTGGCGTCCAAGGCTTTTGATGAGTTGCAAGCCCAGACATTTTTGGTGGGTGCTGCTGGCAAGCGTTATGACCCCAAAGTGATTGCGGTGTTACCCACGGCCCTGGTAAAACTGAAGGCCGCAGAAAAAGCGAACGAGAAAATTTTGCATGGCGAGGACCTGTACGAAGGTTTGCTGTTGGCCCGTGATTTTGAGGGTCCAGACGGGTTCATGTGGTTGTCCAAGGGACAGGTGGTGTCGCGCCATTTCATTGGTCGGGTGCGGGAGGCTGAGCAGCAGCATGGTGTTCAGCTGAAGATCTACACGGTCAAAACCGCCAATTCACGCAATGCATCTTCGAGTAAGGACGCATCGCTGCAGCCTGCGCAGCAGACTGGGCATGTGGCGCTTTAGGCGAGTGACTTGGGAGCTGAACTTGAATGGTCACCGCTGCCCGAAAACTTGGCATTTCGGCTTGTTGGCTTGAGCCTGCACTAAGCCAAGCCCTCCAAAAGTAACGGTCGGGTCTTGGCTTTCGCGCCAGGGCGCGATCGTTAGTCTCGGCGCGCCAAGCCGGCAAGTTTTCTGACTGGTCATCGTGCGACCCATTGCAAGTTCAGCTCCCCCGTCACCCGGCCAACTCCCTTCTACTACCACGCGACTCACGGCTGGTTTCATCGCCCAATCGGCGGCGGTGTTTCGATCGCTTCGCCTTCAAGAAAACCTGCCCTTGCGTGTCGAGCAGGGCCGGTGTTGCCCAGTATGGGCGACAGAGAACGGACCCGACCCGTAGTTTAGGAGGGTCGTTCTCAGGCATCGCAAGGCTCAGCAAGGGATCAACAGGTTTTCTGGCGAGAGAGCGGAACCCAAGCCGATCGGGCAGTTAACAGGCAGTCAAGAGATCGGAAACCAAGCCGATCGGGCAGTTAACCGGCAGGCGAGAGAGCGGAACCCAAGCCGATCGGGCATGTAACACTCAGCGCGTTAAGGAATCAGCACTGTGCAACCCGTCGTGCGTCGTCCTTCAAGTTCGGTGTGCGCTTTCACCACATCGGCCAGCGCAAACCGCTGGTTGATTTGAATTTTCACAGCACCACTGGCCACCACGCCAAACATTTCAGCCGCACTTTCCAGCATTTCAGCCTTGTCTACCGTAAACGATGCCACGGTTGGGCGGGTCAGCACCAATGAACCGCGCTCGGCCAGCCATTGCAATGGCACTGGGTCTACTTTGCCACTGGCATTGCCAAAGCTGACCATCATGCCGCGCGGTTTCAGGCAATTCAAGGAATCAACAAAGGTTGCTTTTCCCACGCTGTCGTACACCACCGGCACTCCCTTGCCGTCGGTCAGTTCTTTCACGCGATCGACGATATTTTCTTCGCTGGTAATAATCACTTCGGCGCAACCATTGGCTTTGGCCAACTCCGCTTTCTCTCGAGTGGAAACAGTGCCGATGACTCGCACGCCCAGCGACTTTGCCCACTGGGTAGCAATGGTGCCCACGCCACCCGCAGCGGCATGGAACAAGATGGTTTCACCTGCCTGTACTTTGTACACGCGGCGCAGCAGGTACTGCGCTGTGAAGCCTTTCAGCATCATGGCGGCGGCGGTTTCAAAATCAATGCTGTCCGGAATTTTTACAAGCGGGTGTGCCGGCATGTTGCGCACGGTGGTATACGAACCCACCGGGCCGGAGCCATAGGCCACGCGGTCGCCCACTTTAAGGTCAGTTACGCCTTCTCCAACTGCACGCACAATGCCTGCACCTTCGGTGCCGGGGCAGCAGGGCAGGGGTTGTGGGTAAACGCCAGTGCGCCAATACACTTCGATGTAATTCAGGCCAATTGCTTTGTGTTCAATCTGCACTTCACCGGCTTTGGGTGGACCCACTTCGATGTCTTCCATTTTCAACACATCAGGTGCACCGGGGTTGTAAAAACGAACAATTTTTGCAGGTGTAGTACTCATGTCATCGCTCCTTCTTTTGCTTCTTTTTTCATGCTGAGTAAGGCTACACCTGCAATTACAAGTGCGGTCCCCACAGCATGCCAAACGGTAAATGGTTCTTCTAAAATCCAGGTGCCCAGCGCAATCGTGGCGATGGGGCCAATCATGCCCAGTTGCGACACACGTGGTGCGCCGATCAAGCTGATGGCAGTCATTACGGCGAATACTGGTACAAAGGTGCAAAACACCGCATTCACGAGCGACCAGCCCCACACGGGCAAAGGTTGTTCAACAATGATGCTCAATGGCTGCTGCAAGTTGATTTGTATCAGTATGGCTGCTGCGGAAACCAGGGTGGCCATGGCGGTAACGCGTATGGTGCCCAGTCGCTTAAGCAACCTTTCGCCCACAATCAAGTAACTGGCATAGCAAATGGCAGATACAAAAACCAGCACCACGCCCAGGGCCGTGTTGTCGCCCACCAGTACGGTTTCATGGCCATACACCACTGCCAGCCCCACGTAGCTAAGCGCCATGCACACAAGCTGCCAGGGTTGGGGCCACTGGTGTTTGATGATGCAGGCGATCAGTAGAACAATGGAGGGATAGGTGAACAAGATCAGCCGTTCAAGCCCGGCCGTGATGTATTGCAAGCCCATGAAATCAAACAGACTGGCGAGGTAGTAGCCCAGCAGGCCTGCCAAGGTAATCAAGCCATAATCTTTGGCTGTCATTTTCGCAGCATTTTTTTCCCGCAACACGGTGAAGATGAGCGCGCCCAGAAACAGCGGCAGCGACAACAGCATGCGCATGGCCAGCAGGGTGGATGCGTCAACCGGGTAGGCATACGCCAGCTTCACCACAATCGCTTTGCCAGAAAAAAAGATGGCGCCCAAGAGCGCCAAACCCACGCCCCAAGCCGTGGGTGATCGTTCCAATAAAGCGCGCGTTCGGCTCAAGGCTGGCGCGCGCTTTTACAAACGTTTGATGAGGCTCGAGGTGTCCCAGCGCTGGCCGCCCATGCCCTGTACCTCGGCATAAAACTGGTCAACCAGTGCGGTCACTGGCAGCTGAGAACCATTGCGGCGTGCTTCTTCCAGCACCAGGCTCAGGTCTTTGCGCATCCAGTCTACTGCGAAGCCGAAATCGAATTTTCCCTCCACCATGGTTTTGCCACGGTTGTCCATTTGCCAGCTTTGTGCGGCACCTTTGCCAATCACTTCAAGCGCTTTGTTGACATCAAGACCAGCATTCATGCCGAACTTCAGTGCTTCTGACAAACCTTGCAGCAAACCGGCAATACACACCTGGTTCACCATTTTTGTCAGCTGACCGCTGCCCGATTCACCCATCAAGGTAACGGCCTTGGCAAATGCGGCAATCACATCTTTGGACTGTTCAAAGTCTGCGTGAGTTCCCCCGCACATCACAGTCAGTTGTCCGTTTTCGGCACCCGCCTGTCCGCCTGACACTGGCGCGTCAATAAAACCAAAGCCCGCATCTTTGGCATGCTCGAACAGTTCGCGGGCAATTTTTGCGCTGGCTGTGGTGTGGTCAATGAACACCGCGCCTGGCTTCATGCCGTGGAAAGCGCCATTGATGCCGGTGCAAATTTGGCGCAAGTCGTCGTCGTTGCCTACGCAGGCGAATACAAAGTCTTGTCCTGTCGCAGCTTGTTCAGGCGTGCTTGCCATTTTGCCGCCGTGTTGTGAAACCCACTTTTCCGCTTTGGCCGAGCTGCGGTTGTACACCGTGACTTCGTGACCGGCCTTTGCCAAATGACCTGCCATGGGGTATCCCATAACGCCCAAACCCAGAAAAGCAACTTTGAAACCCATATTGACCACCTGAAAAGTTTTAGTTCTTGATTGAACTGTATCGGAATAGAACCGGTATTGCGCTTCGGATCATCCCTAGGTTTTGCGATTTGATACGATCGGGGCTTGTGGTATTTTTGCGTGGTCAAATAATGAAAATCTGGGTCGACGCCGACGCTTGCCCGGTGGCAGTGAAGGAAATCATTTTTCGTGCGGCCGATCGAACTGGCATTGAAACCACCTTGGTGGCCAATCAGTACATTCGCACGCCACCCTCTAAATTCATCAAGCTGTTGCAGGTGCCGCGTGGTTTTGATGAGACCGATGATGAAATTGTACGCCGCGTTGAGGCCGGGAATTTGGTGATTACCAGCGACATTCCTCTGGCTGCCCAATTGGTCGACAAAGGGGCGCAGGTTTTAAGCCCGCGTGGGGAAATGTTCACCGCAGAGAATATCAAAGCCCTACACACAATGCGCGATTTCATGGACACCATGCGGGCCAGTGGTATTGATACAGGCGGTCCGCCCGCCTACAGCCAGGCGGACCGAAAAACTTTCGCCAGTCAGTTCGACCGAATCATCGCGAAGTTTCCCAAGGCTGTTTAGCCTTTTTCAACAGTCACTTCACTAATTACAATTACAGGGCTGGCATTGGTGTAGTTGGGAATGTCCGCCATGATTTCTTTGGCATGTGGGCCGAAAGCGGCCTGAAATGCTTCGACGGAATCCACCAGCAAATGCCCCATGGCCACAAACGCCGGCGCGTCCCCAGCGCCACCAGCCAGGCCTTTGTCGACCGTGTAATGGTGCAGGGCTTTGCCCATTTTGCTTTTCACCAGCGGCATGTGGGTGGTTTTGTAGTAATCGTGGTCAAAGCTGACGCCTTGCGCATTGGGGTACATCACACTGACTTTGATCATTTTTGGTTTGTCTCCTCGACAGCCTCTATTTAATCCAGACCTGCTTGGCGTTAACAAACTCGCGAATGCCGTGTGGCCCAAGCTCGCGGCCGTAACCCGATTGCTTGATGCCACCACTGGGCAGTCGGGGGTCGGTTTTTACAATGCCATTGACTGCCACCTGTCCGGCCTGCAATTCATTGATTGCACGCATGGCTTTGCTGGTGCTGGCTGTCCATATACTAGAGCCCAAACCGTAGTTTGTGTTGTTGGCCACTGCCAGTGCTTCATCAATATTTTCTATTTTCATCACTGCCATGACCGGACCAAAGGTTTCTTCCTCAAATGCACACATGCCGGGCTTCACATCGGCCAGCAAAGTAGGGGGATAGTGGTAGCCAGGCGCATCGGGAAGCTGACCGCCCAGCAGGCACTTTGCACCTTGTTCAATGGTTTGCTGCACCTGGCGATGAAGGTTATCGCGCAGGTCCTGGCGGGCAATGGGGCCAATGTCGGTTGTAGATTCCAGCGGGTTGCCCATTTTCAGTTTGGCCAGCCGCACCTTGAGCAAGGTGGTGAATTCTTCATAAACCTTCGCTTCAATCAATATGCGTTTGGCCGCAATACAGCTTTGACCGGCATTGATGATGCGTGACAGCACCACCACATCGGCTGCGCGTTCCAGGTCGGCATCGGCCAGTACAATACAGGGGTCAGAGCCCCCAAGTTCAAGCACCGCAGGTTTGAGCTCCGATGCGGCGGTGGTTGCAACCTTTCGACCTGCCGCGCTTGAGCCTGTAAAGCTGACCGCCACAATGCGCGGGTCGCGAATGGCTTGTTCCACATGCTCGGTGCGCAGCGGCAAATTCACCACCACGCCAGCAGGCGCACCCGCCTCCTGAAACAAGTTGGCCAATGCCTGCGCCGTGGCCGGTACGTTCGGGTCGTGCTTCATCACGCAGGTATTGCCCGCCATCAGCGCAGGTGCCAGGTAGCGAAAGGCCAGCCAGGCTGGTGCATTCCAGGGCAATATGCCCAGCAAGGTGCCCAATGGCTGGTACTTCACATAGCTTTCCGATGCATCGGATGCGATCCATTCGTCGGCCAAATGCTTGCCGGCATGCTCGGCATAGTACTCGCAACAGCTGGCGGCTTTTTCTACTTCCGGGCCACCTTCTTTCACGGGTTTGCCCATTTCAAGTGCCATTAGTTCAGCCAGCCTGCTTTTGTGTTTGCGCAATTGAGCAGCCACTGCATGAAGCACTTTGCCGCGCTCAGTAAATGATTTCGAGGACCACGCAGGAAAGGCTGCAGCAGCAATGCCAATTTGTGCGCTGATTTGTTCACCTTGCAGGGCAAGATGCTCGCTGATTTTTTCGCCGGTGAATGGGTTGGTTGATGTGAGCATGGCAGTGGTCATACAGCTTGGTCCTCCTGCGTATTTGTGTCAGTGGCCGCTTTTTTCTTGCCGGGTGTGGTGTTCACTGCACTGAGCGTGTGAACGTTTTTTTCAGGTTTCACGGTGAAATCGCGGTCGAGCGAAAAAAATGATTCGCAACCGTTTTTTGTAATGATGATGGTGTCGGAGATGCCGCAGGTTTTGTCACCATCCACACCCCACATCCACGGAATGATGTGAAAGGTCATGCCCTCTTCAAGGATGGACGATTCGCCCTGCTTCAAACTCATAATGTAGCCTTCATCCCAGCTGGGTGGGAATGCAATGCCGATTGAATACCCGGAGCGGGTAATCAGCCGAGCGCCCACATCGTTGTGGGTAATGATATTGCGCACCAGGTTGTCGGCATCCGACACGGTCATGCCCGGTTGAAAATACTCATGAACGGCATCCAGAGCATGCTTCATGGTCTCTTGCGCTTTGTACATGGAGTCGCTGAGTTCACCCAGCACTGCAGTGCGCATCATGGCGGTGTGGTAGCGTCTGTAGCATCCACCCACTTCCAGAAATACGTGTTCGCCGGGTTTCACCACACGGCCTTCCCAGGTGGCGTGGCCTATCATGGTGCGTGGTCCGCTGGTGACGTAAGGCATCACGGCGGGTGGCTCTCCACCAGCCTTGAACATGGCCGACGAAATGGCAGCGCCAATGTCATTTTCGGTGGCGCCGGGAACACAGGCCTCCAGGCCCGCTTTCATGCCCGCTTCCGTTGCAGTTGCGGCTTTTCTCATGAGCTCAATTTCAACCGGCGATTTGCGCAAGCGGCCTTGTTCAACAATGCCGAAGCAGTCCAGCAGTTTGCCTTTGCTCAAGCGGGTGTGGACAAAGTCTTGCTGATAGGCCGGGAAAAAATAACTGTTTCTCTCGTAGCCAATTCGTTTGTCATCCAGCCTGAATTCCCGAAGGGCATCCAGCAACATTTGAATGGCATCGCCAGTGTCGGGGTAGGGGCGCGATTGTTCTACCCAAGTGCGCGCAAACACATTCGATTCTTCCAGTGCACGGGTAATCATGAACGGCTTGTCTTCAAGCGGTACCACCAGTGCCTGAAAAAATGAGTACCCCGTTGTTTGATAGTCGGTCAGGTACATGATGTTTTCAGGATCGGTGATCACCACCGCATCCAGCCTGCGCTGGGCAATACGCATGCGCAATTCCGCGATGCGCCGCTCGTATTCCTCGAAAGGAAAGGTCATGTCATCACGTTTTTTCATGCGGCCTCCATCACGCGGTTCACCGCCTTGATCAAGGTGTTCAGGCCTTCTTCCAAGTCGCTGTCAGGAATGGTCAACGGTGGAATCAGTTTGATGACTCGCCCGCCAGTGCCGCAGCTTGCAATCATCAGGCCGTTCTCGAAACACTGGTTCACAATGGCTTTCGAAGTCACGGTGCTGCCCACGTTCAATCCCAGAATCATGCCCTTGCCGGTCAGCTCCAGTTGTGGGTGACGGTGCACCACACTTTGCATGGCCGCGTGCATCACCTTTGCCTTGCGCTTCACCTCGGTCATGAGTTCATCGTTTTCGAAGTAGGTGAGCGCTTCACGACCGGCCACAAACGACAGGTTTTGTCCGCGGAAGGTGCCGGTGTGTTCCCCCGGCGCCCAGTGCTTGTCAATTTCAGGCTTCACCAAATTCAGCGCCATGGGTGTGCCCCAGCCGCCGATGCCTTTGGCCAGGCACACAATGTCGGGGTCAATGTCCAGTTCATCAAAACTGAAATAGCTGCCTGTGCGGCCGCAGCCCACTTGAATGTCGTCCACAATCAACAGGGCACCCAATTCATGCGCAAGTTGTTGGAGTGCTTGAAGCCACTTGGCGCTGGCCACCTTCACACCACCCTCAGCCTGAATGGTTTCAATCAAGAATGCGGCGGGTGGTGCCACGCCGCTGGATGTGTCGGCATACAAGGCGCGCATGCGTTCAATGCTTTCTTCACCGCAGCCCAAAGTGCAACCTTTGCAGGGCGTTTCGCAGCCAAAGGCTTGGTGGGTCACATGTTGCAAAGGTACACCCGCAGCGCCACGGAAATACGCATTGGCGGTGCAAGCCAGCGAACCCAGAGTCATTCCGTGAAAGCCATGCGAAAAGGACACAATTTGTTGTCGGCCCGTGACGCGTCGTGCAATTTTTAAAGCCGCCTCGACGGAGTTGGTGCCTGTGGGCCCCATGAACTGCATTTTGTGCGGCATGTTCCGGGGCTTGAGCACAACCTCTTCGAATTTTTCAATAAAGGCACGCTTGGCCACTGTGGCCATGTCCAGGCTGTGGGTAACACCGTTGGATTGAATGTAATCCACCACTGCTTTTTGCATGCGCTCGTTGTTGTGCCCAAAGTTCAGCACACCGGCACCTGCAAAAAAGTCGATGTACTCTTTGCCGTTTTCATCGGTTTGTCGGGCGTTCAATGCCTTGTCAAACACCACTGGATAGGTGCGGCTATAGCCGCGCACATCGCTTTCTCGTCGCTCAAAAGTTTGCATGTTCATTCACATCACTCCTTGTTGTTGTGTGTTGGGTCGGGCGCGCCAGCCAGGTGCGCGTAAAGGCGGGCAACCGGTTCAATCAAGGCGTCGTTGAAGTCGTAGAAAGGGCTGTGGCAGGGAACGGGTTCTTCCCCCTTTTTGCCTGCGCCCACCAGGGCAAAAGCCCCTGGAATTTCCTGCAGGTAATAGCTGAAATCTTCCGAGGCCATAATTGGCACGGGTGTGGCAACATCAAAGGCCGCGTCGCCCATCACCGCACGCCAAGCGGCCCTTAACTTGCCTGCCTGCGCGGCATGGTTGATGGTGGCGTTGTAGCGCGGTTCAATGGTGACTTCGGCGCTTACGCCATAGGCGTGGGCGGTGTTCTCCACCACTTCAACAATCAAGGCGTTAATTTGCTCTCGGGTGGTGGAGTTGGGCACACGAATGCTGCCACCCAGTACAGCTTGTTGAGGGGTAACCGTGGGCCCGCTGGGTGCGTTAAATGAGGTAACACTAAGCACAGCGGTTTGTTGGGGCGCAAGCCTGCGCGCCACTACCTGTTGCAAGGCCTGCACCATGGCACTGCCCGCCAACACAGGGTCGCGGCACAATTCAGGCTGGCTGGCGTGGCCGCCCTGGCCGTTTACGGTAATTTCGAATGTACCGTTACCGCACATCACAATCCCGTCAGGGCAAACCAGTTGGCCTTCAGGTATGGCAGGCCAATTGTGCCAACCGTAAATTTCATCAATGCCTTCCAGTGCGCTGTCCTCAATCATGCGCAGCGCACCGTGCCCACCTTCTTCGGCGGGTTGGAATATCAGGGTGATTGGCCCTGGCAATGTGTGTTCAATACTTTTCAAGTATCTGGCTGTGGCCAGTAGGGCGGCAGTGTGGCCGTCATGCCCGCAGGCATGCATGCAACCCAATTGGCGGGAGGCCCAGGTTTTGCCGGTTTGTTCTTCAATGGGCAAGGCGTCAATATCGCCGCGCAAGGCAATGTGGCGCGCACTGAATGCAGTGGCCGAAGTATTCAGGCGCGCCAAGGTGCCGGTGCCCGCGCATGGGGACCAGCTAATATTCAGTTCGCTGAGCGTTGTTCTTATTTTTTGAGCGGTGCGTGTTTCATGCCAGCTTAGTTCAGGCTCGCTGTGTAACTCTCGTCGCAAACGTATCGCTTGGCTAATTGTGTTTTGCCAGAACGCAGACATTGCCCTCCCTGTTAAATGGACTATCCTTTTACCTTAACACCAGAAGGGACTGCATTAAAACCGTTGAAGTTCCGGGATAACCCTTTAAAAAGTAAATAAATTTACTTTGACCAAGCTAGGTCTAGGTCAAGGATTAACAATACGTGGATGACAGAAAATGCAACTTTGGGCGCATCGCGGCAGCGGAAAAGGCGAGCTTGAAAACACGCTGAAAGGTTTTGAGATTGCATTAAATTCCGGATTTAAAGCCGTGGAGTTTGATGTGATGTTGACGGCCGATGGCGTGCCCATGATTCACCACGACTGGGTAATGGGGCGTTGCGCCCGGTCTGTTGACCCCGCCATGGCGGCCACCGATCCGCTAACCCGTTTTGACAGTCTTCGTGCTCGCGACCTTCGGCATTACTCGGTGCAGGGCGAGCCCATACCCAGCCTCGCCCAAACCATTCAGTTCTGCTTAGAGCATGGCATGCGCGCCAATGTGGAACTGAAAGCCACCCACCCAGCCAACGCGATTGCCTTGGGGCGGGCGGTGAAGGTCGCAGTTGAAGAATTGCCTGCCGATCAACAGCACCACATTTGCGAGAACTGGGTGTTTTCCAGTTTCTACCATGCAAGCCTGTTGCCACTGAAAGGTTATGACCTTGCCTTGTTGTACGAGCAGTTGCCCGACCACTGGGCGCTGCATGCCGATGCGCTGCAGGCCAGTGCCATTCATTTGCACTGGAGCGGGGCGGAGCCCACTGCTTTGCGCCGCATACACACCACAGGGCGGCTGGTTCGGGTTTATACCGTGAACGACGCGGAACAGGCGAAAACGCTGCAAGCCTTGGGTGTAAAAGGGCTTTTTACGGATCGAATGACCTTATAATCGAGGGTTAAACCAAAAACCGCATGCCGCTTTACTCAGGAAGGTAGCCCCAACATGAAAGTCGCTGACATTCGCGAAAAGTTTCTTGATTTCTTTGCCAGCAAAGGCCACACCAAGGTGGCTTCCAGCAGCCTGGTGCCGGGCAACGACCCCACCCTGTTGTTCACCAACAGTGGCATGGTGCAGTTCAAAGACGTGTTCACCGGCAAAGACAAACGCCCATACACACGGGCTACTTCCAGCCAGCGTTCAGTTCGCGCGGGCGGCAAGCACAACGACCTTGAAAACGTGGGTTACACGGCCCGCCATCACACCTTTTTTGAAATGCTGGGCAACTTCAGCTTTGGCGATTACTTCAAGGAAAACGCCATTCAGTACGCCTGGGAATTGTTGACCACGGTTTACAAGCTGCCGCCTGAACGCCTGTACGTCACGGTGTATCAGGAAGATGACGAAGCCTACAGCATCTGGAACAAGCAAGTGGGTGTGCCCGCCGAGCGCATTATTCGCATCGGCGACAACAAGGGCGCGCGTTACGCTTCCGACAATTTTTGGCAAATGGCCGACACCGGCCCTTGCGGCCCTTGCACCGAAATTTTCTACGACCATGGCCCCGAAGTGTGGGGTGGTCCACCCGGAAGCCCTGAAGAAGATGGTGACCGATACATTGAAGTGTGGAACCTGGTGTTCATGCAGTTTGACCGCAGCGCCGACGGTGTGTTGCACCCGCTGCCCAAGCCCTGCGTTGACACCGGCATGGGCCTGGAACGTATTGCTGCAGTGCTGCAGCATGTGCACAGCAACTACGAAATTGACCTGTTCCAAACTTTGATTAAAGCGGCCGCGCGAGAAGTGACTGCGCAGGGCAACGCGGTTGATTTGACCAACAATTCACTGCGGGTAATTGCCGACCACATTCGCGCCTGTTCATTTTTGGTGGTGGATGGCGTTATTCCCGGTAACGAGGGTCGCGGCTATGTGCTGCGCCGAATCATTCGCCGCGCCATTCGCCATGGCTACAAGCTGGGTTGCCGCAAGCCATTCTTCAACGCCTTGGTTGGTGATTTGGTGGCAGAAATGGGCGAAGCCTACCCTGAATTGGCCAAAGCGGCCGCACAGGTGCAAAGCATTTTGAAGGCCGAAGAAGAACGCTTCTTCGAGACCATTGAAAACGGCATGGCCATTCTGGATTCCGCCCTGGGTGCGTTGCCCAAGGGTGGCATGCTCGATGGTGAAACGGCATTTAAATTGCACGACACCTACGGCTTCCCGCTGGACTTGACCGCCGACGTGTGTCGAGAACGCGAAATGAGTGTGGATGAAGCTGCGTTTGACGCGGCCATGAACAAGCAAAAGCAGCAGGCCCGCGCAGCAGGCAAGTTCAAGATGGACGCTGACCTGGCCTACAGCGGCGTGGCTACTGAATTCAAGGGCTACGATGCGCTTGAAGTGGCCAACGCCACCATCACCGCCATTTATGTGAACGGCACCTCGGTGAACAGCATCACTGCCGGGCAGCAGGGCGTTGTTGTGTTGGACCAAACCCCTTTCTATGCCGAAAGTGGTGGCCAGGTGGGCGATCAGGGCGAAATTTCAAGTGGCGCAGCTTGCCTGAATTTGTTCCGCGTATTGGACACACAAAAAATTCAAGCCAATGTGTTTGGCCACCATGGCGAATTGGTGACTGGTGAATTGAAAGTGGGCGATGCAGTAGGCGCACAGGTTGACCACTACCAGCGCAACCGCACCATTCGCAACCACAGCGCCACCCACTTGATGCACAAAGCGCTGCGCGAAGTGCTGGGCGACCATGTGAGCCAAAAGGGTTCGCTGGTGGACGCAGAAAAAACCCGCTTCGACTTTGCACACCACAGCGCCATGACGCCCGAGCAAATTGCCCAGGTTGAGCGAATTGTGAACGAAGAAATTCTGGCCAACGCGGAAACGCAAGCCTGCATCATGGACATTGAAAGCGCCAAGAGCGCCGGCGCCATGATGTTGTTTGGCGAGAAGTATGGCGACACCGTGCGTGTGCTCGACATTGGTTCTTCTCGCGAATTGTGTGGTGGCACTCACGTGCAGCGCACCGGCGATATTGGCTTGTTCAAAATTACCAGCGAAAGCGGCGTGGCCGCAGGCATTCGCCGTGTAGAAGCCACCACTGGTTTGGGGGCGATGGAATTTGCCCAGAAGGCGCAAGCCCAGGTGGATGCAATTGCGCAAAGTCTGCGTGTGCCCGCTGCCGAGGCAACTGCCAAAATTGGCCAGATCATGGACCAGGTGAAAAACCTGGAAAAAGAGCTGGACCGCTTGAAAAGCAAACTGGCGGCCAGTCAAGGCGATGACCTGGCTGGGCAGGCCGTGGATGTGGACGGTGTGAAAGTGCTGGCTGCCAAACTGGAAGGTGCAGATGTGAAACAGCTGCGTGAAGCCGCTGACAAACTGCGCGATAAATTGGGCAATGCCGCTTTGGTATTGGCCACGGTGCTGGAAGGCAAGGTCAGTTTGATTGCCTCGGTCAGCAAAGAGGCAACCGCCAAGGTTAAAGCAGGTGACCTGGTCAACTTTGTTGCCCAACAAGTGGGTGGTAAAGGCGGTGGTCGACCCGACATGGCGCAGGCTGGCGGCACACAGCCGGAGAATCTGGATGCGGCATTGGCCAGTGTTGTGGATTGGGTTAAAAATAAATAATCAATCAGACCGGGACGCGCCATGAGCAAAGCCATTTATCAGTACTGTCCCATGTGTGCCACAAAGCTGCACGAGCTGCAGCATTCTGGTCAGCCCCGCATGGCGTGCAGTGCTTGTGGCTTCGTGCAGTGGGGCAACCCGGTGCCCGTGGTGGCTGCATTGGTGGAGTTCGAGGGCAAGGTGCTGCTGGCCCGCAACGTGGCGTGGCCCGCACATTTTTACGCGCTCATTACCGGTTTTCTGGAACGCAATGAAACACCTGAGCAAGGTGCCATTCGCGAACTGAAAGAAGAAACCAATCTGGATGCAGTTGAAAGCAGCTTGATTGGGGTGTATCCCTTTCCGATGAAAAATGAAGTGATTATTTGTTATCACATCAAGGCGGTGGGCAACATTAACTTGTCGGAAGAACTGGCCGACTACAAGCTGGTAGAACCCGCTGAATTGCGCCCCTGGCGCATGGGCACTGGTTTGGCCATGGCCGATTGGCTAAGCGCCCGTCAGCTGCCTGTCAACTGGATTGAATTAAAATAGTGAAAAATCACAAGTAAGCTCACAAGCGAACTCAAGAGCAGTGAGCGAGAAACAAACAGGAGTAAGAGACATGAATTTTGACCGTGAAGTCGACGCCAGCGGATTGAACTGCCCGCTGCCCATTTTGAGAACCAAGAAGGCTTTGGCAGAAATGCAGAGCGGCCAGGTGCTCAAAGTGACTTCCACCGACCCAGGCTCGGTGCGCGATTTCGCCATGTTTGCCAAACAGACCGGCAACGAATTGGTAGAGCAGGCTGACCAGTCTGGCTCATTCGTTTTCTACATGAAGCGCCGTTAAACCGGCCGGCACCTGGTGAGCGTTGTTCTCGGCAAGCCCGAGGTGCCACAACATTGGTTGCTTGACGCCAATGTGCTGTTCTCTGAATGGACCCGTTGGCTGATGGTTGCGCTGGCTGAGCGCAGGCAGGCCACCTTGTATTGGACTCCCCACATCGAAAACGAGTGTTACCGAAATTTGGTTCGCTTGGGGCGTTTACATGCCGACGATGCGGACCAGGAGCGCCACGCCTTACCCAGCCGTTTACAGGCAGTGCTGTTGCCGCAAAACCACGAACCTTATCTGGCTGATGTTCGGCAGGTAGATGAAAAGGACCGCCATGTTGCTGCATCGGCCTTGGCTCTGCGGCACCAATTGCAACAACCCGTCGGTTTGCTCACCTGGAACTTGAAAGACTTTCCGAGAAAGCCGCTGTTGAAGCTTGGTGTGGTGCGGATGTGTCCCGATGAGCTTTGTGTAGAGCTGGTGAAAACCAAAACTGGCCTGCAGGCTTGTCTGGAACAAAGCGTGCAGTTGATGCAGGCCAGCTTGGCCACACAGCCCAGCCAAAACCCCACGGCTTATCAAAGCAAGGCGAGTCCTTTGCCACAAAACAGCGAGGACTGGATCCAGTTTTTGGGAAGAAACCGCATGCACAAGACCGCAAAGGTTTATTCTCGTCCAAATTGACTACCCCGTTCTGGTTAGTTAGATTAGGCCACGGGCGTCATATGATTGTCATACACAAATTCCGGGAATTGTATGCTGAGACTAATTTACACATCGGTTCAAGTGCCGGGCTTTGATCGCCTGGCCTTTGAGCAATTGTGTGAGCAGGCGTCTCAAAACAACCGAAATCTGGGTATCGAGGGCCTGCTGTTGTGCAATGGCATGGAGTTTATGCAGTGCCTTGAAGGCCCCCGGGAAGCGGTGAGCTCAGTCTATAAAAAGATAGTGAAAGACCCCCGGCACTCTGACATTCGTCTGCTGGTGTCTGAGACCACCGAAGAGCTGATGTTTGAAAAGTGGTCTATGGTGGGCTTGGGCACCCGGCCACAATCGGCGTTGAGTGGCGAGTCTATTGCGTATACACTTCTTGATCATCGCTTGTATCGCCCCTGGAAGTCCCTTGGGCTCGGTGCAGCTGATTTAATTTATGAATATGCCAAGGTCAAAGCCGAGCTAGAAAAAGCAGGTGAAATGGGTCTGCTGAGCAAGGTGTTCGACGTGTATTAACCAAGATTCAAGCAGGTCGCAGTATGACAATTCCTTCCCTCCTTCGTGTAATTCCCCTGTTGTGTATGCTTCCCCTCGCTGCTCAGGCGCAGGCCCCAGCGCAAGGCTTGGTCAAAGTGACCCCTTTGGGTGGCCAGCAGGGCGAGTTTTGTCGCTTTGACCGCGCCATGATTTTCGAAGATCCGAATGGCACCCGGATTTTGTACGACGCTGGCCGCACAGTGGCGGGTGCTGAAGACCCCCGCTTGGGAAAAATTGATGTGGTGTTGGTAAGCCACATGCACGGTGACCACTTGGGCGACCGGCACAACCCGGCTCCCAATGCGGGCAGCTGTGACAAACCCGATATTTCCGCCAGTGCTTTGCCCAACTCCAACAGTGTGAACATTGCTGTAAAAACC
>Ga0172372_10000035_pt1 | contig 176172 bp, 163 predicted proteins | sample LakKiv5m_2_FD_114544 | JGI IMG/M metagenome (GOLD analysis project Ga0172372, IMG submission 114544) | Freshwater microbial communities from Kabuno Bay, South-Kivu, Congo - kab_092012_9.5m | ecosystem: Environmental > Aquatic > Freshwater > Lake | place: Democratic Republic of the Congo...
AGCTTTATTTGAAGATATTTTTTGATCTAATCGATTGCCATTTTGATTGGCTAGATTTTGCAGGGTAGTGTAGTTTTGTGTTAAAATTCTGGCTCCAAAAGTGGCTGTAATTGTTTGTCCATTTGGTAAATCACTGCCTAATTCCAAAGGATTTTTGATCGGTATAGATTTGTGTATATTGTAGTTGAGAAAGCTATTTTTAACAGAAATTTTTCTTTGGATAGTATCACTTAAATCATCTAAATTTGCTTTGATATTTAAAGTATAATCGCCTGTTTTAAGCGGTTCTAGAGCAAATTCGACACCGCTAGCTGGGCCTTTTTTAGTTTGGTTGTATTTTAACTCGGGAATTTCTAGGGTAAAATTGGTTTCTTTTTGCGGATCTAAATTCAATCCAGTTGCGCGAAAACTAATGGTTGGCTGGTCGTTTTCGATATACTGATTATTCAAAATAGCATCGACTACTAAGGGTTTTGTGGCAATAACTTTTTTGACCCCTACCCCATAATACAAGTCGCTAGAAAAACTTTGGCCGGTAATTCTCCAACTGGTCACATTATCTGGCAGATTAAATTCTGTGCTGGCTTCTCCCTGTTGATTAGTTTCAATTTCCGTAAACAAAGTAGTGTCCAAAAACTTGTTTCTGACGCCATCACCACCATTACCCAATCCTCCAAATTCATTAGCTGCCAGACGCAAAGCCGAGTGAGAAGTGTAAATCTGATTTATGCCTGTTCCCACATTTCTGTACAATTCCTGAGTGTCAAAGACAATTGGATCTTGATACCTAAGGGCTTCATCGGTAACAAAAAGATTGACTTTACTAGGTTTGGGTTTACCATCTTTATCTCTAGCCAAAGCGGTTAATTTGACTTTTTCACCTGGGGCATAACTTTCTTTATCGGTTTTAATTTCTAAATTGACTCTATTATCGTTGCTGTTAAAATTAATACTTTTACCAAAATTTTCGATATTGTTGTAGTTACTTCCATCAAATTTTACCCCGTTTAGATTTACATTAGGAACGTACTTTTCATCAAAATTGAAACTTAGTAGCGGCTTGGTGTCTATTTTATAATCCAAAATGCCGTTTTGACTTTTAATTATCAGATATTTGTCGCCTTCGTTGGCTTTATCGATAGTATTATTTTTAAAAATTTCTAGATTGACAGGCTCGCCTAAACTGTAGCCGTTTTTGCTATTACTGGTAGTTTTTTCATTTAAATTGTAATAATCTAGATTGTTTGGACTATTTGCTGTACTGCTTAAATAGCTGCTAAAATTTATATTTTGGCCATCTGTGTCTTTAGTTTCAAACAATATTTGGTATTCAGTTTCTGGGGTGATATCAAAAATTAGTTGGGCATTTCCCTGGCTATTTGTGTTTAAATCTTGGCTAATTCTAGCAAGATCACGACGAACAAAACGGTAAGTACTTTCAGTTTCCTTGGTGATTGGATTATAGGTTTGACCATCAGCAATTTTATCATACACATAGTTTATAATGGTTGCTTTGATGGCTGTATTTTCTATTGGTTTTCCGGCAAAATTCGTGAGATACAAACTGTTATTATCAACAAATTTAGAGGCATCTAACTGACTAAAATTTAGGTTGGCCTGACCCTTACCGTTTTCAATTTTCACTTCACTTTTAATGACTGTATTGTAGGCAAAAAAACCAGCAAAAGTAGTAGCCTCAATTTCAGCTTCTTCAGCAAATTTTGGCCTAACGCTAATAAAACTACTTTGACCAATTAGATAGCTTTCAGATGATTCTTTGACTGGAGTATAGGTTATCGAAAATTCACCATTTTGGTTGGTTGTTACTTCACCAGAAGCTCCTCCAGAATAACTTAGAACCAGATTTTGCACCGGAGTTTGGTCAAAAAACTCAACTTTTCCCTTAAAGGTTATCGGCTGATTTTTTAAATAAGGTTCTTTTTCGGGTTTTAAGTCTATGGTGTAAATAGGCTTTGTAAATTCTGTAATCGTAAAGCCTTTTGAGGTTATTATTTCGTTAGTTTTTGGGTCAGTTAGCCTAATTTGGTAATTACCAGTTTTTAATTGCTCGAATTTAAAATTATCCAAAATAGTCCCAATATTTGAAGGTTTTAGATTTTTGGTAGCCACCACAACTGGCTCGCTGTTAAAATTAATTAGGTCAGAAAAAGTAATTAATTCGGCTTTTATTTCCGGTAAACTTTGATTTTTCCTAGGTTTTACAAGTCCCCAAAAATTGACCGTGTCGCTAGGTTTGTATAAACTTCGATCCAAAGATAGGTACTGCCAATAATCATCATTGCCAGAATTTGGTAAAATAAAGGGTACAATTGGGCTATTTCTGGTACTGTTTACAATTGGGATAATGCTGGTAAATTCGGGGGTGACTAATTGATAATAGCTTTCCTGATCGGTATTTTTGGCAAAATCTGGAGTATCAAAAAAGGCCACACCATCGTCGCCGGTGACAGCAATTTGTTTGTTTTGCAGGTCTTTAATTTGAGCTATTGGGATACTTTTTTTAGTGGCTAAATTGTTGGCCCAAACCACGGTTTTGGTTTTACTACTGGATAAATAACTGCTGTTGTCGGTGATCTGAATTATACTGCTATCTTGATTCGGTAAAACTGCTAAATAATGGCCTTTTTCTAAATTATTTGGATAGTCGATATAATTGACAGAATTGGCTTCTTTGACTGGTAATTTGGCTTCCAATACCTTTTGTAATTTAGCCAAATCGTATGTTTCGTTTTTCGATCCATATAGCGACCATCTAGGTCTGGCTTGTCTCTGGTTTAGATAATCCAAAAATTGACCCAAATCATTAAATCGATAAAGTGCGGTATTTAAAGTTTGATCTTTATTAGCAATGACTGTTACCGAGGGCTTTTGATTGGGCGTAAACTCAAAAAAACTACGTTCAAAAATATTTATGGATCGGCTATTTTCAGCGTTATCAGAAGTTTCAAACTGAAAGCTAAAATCTTTTTTTAAAGTTTGATTGCTACCCTCCAGTTTTAGGTCTTTTTTCAAACTGACAGTATAAACAGTTGCTGGTTCCAACTTACTTGGTACAAACACGCTTCGATTGTTAAACTTCTTAAATTGCCCATTTACGGCGGGTTTTATACTAAAATAATTATCCAAACTTTGAAATTCATTACTACTAAATTCTATTTCGATCCCGGATGTGACAGAGACATTGGTGGCTTTATTTCTGGGTAAAACCGAGACAATTTTAAATTCATTTTTAATAGGAAAAGCCCAGGACAAATTTTGAGTAGGACTGCTAGTAGCTTCGTTCTCGATTTTTAATTGCAGTTTTTGAATGCTACCATCTGGCAATGGATTTTTGGGTTTAATTTCGAATTCTTTGGAATTTTTTTCGGTAACATCAAATTCTGTGGCAGGATCTGCCGTTAAATTGGCAGTAATTTGACCTTTGGTTAATGGTTGTTTACTTTTTAAAATAAATTTGGAATCAGAAGCAACACCCAAACTATCCTTTTCGGCCGCTTCCAAACTAAATTCCTCAGCCGAAGCTTTTATGCTGGTATCAACAACAGTTTGTTTAATATTATCGGCAATTCTTTGACCAAATTCAAACAGACCTCCGTTTAAAATTATGGCTGTAATCAGGCCAATGACAATTCCTATGACCAACAAACCACCGCTAATTGCCATTATTGGATGCTTTTTAAACCAATTACGTTTTATTTCAACTTGGTGATTATCTAAAGTTTTGTCACCGAAATTAGAGCTATTTTGTAGCTGATTTTGATTATCTGGCTTTGATTGAAAAAATCCATTAGGGCTAGGCATATAAATAGCAATATTATTAGCATTTAAAACTATTTGGTCAAAAGCCACACGGCGACTGAGAGTGTTGCCAGCGAAGCTAGGCACGAAACGGGCAAATTTATTTTGGCCCAAAGTCTCATAGGTTGTAGTCCACTAAAGTATTTGACATTTTTATCTTATAATTGTACATTTTAGTATAAAATATACTATTTATGTCATTAACAGTAAAAAGTAAATCCGTTAAAAAACCTAAAATACAAAAGTTTTTAAGACTTCCCGTGGACGAGAAAACTGATAGACTTATACAAGATATAATTGCTGAAAATCCCTTTTTTACGCCACTAGATGCTGTTAGATTTATACTAGGAAAGTATATAAAACAAAGCAACCAGAGAAAATCACTGGTATATTTTTCCAAGTTAAAAGAATTACACAGCGATACGCCAAAATTATCTGAAGACCAGATATTCCAAATTTTAGAAAAAAATAATCTGATGTAATGACCAAAATAATTTTTGATACAAATATCTATTTTTCAGCAATTGGATGGGATGGTGACTTACTAGACATAGTAAACGATTGTTTTGCAAATTCTGATATAGCTATATTTTCAAGCGAAAACATAAGTCAAGAACTTTCTTTAAAGCTAAAAAGTGATAAGTTTTTTAAACTTACAAAAAATAAAATTAGTCCGGATTTAGTCCAGCAGACACTGAAAGCTATAATCGAAGATAGTACAGCAGCCGAGATAAATATTAAAATAAATGTCTGCAGAGATCCAAATGATAACAAATTTCTAGAACTGGCTAAAACAGTTGGGGCGAATTTTTTGATTACTGGAGATCGTGATTTGCTTATTTTAAAGGAATTTGAAGGTACGAAGATTTTGAAGCCAAGCAAGTTTTTGGAGCAAATGCAAAAGTGAAATTGGATCTAACTTTTAACTACCCAAATTTTTTCAGCGATTAATTCGGTGGTAGTTTTGTTGTTCCAGGTATTTTGACTGGTTTTTAAAACGGCCCACAAATCCCATTTTCTAGGCATTATCTGTGGTTCTAGATTAGCCAAAGTTTGCAAAACATTTTGATCTAAGTTAAATACTGAAAAACTAAAATTGTTTGTTAAAATTCGAGCTGAAGAAAAATCTTTACCCATTAATCTATAACCAAAATTATTTAGTTTGACCACAAATTTTGGTTGCAAAAAGTCCATTCCAAAGGGGTCTAAAGTATCGCTTTCTTTTAACAAATCTGGAGTCAGTTCGTCTTGGTTTAACCAAATTAAATCCCTGCGATATTGAAGCAACTCTATTTCAGGTGGTAATTTTTGCTCAAAAGAATGAGGTAAATAGCTGGTAGCCAAAATCTCTTTATTTTCTACTTGTTTTTTTAAAGCGTAAATTAATTGAGTTTTAATTTCAGCTAAATTACCAGAAACTGCAGTGAAACCTGCCGCCCCAGGATGACCTCCACCTTTTAAAATTAAACCTGGTGGCAAGCTACTAATAGCGTTTGGTAGGTGATAACCCTCTGGTGCCCGAAGCGAGGCTGTGGCCTCTGAATCGTTTAAACTAACCACAATTACCGGTAAATTATAACTGGAAACCAACCGACTAGCAATCAAACCCACCAGTCCCTTATTCCAATCACCTTCCAGCCACAATGCCCCAGATTTAGCTAGAAATTGACTATTTGCTTGTAGATTCACCTCATCAAGAATATCTTTAACCATTTCTTTTCGACTATTATTGGTTTCTATTAATTCGGTTGCGAGACGTTTGGCTGTCTCAAACTGATCGGTAATTAAAAGTTCGATAGATAATTTTGCGTGTGAAATCCTCCCAGAAGAGTTTAGAATTGGCGAGAATAAGTATCCCAGATCACTACTTTGAATTTTGTAACCTTGGTTTTGTTTTTGCTGAAGACCAGTTTGAATAGCTAGTTGCTCCAGACCGTAACTGTGATAATTTTGGTTGTTAAACAGCTGTAGACCAGCTTTGACAAGCAGTCTATTGGTTGGCTCGATGATACTTTGACAATCTGCCACCGTGCCGATAGCTACATACACTAAAAGCGGATTAAGTTTCTTGGCTAGATTCATATAATAATTCAAGTTTTAAAATTATTTTTTGTAAAATTTGTATGATTTGATATTTATTAAAAATTATAAAATTCTTAGTTAATGGAGTCGGGGTTTTTTGAATCCAGGGAAATTATTGATATAAAAAAACTACAAACTTTGTTAACTGAACTTGATGAATTAATTAAGTCAACGCTTTTGGAAATACAAGTAGATGCCCCAAATAGCCAAGTAGCTGATCAGCTATCAGAACGTCAGATTTTATTAAATGCATATCTTGATAACTTTAACCTTTACTATTTTAAATTTATCGATCGAATGGAAACCCTAAAGAAAATTTCATCAGAAAATACTGAAAGAATTGATTCCGAAATTGAAGAAGCCTCATCTTTGTATAAACAAATAAATGAAAATTTTGCTCTAGGTCTACATATACAATCTAAGTTATTAACCGTCGATCCTAAATTATTTAAGTTGAGTGATCAAACTAACAATTAATCATATTTTTATTGACAAAAAGCGGGTAATTAATATTTATTGTTAGAATAACCCGTTATATGGCTCAAGTTCTTGATTTAAAGTTTTTTCCCTTAGCAAAATTAAAATGCCTAAATTGTGGCTCGATCTACAATATTAGCTCGATTATTGAAGAAAGTACCATCGAAGTTTGTGGCAACTGTCATCCTTTTTACACCGGTCAAGATACTCTAATCGACTCCACAGGTAGAATTGATAAATTTATGCAAAAAATGGCTAAAGCTCAAGAATTTGGCACTCAACCAGCATCCACTAAAAAGACAAAAGTCAGAAAAGTACGCCAAACTTTGGCAGATTTGGAAGAGGAAGATGAAAGCAAACAATAGTAAATTATGAGTTTGTCCTTTGATATTGGACAACAAGGCGAAAACCAAGCTTTGAATTACTTATTGGATCTTGGTTATAAACTGGTCACCAAAAATTTTGAATACCGACGAAAAGACTCCAGAGGCAGACTTGGGGAAATCGATTTGATTTTAGTCAAAGACAATAAATTACATCTGGTTGAAGTAAAAACCCGAAATAATGGGCTTTTAGGAGATGGTTTGGAAAGTATAACCAAAGGTAAACTAGACTTGTTATTCAAAACTTTTCAATATTTTATCAGCAGACAAGAATATCGAGTCTATCAAAATTATTTCGCTCAATTTGACATTGCTGTGGTTAATGGCCTTAATGTGAACGTAATTTTCAACGCCTATTCCTTTGACAGATAAACTTGAGCTTAGCATTATTATTCCTGCTTACAACGAGGAAACGAGGATTTCCAAGACTTTAGATGAGTATCTAAACTACATAAAAGCCAATTTTAAAGGGAATTTTCAAATTCTGATTGTTTTAAACGGCTGCAAAGACGACACTCTAAAAATAGTTAAGAAGTACCAATCTTCTTCTAAAAAAATTGATTATATCGATATCCCAGATGCCATTGGTAAAGGAGGGGCCCTGACGGAAGGCTTTAAAAAAGCTACTGGAAATATCATAGGTTTTACAGATGCAGATGGCTCAACTTCGGCCGAAATGTTTTTTAAAATATATCATGAGCTTTTGAAAAATCCAGATATTGACTGTGCAATTGGCTCGAGAAATTTACCCGAAAGCGTGGTTAGTGGCAGAACCTCTTCGCGAAAAATTATGACTTCGGGCTTCAATTTTGGGGTCAATTTTTTATTTGGACTAAACATTAATGACACCCAATGCGGGGCCAAACTAGTTCGAAAAAGTATCCTCAAAAAGATTGTAAATAACCTATCAATAGCTAATATGGCCTTTGATGTGAATTTACTAGTGGATATAAAAAGAAACGGTGGAAAAATTCTGGAAGTGCCTATTCATTGGGAAGATTCCGAAGATTCTAGCATCAAAAAACCAATAACAACCTCGATTGCCATGGCCTTATCAACCATTAGATTGAGATTAATTTATTCACCTTTCAAATTTTTATACCCCATTCTAAATTTTGTCTCCCGACCTTTTTATCAGCTTATAATCAACAATAATCAAAACCGAAACTACGACAATTGGAAAAAACAACAAAGTAATTAGATTAGAATTACCTAACCGTGATTCCAGTTGGCTTTGAGGGTGGATTATTAGGATTATTATTCAAGGTAGGGCCCGCTGGAGCTTCTTTTGGTTGAATCTGAATAACCGAAATTGTGCCACTGGTGTTAACCACCTCTATAGTTCCAGTTTTTAATCTGTCTTCAATTATGGTACTTAAATCCGAACCGACTTGGATTTTCTTACGTTCAAGCCTAGCTGTGAGGACTTCTTTTTGATTATTTAAAGACTTATTTTGCCTGTTTAAATTACTCGTCAGGAAATTAATCGAATTAATTAGAAATAAAAACGGAACCAAAAGAAGCACAATCTGACACAAAACCCTTGAAATTAATTTGGAATTCATAAAGTCAATCAAGTTAATATCCTAGAAATCTATTGGTGCCGAGGAAGGGAGTCGAACCCTTACACTCGTGAGAATAAAGGATTTTAAGTCCTTCGCGTCTACCATTCCGCCACCTCGGCTATATTCTATGATAGCCTGGGGAATCATAATTTGTCAAGATTTTGTACTTACTACCGTGAAAAAAACTAATTCTAAAACTATTTACCTAAAAAATAAACCTAATAAAACTGACGATTGAACAATCAACCACAAAATTCCACCAATGATATTAAATGTGTCTTTAAGCTTAATTGCCTGAATCAGATAAGCTATTTGAGCTACTAAAAAACACTCCAAGTTAATCCAGAAACGCCGTCCTGAGATTGAAGCCAAACATTATAAACTTGAGATAAAGACAATAAAGGACCGACTATGATTATTAATGTCATCAACTTTTCGTTAATATTGCCACTTTGGAAAAAAAGCTGATTTTTGTTTTCATACCAAAATTATAACACCAAAACTTAGAAGGTCTATTTTTGTACTTCAAAATTTATCTGAATTGACCAAGTTTTCCCAGGTTTTACAAGTATCGGGTTATCGTTAATAGCGTTAGTTTTTCTGGTAAACTGTTCAATGCATACAAAATCAAAATCATCATTTCCGGTTGGAATTTGCGACCACAAAACTAAATTTTCAAATTCTTTTTTATCACTAATTTCTTTTATTGAAACCTGTCTTGAGCCAAAGTTAATTTTGGCCTCATCATTCCAATCGTAAAAATAACCATTGCTTGGCTCTTGCCAATCTATATTTTTCAAATACAAATTTGATATTTCAAGCTGAGATTTATGCTCGTGTTTTATAGGAAAATATGGATGTAATCCTGGAGCAATTGGCAAATCCTTTTGATCTAAATTAGTAACTAGTATTTTATAAATTAAAGTATTTTCTTTTATTAAATCTATGATAATTTTGAGTTCAAATTTGAATGGATAGGCAATTTGCATTTCAGCTGAAATCGATTCATTATTAAGTCTCAATTCAACAACCGTCTCACTTGTTTGAGATATTTCAAATTGCGAGTTTCGAGCAAAACCATGTTGACCAATTTCCTTACCAGTTGGCTTGAAAATATTATTTTGTAGAGGATTAGCAAACGGAAACAAAATTGGAATTCCCGTTCTTTTTGGGCTAGAGCCCTGGTACAAAATTTCTTGATTCTTGTTTTTAAAACTCAAAACTTGACCGCCGTTTTTGGTTACAATTATCTCACGATCTTGATATTTTAAACTAAAATTAGACTCAGACATATTTTTTAATCAGTTTGTTTTAGGTGTATAATTGTCAATTTAGTTTTGAAGGCTACTTCATTCTGCTTTCAGTCAGAATTTGACATTACCGATTTTTTACCGTAAATTTAAACCAGTCATGAACAAACAGACCACTTTGAATTTCTTTAATCCGCCTATTTCGGCTTGGACGGTCTAACCGGGTATTGCCTCTGTCCAAGTCACATCACGTTTCCCCAAAAGGGAAATTTTTTATTGGAAAATTTTATTTATTACTTATTTTATGACGAAAATACTTTGCACAAAAAATGTTAAAACTATCATTCAACAACTTGGGTTTAAACCTTTTATTCTCGGTTTTTTAAATTATTTAGAAGCAGATTTTAAAAATTGGTCTGAGTTTGATAAGACCCCCCGAATTCCATTTTATAAAAATCAAGGAGTAATGGAATTAATGCCTGTTTGCGGAAACGAATTGTTTGCTTTTAAATATGTCAATGGACATCCTAACAACACTCTTATCAATAAACCTACTGTTCTGGGTGTTGGCATGCTTTGTGACACAAAAACTGGTGAACCACTACTAATTTCAGAAATGACCTTACTAACTGCTCTAAGAACCGCCGGAACCAGTTTATTGGCTTCTAAATACTTAGCTGGCGAGGATATTTCCGCCTTTGGTATAATTGGAAATGGTAGTCAGAGCGAGTTTCAAACTTTGGCTCATCAAGCATATTTTGGATTTAAAAAAGTCTATTTTTTTGACAAGGACGATCAAGCTATGAAAAAATTTGCTACTAATCTTACTAACCAGGGCTTTGAGTTAATTCCATGTCAATCTGCACAAGAAGTCTGCCAACACAGCCAAATAATTACCACGGCCACTGCCTGTAGTCAATCACAAGAAGTGTTAAAACTGGCCTATCTAAAACCCGGTCAACATTTAAATTGTATCGGTGGAGATTCACCAAACAAAACTGAACTTGATCCAAAAATTTTAACTAGTACCAAAATAGTTGTTGAATATTTCGAGCAAACAAAGCACGAAGGAGAAATTCAAAACCTTGGAAATAAGGCTAAATCTAGGGTAAATTGTGAACTTTGGGAGTTAATAAATAAAACCAAAACAGCCCGACTAAACCAAGATGATATCACTCTTTTTGACAGTGTTGGATTTGCACTGGAAGATTATTCCATTCTCAGGTATATTTATAATCTGGCCTTGGAATTAAATATTTTTAATGAATTGGAACTAACTCCAGATCTGGATGATTGTAAAAATTTATACTCAAAAATAAATACAAAAACCACAGCCTATATAGGCCACGATCATACATCTAGATTTACAACAAATATTAATGGTCAAATTAAACTAAGATGAGCTAATAGAACGTCAATTAATGCTTATTTCAAAGATTATATTCCCAGCCAACCGATGACTAATAAAATTTTACCAGTACCTTTTGCCGAAAGTTTGTACGGCACCACATCAGCTAACACCTATAGAAGAATTTTGTCTGTAAAAGGCACCAACGATAATTATTCCGAATATTTTCCAACCAATTTAATCAAAGAAAACTGTCAGATTTTAGATCCTGTCCACTATCAGTCTCTAGCTGATGACGAAATCGAAAAGGGCTCATTTTTTAAATCGGCTCTGTCTATGGCTACCAATTTATCAGATAGAATTGCCGCGGAAATAAATTTTAAAGACGACAGACTTTGCTTGATTGGAGGAGATCATTCAATTTCTATTGGCACTGGCATTGGCCTTAGTAAACTCACTGATTTATCTAAAGTTGGGTTGATTTGGATTGATGCCCACGGCGACTTTAACACCCCAGAAACTTCCATGAGTAAGTCCATTACAGGCTATCCTTGTGCCGTAAATTCTGGACTAGGTCTAACCCAATTTACAGATCAGTTTAATGGTAATTTTATTCAAAAAGTGGTTCAAATTGGCCTGAGGGATGTTGACGAATTGGAACATATTAATCTATTAAACAAAGGTGTCAAAACTTATTCGGTTGTCGATCTAGAGGACCTAGGTATAGCAAAAGTTATGGCTGAAACCCTTGATTACTTGGCTGATTGTGATTACATTTGGCTGTCTATTGATATAGATTCTTTGGACGCTTCTTATTTTCAAATCGGCGAAACCGACGAGCCGACATTTGCTGGAATGACACCCAGGGAACTTTTGTACATAGCCACAAAAGCTGAATCTACAAACAAATTAAAAGTGTTTGAAATAGTCCAACTAAACGATGTTGGCCATCGAACTGATTTGGTAGTTCTAGCAAGCAGACTGATCGAAACCAGCTTTGGACTGGGTAAGTACAGGTACAACCATTAACTAATTATAAACAATCATTAACTTTATGCGTCTATCTAAATTATTTACAAAAACCACCAAAGATGTGTCGTCCAACGAGCCATCAAAAAATGCTCAGCTTTTAATGCGGGCCGGATTTATCCACAAAACTATGGCCGGGGTCTATGCCATGCTTCCCCTGGGACTACGAGTTCTGAATAAAATCGAAGATATCGTCAGACAAGAAATGACCGCCATTGGCTCTCAGGAACTGTTAATGAATGCTTTGAACCCAAAAAAAATGTGGGAAGACACGAATCGCTGGGAAAATGTGGACATTCTGTTTAAGATAAAAAGTCAAACCGAAAACGACTATGCTTTGGCTTGCAGCCACGAAGAACAGGTCACCCCACTTGTCAAAGACTTTGTAAAATCTTGGAAGGACATCCCTGTTTTTGACCCAAATATCGGTACTTTTGACGATAGTAAACAAGGTGTAAAATTTAAACCAACCAGAAAAACCGTTCACCTAATAATTCGAAATCCTAAAACTGATAAGTATTTGGTAGTTGATAATCGAGCCACTCATTCCGCTAGTGATTTTGATTTTTATCCAATTGGCGGAGGCATCGAACTTGGGGAAACTTTCAACGATACTTTGGTTAGAGAAATCCAGGAAGAAACTGGTATTGAAGCAGACAAAATTTTAACTACAAGATATTTAGGTTCAATTGATCATAAATTTCACTGCGCTGCTCAGCCAGGTTTAGTTGAAATCAACAAGCATCTTTTAACTCAGATGTTTTATGTCGAAATCGATTCCGAATTGGAAGGTTTTTGTGATCCAGGAAAAGTGATTCATAAAGAATCAACAGTATGGCTAACTAGAGACCAGATCCAAAGTATTTTACCAGGCTTTCAAAAGGCCTTGAACAATTGGGAAAATCTAATAAACAAGGTTCAATACCCCCTATCGGTTTTTCAAATTCAAACGAAGTTTAGAGACGAATTACGGTCCAAATCGGGTCTGCTTCGGGGTAGAGAATTTCGAATGAAGGATATGTACGATTTTCACCAAAATCAAGCTAGTTTAGATGCTTATTACGAGCTAGTTAAAGCTGCCTATGCTAGGGTTTATAGCAGAATCGGCCTAGAAGTTTATCCTACAGAAGCCAGCGGTGGTATTTTTACAACCAATCCAAGCCACGAATTTCAAGCAATTTGCCCTGCAGGCGAGGATAAAATTTACAAAGTTCCAAGTTCTGGTTTATTTTTTAACGAAGAAATGGCTCCTGTAAAAGCCAAAATTTGGACAAATTTAGATGAGGAGGAAAAACCCAGACAGGATATTTTAGCCGAGGAGGTAATTGGCGTAGATGAGCTAGCTAGCCACTTGGGAATTTCGGTGGAACAAACTACAAAAACTATTTTTTATGAAACCCACAGTGGAGAACTTGTAGCCGCTTGCGTGCGTGGAAATTATAAAATCAACGAAGAGAAACTAATGAAAGTGTCTGGTAAACACCTTAAAATGGCTTCAGAAGAGACTGTAATGCGAGTAACCGGAGCCAAAATTGGCTTTGCTGGGCTAATTGATTTACCCCAAAATGCCGAGATTTATATGGATGAAAGCTGTCAGGGTCGCAAAAATTTTGAGATGGGTACCAACAAAACTGGTTACCATTCGATAAATATCAATTTTGGTCGGGATATAGAAATGCCCAAGGAATTTTACGATATAAAAGTGGTTGAAAAAGGCGATCTTTATCCAGATACTGGCGAAGAATATGAAGTTTTTGTCTCGGCTGAAGTTGGTAATATTTTTAAACTTGGCACCAAATACACCAAAGCCATCGATTTTAATTTTACTGATGAAAATAATCAACAACAATTGGTAGTTATGGGCTGCCACGGCATCGGCACCACTAGATGTATGGCGGTGATTGCTGAAAACAACAATGATGAAAAGGGTTTGGTTTGGCCAGAAAGTGTCTGTCCATTTGAAATTCACTTGGTAACTGGAAGTGAAAAAGATGGGATAATTCATGAAAAAATTCAGTCTTTAGCAGAAAAAATTTACTCAAAATCTCTAAATCTAGGCTCATATATTCCAGAATTAAGTACTACTTATGAAGTTCTGTGGGATGATAGAAATGCTAGCTTTGGAGAAAAAATGGGCAACGCTGATCTGATTGGCTGCCCTTGGCAGATTGTGGTCAGTAAACGTAGCCTTGAAAACGGCGGAATTGAAATCAAAAATCGTAAAACTGGGCAGAGTCAAGTAGTATCCCTAGGTGTTTAGACCTTACCTTGGTTAAGATTTTTATTAAATTTTGAATGAGAAAAAATAATGGGTGGAAAAAAAGTAAATTAAATTTATGGCCATTTACAAATCAACCAAAACTGACTATAGAATCAATAAAATCACCGAAGGCGGTTCCGAACAGCTCCGTATTGTAGCCGATTTTGACGGCACTATTACTTATGATTTTAATGAAAACGGAGAACGAATTCCATCAGGCGTAGCTTTGCTGCGAGATTCTGGTTTGATTTCAGTCGAATATTCATCAAAAGCTAATGAATTGTTTGCAAAATACCATCCTTACGAGATCGATTTAACTTTAAGTCCGCAAGAAAAATCCCATAAAATGTACGAATGGTGGACAACTCATTTACAATTACTAGTTGAAAGTAAAGTTTCTAAAGAAATTATTGATACCATTGTACAATCTCATCCTAAAATGTTTCGAAAACACACTGATTTATTCTTTGCGGAATTAAATAATTTAAAAATCCCTTTGCTGATTTTTTCGGCTGGAATTGGCGACATCATCGATTCTTTGATGAATTTAAACGGATTTGTGTATCCAAATATTCAAACACTTTCCAACTATTTTATTTACGATGAAAACGGTCAGGCTGTTGGTTACAACTCTGATCAAATTATTCATACTTTTAACAAAAACGAAGCCTCTATACCTAATTTACCAGGTTTTCATAAAATTCAAAACCGACCGAATGTTATTTTACTAGGAAATAGCCCTGGCGATGTAGCTATGGCTGACGGCATCCAAACCGATACCCTTTTAAAAATTGGATTTTTGGATAAACCCGACCAAGTTCAACTACAACATTTCTTAGAAATTTACGACGTGGTAATCACAAACCGTGGTGATTTTGAGTTTGTAAATAATCTAATTACTCAGTTGTAATACTCTCCCAAATACCATTAAAAATCCCGATAAAAAACTGAGCAATAGTTCGATTTTCAATTACTACAGCCTGGACTTGAACAGTATTCCAAATGATAATTTTATTTGGTAAAATAAATAAATTCCCTTCAGTTAGTCTAAACTCTTTTGGTAAAAATTTCATTTCCCTAAATTGCTCGTTGTTTTTTGGCTCGATTTCTTTTAAAAAAGTATTTTGCGATCTGGCTAGAATTTTTACTCTCAGCTTTTTTTCAATTCGTTTTCTCATCCATTCTTTAAAATAATCCACATAAATAATTTCATTAAAATCTTCCCCCTCACCTAAAGCTAAAATATAATCAGGGGGTTTTAATTCCTCCAATATTTGGTTAAAAACACTCATAAACTGGGCTTTACCTTCATAAACTTTAAAAGTGGGTTTGGAGTCGTAACTGAAAAAGTTAGTCAGTAAATCTGGTAAGTAATCACCAAAATCTTTGGTAATTCGACTAGTTTCGGTTTCTTGAAACTTTAAAAGTCCTAATATCTTGGTTGGAGATTCCAAATTAAATTCCCTTGAAACACCTTTGGTATAACTAAGAAGTCCTGTTAGTTGAAGTTTATCCAGAATTTGATAAATACGAACCCGGTTGGTGCCAAACTTACTAGCTAGGTTTTTTATATTTAGTTTCCTTTCTTGCAATAAAAACTCGTAAACATCAATTTCTAACTTTTCAAAACCTAACTGAACCAAAGCTTTTTGAAGTAAAGTAGATTTTGTATACATACTAAGTATTAATTTAGTTTATTCTAACGACTAATTTAATTAGTGTCAAAATATTTTTACATAATGTTTGAAAATACTAAAAATGTAAGGTTGGTTTAGGCTTAAGTTTAATACTTATATTATGTCTTTAGAACAAAACACACAACTTACACCAGAAAGATTTCAACAAAACCTGGCTAAATTAAGCCTTGAACAAAGATTTTTAGTCGTAGAAAACCTTTCCGAATCGGAAAAACAACGACTATCTGTAGATGTAAATTACACAGATGGTACTCAAACATTTGTAACAATTCCAGCAGACAATCTTCGTGCAAAAGATATTTATATAATCACAGACCCACTGGATTATAACGAATCAAAAGCTGATGAAGCTAGGTTACTTCCTGTGTGGCGAAGCGAACAAGCAGTTTATCAAGAATGGGGGCAGCAGTTTATTTATAAAATCATTAAAGAAAAACTTGAGTTAGGAGAAAAGTTAACAACTGTAGATGTGGGCTGTGGAAGTGGAATTAGTAGCCTTTGGTTACAAAGTTTTTGCCATAATAATCCAGACTTACAGGTTAGAAATGTAGTTATTGATTTATCACCTCGTGCTGTGTTAGCAACCGACAAAAATGCTCGATTAAATGGCTGGAATGACAACCAGATAGAAATCTTACTAGCTAAATACAGCCTAGATTCTATGGCTCCACAAAGCAGCGATATTATTTTTTTGGCACCTCCTTACAATCCAAGACCATCAATATTTAGCGACACCCTTACACCGCATGCAGATGGTTGGAACGAAGAAGCTGATGAAAATTTTATAAAGCAATTAGAAACTTCAATGTATCATTTAGCTCCAGGTGGTGTAATATTGATTAATCAAATGCTACCAATAGAACGAGAAACTAGGGAATATTGGATGAACAAATATTTTGGTGGTTACCCGGATATATTGGTTAATAATATTAAAGTCTATGCGCCAATAGACAGTCAAGAATTTTTGGACGAGGTTTATCCAGATGAAATAGTCAAATTATTATCACAATATGAACAAAAAGAATTAGAGCAATTTAAAAAACGAATTTCAGATAAATACTCACATTTTTCATACAATATTTTTGCCATAGAAAAATACCCTGCTGATATTACTGGTTATCCAGCCACATATAAACATTACGGAGAATTTACAACCACAATGTTTCAAAAGGGTAGCTGGCAAGAAGACAGGATTCCACTGCATCGAGAAATAAACAGAGGTATGATAAAGAGGAGAGTAAAATAGGTTTTGCTTTCTAATTCAGCCACTCTATAAAGTTTTTTTGTTAATGATATTTAGTCACCACAAATTTCTTTAAAAAGGAAATAATAGTTATATTTTTCTAATACACAGGGAGAATATAAGTTTTGTGCTTTTACACCCCTACCCCAAAAGGGCGTTCCAATCGGCGGCGAATTTATCTAGCCCGGCCGCTGTTTGTGGGTCGCTGTAATCGTAATCGACCCAATTTTTGGATAAATCTAGATTTTCAAATGGCCTATTTAACAGCTCGCTAGAAGAATTAAAGAGAAACTCCTCACCTGGAATTACTAAACCTGTTTCTTTCCATTCTTGAATATATTTTAGTGATAAAGTAATGATATCTGGTTTGAGTTGCAAACTGGCTTTTACCTGATCAAAGTTACGAAAACTAGCTGCCAACACCTCAGTTGGAACATTGTTTTGTTTGTATAAATCGATAACATTTTTTAGTTCATTAATACCGTTAATTCCATTATCAAACTGACGACCAACAAAAGAAGAATAGAACACTTGACCTTTGGTTGCGTTTCTGGTAGCGGTATAAACACTAGCAGCTTGATTGGTATTAAAACACAAAGTCATGTTAGCCTTTCCTCCCATTTGGGTAAATTTTTCGGCAGCCATCAGACCAGCTTTGATGGTTGGAAATTTTATATGAGCGTTGGGAATCCAGCTATTCATTGCTTCGGCTTGAGCTAATAAATCTAGGTCAGATGAAAATTTGTCCGCGTATACTTCAATCGACACCGAACCCTCTGGAATAAGATTAGAAATTTCAATCACAATTTGTCTATAAAAATTAAGTAAATCTTTTTCAGTGAATTTTTTTCCTTCAGCAATTCGAGCTTGAATTTCCGGATGTTTGGTAACCAGGCTTGGATTGGTAGTTTGTCCGTCTAAAAAACCTAGAGTGTCAATCGCTAATTTGGTTTCGGCTGGGTCTCCAGAATCTAAAAATATTTTGGTAGAAATGTAGGCAGGTTTATTCATAAAAAATTAATTTACTTTTGAACAGTGATATTTAGCAAAATTTAGGTCGTTTTTATCTGCTTTTTCAAATTATGATACTTTGTACTGAGATTAAAAGTCTTGCGGCTATCCAACCAATCTTGGTAAACAATCATCAAAATAGCTGCAAATGGAACCGATAAAACTGCCCCAGTTACACCCATTAAAGTTGATCCAATCAACAAAGCGACTATGACAACAATCGGATCTAAACCAACCGAATTTTCCATAATTTTTGGTACCAATAAATTGGCTTCGGCTTGTTGAAGTAATACAAAAAACACAGTAGCAGCCACCACCTGCCAAGGCGCAGAAAGAGATAGGGTTATTATCAAAACAAAAAAGTAAGCAATTGCTGGCCCAACAATCGGAACAATATCCAAAAGTCCAACTAGCAATGCCAGCGGCAAAGCAAATGGAATACCCATAGCCAAAAAAGCAATATAACTTATCAAACTCATGGCGGTCATTAAAGTTAGTTGACCCTGCATCCATGAACCCAATTTTTTTTCTACGTCCAAAACTAATTTCTCACCTTTGCTACTATCTTCAAAAAAACTAACTAAAAAACCTCTTACCTTGGTTGGATTGCTGATTTGATAAAGCACGATGGCAATAAAGGTAATCAGAGACAATGCCGCCGAAGCTACAGAACGACCAATGGTTAGCAGCTGCTCTGGATTTTGCACAAAATTACCTACAAAATTGCTTAATTCAGTACCTAGTTTAGATTGCAATTCAACCACCTGACTTTCCCCTAAAATATCTCGGAGTTTATATCGTTCAATCAACTCGGCTGGAAGGGTGTTCAATTTATTGGCTAGGTTCACAAATTCGGCATAGGTTGGCCCAATTATTGCCCAAATCAACAAGGCAATAATCATTATAAACCCGACAAAAACTATAAAAATAGCCAACGAATAAGAAATATCGAATTTCCCGATTTTTTGATGACTCAGTTTTATGGCAATCGGGCTGAGAGCTGCCGAGACAATATAACTTCCAAAGATCAGAGCGACCACTTCCCACAAATTAATAGTCAACCAAACCAGTAAAATGCTAATTAATATAAGCCAAATAGATCGAAAACTAATTTCGAATTTTATAGATTTATTTTCCATAGTTAATAGTTATGATGAACATGATTTTTGTTTTCTAGTCAAAGTTTGCCAAATAACACAAATCTATTTAGACACAGTATGATGAGCAAGTTCAAAGATCTGGTGAAAAATCTACCCAACAAACCTGGCGTATATCGTTTTTATAGCGACCAAGATACTTTGCTGTACATCGGCAAAGCCAAAAACCTAAAAAACCGAGTTAGTAGCTATTTTCAGGAAGGTAGGCCCAAAAACCAGAGACTGACCTTGATGATCAGCCAAATTGACCGGGTGGAATACACCGAAGTCAAAAGCGAAAAAGAAAGCCTGATTCTAGAAGCAAATCTAATCCACGAACTTCAACCCAAATACAATATTTTACTTAAAGACGACAAAAGCTATATTTATGTTCGTTTTACCAATCGCGACCCCATACCAGGTATTTTTCTAACCCGGCGTAAATACGACACTGTTAGCAACTACTTTGGCCCCTACACCAAAAAATATGGAATAGAAAACACTCTCAGACTTTTGAGGCAAATATTTCCCTACTGTCAGGAGCGCTTTTATACAGGAAAACCCTGCCAATATGTAGGCATAAAACAATGTGATGGCATCTGTGCAGGCCTTGAAACTAAAGAAAATTATTTAGAGAAATTAGAGCAAATAAAATCAGTTTTATCAGGAAAAACTGAAGTTGCTGAAAATTTCATTCAAACAAAAATGAAAGATGCTATCAGCAGTAATAATTTCGAATTGGCTGCCCTGTGGCGAGATAGACTAACTCTCCTTAAAGAAACAATTGTTGATCAAAAAATAATCCTACCAACCCCCCAAGACCTGGATATTATAACATTGGTGGTTGACCAGCCAACAGCGGATGGACTAGTAATTGGCAGTATTTTTGTGCAAAATATCCGCTCTGGAAAAATGATTAATGTAAACAATTTTTTACTCTCAGGAACTAGCGAAGAGGAAATAAACCTTGAAAATATAACCAAAACAGCAGAAAATTCACCAAGCTCAGACCCAGGCGAAACTCCAGACCAACAAGACCTAGAAATGCAATTTATGCAACGATTTTTATCCACTTATTATTCTCAAAATACCGATGATGCCGAAGTTCTGATCCAAATATTTAACAAAGAAACAGCGTAAAAGCCTCAGTCTCTAATTTCCCCTTTGCCCATTTTGGCGCTAAGGAGAGCTGTGCTCGACGATAGCCCTCGGCCCATAATGGAAGGGGTGTATTAATTAACGGATTGGTCCCCTATTCCCCTTTGCCCCGCGAAGGGGTGGCAGACGAAGTCTGACGGGGTAGTTTGTTCTTCCTACAAGAAATGTGACACGAAGTGACGGACGTTGTTGGTTCTTTCAAAAACCCCATAAACTAAACTTGTTACAATAACCTTAAGTACACACAAACAAATGCCTTTATTTCCCTAACCGTCCGGCGATTAAAATGATTTGACATATTATAATACTTTTAGTAGCCTTTTTATATACTATTATGTCCACAATTATTCGAATCAAAGAAAACCCAAAAACTGAAGAAATGTTTGAATTATTGCAAAACACGCTTTATTCTGGTTTAGACAAAACCGAGATAATCAGATCAATTTTGGCAGAAAAAGTTTGGTCAATAAAAAATCAAATGGCTAACAATAACCTTAATCTAGAATTATCTCCAAAAACAAAAGTAAAAATCAAAAAAGCCTATCAAAGTCATAAAAGTGGTAAATCAATTAGTGTTAAAAATAATCAAATAGACAGCTTTTTGAAAAGTTTTGCAAAATAGTTAATATGGATAATCAACAAAAATATGATTTGGATTTTACTCCGGAGTTTTTAAATGACTACAAAAAATTAATCAAAAAGAACAAGCTACTAATCAAAAAATTCAGTAAAAGTCTAAAATTGCTAGCAGATAATCCAACCCACAATTCACTCAAATCTCATAAAGTTGATACTATAAACCATGAGGATGTTTGGAGTAGTTGGGTAACAGGTGATATACGAATAATTTGGCTGTACGATAGTAATAATAAGCTGATAATTGTTCTACTGGAAACTGGCACTCATTCAGGAAGTAATAAAATTTATAAGAAAAAAAGCAGTTAATCAAACTAATCATATGCTCAGCATTCCCCTTAGCTACGGGCTTTGCCTATTTTGCCAAGAAAATGAAGACTAAAGAAAAGTGAATTACTCTCTTTAGACGAGTTGGAACCTCGGCATTTAATGCTTGATGGAAACAACTCACCCCTCCAATTGTCCCCACCCTAAAGGTGGGATTTTTGTTTTATAATTATTTATTGTCTAAATGGCGCTCAACTCTATTTTCTTTGCTCCAAGCATCAGTTACTTCAATAACCCTATCAATCTCGTCTCCATATAGCCCAATAAATTCGTCCATTTCAGATTTTTGCTTTTCAGATTGAAAAAGAATCTTAAATAAGTCTTGTCTAATTTGCTCGTGCCTATCTTCAACGATACCATCTTTAACACCTTCTACAATATCGTCTTTTACATTTTCTAAAAACTTAATGGCTCTATAAATTCTGGTTTTGACAGCTTCAGGAATGTTTCGATTATAATAATTTTTTAATCTTAAAATCAAATCATCTCTGGCTGGTTTAGTTCGAATATTAAAGTTTTTTACTACCTGTCTAAGATCGCTAAAAATATTTAAAGTTTCTTTAGTAAAACCCCTCACAGTGTCTCGTAATCCTGCTACTTGTATTGGCTGTTGTTGCATTTCAGACATAAAAATATAGTTAAAAATTTATTTAACAAATTCATCTTTAATTATCTCCCCGTCTTGCATGATTATTATCCTATCTGCGTATTTTCTAAAATCAGGGTTATGGCTGACCATCACAATTGTCTTTCCCTCCTCTTTATGTAATTTAGTTAAAATCTCTTGAACCTGTTGTTCACTAGCCGAATCCAAGGCGCCTGTCGGTTCATCACAAAAAATAATCTCCGGGCTATCCATCAGACTTCGAGCAATAGCCACACGCTGTTTTTCCCCTCCAGACAAAGTTTTTACATTGGCATTAATACGATGTTCAAGACCAAGTTTGGTTAATAGTTCTTTTGCTTGATTACTACTTGGTTTTTTACCTGCTGCCCAACCAGCCATCAATACATTTTCCAGAGCATTTAGATTGGGTAACAAATTATAAAATTGAAAAATAATCCCGATTTTTCCTCGATATTTAGCCAATTCTTTACTGTTATATTTGTTTAATTCATCCTGGCCAACTTTCAAAACTCCATCGGTTGGCTTATCCAACCCGGCCATCAGATTCAACAGTGTCGATTTTCCACTGCCGGAACGCCCTAAAATTAGGGTATAACTGCCTTTTTGGATTTCCAGATCCACAGGACCCAGAGCTTTGATCAGGTTGTTTTTGTTACCGTAATATTTGGTTAAACCTTTGGCGGCAATTGCAGTTGGCATAATGTTAATGTTTTAATTTAATTAGACTTTTTGTCCAAGGGAGAAAGGATATTTTTACTCGACTTTTCAACCCTCCACTTGCTATTACCATTTTTTTCAGTTTTTATGTCAATTGATATGCTCCTATTTTATGGATTAGGTAATAACGAAGCAAAATATCTTTTAACTAAGCACAATTTAGGCCGTTTGGTACTGGAAAATATTGTTGATAAACTTAACGGTAAGTTTGAATTGTCAGCCAAGGTATCTTTTTATAAACACGTTTTTGAAAATGATGAAATTGCTTATTTTGTTTATTCAAACGGCTATATGAATACCAGCGGTGAGGCCCTGGATAGTTTTTTAAAATATTACAAAATAGATGCTTCAAGCCCTGATTTTAAATTAATAATTCTGCATGATGACAGTGACCAAATAGAAGAAAATTTTAAATTTTTACCAGCTGGAGGTAGCGCTGGTCATAGAGGAATTGGCGATATTTACAGGCATTTACCAAGTTTAAACCTGGATATAAACAATATTTGGAGACTAAAAATCGGTATCAGACCAGCAAATAATAAGTTAAAAAGCGAAACTTTTGTGTTAAATAGAAGTCCAGAAAATGAACTCGAATTTGCCAACCAGCTTGGAAGTAAACTGTTTGATAAAATTAACCTCTTAGTTGATGGAAACTTTGATAAATTCCAAAGTCATTTGAAGATGTGATTTTAAATTCCTCATAATTGACATATTTTAAGGATTATAACTCCTCATAATTGACATATTTTAAGGATTACTCTATAATTTCAGATATGTATATTCAACGCTACTACGATGATTTAGAAAAATATATCTTACCTGGTAAAGTTTTGATATTATATGGCCCAAGACAAGTGGGGAAAACTACTTTGATTAAAAATTATCTTGATAAATTCAGCAAAAAATATCGTTTTGAAACTGGCGAAAATATCCGAATACAGAATATCTTTTCAGTTCCCGATCAAAAAATACTGAGTGAATTTGTTAAAGGTTTTGATTTACTTGTCATAGACGAAGCCCAGCTGATTCCTAACATAGGTCGGTCTCTTAAACTACTGGTTGATACTCATCCAAATTTAGCCATAATAGCTACGGGCTCATCTTCATTTGAGCTAGCTGGACAAGTAGGCGAACCATTAACTGGCCGAAAAAAAACCCTGACTTTATTTCCAATTTCACAGCTAGAATTAGGTTTTGATTTAAATAACAGTATCTTAAGGGCAAATTTAGAAGAATATTTAATATACGGACAATATCCAGATGTTCTTAATCTACAAAATAAATTAGACAAACAACTATTTCTTAAAGATCTAGTGGATTCCTATTTGTTAAAAGATATTTTGGCTTTGGAAAAAGTTAAAAACTCAAAATTATTATTTGATTTATTAAGATTATTGGCTTTTCAAGTTGGCTCAGAAGTTTCGTTGTCCGAACTCGCCACCAAAATTGGAATCGACTATAAAACTGTAGCCAGGTATCTAGATTTGTTTGAAAAATCATATATAATCTTCGAACTTCGAGGTTTTAGCCGTAATCTACGTAATGAAATCAATACCAAGAGTAAATATTATTTTTACGATAACGGCGTTAGAAACTCTATAATTTCAAGCTTTAACGATTTAGATTTAAGACAAGACACAGGGCAACTTTGGGAAAATTTTTTATTTGTGGAGCGATGGAAAAAAAGGTCTTACACAAGTATTCTAGCCAATAGTTATTTTTGGAGAACTTGGTCTCAAAAGGAAATTGACTTGATCGAAGAAAGAGAGGGTAAACTATTTGGCTATGAATTTAAATACTCAAAAACATCCACAAAATTACCTAAAGAATGGCTAGAAGCTTACCAAAATTCAACCTTAGAAATTATTAATAAAGATAATTATTTAGATTTTATAACTTAAATCTATTCCTGAATAGTAATTGCAGCAAATTCCAAAGCCATTTGAAGATGTAGAAACTAGGTTTGACAAAATCAAAAAACTAACATTAGTATGATAAAGTATTAACCAGCCAATGTCTTGTTATAATTTTAGCCATCATAATTCTATTCATTTCCACCGGGAGGTGTTAGTTTTATTGTCCTAAAATTACCAATCAAAAAATTATATTTCTCCCATTTATATGGGAGTTTTTTTATGTTCAAATTTATATTATTTATGTCTTTCTTATCTGGGCAATCTATGCCTGTTACTTTACCAAATTTAGCTTTTAATCGGCTAAAAAAGACTGCAGCCAGTAACAAATGGCTAATCGCAGCAAGATCAAAATATCCCGGAACCTGGCCACCAGAACTGGCAAATCCAAAAAAATACAATCACTATCTTTTGGAAAAACTAAAAAACAATCCGCCAAGACTAGAAAAATATATCCGAGCCATTTTAAATCGAGTTAGAACAGATGATAATTTTGAAGTAGATATTGCAGAACTAACTACAAACTTTTCCCAAGAAGATAAAGCTTTATTAGAAAACTATCTTAGAAGCCAAAAAACTTTGGATAAAATTAATTTAGAATTATCAAAAACCGAATCCTTGTTAGACTTTTGGCGAGAATTACTTTCTGAAAAAAATCTTGATATTCACCTCCCCGAAACACCTTTGTTAAACCAAAAATTATTCGAAAATTTAGCAGAACTAGAGACCCTTGTAGTTTATTGTTGCCCTGCTTTTGGAATAAACAAAAGTGGTGGATACGACCTGAGTGATTCCAATTTATATGATGATATTGGAAAAGCTGGATTATTTATTATAGAAACTCTAAAATCTATGCAAGCCTCTTTAAAAGCTTTATCTAGCTTAAAAAATATTACTATAGTAATGCCCGTTAATGAGGTAAAAATAAACAAAAACGGTAGAAATTTACAAAGCTTAGAAAGTACTGCTATCAAGGTTTGCCAGGAGCTACAGAGTATTTTTGCTGAATTAAAAATTGGATACAAAATATCAGACGATATTTATGCCTCTAAACCAATTATGCAAAATGTTGGCATGGTAAACACAACTCTAGACATTGACACTTTGTCTTTAAAAATTCAATCAGTATATCAAGACATTGCAAATCTTAATCCGATCTTAAAATTGAAATTTGACTCGATGATTAGCTCAGAGCTAGTTGATGGTAATATCCTGGAAGAAGCTGAAAAAGAGCTTTTTTGTTATGTAGCGGAGCAAATTTTATTAGCTCAAAAGTTTGAAAAGAGCAAGACTGTTATTTTAAACACTGAAAATTATAGAACCCCAGCACTTGCACAAGAAATATTAGAGCAGATTTTATCTGATAAAAATTGGAAGAAAAGAGTTTTTAATAACTTGGAAAGTAACTTTCTACCTGTTTTAATAGCCCAAAAAAATCGTTTTAAAATTAACACCAAAAGTTTATGGCAACAAAGAAATTCACAATAGGAATAGTCGGTCTATCTTATCCAATAAAAGATAATTTAGAAGGTGAAAGAGCAGCCAAAAGCTTTATTAAAAAGCTAAAATCAAAAGGTTGTACAGTAATTGTCGGAAAAACTGTTTTTTCTAAATTCGGCTACAAAACTGCTAGTATTCAAGACAGACTGGACGACTTGCACCAGATGTTTGCAAATCCTGAAATTGAAATTATCCTAAATAATACTGGAGGCTACAGCAGTAACGAACTTTTAGAATTCATAGACTATAATTTAATTCGCAAAAATCCTAAAATATTTGTAGGTTTTAGTGACATTACCGCGGTGAATTTGGCTTTATATACCAAAGCTGGAATACAAACCATTGATGGCCACACAATAGATGATTTTGAAATAGAACCAGATTTTTTTGAAAAAATAATTTCTACCACCACTAGCAAAAACATGGAGTTAAAAAATTACTCAACATACAAAGATGCTTGGACTAAAAAAAATTTCCTAAGTCCAGAAATATTAACTATAGAAGATAAAAAAGTAACAGCTAGTGGCGAAATCGTAGTTGGTAATCTAAGCACTTTTAATTTACTTTTAGGAACGCCTTATTTACCTTATTTTGAGAATAAAATTTTATTTTTAGAATACGATAAAGAAGAATCAAAGGCCCTGCCAAGTCTGGAACGAATGCTTTGGCAAGTTCGTCAAAATGGTATTTTTGATAAAATTAACGGACTGGTTTTGGGCCTGCTTGAACCAGAAGTGCAAAAGGAGGAAACTGATTTTCAAAATATCAAATCTATCTTAGAAAATGCAACTCAAAACTATACCTTTCCAGTTTTATACAATGCTCAATTTGGACACATTTATCCAAGTTGGGTTTTGCAAAATGAAAGGAAGGTTGAAATTATTAAAAATCAAATTTTTCTCAAATAATTACCTACACCACCACTATCCTAAATAAATCTCCATATTTAAAAGCCATCTTGTAGTTTAAAGATTTTTCTCTTGACAATTACTATTATGTATTACATACTACTATAGAATACATATTATGGAAAACGACAGTCAAATAAAAAAAGGCATTCTGGAAATCCCAATTCTCTTGGTTTTAGGTTCAGAAAAATACGTCTCTGAAATCCTGGAAACACTTCAAAAACAAGATTTGTTTGTCCCCGAAGGCACAATTTATCCGATTTTGACCAGGCTAATGAAACTAGAATATCTGGAATATCGCTGGCAAGAATCCAATTCCGGACCTCCCAGAAAATATTTTAAAATAACCGCTGAAGGCCAAAAATACCTCCAAGAAAGTTTAAAAATCTTAGAAAATTTATTTTCAACCATCAAAACACTAAAAAAACTCAACTAAATTTTATGTCCACAACAGTCACCCTTTTCAATCAAAAATTTGTCACCACAGCTTCTGTAAAAAAAGAAGTCCACCAATATTTATCTCTAATTGATGACAATTACGATACTGAAACTGCCAAAGAACTAAAAGTCAGTTTTGCTGACAGTCTTAATAAGTTATCCCGAGGCAATGAAGTAACTAGCCAAATGGTCAATGAGGTTATAACTAAAATTGGAGTACTTCAAAAACCAATTTACAAATCTTTTTTTCGTTATCGTGGGCTATTTGGAGGGGTTTGTGACGGTATCGCAACCTATTTTAATATCTCGATCTGGTGGCCCAGACTAATTTTTGGATTTCCTTTAATTTTAACCCTGTTATTTCTTATTGACACCTTCAAATACGCAGCTTTCCCAGAGATTCCTGCTTCATATTTAGTTTTTTGGAATGAAATTGCTACTAGCGATGCAAGTGCGAATATAAATTACGGCTACCAGCTAAAACCTTTTGTTGAATCTCTATTAGAAGTGTCAGTTATTATCGTTATAATCTACATTTTGGCCTGGTTATTTCTGCCAAAAGCCACTACAGAATTTGAAATTAAACAGTTGAAGTCTAAGTGGGAATACGCCGACGAATTAGAAAAATCTATTTTTAACAAAATTACCTTTAAAAATCAGCTAATCAGAAGGCTTGTCACTAAACTATTTCTGAATATCGCTAAATTTGGAGTGTTTTTGTTCGACGTAGGTATTTCGATAGTCAACAATTTATTTACTTCTACTCTCTTTAAAATTTTAATTTGGTTGCTGGTTTCGGTATTTTTACTAATTGTTATCTTTAACTTGATGTTTATGGTGGCTGGTACCAACTCATCTTCACAATAAAGACGCGATATTAGATAAAAAACTTGAATAAATTAAACAACCACAATGTTAAACAATTCTGAGTATTTAAAAGCCATTTTGTGATCGGCTGTCAGCATCTTAGCTTTATTTCTTTTCGCTGTCAGTAACTCCAAACAGTCTTCAATATCATCAATATTTTGGGCAATATCATAGGCCAGGTGGCAATCACTTTTATCAATTTCTAGGATTTCGAATTGGGTTAAATCAAGGTATATTTTCTCTTTAGTTAATGAACTTTTTCTAAGAATATAAAAACAAGTTACAAAAGTGTTTGTGGTTATAAAAGTATTTTCATATTGGCTGATAATTGAAATATTTTGGTTTTCGCGATCTCTACCCAGAATTAAATCAATGACAATATTTTTATCCAAAAGAAGTCCGCTATTCATATTGGCCGTACCTTAAGTTTCTAAAATTAGCTTTTTCTTGAGCAGGATCAGCCTCATTAAAAATTGGGTCATCTGCAAAAGAGTGTCTTTTTCTATTTTTAAAATATTCAAGAGTTTCTTGAGCTTTAGTCTTCATTTTGGCATTTTTGTTAACCGGCTTAATCAAAAATAATTTCCCGTAATAGTCCAAAATTAGGTCTTCTTTATAGCTGGCTTCCAGAAGGCCTTTTAAGTTTTTTCGAAATTGCAGAGATTTTACAATAGGCATAGCACAAAAGTTTTAATGTTTAAAGTAAAGTTTAAAGGTTTAAAGTTGTCAAAAAAATTTGCACAGATCTCAATAAAGCTATTATCTAGATTCGTTGTAGAAAAAAAATGCAATTATTAGTCCAGGATCAATTATAGAGCCTGAGTAAATCAAACTTTCTAGTTCTTTTTTGCTAACCCAGATTTGTTTTGTAACTTCTAAAGAATCATCCGGAGGCAGAGTGTAAGGGTAAATATCGAATTCGTTGGAATAAAACAAATTAACAAACCAGTTTAATCTTCCAGGGTTTGGGCAAAATTTCGTCAAGAGTTTCAAGTTTTTAGGTTTAACACCTGTTTCTTCAAAACACTCACGAATTGTACTTTCTATTATATTTTCATTTTCAACTCTACCACCTGGCAAATCATAAATCCATTGATTCAAAGCTGGCCGATATTGTCTTATTAGCAAGAAGTGACCATTATTTTCAACTAAAACTGCGACTGCATCCTTACCGTTTTCAACCAAATATTTGGTTTTATAACCCATTGCTGTAATTTTAGCTTCTTCAAAAAGATTTACTCTACCTTCAAAAACTTGTTTTGAATGAATAGTTTCCCAAGTCTGTTCAAATTTAGTTACATACTCAAAAATCATTTCTCTAGCACGTATCAGATAAAAACTAGCTTCTTCTAAATCACTTAGATGATGTGCTGTAAGTGTAAATAAATGACAGATCAAACTAAAATAAGTGTTTTTTAATGTTTGCAACCCCCAATTGTGTGTAATCAGATTATCAAAATAGGCAACTAATTTATAGTCCAGTACAGGTTTTTGCTTTCTTTTTAAATAGTCATAACCACCCAATAACGATTGTAAAAACTTTCCCAGATCGTATTCAAGAATACTAGATAAATCTCCTCTAGGATCAATTATTTTGATATTTTTATTTTTAGATATAAGAATATTTTCAAAATGTGAATCTCCAAAATAACACCCATAATGCATTTTATTGTAATCTATTTTTTGATTCATTATCCAATTAAAAATTTCATCAATATCATCTCTGATCTTTGATTCTTTCAAAATTTTATATCTTTCAATAATTTTTTGATTATAGAGACTCTCATAGACTTGCTTGTTAACTTTGTTGAACTTTATTTTTGAAATTTCTCCAATAAATATATCAAGATGTCTTTTTCTAAGTTTACCACTTAAAAACAAATTTGAATAAGTTTTATAGCCCTTTAAGAAAACCATAGTATAAAAACAATTTCCTATTGTTTCCCCGTATATAAACACTTTCGGTGTCAAATTACTATTATTTTTAATAAAAAAATTAAATTCTGATTTTAACTTGGAACTTTTTGAACTCTGTAGCTTAAGGATCAATTCTGTTTTTTTATGATTTAATTTGAAAATCTTATTAGGAGTGTTATGATGACTGTGTATCAAAATTGGGTTTTCATACCCATATTTTTGGCATATACTAATAATTTCATCCTTCATATTTTTTAATGAATATTATATCTTATTCTAGTAAATAAATCTGTCCGTAAAAAGTAAGGGATTAGTTAAGTAAATTAATATAAATAAATCTTTGATCTCCCCCTAACTCTCGCAGTCTTCGCAGCCTTCTTTGGTTTCAAAAGTTTCTTGGCCGCTAACAATATTGGCTGTCAAGGGATCCATTTTAGGCGCCAGGTTGGCGCTAGCATCGTTCATAACCTTGTTGATTTCTTCTTGAATTTGGGGACTGGCTTCAGGGGCTTTGATTGAAATTGATAAACCTCCAAGTTCTTTTTTGGCGGTAGAGGCGGTTTCGGTGTGAATGTAGTAAGATAAAGTCTTTAGGCCTTTTTTCCAGGCGTAAACTATTCTTTGAGTAAAGGCGGTTGGACCACTTTGGCTGTAAGTTGCAAAGTGATTTAGTGACGATGCTTGTGATACAAATGGGCTTCTGTCAGCCATCATATCGATCATGGTACGAAAATCAAGCTCGTAAGCAGTTCGATACCTAGACTGAATTTCAGCAGGAATTTGGCTAATGCCTTGCACACTACCTTCGTTGTAAATAATTTGATTACAAACCTCTTCATTCCATAAACCTAATTCCAAAAGGTCTTCAACTAGGTGTTTATTGACGATTCTAACAGAGCCTCCGATGTACTGGCGGATGTAGATATTTCTTGTGAATGGTTCGTGCATCTCGTTATTTCCCATTCGAATAGAGCTACTGGCAGTCGGCATAAGGCTGGTTACTTCACTATTTCGAACACCATAGGTAATAATATCTTGTCTGAGCTCTTCCCATCTGTCCTTTCCTAAAAACAAATTCTGACTTTCCACACCCCACATATCGAACTGCAAAATTCCTTTAGAAACTGGTGAATTTTCATAATAATTGTAAGGGCCTTCTAATTTAGCTAGTTCCATACTTTCTTTCATGCAACCATAATACATTACTTCATAAATTTGTTTGTTTAATTCTTTAGCTTCGGGTGAATCAAAGTCCATTTTTAGCATGGCAAATACATCTGCTAAGCCCTGAGCACCTACCCCAATTGCACGAGATCGTAAACAAGAATTACGAGTTTCTGGAGTTGGATAGTGTTGAATATCCAAGACGTTATTAAGGCTTCTGGTTGTAATTCTGGCAGTTTCAAGCAAGGCTTTAAAATCAAAAGTGTTGGTGGTTTTATCAACGTATCGAGGAAGGGAAATCGAACTTAAGACACATACACCAGTTTCATCGTTATTAGAAACCAAAGCAATTTCGGTACACACATTGGAACCTTTAATTACACCAATATTTTGTTGATTGGATTTAGCGTTAAAGCTGTCTTTATGAACAATATAAGGGTTTCCGCTGATTTGGATTAATTTACAAACTCGGTTCCAAATTTCCATTAAATTAATAGTTTCACCTAGTCCTTCAGCCTCCAGCATCAAATATTCTTTTTCAAACTGCTCTCCATAAACATCACTGAGTGAATGACCAAGTCTGGTAACTACATCTGCAGGGTCAAATAATGTCCATTTAGCGTTGTTTTGGTCTGTAATTAATCTATTGAAAAACAAATCATTAGTATAAAGTGCATAAAAAATATGTTTACAGCGTTTTTCTTCAACTGTAAAATGATCGCCAGCGTCCAAAAATTCTAGCACGTCTTTGTGCCAAGGCTCCAAATATAAAGTACAAACTCCCATTCGACGACCTCCTTGATTAATGGCTGCAATAGCGGAATCAAACATTTTCATAAATGGTAAAATGCCATTACTGGTTCCCCCAGTTTTACTGATATAACTACCACTAGAGCGTAAATCGCTGATGTTTACTCCCGTGGCTCCACCACTTTTTCCTTGAGCTCCAAGCTGAGTCAGAGAACCCATAATACCTTTTACAACACCTGTATTGGTATATTCATCACCTGTTAAACTGTCACCACAATACTGCAAATAGCAACTTGGCATTTGATTAAGTTCGCTACCAGCATGAACGATAATTGGGCTTTGAGGTGAGATTTTTCGATGGGCCAGTTCCAAATAATAGGTTTTTATTTCAGCTAATCTTTGCTCGTCAGTAAGAGTCATTAATCTATATGTATCTGGGCGAAAACCAGCATAACTTTCAAAAGAATCTAGTTCAATCTCGGATCTTTTTTTAGGAATATGTAAGCCCACAGCCACTCGTAAAAACATTTGATTTGGAGTTTCTGCGGTTTCTTTGCCAATTTTTCTTAGAGAAGATTTGATATAAGAGGTGATAGACGAGAAATCATAGTCGTTAAAATCTAGGCTATAATCGATAATTTCTTCCAATTCTTTTTCATATTTTACACAAAAATCATACATTTCTTTGGACACTCTACTGGATTTTTTACCATGATTAATTTCGTTATACATTCGAGACAAATTAGCAGTAAAAGTTCTGGTACCAACTTCAAGTTGCTTGTGAAGCCTGCTAACCAAAAGCCTAGCTCCAAGCACCGAATAATCTGGATGAATATTGGTAAAATTGGCGGCAATTCCAGCTGATAAATTGTCTAATTCGCTAGTTGAAATTCCGTCGATCATGCTTTGAATGGTTTTTTGAGCGACTAAAGCAGGGTCAATCAGCGGGCTAAGACCTTTGGCATACATGGAAATCTTTTCTAAAACTTTGTTAAAATCAACTGGTTCGAGTCCTTTACTTGTTTTGATGTGCATAAAAATTATGAAAGAATAAAAATGAATAGTGAAAAATATAAGTGAAAATAGGAGCCTACAGAACTCTAGCCACTGTGAATTTTGACTATTTGATTGGTTAACGAATTTATAATAAAGGTCATATTGTAAAAACTTTATTTAATTAAACTCAGATCTTGATTAATAATTACTGGTTGAAGGCTTTTTAATTCATCCAAATATGGCATTTGGGGTAAATCGTTATAAACATAAATTGGTTTATTCAAAATATGAGCAAAACCCATTTCCAAAAAAGTATTACCGCCTATATAACCTGGAATATTTTTCTTTTCCATATTTACAACTAAGATTCCATCTGAATCTGCAATTTTATTATAGTAACCTCGAATCACGTCATCTTTAATTTTACGTTTGTAACCCTCTAAGCTATTTGCCTCTTTTAGTAAGTCTTCTTTGCTGACTTCACCACTTAACAGTTTTTCTGAAGTTAATGGGATAATTACTTCAAAGCCAGCAACACTTAACTTATCGCTAATTTTTTTAAATTCGTCTGTAAAATCTATACTTCCACAAATAATAATTTTTTTAGGCATATATAGTATAATAATAGGTTCTTATTAGAGGTTGGTAATCCGTTTAAATTTGTTTATAAATTCTAGAAATTGTAGGAGTGGTTGTAGTTTTGTTGACATAATAGTTAATTTATTTTATTATATATTCATATTTGGCATTAGCCACGTCCCCTCTGGCAACAGAGGGATTTTTTATTGCAAGTCATATAGTTTTTTGAGTTGTATTTTAATATGACTAAAGTCTTTTGTATCAACCTGACCAATATAATCTTGAAATCTTCTATAATCAATTACTTTAATTTGATGCAAGCAAGCTACCATTTCCTTATTCTTGTGGATAAAATACACAAACCAAGTGCCTTGTTTGATTTTTGTTGAAGTGGGGACAATCAGAGCTGTGTGTTTAGATAGTTTTTTTAAAACAATCACCGGTCTTGTAAAGCTAGCAGATTTACCACTAATTTCTGTACCAATGTTTTCGCCAAGATGGCACCACCATATTTCACGATCTTTAAAAAAAGGTGGTTTGTGATTAAGCCCATCTAATTTAGGCTTCAAGCTAAACCACTCCAGAAAATTTTTGATAAAGGGCATCTTAAACTATATCAAATTAAAGTCCAAAACTTTGTTTTCAGTTTGTCTGGCATAATTGGTGCGGCTTTTTTCAAAGAAATTGTCTTTGCGTTGCTGACCAATGGTATTCATAAATCCAAAAGGTTGGCTGACATTAAACACTTTAGGGCAACCCAAGGCCTGCAGCCAAGTATCGGTAACAAATTCCAAATACTGATTCATAAGCTCTTGATTCATTCCCATCAATCTACTAGGTAGGGCGTGGTCATTAAATTCTTTCTCTAATTCCAGGGCCGATAACAAAATTTCAGTGATCTCGTCTTTACTTAAATCCTTACAAAATTCATTATACAATAAACAGGCAAATTCAGCGTGGAGCGTTTCATCGCGGCTGATATATTCGTTGGCTACACCCAAACTGTTGGCCAAAATTCCTCGATCTCTAATCCAAAAAATAGCGGCAAATGAACCGGCAAAAAAGATACCTTCAATAGCTAAAAAGGCAATCAATTTGTGACTAAAAGTAGCCTTGTCGCTGTACATCCACTTAAAAGCCCAATCGCCTTTTTTCTTGATAACAGGGTGAGTATGAAGAGAATCAAACAAATCAGCTCTTTCTTTTTGAGTTGGAATGTAGGTAGTTATTAATTGAGAATAAACCTTGGCATGCACGGCCTCCATCATGCTTTGAAAATAATAAAAATATCTAACTTCTGGAATTTGCACACTACTGACAAAATTAATGGCAATATTTTCACCTACTATTCCGTCGCTAGCAGCAAAAAATGCCAAAATTTGTTTTAAATAGCTTTGCTCTCCTTCGGTCATTTTGTTCCAATCGGTAGCGTCAGCCATCAAATTAATATCGGATGCAAGCCAAATATTAGCTTCTTGTCGATCACACATTTCTACAATTTTGCTATTGGCATCTTCTGTGAAAACAGTGTACTTGTTGGGGTTGGCGGTCAGTAATGCATTAGACATATGAAATAATTGTATAATAATGGAGCAAAAACCCTACCAGCCTAAAAAATTAGTAATTTTTAGATATCCAATCTAGTGAGTTAAGGGTGTATAACCACTACATATAGGGGTATTGGTGATTTTTATGCCACTACAGATGTAGTATAAAAATTTTATTGTGGGGTTGTCAAACAATGAATACAAGGCATTTTTAGAATTTAAACGACGATTAATGCCTAATTTAAAAGATAAATAAAAAAGTAAAAAATTAACTCAGCTAAAATTGAGCTAAAATATTTTTAACGAAAAAAAATTGACAAAATTTAAATTAATTTTGAGTTGTCTACACATTAATATGTTCAAATTCCAAATTCAACACCAAGAACAATATTCCAAGGGACAAGCCGTCTTACGTGCTCTGTTTGGTTGGATATACATTGGTATTCCACATCTCTTCTGTATTTATTTTGCCGCTATTGCATTTTCAGCACTAAACATATTAGCTTTTTGGATAGTCTTATTTTCAGGAAAATTACCTAAGCTTTATTTTGATATTTATGTCGGCACTTTCCGCTGGTTAAACAAAATTTATGCCAGTCTTTCTGGACTCACCGATACATACCCAAGTTTTGCATTTGAGGCTAGAGAAAAAGATGCAGTAACCTACGAATTAGAATATGTTGAAAGCTATCCTCAAGGACAGGCTCTACTTGTTGCTATTTTTGGATGGTTGTACGTTGGCATCCCACATGGTATCATCCTTATTTTTAGAAGTATTTGGGGTGGTATTTTAAATTTCCTAGCTTTCTGGTCAGTATTATTTACTGGCAAATACCCAGAATCTTGGCATACATTTATAGTCAATACTTATCGTTGGAGTGAACGTGTTTCACAATATCTGTATTTAGTTAGGGTTAAATATCCTCCTTTTAACGGGCTTCCTGACGATGAGCAACCAGAATAGTATTTAATTAAATAAAACATAATATATTTTGACCTCGCTTTTGCGGGGTTTTTTCTATACTTTTCCAAAATAAGTATTAATTCTACCACCTACTTGTTTCCCCCAACTGAGTCCTAGCCCATTATAACAAAGTAACAACCAGCCATAATCTTGGTAATTTTGAATATCTAGAGGCTCATTGGCTATCACTTGTTTAGCTTGCTCTAGATTTAACTCAAGTTTTTTTACGGACTGAGCTAAACCACTAAACAAAGCCAAATCTTGACTAGGCACAAAATCTTTACCTTTAATTCTGCCTAATTTTAGACCAAAACTGTGGATTCGAAGGTTACTCTTGCTTAATTGATCTTGAATATTTTTAAAACTTTTAGGAACAATGTAAATGTCTTTTAAATAAGAAAAATAATTGTATTTATCACCTACATTAAGCCAGCTGGAGAGGCTTTGACTAAGTTTTTTGGCCAGTGGTTTGAATTGGATAAACGGGGATATATTTTTAAAATTGTGATTTATAAAACCATCAGTTTCTAGATTGGCAGAGTTTCTAACTTTTCTAAGTGTTGCAATAAACAGCCCTTCGCCTTTGGCTTTGGAAGGAAATAAATGGTAACAACCGTCAACTTGGGAAACCACCCCCCAATCTGGATTATATGATAATTTTTCCAGGACAAATTCTGGGTTATTCTCTAAAAATAAATTTACCACTTCTTCGTTTTCAATGGAGTTAAAGGTGCAAGTAGAATAGATTAATTGCCCACCAACTTGCAGACAACCAGCTATTTCTTGAAGTATTTCTGTTTGGCGAAAACTACATTGTTTAACAATTTCAACCGACCAGGAATCCCATATATCAGGGTTTTTTCGACAGAGCCCTTCACCGCTACAAGGACTATCTACAAAAATAGTATCAAAATATTGACCCAAAGCTTGAAAATCTGTGGCCTGATTCTGGGTAATTAAGACATTATCCATGCCTTCTTTGATAACATTTTCTTTTAAAGTATGGACCCTCTTGGTTACAACTTCGTTTGCAAAAATTAAACATGATTTGGGAACTGCCGCAGCAACTAGAGTGGTTTTTCCCCCCGGAGCAGCACATAAATCCAAAATTTTTTGATCAGGTTTTTTGTCTATAAAATTAGCAATCAGCATCGACGAGGCCTCCTGAACATAATACCCCCCTGCACTCCAATTTGGGTCTTTACTTGGGCTAAAATTCTCCGGAATATATTTACCAGCTTCCAGCCAAGGTACATTCTGATTGTCGGCAAAGATATTTTTTGCCATCGGTTTATTGGAATTTAACCGAATCGATCTCAAAGGTGGTTGTTTTAGGGCTTGTTTGAAGTCTAAAAATTCTTGGTCACTAGCAAAATAATCCCTATTTAATGAGAAAAAATCTTCTGGTGGCTGTTTTTCTTGCATAAATTGATTTTGTATAATATAATAAGGGCGATTTTCATTGAATATGATTATCCTAGTATAATTTCTTTAGTAAAAACAACGGCTACAAGCCATCGAAAAAATACTAAAATACAAACTAGCCAAGAAAAATCAAAATAAAAACCGAAACAAAGTCGTGTGAACTATCATTCAAATTCCGTTGGCAGTCAACCATTAAAATCCAGCAGTAGTAATCATAATCCTGGAGCAGTTAATAACCGCGCTCAAACTGGTGGTAATTCCGCAAATAGACAGACAATAAATATACCCCGAAGAAGTTCGGAAATAAGTCGATTAGAACCAGCTTTAAATTCGAATAATTACCGACAAATCCCCATTAGAACCATCGATGTTGACCAGCAATTGCAACATCTGAAAAATAAATTTAACCCGCATTTGGTCAAACCAAAGCCAGCTGAAGCCCCGTTGCCGCAACCAGTAGCCGTTAAAGTAGTTAAAAAATCACAGCCAATTCTACAAAATATCATCCCTCAAGCAGCTGTTTTTCACCAAACCGAGGCAAATCACCAGCCACCTACAGGAAATGTGGTTCAAAGTGGGCACGTAAATAAGCATCACGATCTAAATCAAAGTAATGATTCCAGGTCAGTAGGCCACAAACCTGATGTATCTGAAATTAATCAGCCAAATTTTAACCAATATTCAAGAAGCGCTTACCAGCAAAATATTAGCCATAATCCAACTAAATTTCCAAATAATAGTCCTAAGGCCAGCCCTATTTTTTCTCATCAAATCTATTCCAAAGATTATCAACAAAAAATTCAACCAAAAACTACAAATGCCATAATTCCTCATAGTAAATTTTATCAGAATAAACCAGGTAAAAAGAGGTTTTTAAGCAGAATTAAAAGTAAAAGAGTGGTGGCTTCAATTTTGATGTTTCTAATTTCAGCAACCATTTTTGGAGTTAGTGGCTTTGTCTATTTTCAAAGGAATCAAAACCCAACTGCAGCCGTGGCTGGTGTAGTCGAAGGCAATACAGAATTTCCAAAACTTGAGGAATACAAGACCTGGATTGAGCAAAAAACAGGTACAGAAGCTGAACCCCAAGACGATATCGACAACGATCAACTGAGTAACTACGAAGAATTCATCTTGGAATCTGACCCAATTTCAGCCAATACTTGTAATCCAGAAGTCACTGACAGCCAAAACTTATTTGCCTTTATAAATCCTGTAACTTGTAAACCTATTGATTTCAATAACCCCCAAGAAGCAGAAAAATTCGAAGGTTTGATTTCCTTTTCCAATCTACAGCAGGGCTTTTTAAAAGATGTAGTTACAGAAACCCCAAACCCAACTGCAGCCAATTCTTCCAGTTTATTAAATTTATTTGGTGTTGAAAATTACACTCAACTCGATAGTATCACTTCAGAACAATTGGACGCCCAATTAGCCCAAAAAACTACCAAAAAAGAATATTTGCGACTTGTAGGCCGGATTGATGATTATGTTAAACAATTTCGTTCGTATGAGGCACTAGACAGGAATTACCCAGCTCCGGTTCACCCGGCAACTTATCTAGAAGTGTCTTTAAAATACCAAGTTCCTCTAAAATACACTATCGCCATCGCCAGAACAGAAAGCCGATTTGGAACAGACAGATACACAGCCAGTGGAAATTTAACCAGGCCTGGACAGTTTCAAAACATCTATTCTATGGGTTTAACCGACGGTGGCCAAAATCTTAAATTTAACAAATGGGAAGATGGGGTGGAAGCCTTTGGAAAATGGTATAAAAAATTTAACGACCGAGGCGTGTCCAATTGCGCTAAATGGCGTATATACAACCCAAATGGTGATTATTGCTCAAAAATTGAAGCCTTAGCGGCTAGCATCGATATTTACTTACAATCAAATTAGAACTAAATTCCTTCCTTACTAACTAAGATTATATTTAATTTTGAATAAGAAAAATTGACGAATTTAGATTTTAGTTATAAAAATTGCTTATTAGATGCTTGCAAAAACACGTTACATTCGGATTTGGAAAACCGCCTTGTTGCCTTTTGTCGATTTTATCTCCATAAACTTGGGTATTTTGGTAGCCTTTCTGATTCGTTATCGCTGGTTTAGTGACAGCTTTATCGGTGATCAAAGACTTAGTTTTAGAGAATATTTTGTCTTTAGTTTTATTGTTTCTGTTCTAAGTTTGCTAATTTATTCCATTTTAGGACTCTATCATATAAATAGTAAAAAAAGTCTTATCGAAACAATTTTCAACCTAACTTTTGGTTTAACTATAGTACTTTTAGGAATAATTGCTTATTTTTTCTTCAACGAATACAACAGAGAAATATTGCCAGGTGGGGTTTTAGTAAGTAGATTTGTCTTAGCCATAGGAGGTTTTGTGTCCTTATTTATAGTCTTTATGGGCAGATTTAGTTTTTTTGTTGTCGAAAAAATTGCCTACAAACTTGGTTTTGGCCGTATTGGTTTGATGATCATTGGTGATAATGACCAAACACTGACAAATTATCTACAAGATATTCATAAATACGATAAAATTTATAGCTATAATAGTTTTACCAACGACGATTTAGATAAGCTGGAAACCTTGATTACCCAGGAAAAAATAGGTGAAATTTACCTTTTAAATGACGAGCATAATTTGGGCGCCAAACTAGCCCTGCTAGCTGAAAGGTTTAAAATTAATTTTATATTTTCTCCGATTGGTTTGAAAGGCTATCAAAGTTTTGGCTTAAACACTATCACGATCAAAAATAGGCTGTTTTTAGAACTCAGGCACTCCAATTTAGATGGCTGGCAAGTGGTTTTAAAACGACTCTTTGACATCTCTTTTTCACTGCTCTTTTTAGTTGCCTTCAGCTGGTTATTTTTAATTATTGCCATACTCATCAGACTTGATTCCAAAGGCCCGATTTTTTATCAAAGTGAACGAGTTGGACCTAACGGCAAGCCATTTAAAATTTTAAAATTTCGAAGATTAAAGCTAGAATTTTGTGTTAGTGAAGACAATTTGGAGGCCTTGGAAATAGAAAAAAAATTAATTCAAGAAAAAGACACCAAAAAAGATCATGTGCTTTATAAAATAATGGATGACCCAAGATCAACCCGGATTGGTAAAATTTTAGAGCAGCTTAGTTTGGATGAGTTACCTCAATTTATAAACGTTTTATTTGGTCAATTGAGCTTAGTTGGACCCAGACCACATCAACCTCGGGAAGTGGCTAAATACTCCAAACATCATTATAAAGTTTTAAACATCAGTCCTGGTTTAACTGGTCTGGCTCAAATCAATGGTCGCAGCGATCTATCTTTTGAAGATGAAGTCAAATTTGATCTATTTTACTTGGAAAAATGGAGTTTTTGGCTAGATATCTGGATAATTTTAAAAACACCTTTTGTGATTCTGCTACGACGCCACGGTCAGAATTCATAAATCTAGAATTTCGGTTCAAATCTTTACTTGACTATAAAGCAGGAGTTACAAATGATAAATTGTTTTCTTTTAATTAGAGCTTATGCCGTCACTACCTAGGGATGAACTACAAAATCAAGACACGCAAAATCATCAAGAAATAACTCAACCACAACAAGATGTAAATGAAATAAACCAATCTGATGTAATTAGCTCAGAGAACCCTGCTGCAAAGGAAGAAGCAGAAGTCAATTTACAACCAAAAAAAAGATTTTCTATTGGAAAAGCCATATCTCTATTTTTGATTATTACCAGTATTTTCTTACTTGGTTTTGGGGCTTTCTTTGCTTATTCGCTAGCTTCCACGGCCGATGAGGTCATTGTTTCTGGTGATGGATGTAATAGCATACTTGATTTTAAATGCTTGAAAATTGGCAATTTTTTGGATAGTAATCAAAGAACAAAATTAAAAGGAGAAGATGAGGGAAGAACCAATTTATTAGTCATTGGGACCGATAACGCCGCTGGTTTATCTGACACCATCATTATAATGTCCTATTACCATAAAGAGAAAAAGGTGGTCACTGTAAATATTCCCAGAGATACTTTTGTTACCGCAACTTTTCCTAATGCAGCTGGTAGAAATGTTAGAATTAGTGAAAAAATTAACGCCCTTTACGCCTTTGCTTCCAGAGCCAGACCAGATGACGAATCTGCTGGAGCCAATGCCTTGGCTAACCTGATATCCACAGAATTTCAAATCCCTATCCATTATTGGGCTGTAGGAAATTTTACTGCTTTACAACAAATAGTAGGCGAATTGGGTGGAATTGAGGTAAATGTAGAAAAAACTTTTACTGACGTTTTTGGAAAAGATCAGCTTCCAAGTGACCTTAAATGCGCTAGAACTGTTATAGTTGAAGGTGGTAAATATTGTGAATTTACTTTTCCAGCCGGTATCAATAACCTTTCTCCGTCGTTAACTTTGGTTTATACCAGGGCTAGAAAGTATTCTTCTGATTTTGATAGAAGTAAAAGGCAAAGCCAAGTAATTCAGGCAATAGCTAAAAAAGCTAGGGAAAAAGGGATTTTTGGCAATATCAATAATATTCGAAATTATTTAAAAATTTTAAGCAATAACATAAAAACCAGCGTTCAACTAGATGAGATGCACTCGTTTTATAAACTAACTGAGAGTGTCAATGTGGATGAGTCTTTTTATAGAGCTATTTGGAGAAATGGAAATGGCTTTTTGTGTGATGGTGCTTTAAGCGCAGGTAGAGGTTATCATATTACCTATTGTGGTGGGCAATTAATTGGAGCTGCCGGCAATTCAGCCTCCAAACAACGAGCCGTAAAATTTATTCAAAATTTACTATTTGAAGCCCAAAGTAGTGAATTATACGCTTCTCAAGTAGCCATTATTGGCAATAAATCTCCAGAAGCTGCCAAAATTAGAACAGAACTAGCTAATCTTGGTTTTGATAACATCACTTCCAATAACGCCCATAAGCCAATTGTTGCAGCAACAGCTAAAAGCAAACAAAAAGTTACAATATATATTCCTGACCAAAAAATCAGAGAGCTGTTTACCAATTTACCTACAAAACCAAGTTTTGAATATATAGTCGAAGAAACTATCCCGGCCACAAAAGTCCCTCCAGAGAATGTTAAAAACTATCCAATAACAATTTGGGTGGAAAGTATCTAAGCCTTACATGCTCAAACTAGTCAATATAAATATTAAGCGAGGTGCAAATATAATTTTACAAAATATAAATTTAGAACTAGTTGGTAATCAAGTTACCGCCCTGTATTCCCCTAATGGATCAGGAAAAACAAGCCTGGCTCAAACCATATTAGGTAACCCAGAAATGGTTGTTGAATCCGGTGAAATACTTTTTTTAAACCAAAAAATTAATCAGCTGGACTCCACGGAAAGATCAAAATCGGGGATTTTTGTCAGTTTTCAAAACCCGCCAGAAATTCCAGGTGTAACTACTTTAAACCTACTAAAAGAAAGCTATATTTCTATTTATCAAAATAAACCCAAGGCTAAAGAGTTTTTAACGGACATCAAAAATTTTAACAATCTACTGGGTTTAAAAGAAGATTTTTACAAGCAAAGTTTTAATGTTGGGGCTAGCGGGGGTGAAAAAAAGAAAAACGAATTACTTCAAATTTTAATGTTAAAACCGAAAATTATTGTACTAGATGAAGTGGATTCTGGTTTGGATAGCCAAAGTAAGGATATTTTAATTGATCTACTTAGGAAGATAAAATCACCCAGTAATTCCTTTTTGATAATTACTCATGATAAACAGTTTTTAACTAAAATTCAGGCGGATAAAATTTATACTATTGAAAATCAAACATTGAAAGCAATGTAGTATGTTTGTGGATTCAGCCGACTTTATCTCAAAAATAGCCAAAAAAGGCGTAACTAAAGCAAGTAGTATAATTGTTACCAAAATTGAAACCAAAAACCTAGAGGAAATAGAATTAATGCTAAACCAAGAATCAACCTTAGAAATAGTAGTTACAGCTAACCAAAGTTTTAATTATACTTTTAATTTAAAAGAGAATTCCAAACTAAAATTAATTATATTGAGTAATTGTCATACTGAAGATTTTGAATTCAATTTAACTGTCAATTTAATCGATAAAAAAGCCATTTCCGAGGTTTATTTTCTAAATAATCAGACTGCTAATTTAATAGCAACAACTATCTACATCCAACATTTATCTAAAAACACAATCTCTCAAACTGTGGTTAAAAGTATTAACTCGGATGCCAGTAAATTCAAAGCCAAGGCCGAGATTTTGATTAACAAAAATTGTGGAAACTCTCAGGCCAACATGTCACTTAAAGGCCTATTATTAGATACAAATAGCAATATTAGTTTCCAGCCAAATCTAAAAATCTTAGAAAACGAAGTTACGTGTAGCCACGGGGCCACCATTAGCACCTTTGAAAAAGAGTATTTAGACTATTTTCAGAGCCGCGGAATAACCAAAAAACAAGCTAAAAATATTTTAGCCAAGTCCTTTGAATCAGATATTACTTCCAAAATACCCTTGATTTGTCTTTAAATTTAAGGAATTCATTATATCCAACAACAAAATGGAAACAGTATTAGAAAAAATCAACGTCCGAAGCCGACTTGCCATCCTCTTCTTCTTTGATATTAAATTCTTTTAATGATTCTATATCGTCCTGAGTATCATTAATGTCTACTGGATTCTGAATATTACCTGAAGTAGTATCTGATTCCTGACCTCGAACAACACTGATAAAGGCTCCCCAGGTTGGCGTAGCATCTTTAGGCACAAAAATAGCTACCTCATCGCCAATTTCCAAACCAAGATTTTTCATGGCATAAGTGCTACTAGCTTTGAGAATTTTTACAGGATTTGTAAATTCATCAACCAATACAAGGTAATTATCACCTTCAATATCAAAAGTACCGGTCACTCTTTGCCTGCTGGCTGGCTGAATGAGTTTAAAAATCTCTCGATCTTCAGTGAGCATCCATTTCATTCTATCGCCAACAACCAACTGGGTTTTACTGGCATAATTTTGAGGTACAGGATAAATTTGACCGTTGTCACCAACCATATTTTCCCCATCAAAATGACCTTCTTGAACATCGATAGCCACGTCTTCGTCTTTGCTTTTAACCCCTGGAGTTCTTACAGGAGTTTCCAAATCGACCTTTCCACCTCTGTCACTAATGCTTTGAATTAGCATATTTTGAGCATTTTTTAGATTTGTTTCGGCAACTTGGATTAAACTTAAAATTGTTTCTAATTTTTTGGAGGACATATTGGAAGACATATTTGTATAGTTTTATTATTTATTAAAATATTTGGATGTAATAATACAAACACAATATTAGCTTTAAAGCAACAGTTTTTTTAAATTTGTGTCAATCAAAGTAACTTTTTTTACTGAAAAAATAAATTTTTGCGCAATAAATTACATATTTTCTACAAAATAACATTACAAAAAACCTTTATTTAATAAGATTTTTATATATTCTTTAGAATATTTCTTGACAACACAAAAAAATATTTATATAATCTGCGCGTTGAGTCATTCAATCATTTTTTACAGCTAATTTATTCTACTCCAAAGAACAAAATCTGGGCAGAGAATTAAACAGTTTTATTTTAGACTATTTAGTTTTCTGCCTGGATCTACAGAATGTCTTCGGCCTGTTGGGGGCTGGACATTCAACACAAAAGCAAAAACATAAAGTTATAAAATAAAAATAAAAACTTTTAAAACAAAAATATAATGCAAGATTTGGGTAGAATAACCCAACAAGCTTGTAGGAGCAACTGCCCACTTTTTTCTAATTAATTATTAGGGGCTATAGTTGCTCCTTTTTTTACGTCTACTCAACTTTTTAATCTCTTAATCAGACTTTTTATTTTAAGCTTTACAGTGATAATTTTCTCGGCAATAATTTAGTTTTTCATTAATTTTAAAAGTAGATTCTCTTTTACTTGATTAATTTGATTTTATGTATCAGCTTATGAATGATTACCACAAATAACCTATTTATGGCCAAAAAATCAATCAAAAAGAAAACTGGATCAAAGATTAATAATAAAAAAGCAGAAAATAACGCACAAGTAATCGAATCTAAAAATCCAAAGACTAATCAAAAATCCTTTGCAAAAACGTTAAAAAGTATATTTTTTCCCTCGAAAGAAGAATATACTCCCCAAAAGCAACTTAAAGAAATTCAATGGGGGCTCTATTTCTTAGCCGTAGCCAATCTGCTTCTAGCTATAGCTGTCAGCCCTTATATTATTGTAGACTCTATTATACTCTTTTTAATTGGCTTTAATCTAGGCAAACAAAGACAAAGATACGTGGCTTGGATGTTGATATTATATACTGCTTCCACAATTCTAATTAACTATTTAGCCAAACAACCACCGTTCAACCTGGTAAATATTGTCTTGATAATATTTTGTATTCAAACTAGCCGGTTAGTCCTATTTAAAAAGAAATAAGTGTAAATCTTTTTTTTAACAGAACATTAAAATAATTTAAAACTAAACTGTTATATAAATTTATAGTATGAAATATCCTTTGACTTTAATAGTCTGATTCTCAGTTTTAACTATAATCTATTAGAAAGGTTTAACTAAGTATTTATTCTTCCATTTTTTTTCGTAAGAAAGCTGGAATATCCAGTTGTTCGTCGTCAAAATCTGATTTTTTAGTGATACTGGTAGAACTACTAGAAGCTCCAGAATTGCCTAGGCTAGACATAGAATCGTCTCTTCCAAACTTAGGTGCTGTGTAAGAAAGCCCTCCAGATCGTAATTCCGAGCTAGTTATAGTTGAACCAAAGCTACTGACTGGTAATTCATCTCGAGGATCTTTGGTGAACCCAGTAGCAATTACTGTAATTCTGATTTCGTCTTGCAAATTTGGGTCAATTGAAGTTCCAAAAATAATCTTAGCTTCAGGGTCAACATGTTGATTAATAATCGTGGCGGCTTCATTAATCTCAAACATCGATAAATTTTTGCCACCTTGAACGTTAAATAAAACTCCACGAGCACCGTCAATACTAAGTTCCAATAAGGGAGAATCGATGGCTTCTAATGCAGCTTTTTTGGCTCTATCCTCACCTCCGCCACTTGCTCTTCCCATACCCATTAAGGCAGTGCCAGCATTACTCATTATGGCTCTAACATCAGCAAAATCCACATTTACTTCGCCAGGTAAATTGATCAAATCAGAAATACCTTGAACAGCTTGACGCAAAACATCATCGGAAATCTTGAAAGCTTCATAAACACTGGTTCTTTTATCTACTAAAGTCATCAACCGTTGATTTGGAACAATAATAACTGCATCGGCATTAGCTTTTAGCCTCTCAATTCCTTCATCGGCAATTTGACGTCTCTTGGCTCCTTCAAAATCAAATGGTTTAGTAACTACTCCAACTGTTAAAATACCCAATCTTTTGGCAACTTCGGCAACTACAGGCGCAGCTCCAGTTCCAGTTCCACCTCCCATACCTGCAGTAATAAAGACCATGTCACTGTCAGCTAGGGCAGCTTCAATTTCGGCCATGCTTTCTTCGGCGGCTTGACGACCAACTTCAGCACTCATCCCAGCTCCAAGACCACGAGTTACATTGGCTCCAAGCTGAATAATTCCGTCGGCATGAATTTGTTTCAAAACTTGTAAATCTGTATTCATGGCCCAGAATTCGACACCTTCAAGACCAGCTTCAATCATTCGACGAACACCATTTCCGCCCCCACCTCCAACGCCAATAACTTTAATTTTTGCAGCAGGTGTTAATTTACTTGAAGAAGATGAGAAATCATTTCTGGATGAATAATCTGATTTCAAATTTTTAGGAAGCATAGTAGATAGCAATCAAAGGTAATTTGTTAGTAGAGCCCAACTGGTTTTTTATACAGTTGTCAACTTTTTATTGACAAATATAGTTAAACTGAACTGTAAATATTCTATATGTCAAGTTATAATTCATTTTTCAAAGCCTATGATATGCGTGGAACCTATCCACAACTTAACGAAAATATTTATTATTGGTTCGGTAGAGCCCTTGTAGAGGTCACTTTTAAGCATATTCAAGAGCCCCAGATTTTACTAGCTCACGACTGCCGATACACTTCAGATAGTTTTTATAAAGCTTTGGTAAATGGAATTTTAGAAGCAGGTGGTAAACCAATTTGCCTGGGTGTTGGTAGCTCGGATTTTTTGTATGGAGCTTGCCAGTTTAAAAATTTACCTGGAGGTAGCCTAACCGCCAGCCACAATCCCAAAGATGATAATGGACTAAAAATTGTTTTGGAAGGTTCTACAATGCTTGGCCTAAAAAACGGCTTGGATAAAGTAAGAGATTATGTAATTAGTAAAATTGATACAGTAACTATTGATAAAAACTCCTGGATAACGCCCGAAACCGATACCGAAACCAAAGCCGAAATAACCGACTTTTTCCTTGGTAAAATCAAGCAAATTGGTGATATTGATAATGTTAATAAATTACTTCAAACGCAAAATAAAAAAGTTAAAATTGCTGTTGACTGCGGAAATGGTACTGGTGGTTTTGTGATGGAATTAATTAAGGATATTTACACCAATATCGAGTTTGTGCCGATGTATTGGGAATTGGACGGCAATTTTCCAAATCACCCTGCCGACCCCCAAAATTTCGCTAATTTAAAAGATCTCCAAGATAAGGTGAAAAATAACGTCGATATCGACTTTGGTTTTGCCTTTGATGGTGACGCTGACCGAGTGTTTTTTGTTGATGATAAGGCCGAAATTGTTCAAGGAGATTTTTTGGTGGCCTTTTTTGCCCAAACTTTACTAAAAAAATATAAAGCTAACCCTACCCCAGGACTAGAACCAGCCATTGTCTATTTACAGCCTGGTAGCCGCTGTGTCCCAGAAGCTATTGCCCAAAACGACGGAATCGCCATTCCTTCAGAGCAAGGTCATACAGGAATCAAAGCTAGAATGGAAAAATACCACGCAATTTATGGTGGCGAAAATTCTGGACATCACTATTTTAGCGAATTTGGCAGAATGGACTCCGGTGTATTAGCCGCAGTTTTGATGATTAAACTATTGGCTGAAAATGGTAAAAAACTATCCGAGATTTTTAAAGTGCTCAACGAAACCTACTTTATTAGTGATTTAATAGCCATTAAGCTAAAAGAGGGTCAAACATTTGAACAGATGAAAGCTAAACTAATTGCTGGTTACCCAGACGCCACTTTTAGTGAATTTGACGGGCTTAGCGTGTTTTATCCAGAGTGGAAATTTGTTATTAGACCAAGCAATACCGAACCAGTTCTAAAAATGTTTGTCGAAAGTAGGGGGACTGACCAGGTAAAAGACCGAGTAGCTGAGATTTATAGTATTTTAGGATTATAATTTAAATTTGATTACAATTACTCCCTAATTTCCCTCTTGAGGGGTGGCTTTGCAACGCAAAGACGGGGTGTTCGTTCTCCAAACCAGGAAGATGCCGGATAGTAGCGGAAGGTGTTTCCCAAAAACCCCACCAAATAAACATTCCCTCGTAAAGGCAATGCCCTAATCGCCATGTTCTCCAAAAACATTTGACTAAACTCTCTCTCTGCTATGATTGCGATCAGCTAGGGCACACAACCGATTTAGAAATCTAATAAATTTTTTAATTCTGGCAGTGTTGATAGCAATGTTAACAGTTCTAAACAAAGCAGGAAAGTCAAATCCAATGGATGAACTAACAAATTTGGAAGTGATAGTTGAGCCAAACACACGTTCTTACTCAATTTCTTCAAGAGAAGTAGAGTTTGTAAATAACCACATTTTCCTTTATCTCAGAGGTAAAGCAGAAAAATGCGGTGATCGGTACAAATTTAACTCATTTGAACAGTCTGAGGAATTTTTAAAATTGGCACAACATTTTAATTATATAATAGCAACGAGGTGCTATTCCGTAATAGCATTGGAGGCTCAAAAGCATTTCCGCCTTCCTGACTGATGACTGAGCTGAGTAACTTTATACTCGCTCAAACGGGTTGGAATCTCGGTAATTAATTTACTTGATGGTTCCAACTCACACACCAATCTCCCCACCCTAAAGGTGGGATTTTTGCTTGGGTAACCATATTTGACAACTATAATCTTATCACGGAATTAGAATCTACTTTAAATTTTTAAGCAAATTTTTATGACTGAAAATAACCCAACCCCAACCACCAACAATAAAACAGTAATCTACGTGGTTATTGCCGTTATCGCAGTATTAATTATTGGAGGTATAGCCTATGCAGTTAGTGAAAATAACCGAAAATCTGAATCTGATAAAAAAAGCTCTTCTAGTTCCAGCGAGATGATGAAATCAAAAGAAGCTAAAACAAGCATAGTTGACACTGTAACTACAAATTCCAACTTTACAACTCTAAAAGCCGCAGTTACTGCAGCAGAATTGGAGTCAGTGTTACAAGGACCAGGACCATTTACAGTATTTGCTCCAACCAATAATGCCTTCACAAAATTACCAGCTGGAACCTTAAATAATTTATTGAAACCTGAAAATAAACAAGATCTAACAGACATCCTTAAATATCATGTAGTCAGTGGTAAATTTATGACATCTGACCTTAAAGATGGACAGGAAATTACTGCTCTTAGTGGAGCAAAATTGAAAGTTACCAAATCAAATGGCAAAACAATGATTAATGATGCGGTTGTAGAAACGGCCGATCTGGCCCAAACTAACGGTGTCGTTCATGTAATTGATGGTGTTTTATTACCACTATCAGCCACTGCAACTCAACCAAATATTGTTGATGTAGCTATTAACACTCCTAATTTTAGCACCCTTGTCCAAGCCGTCACAGCCGCCAATTTAGTAAATACCTTCCAAGGAACTGGACCATATACCGTATTTGCACCAACCAACGAGGCTTTTACAAAATTACCAGCTGGAACAGTAGAAAATTTATTGAAACCAGAAAATAAAACTCAACTAACAAATACTCTGACTTATCATGTGGTTAATAGTAAATTTATGGCCAAAGACCTGAAAAATGGCCAAGAAATTACTACTCTTGGTGGAGGAAAATTAACAGTAGTTATAAACGGTACCCAGGTATCGCTTAAAGACTCAACTGGGGCAATGATCATGATTACCTCTGCAGATGTCCCTGCAAGTAATGGAGTTATTCACGCAATTAATGGTGTTTTAACTCCTGCAGCAAGATAATTTTAAAATTGAGTATCTCAATCTTTGTTCGTATCTTACTTTGCAATTCAAAAACGAGCTTAAAGTAATATTTAGTTTTAGCCCCGCAATTCAACCAGCGGGGTATTTTTATTTGAATTAAATTCTTGACTACTACAGCTAATTCAGACTAGCTATATTTGTATGGATTTAGTCCCAGATAGTAAATTTAATAACCAAAAAATCAAAGAAAATCTTGGCCAATACTTTATTGGCATGCTTTTGATGCCTTGGATATGGGTCTTTGGGTTATTGGTTCTGGAATTTGTTTTACTGTCCTACTACAATTTTCAACCCAAAAATGCCATTAGAGAATTCAATTTGCTGCAAATTTTTAAAACTCAAGTCGATTTGAATCAGATTTTTTGGATTGTGGTTGGTTTTACAATAGTTAATTACAGTCTCAGTTTTTTTAACCGCAAAAGTTACCCAAGGCTTAGTTTATTACTTTTTTATCTCAGTCTTTTTTCACTAAGTATAGTTTTTACATTTATTTGGCCATACTTTTTGACAGTTCTGGGCCAGGAATAATTTGACAAAGCCACAATTGCTAAGCAAATATCAAGGTTATATGCTGACCACAGATTTTAGCAAAATAAACAGTTCTTTTATTGACCAAATTCTAAGTGTTGGTGGTTTTGTGCACACTATTCGTGATCACGGAGGTCTGATTTTTATTGATTTACGAAGCGAGACTAATTTACTTCAATGCGTTATAAATCCAGAATTAAATCCTGAGGTTTTTAAAATCGCCGAAAGTATTCACCCGGAGTATGTCCTAAAAATTACTGGTAAAATTATCCCCAGAGATAAAGAAGCCATTAATCCAAATTTGTTAACTGGGGAAATCGAGTTAGAAATAGAATCACTGGAAATTGTGGCTAAAGCTAAACCCATGCCCTTTGACATTCATGCTGAAAGTGGCAATTTGGCTGGAGAAGATACTAGGTTAAAATATCGTTATTTAGATTTTAGGAGGGAAAAACTAAAGAATTTAATGTGGCTTCGTCACAACCTGATTTTGGAGACTAGAAACTGGTTTAGTAGTGAAGGTTTTTTGGAAGTTCAAACTCCAATTTTGGCAAACTCTTCACCAGAAGGAGCTAGAGATTATTTGGTGCCAAGCAGGATTCACCCAGGTAAATTTTATGCTTTGCCGCAAGCTCCGCAACAGTTTAAACAGCTTTTGATGGTTGGTGGCTTTAACAAATATTTTCAAATTGCTCCTTGCTTTAGAGATGAAGATCCCAGAGCAGATCGTTTAATTGGCGATTTTTACCAAATTGATAGTGAAATTGCCTGGGCTGATGAGGATGATATTCACGGAATTTGCCAGCGACTTATTACCGAGGTATTTACCAAATTTTCGGATAAAAAACTAGCTAGTCCTGTCCTTGAAAAAATTTCTTATAACGACGCCATGGACAAATACGGAAGCGACAAACCCGATTTACGCTATGATTTGGCTTGGATGGACGCTAAACCGATGTTTAGAAATAGCAACTTTATCGTCTTTGCAGACCTGTGTGATGACCACAATTCTCGAGTTCAAGCCTTAGTTATCAAAAATGCTGTAGATAAATTTAGCCGCTCTGATTTGGATAAAATTCAGGCAATTGGCCGAGAAAATGGACTACCTGGAATTGCTTATATCCAATATTATGAAGAAGGTGCCAAAAGTCCGATTTTCAAATTTTTCGGAGAAGAGGATGAAATTGAAGAGAAAAAACAGCAAATTAAAGAATACTTTGGAGCTCAAACCGGCGATCTAATTTTATTTATTGCAAACAAAGATAAAAACATTGTCTTTAAAGCCCAAAATCAAATGAGGCAATTTGTAGCCAAACACCTAGATTTAATCGACGAAAATCTCCTTAAATACGTTTGGATTAACGAGTTTCCATTCTTTGAAGCGGACGAAAAAACTGGAAAAATTGACTTTAGCCACAACCCATTTAGCATGTGGAGAGGTGATCTAGACAGCCTACTTGAAGCCAAAGAAAATGACACACTACTGGAGCTAAAAGCCCGTCAATACGACATCGCTTGTAACGGTTATGAGATTTTAAGTGGCGGTGTGCGAAACCCAAACCCACAGGCTTTGATTGAAGCTTTTAAACTGGTTGGCTATACAGAAGAAGAAACACGTAGCAAATTTGGTCACATGTTAGAAGCCTACGAATTTGGCGCACCAAGGCACGCTGGTTTTGCCTGGGGAATTCCAAGGCTAATTATGACTTTAACGGGAGAAAATAACGTACGAGAGGTAGAACCCTTTCCAAAAAACGGCTCTGGTATCGACCCAATGACCAATTCTCCAAGCACCGTCCGCCCACTTCAGCTAAAAGAGTTACATATCGAGGTGAAGGAGTAAGAGATAAATAATGGCAATTTGACCTCATCAAAATTTGGGATTAGAAAGCTTGTGTGAACTACAACAATTATTCCAAAAGCTGGGTTAATACTAGAACTAGCGGGAACCATTTTGCCCACGACTATTTGGAAAAACCTGCCATGAAAGCAAAATTACCCGTGCTGAAGGGTCAAAAAGTTTTGGTACTCGGTTGTGGTAGCGGTGAGGAACTACCAGAAATAATTAAACTAAATCCGACCAAAATTGTAGCCATGGATTCTAGCTCAGAGCTGATTGAAACTGCTAAATTCAACTTTTCCGATGTACAATTTTTGGTGTCGAAGTTAGAGGATTTGGAGTTTGAAGCTCAATCCTTTGACTATATTTATAGTAGCCTTACTTTTCATTATATCAAAGACTGGCAAAATTTGTTTAAAAAATTAGAAAACTGGCTTACCCCAGGGGGTAAAATACTTTTTTCAACTCATCACCCAATCAAATGGGGCGCAGCTACAACTAAAAATACCGAATTTAATGAATTTATTTTGGGCTATAAAAAACACAAAAAAGACTCTAGTAAATACCAAATATTTGGCGATTACTTAAACTTTCAAGAAATAAATTATAAACTGTTTAATAAGCTTGATATTGTGTATTACAATCGGCCAATTTCTCAAATGTTTTCAGAAATTAGGAAAAGCGGTTTACAGGTAATCGATTTTATAGAGCCAAAACCGATGCATGAAAGTAAAACTATCAAACCAGATTTTTATGAAACCTATTCCAAAATTCCATTATTTTTGATTTTTGAAGTGATGAAACCCAAAGTTGACTAGTTTATATTCTTTTATAAAGTTTAAATCTCATAGATTTATCAATGTTTAAAAGATCATTAATCGAAGCTTTAAAAAATTTAACTCGCTCACCCTGGTTATCTTTAACCGCCATTTCTGTACTGACAGTTAGTTTAGCCAGTGTGGCTTTAGTGGCAACTATCTCTACAACTGTGGGCTTTGCTGTTAGAAATTTGGACAACTTAATCAGCGTCTCTGCCTTTTTGGCTGAAAATTACCCAGAAGAAAATGTAGGGCAGTTAGTTGAAAAAATTAAAACAATTCCTGAAGTAAAAGAAGTAAAATATTTTAATAGAGAGGAAGCTAAAAAAAATTTAGAAGAGGGAGGAACAGGAATAAATTTAGATTTCTTGAAAACTCAAACTGGTGAGAATGTAAATTTAACCTGGCGCTACATCTTAATAACCCCGAAACAATCTGAAAATTACGGAACAGTGATTAACACCCTCAAAGGTCCAGGTTTTGAAGACACTTGGGACAAAAACGATATTCCTGGAGATCAAAATTTTGTAGATAATTTGGTAAGATTTAACCGCTGGGTTAGGATTATTGGAGTTTTATTGATTCTGATTTTTGCAGCTATTTCCATTTTAGTTATGGCCAATATCCTCAGGATTACTATTTACAGCCATCGAGATGAAATCGAAATTATGCGGCTGGTGGGTGCCACCAATAGTTACATCAGAATGCCCTTTATCGTCGAAGGCGTGTATTATAATTTGGTTGCGGCAGTAATTGTCACGGCTTTTTTTATACCACTTTTTAACCTAAACCTGCCAAATATTGCTAGATGGATCGGTGGCGATGTTAGTGGAATTTCTGGATCATTATTGTTTCAAATGTACTCAATTTTTGGTTTAACTCTATTTTTTGGGATGGCAGTTGGGGTACTTACCTCATATATGGCCACTCAAAGATATCTAAAATTATAATTTAACTGTATGAAATCACTTCACTACCTAGTATCTAGATTTGCTACATGGATTGTACCTGTAATACTAGTAGTTTTTAGCCTCAGTATCAACTTAACTAACGCCAATCTTCACAAAAACACCCTCAAAAGTTCCGACTTTTATAACAAACTTAGCAATCAACTCCAGACATCGGAACTAAAAACCGAAGATATCAAAAAAGGGTTTTCTTCCCTGATTATTTCTAGCGTTATCAAAGATTTGGCCTCGCCCGGTTGGCTGCAAAATTTGTTTGAAAGAAATATCGATGGCACCAGCAAATGGCTATCTGGTGAGACAGATGACCTGGGCGTATATGTTCCAAGTAAAGAAATCGAAACCACAGTCTCCAAGTCGCTAGATAACAAAGTTAGTGAGGTTAAAAGCAAATTTGGTAGCGATATTCCAACCTGTAATTCTGAACAGGCTCAAACGATTAAAAGACAAGGTTTTGAATTAGATAAACAATTTTGTCTGCCCCAAGAAGTAAAATCAGGTAATCAAAGTTTAACCCAATTTATCGGTTTATCAGATAAAGATACTCAAAATAGCGAGTTTTTGGATAAATTAATTACCGGTAACAATCTAAATCCTTTCAGTGATACCATCAATGCCAAGCAGTTACCAACCACGAACCCCGTTAGATCGGTATTTTTTGATGGATTAAACAGAGTTAGAAGCGGCTTTATTTTTATTGTGGACATTCAGTATTACTTGTTGGCCTCAGTAATAATTTTATTTGTTTTGTCTTTACTGCTAGCTAAATTTGCTGATAGAAACGTACTTAAAGATGCAAAAAGGTTTTTGTGGAGATCGGCCACCGGGACAATTGTGCTTGTTGCCCTAATCATTTTAAGCTTTGGTGGATCAATTTATTTAACTTCATTTGCTCAAAATTTACTTCTACCAGGGCTTGCTTCAGACCAGTTAGTCAATCTAATTACTCTTGAAGTAGTCAAATTTGTATTTAATGTATTTTCATTAGCCGTGTTTATTGCAATAGGCTTTTTTGGTCTATTTGGAGGGATTATTTTACTAGAAAAAATGGGTATTTTGAATAAATTTGCAAAGACCAATCAAAAAATTCAGGACAGTGCCAAACCTGAAATCAAAACCAATCCGACATTTGACGGTCAATTTAAAAATATTTTACTGGATAAAATTGAAGCTCAGCCAATTACCCCACCAGTAGTCGATAATCAAGAAATTGCTAGCGAATTACAATCTGGAAATTTTGGCGATTACACAGCCCCGCAACCGGTAGATACTACAGCTCAAATTCTGCAAGAACAGCCAAATTTTGTTACTCCAAACCAACCAGAGGAAAATTTAAATATTGCCAACTCGACAGCTACCACTCAAACGGGAACCCCAATAAATACCACAACTACTGCTACAAATCAACCAACTACTCCAGTTAACCCTAATCCTGTTAATGCTACACCTCCAAACCCGACTGCTCGACCAAAAATTCCAGGTTTATAATTTCCTTAAGTTACTAAATTTTTATATAAGTTAATAGACAACTCAAATCTTGACACAAACTTGGTTATCCTACTTACTTAACACACATAACCATTTTTAAGATAATGAGAACTATATGCAAGAACAATCATCACGGCCAGCAAAGCCGATTAATAGAGGAGGGAGAGTAAATAAAGGCACTAGCATTTCTAAAAAATTTCACTTAAAGCACGTTTTCAGAGGGGGGGCTGTGATTTGGACTAAACATCAAGGCAAAGATTATTACGTAGTATTTTCTTCGAAAAGTAGGCCAAATAGAGGAATTCAGCTTCCAGGAGGTCGCATAGAAAGATATGAAAATCCAGCCGAGGCTATCATTCGCGAAGCCAAGGAGGAAGTCGGTATCGATACAAGAATTATTTGCCCGCTGGGAATTATTTATTTTGAAAACGAAGAGGATAACTATTCAAGCTTGCAAATATATTACCTGGTCAGGCCAATTTTTCCCCTGAATGTAAAAAAAAGATGGAAATATATTGATAAAGATCATACTCAGCAAGAACTGGAATGTTGGTTAGAACCAATAGATAAAGATCCAGAATTCTTAGCAGCTGGACAAAGACAGGTAATAATAATGTTTCAAAAATGGCTAGCCGAGCATAAAAAACCGGAAGAACACGAAGACTTCGATAATTTAGAACAACAAACCAGAGAATTGGACAATTTAGAAAATGACAATGAAATCTTTGAATTAAATTAAATTTAAGCAAATATGAATAGTTCAGTAAAAGATTATAAAAAACACCATCCAGAAGAAGATTCTGATAACGAAAAACTAGAGGTAGATGATATCGACTTGGATGAGGAATTTCAGGAAACTAAAACGGACAAAATAGATATTAACAAAAACCAAGACGACCATGAATTAAACCCAGAAACTTCAGCCATGCAAAAAAATAGTTTTTTAACCAAAATCAGTAACTTTCTTAAAAAGAACAAAAAGCAGATTATTTTTGGCCTGGTAATTTTGTTTTTAATCGGCTCAATTGCTTTTACAGCGGCAGCTATTTGGATAGTGGATAGATATAATAAAATTGGTGATATTGTCTCTCAAGCTACCGCAATCACCGAAGGCAGCGTAGTTACAGACAGAAATGATAAAGAAATATTTCGGTATAATAATGACGGCCAACAAAGAGAATTAATTGATATCGAACAGATTCCTGACGAAATGCGTGGATCTATTGTTGCTCTTGAAGATGAAAAATTTTACACCAACCAAATCGGGATTCCTTGGCAAAATCTGGTAGGAGCAAGTAGCAAATGCTTTTTATCAGGTGGATCTAACTGTCGGGGTGGTAGCGGACTTTCTCAGCAATTGATCAAAAATGTCACCGGGGATAATGCCAGAACCAGTGGTAGAAAACTAAACGAATTATTAGCTGCTATAAAATTTAACCAAGAAGTTGGTACTACAGAAAAAGAAAAGCAAGATGCCGTACTTGAATTGTATTTAAATTGGGTACCTTTTGGCAGAAACACCTACGGAATAGCCAGCAGCTCAAAAAGCTACTTTAGTAAAGATATTCGTACAGAAAAATTATCTATACCCCAAACTTGCTACCTGGCCTCCATGGTTCAGCGTCCCTCCAGTTACGCTTCGGCAATCGAAATTGAAATAAAAAATCGGAATTTAACAGAAGACAAATTAGTTAACCCGTTTTGGGAAATACTCGAAGATAGAAAGAATATTTGTATCCAAAAAATGTTTGAATTAAATTTGAAAAACCGAGGTACGGAAAAGTTTATTGCAAGCCAAGAAGAAGCCGACAAATTGAAAGCTGAAGTTGTCCAATTTACGCCAAAACCAATTGCCGTGATCAAATACGGTCATCTACAAAATTATATCACTGAACAATTAAATTCTACTTTGGGAATCACTGAAGGCCAATTGAGCACCAAAGGTTATCGAATAAAAACCACTTTTGACTTAGATTTACAAGATAATGTCCAGAATATAATCACATCTACAGCCGAAGAAAGAGTTGTAAAAAATGGTGGAAATAATGCTGCCGGAGTTATTTTAGATGGACCAACTGGGGAAATCATGGCCATGGTCGGATCTAGAGATTTTAACAATGAAAGCATATCCGGACAAGTAAACGTAGCTACTTCCCCACGACAACCTGGTAGCACTTTCAAACCCTATGTGTATGCCTCGGCTCTTGCCAATGGCTTTAATCCTGGAACAGTCTTACTGGATCTTAGTACAGATTTTGGAAATTACCGACCAGCTAATTTCAGCCGAACAACGATTGGAGCCACAACTATTCGTAGCAGTTTACAAAACTCGTACAATATCCCTGCTGTAAAAGCTACCTATTTATCCGCCCCAAATAGCCCTACACCAAACACCTCAGGAGGCTTAAACAATCTTCTAAATTTTACAGAATCAGTTGGAGTGCAATTACCTTTTCGATCAAATTGTACCTTAAGTAGCAGTTTAGGTGGCTGCGAAGTAACCATGTTGTCTCACGCCGCTGGGATGAATACTTTTTTCCAAAGTGGAGATTACAAAGCTCCCAAAGTTTTCAAAAAAATTACTTTTACAGATAGATTAACTGGGGTTGAATCAGATATTTTATCAACACTGAACCCTACTGAATACCAAGATAAAAATCAAGTTGTCGAAGCCAGTATAGCTAACCAAGTTAGTAATATTATGTCCGACTACTCTGCTCGTTTAACTTCAGTTTGGGGAGCTGGTGGAAAAAGAACATTGGAACTTGATGGCTGGACTGGTGACAATCAAGTAGCAGCCAAAACTGGAACCACAAACGATGTCAAAGATACCTGGACAATTGGTGGTTCACCACTTTATACAGTAGTAGTTTGGACAGGAAATACTGATGGAAAGCCAATGAATAGAAGAGCGGCCTCGACAGTTACCGCTGGAGCAACTTGGAAAGATATCATGACTTTGATTCATAAGGACAAAGCTAAAGTTGGGTTTAGTAAAGAAGGTTTGAAGCAATTTTCTATTGATCCAACAACAGGTTTACCCGGAGCTGGTCGAACCGAATTATTAACCGATAATCAAATAAAAGCCCTTCAAGAAGCCGAAAAGAGACTAAATGACCCAAGTTATGACCCTAGTCAAAATTCAATTTTTTCTAACCGAACACCAATTATTCAAAGAAAATTGTTAGTTTCTAAATTGGATGGTAAATTAATCCCCAAACCTGCTGAAAACGAGACCAATAATTTTCCAGCTGAATTAACTACCGAAATTGTCTGTAAACAAATTATCTCCGAATTTCCAAAAGCTACTAATTGGCTAGCTCCGATTAGCGATTTCCAACAAAAAGCTGCCACCGATTTTACAGCTTGTCCTAGCGAATTAACAGATGCAAATAACCAAAATCAAGGGCCAACAATCGAAACAAATTTGGATAGCGCCAAAGCCGTGCCCAAACTAATTAGCATTAATGCTCAGTCAAAAGTAACAGATGGAACTATAACTAAAATTACTTTTTCCACAGGAGGTGTAGAAATTGCTAGTATCGAAAACCAACCCGAATTGATCATTGACTTAAATGACACTACAATTACCGGAACAAAAGACGTAATCATTAAAGTTACTGATAGTTTCGGCCTTTCTAGTGAATTAATCATCGAAAATATAGATTTTGATAACCAAGCCAGTTCCAGTAGCCGAATTTCAAGTAGTAGCTCAACCAATAATTCGTCCTCATCAAGTAGCTCTAGTTCAAGTAGTTCATCAAGTAGCTCTAGTAGCAGTTCGACATAAAAATCTACATACTTATGCTGTTTGGCTCGAAAAACAAGAAAAGTTTAAGTAGCAAAGTCGAGAGGCAAAAATTGCCGACTAAAGGTTTATTTACCAAGCTTTTTTCCAAAAATCAAGCTAAACAAAATAATTATAAAAATGATTCAATTAGAGATAAAAAGTCCGTTTATCATCCTCACCATAAAGTCTCTGATGACCCTAAAGTAAAATTAAAAATCTACAAACCCAGAAATGATTTTAATATAAATCAAACTCTAAAACCCCAAATAGAAAGCAAAAAAAAGTCATTTATTTTTACTAAATTAAATATAAATTTCGATTTTTCTGAATTCCGAAAAAAAATAAACTACCTTAATTTCCAGTATAATTTAACTGGTCGAATCAACTGGCTAATCGGTAGATTAATCATGGGAGGAATTTTTGTAATTCTTTTATATCTGACATTTTTTGACACTTTTTTTTTGATAAAAAACTATAGTTTCACTTTTCAAGAGCAAAATTCGGAAATTATAACTGAATCTGGAACTAAAACAGTTACCTCCAAAAGCTATTTATCCGAGGCAGAACTTCAACAAATGACCAGAAATATAAGCAATAATCGTTTTTTGGGGCTAATTCCCAACAACCAATTTTGGTATCTAAATAATCGAAATCTTTTAGCCAGCAGCCAAGAAGTCATCCCTGAAATCACCGATTTAGAAATAACCGAACGAATTTGGCCAAACGGAGTGCAAATAAAATTAACCACGGAGCCAATTTTAGCAACTCTCGGCTTGAACGAAAACGGCGTCAAAAAATACTATCGAATCAGCCAATTAGGTAGAATCATCACTGAAGACGTTAATGGTCTAAAAGAAAAACTGATTAGTGTCGAGCGAAGAATTAGCTTTAATCAAAGTAATGTGACTTTTAAAGATTATCCTCTGGCTGAAAACCAATCTCAGCTGAATCGAATCTGGTTTACAATCACTTTGTGGCAACTATTAGAGTCTTATGGACTAAAAGCCGTCAGCACCAATTTTCCAAGCATGACTGATACCGAGGTGATAATCACCACTCAATTTGGCACCAAAATGTTATTTGAATCCGATATTGAACTGATCCCCCGAGAAGTCCAAGAAAACAGGGTTAAATCAATCCTTTCCAGCACAATTTTGGAAACTGAAAAAAAATCTCAAATCAGTTATATTGATTTTAGAATTCAGAATAAAAAAGTATTTCTGTGTTATAGAGGGAAAGCCTGCGATAAATAAATGACTTATGATTTCCTACTTAATTTTAACCAACACATTTATAAACCAGGATCAACTGCAGCAATTTATTACCTATAATTTTTTTAACTCTAAAGCAAAAATTTTAACTCTAGATTTTGAAACAGAGCCCAGTAAATTAGATAAATTTTATAAACAAAAACAAAATTCTGGCCAAATTATTGAAGTAAAATTAGTAGATAAAGATGATTTTAAAAACCAGCAAAACAATTGGTATCAAAAATATAACCAGCCAACTTTGTTATTTTTAGGGGATTTAAATGCCTATTCAGAGAGTTTACAAGAAGGAATGTTGCGGCTTTTAGAAGAGCCACCCGTTAATTTATTTCCAGTTTTATTGGCTCAAGATAGCAGCCAAATCCTGCCTACAATTAGTTCCAGGTGTAAAATTATCCAACTTAAAAAAGAGAATATTCTTAAAATTTTAGATCCGAATTTACTGGAAACAGTCAAGAAAAAACTACCAGATATCAAAGATTCTTTGACCGCAATTTTGCAAAACAATTTTTTGTTACCGGATTTAAGTAAACTTGAAAGAGAGGAATTGGATTTTTGGTTATGGCAAATTCAAACCTATATGGAAGCCATTTATAAACAAAACCCCAGTAAACAACTGGCCAATAAGCTAATGACAATTTTAGAAGCTAGAAATTTAAATCGCCAAAACTTACAAAAGAAATTTTCTTTAGCAGTGGTGAATTTGTAATCAATACCGCTTTCTAAACTAAATTACAATCTGAGGTGTCTTGCTGAACTTGTTTCATGATCTAAAATAACAAATACTCATGAAATTTATTTTGTTCTGGAAATAATTACTTACAGATAATAGTTAACCGTTTTAATGGTATTTTAGAATTTAAAAATTAATTGATTTGATAAGTGAAACTGAATGTTTCATATTCCTAATTCACTCCGCCACTAACTACGATATCTTTATTATCCAATTTAATAATTTTGATTCCCTGAGTGTTTCTACCAAGCTGGCTGATTTGTTCTGGACTAATTCTAATTGTAACCCCATTTTTGGTAGTCAAAACTAAACTTTCTTCAGAACCAAATAGGATTTTAACTAGCACTGGCTTTCCAGTTTTTGCTGTTAAATTAAAGGTTTTTACGCCTCCAGCTGCTCTATTGGTTTGTCGGTAATCAGTTAATTTGGTTTGTTTTCCAAAACCATTTTCGGTAATAACTAAAATCGAAGGATATTCTCTTTCTTGTTTTTTTGTGCTTTCTAGTAAAGCTGTATCTTCTTCGGCTTCACTGCTAGCAAACTCGGCATTGGAAATCTGTAAACTAATGGCCTGCTCACCATTTTTAATTTTGATACCTTTTACACCTTTTGCCGACCTGCCTAAAGTTCCTAGTTGATCGCGTCCAAAGATCACAGTTTTTCCGTTTGATGCAGACAAAACAACCTTATCATTTGGATCCAAACTCAATTTAACGTCTAAAAGTTCGTCATTTTCATTTAGGCCGATAGCGATTATTCCAGTTTTTCGAATATTAGCGTAATCTTCTAATTTGGTTTGTTTGACTAAGCCGTTTCTGGTAGCAAAAATCAGCGATCCAGATTGATCATTTTCTTGTTGTTTGGTGATAGCTAAAATACTCATTACCTGCTCGTTTTCGTTTAAGCTCAAGAAATTAGCGATATATTGACCGCGACCTTGCCTGCTTCCGCCTGGTAAATCAAAAACCCTAGTTCTAAAGACTCTTCCTGTTGAGGTAAAGACATATAGATAGTCATGAGAATTACAGACTGAGCTAGTTTTGACCCAATCCTCTTCTTTGGGGTTAATGCTGGTTACGCCTCGTCCTCCTCGACCTTGAGTCCTGAAAGTGGACAGTGGTAAAACTTTGATATACTGCGAATTGGTCAGTTGAATCAACACATCTTCCTCTTCAATAAAGTCTTCTTTGTTATAATCATCCAGGGTGTGAGCGACAATTTTGGTTTTTCTGTCTCTACCCAGTTTGTCGGCCATAGCCTTGATTTCCTCATAAATTAGGTCAGTTTTGACATCCAAGTTTTCCAAAATATTTTTTAGCTCTTTAATTAGATCTAATTTTTGTTGTCTTTCATCTTCTATTTTACTTTTATCCAAATTTGTCAGAGTCTGAAGTCTCATCTGCAAAATAGCATCAGATTGTTTTTGGCTTAAATTATAGGCGTCTCGAAGTTTTTGACCGGCTTCTTCTTTATCGTAAGAGGCTCTAATCAATTTAATTACCTCTTCAATATGATCCAAAGCAATTTTTAAACCATCTAAAATGTGTAACTCAGCTTCAGCTTTATTTAAATCAAATTCGGTTCTTCTAGTGACAACTTCGAATCGATGATTGATAAATTCTTTCAAAATTTCTTTTAAATTAAGGACTTTTGGCTGCCTACCATCATTAACCAAAGCTAACATGTTAAAATGAATATATTTTTGTAGCTCAGTTAACTTTAATAGCTGATTTAAAACAATTTCTGGGGTTGCATCTCGTTTGGTTTCAATTATAATTCGAATACCTTTTTTGTTACTTTCATCTCTAATATCTTTAATTCCTTCGACTTTTTTATCCCTAACCAAATCAGCAATTTTAACCAACATGTCGGCCTTATTGGTTTGATAAGGAATTTCTGAAATGATTATATGGTCTTCCTTGCATTCATATTTACTTTGCAAAAGTGCCCTTCCCCTTCCGGTTTTATAGGCTTTTATCATGTCTTCGCGGCCATACAAAATACCTCCAGTTGGAAAATCTGGACCTTTAACAAACTCGCACAAATCTTCGATGGTAGCTTCTGGATTTTTGATTAAATGCAAAATGGCTTCAGTTATTTCACCTACATTGTGGGGCGGAATCTCGGTGGCCATTCCAACGGCAATTCCAGTCTGACCATTAATTAGTAAATTGGGTAAAACAGTTGGCAAAACTTTTGGTTCTTTTTGACTGCCATCATAGTTATCGATAAAATCGACGGTATTTTTATCCAAATCTTTTAACAAATAAACCGCAGGGTCATCTAATCTCGACTCGGTATACCTCATGGCGGCTGGGCTATCACCATCCACGGAGCCAAAATTACCCTGTCCATCAATCAGCGGATAGCGCATGGAAAAATCTTGAGCAAGCCTTGCCAAAGCGTTGTACACGGATAAATCTCCATGTGGATGGTATTTACCAAGTACTTCTCCAACCACCCTAGCACATTTCATAAATTTTGCTCCTGGGGTCAAACCAAGCCGATGCATAGTGTACAAAATCCTTCTATGAACGGGTTTTAGACCATCACGCACATCTGGAAGGGCCCTACTGACAATTACACTCATGGCATAAGTGAGATAGCTGTCCTGCATTTGCCTCTCTAAAATTACCGGAGATACACGATCTTCTAGGCTTTCACCTTGAAAATTAATAGCTGGAGTATTGTCATCACTGCCGTTTGAGTCCATATCCTCGAGCATTTCTTGGACTTCAGTTTTTTTGGCATCTTGGTTGGCACTTGCTCTATCTAAAAGTTCTTGGATAGATTCCTCTTGAGAGCTATTATTATCGGCTTTTTGGTCATTTTCATTTGGTGAATTATCAAACAAACTGGTATCATCAGACATACTCTAAAAGTCCATATCTAAAGCCTTTTTGTCAAGTTAGACTTAAAAATTAGTTTTTAATTAGTAGAAGAAAATTCCGTAGTTTGTTTGCTGAGTTAACAAAACGTTAGTTTTGTGGGAAGTAGCTGCTCTGGTGTCTGATACAAGCTGATTAGTCAGCGGTAAATAGGTATAGGGGGATACTAGATTAATATAAACTAAATCCTATTTCAAAAGTTGTAAGATCAAACTCCAAGATAAATAAATTTATTTATCCTTCATTGCTTCACTTGTTTCAGGATCAAAACAACATAAATCATCAATCTAGTAATGTTTACATTCTTCTCAGCAAAAAATTAGTTTTAAAATTATTTGTGTACTATTTCCTAACAAAACTTGATTAGATTATATTTTTAGATATAATTGGAATGCGAGTAGATTGTAAATGTAGTATATTTTCAAGAGAAAGAGAAAAAATTTGGCAAAAGAAAAATATTGATTTACACTATTTGCAATAACAAAAAGTAAACAAAAATAAAAGGCTTGTGAATCCACTATCTTTTAGAACCTATATTTTAAGAAACCTTAACAAGGTTATTCCTTTTTTGTTGATAATATCGTTATCTTTGGTGGTTATTTTAATGTCGAAGTTGTTTGTCCAATCTATCGGTAGCGACTACGAGGCTTCTACAAATTTTTGGGGGAAATATTCTACAATAACAATAAATACTGCCGAATTTAGAAATGGTTTTGCCGAAATAAAAAACGAACTTGATGGCCTATCAAATGCTGAAAATGTAGTTATCGGAATTGAAAAGAAAATTAGTATTAATACTCTTTTGGGTAGGAGCCCATTTGAAGTTCATTTTATAGATCAAGCTGCAATCAATTCATTTAAATCACATGTAGGCTGGAAATTAATAGAAGGCAGACTCCCTGAATCAGGTGAAAATGAAATTGCCCTTACAAATGAAGCTTTAAAGAATAAAAATTTGAAATTAGGTGACAAAGTTGGTTCTAATATTGATGAAGATGAGGATCTAAAAGGTGAATTTACAGTTGTTGGTGTCTTAGAAGGTAGTAGTATAAACGGTGGCTTGAGTTCTATAAATGTAGAAAATGAACCAACAAGCATTTGGACTTTTTATGTACAACCAAAAGCCGGTAAAGAAAAAGAGTTAAATAATGAACTAGCTAAAGTCAAATCAACTTACAAAAACCAGGTAACATATAAGAACCAAGAAATTGCGATTAAAACACAAACGGATCAGTTTGGGTCGATTAATCAAATAATCTGGAGTATAAATGTTTTAACTTCAGTTGTTATGACTATGTCGATTATACTGCTAGCCTATATATTTATAGTTAGTCGTCTAAAAGAATTTGCTATCTTTGAAGCCCTTGGATATCAACGAACCAGAATAATTCTCAAAGTTTTAACTGAATTTTCATTTATTGCTATGGTTGCCTGGGTACTTGGTTTTTTGATTACAGAACTTGTTAGTGCGCTTGTAAATTACTTTTTATTAGATCCTGTGGCCATTACCCCGATTACAGTTCTTAGCCTCGATATTTTACTCTTTTCTCTACCGATGTTATTTATTTTATCTATATCCATGATAGTATTGGTCATTGGCAAATTTAGAAACATGGACCCAATTTCAATCATTGAACAACGTTAATTTTTTTATGCTTATTCAAACCCGCGATTTAACCCTAAGATACCATGACGGAACCAGGTTTATAAATGCTGTAAATAAAGTTAGCATGAGTCTTCCAGAAACAGGTTTATATGGGATTTTGGGTCCATCTGGATCTGGTAAAACTTCCTTATTATACTTACTTGCTGGACTAAAAAAACCAACAGAGGGTCAAATTTTATACAATGGTATTAGTTACCCAGAAGACGCAAGTGGGATGAATTATTTACGCAGAAACGAAATGGGTTTTATCTTTCAAAGCAACTTTTTAATTGATTATTTAACTGTTAAAGAAAACATTATGGTAGGTAGCGACAAAAAATACAAAGACGCCAAACCAGTGATTGAATCCATTGCCATGCAGTTAAATATTTTTCATTTACTTGATAGAAGAATTGATCAACTATCTGGTGGAGAAAAACAACGTGTAACTATCGCTAGAGCCCTAGCTAATGAGCCAAAAGTAATATTTGTGGATGAGCCTACCAGTAGTTTGGACCATGTTGTTGGAAAAAGAGTTGTTGAAATACTTGAAAAAATTTCTAAAACCAGTTGTGTGGTTATGGTTACCCACGATGAGTCTAACCTGAGTCACGCTGACTACATTTTCTCTATTTGGGATGGTAAAATAATGGGACTTGGAGACAAAAAACAGATCAATCATTCTAGCCTTACCTCCAACCCCTTGGTTACACCTTATTCTGAAACTGCTGCTCAACTACCCCCAGCCATCAATAATCCAGTTTCTAATACCCCTTCAATTGGTAAACCCGGAGCCGTCAGTACTCCTTTACCAGCTACAAATCCGATGAAATAGATTCAGGAAATACCTTAGTTGAAAATTAGGGTAATCAGCAACACAGTGAAAATTGATAAACCTACTGTTAAGACTTTACTTTTTAAGATGTTATTTTCTGTGTAATTTAATAAAATAATATCAATAGATATGTTTGGCAGAGCAAGGCCAAGTGAAAAAAAACTAATTAATTTTAATTTTTTATAATTAAATTAAAGCAACAAATAAAATATAGCTGTTATAAAAGAAATTACTGGTAAAAGATAAAATAAAGGCATATTATAAAGGGTTACAACCTGCTTTATACATTCCAGATAGCCCAATATCAGGCCGCCAAGGTTCTAAATTCCATTGACTTTTCGTAATTTGAGCAAGTGGATTTGCGTTATGCAAATATTTTATTATAAATAATTAAAATATGTTATAAATTATTAATTTATTTTAAATAGCCTAACAATTTAATCAAGGCCTCTCTGGTTGCTAATATATCTCCAAGGGCATCATGAACTAGTAAATTGCTACTCAAATTTAGGATTTTACGCAGTCCTTCTGGTTTAGATAAACTAGTAGAAACAAATGGCAAAGGCTTGCCTTCCAACATAGCTTTAAGATTTAATGAATTGGCTAAGGATTTGGTATCAATAAAGTCATTTCCAAGCCAAGTTTGCATAATTTTTTCTTCGTAACCAGCAGCGGTACAAAAATTTTCTAAAACAGCAAAGTCAAAAGGGTAAAACTGACCAATGGCTGTAGGCCTAGTTTCAAAATTTTTTTCAAAAAACTGTAAAAAAAGCTCTGCAGTTTCTAAATAACTTTTACCGGCCCTAATCCGCTCCAGGGTAAAGTGGTTAATTTCCAAAGCTTGATCAGAGATCTCTACATTGTCTGGTGGTCTGACATCCACATTAAAAGTATCTAAAATTTCTAACTTTTCATCTAAAGAAATAGCCGCCAGCTGAATTAAACCATGTTTATTTGGATGCAAACCAGTAGTTTCGGTGTCAATGACGATAAATTTTCCTAATTTTAAAGACATAATATTGACTTACTCTAAAATCTAGCGTTTTAAATAAATATTAGTCAAAAGGTAACCTTAAATTATGCCGAAAAAGTATCTTTTTTTAGTATTAGTAGTTATTTTATTATTAGGCGGTTTTATTGGAAACTTTTACCAGTCTAATTCTAAAACGAAATCAGCTAAATTACCGATTATTTCGTCATCGATGGCTAGTAGTAGTTCAATTTCCGAAATTAAAAATAATTCTAGCCAAATCTCCAGTGATGAAACTCAAGATTTCCTGGAAAGTTCAAGTTCGAATAGTCAGTCGTTAATAACTGAATCTGGTAAAAATAATTCCAGTAGCCTTTTTTCCAGTCAAGGGCGAGGTAATTACGACGAGCAAATTGGAGCCTATAGATAGAACAACAAAATACCCGCCAAAAGGCGGGCTTAAAAAGACGCTAGTTGCAACAAAATTAATTGTTAACAGCTGCTAGTTTTCTGGCTACTATATAGCTAGCTAAAGCTAGTGTACCTAGAAGAACTGTTGTCAAAACTAGGTCAGTAGTTGAACCTAAAGTTTCAAATCTTTTTAGGGCAACGGCAGTGATAAGAGACATATATAATATAATTACGGTTTATAAAATGCCTAAAATTAGAGTAAAAAACCTGCAGGAATTTTTGGTACTCTATTGATTGGCACGCTTGTTTATAGTTTTTTTTAAGTTTTGTCAAGTGACATTATTAGAAATCAAGAAAATTACAAATTCCACGAATCCATGAGCTAAATTGACCAAGGAAAAAATACGTTTTCTAATATAAACTTAGAATATCAAAATTTAGACTTTAACATACTAAAGTGCGACCTAATTTCCTCTAATTGATAATGTTTTTGACTAATCACAACAATCATTTCAAACTAGGCAAATGAAATTAATTCCTTCTTTACTGGAATATTCCCAGGAACAGTTGATCCATAAACTTGATTTAGTCAGCAAAAATCTTGGTTTAGTTAAAAAACTAGAACAAACCCAAGACTTAATTGGTTTTCACCTGGACTTTGTGCTACCTCAATTTGCCAAGGACCGCAAAGTAATGGCTTCTTTGGGCTTAAAAACTGTTTTAGATTTATTGCAAAAATACTTTCCAAATTCCAAGCTACATTTGAGTATGCATTTTATGGGGACTATAGAAGATTTGTACGAAATTAATGATTTTTTAAAGGATCAAACTTTTAACCCTGAGTGGTTATATACTTTATACGTTCCGGCTAATTTTACCTCCACTTTTGCTTATCATAGCAAGCTTTTTAGCAATGTTTCAGTCGGAATTTGGTTTGATAAACTCCAATGGGATGACCAAAAAATAAGTAGCAACTTAGAAAATGCCACTAATTTTCTGTTGATGACTGTTGTGGCTGGAAAATCCGGGCAAAAACTTGAAGAAGCCGAAATAACAAAGGTTCAAGCAATTTGTAAAAATTTCCCTGAGACTCATTTTTTGGCTGATGGTGGCTGGTCCTTGGATTCAGACCTGTCATTAGATAATCTGCAAATTGTTAGTTACACCAGTTTTTGGCAGACATTTGAACAAAACCTGAAACTGGGTTAAACTAAGTAGGTGAAACAAAAACCAATAAATTCTGGAGTAGTCGTGGTAACTAATGCTGGTGGTGTGGGCGTAGTCTGTATCGATTTACTGGCTAAATATGGCCTGGATTTGTATCAAATAGATGATCAATTAAAATCAACGTTAACAAATATTTTACCAGCTTCAGCAAGCATTCATAATCCCATCGACATCCTGGGTGACAGTAAAAGCGACAGATACGAGCTAGTTCTGGGTAAACTTATTCGGCAACATGAAATCAACAGTATTTTGGTCATCGTCACTCCACAAATTATGACGGATACAACTAATATTGCCAAAATTATTGTTAAACTATCTGCTGAAAATCCCAAATTACCGATTATCCCGATCTTTATTGGAGGTGATTTAATAACTTCCAGTTTACATTTTTTTCAGCAACAATCCTATCCCGTTTATGAAACCCCGGAAGATGCCGTCGAAAGTCTGCAAAAATACCTAGAATTTAATCACAAAAAAGCCGATTCCAGCATTAAAGCAGCTGATTCAAAAATAAACAAAGAGAATCCAGAAATCATTCAACTAAATCACGAAATTAAGGGAAATACTAGTGGCAGTCTAGACTTTTTATCTGTTCAAAAAATCGCCAAATTATTTGATATTCCTACCGCCAAATTTGAATTAATTGCAACTGCTGGAGTTTTTAACAAAGACTTGGCTCACAAATTTTTGAAAAAATATCCCACAATAGTTATCAAAGTTGTTTCGGCTGGAATTTTGCATCGCAGCGAACAAAAAATGGTCGAAGTAGATATCACCAGCCTTGATCAAATTCAAAGTTTTTACAACAGATTTAAAGATCAAAAACCAGATATCGTTGTTCAAGAAATGATAACGGATGGGATCCAGTGCTTTTTGGGAGTCAATCGGGATCCCCAGTTTGGACCTATACTAATTGTTGGAACAGGCGGAATTTATGCCGAAATTATGGATGATTTTGTGCTTATTCCCTTACCAGCTTCCCCAAAAACCATACAAACATATTTGCAAAAAACTAAGTTATACCAGGTTTTAAATGGCGCCAGGAACCAATTTTGGGATATTCAAAGTTTTACCAATACCGCCTACAAACTAAGCCAGATTTTGGACTATTTTCCAGGAATTTCCTCCATCGATATTAATCCCTATATTGCTTTAGAAAAAAATGGTAAAGTAGTTGATTTTAAGGTTATTGTTGACTCAAAAACTTTGAAAAATTTATAGGATAATACAGCTAATTAAAATTTTAATATTTGGTTGATAACTGACTATTATATTAGTTTGCAAGACATTTTTAGTTAAAGTCTATAACCTAGATTTCCATAAAATGTATTTCCATATTATTTCTACGAATAAATTATTGGCAGATCAATAATCTCTCTTGACCAAATCTGAATATAGCTGTTTTTTGTTAGTTAATAAAGATTTTAGTCATGTTTTATATCACTACACCCATTCCCTATGTCAATGGAGAACCGCATTTGGGTCACTTGTTAGAGGCTTTATTTAACGACTCTATCGCAAGATACAGAAGAAGAAGCCTGGTCGAGCCTGTGGTTTTTTCTATGGGACTGGATCAACATGGTCTAAAAATCTATCAAAAAGCCCAAGAAGCAGGCCTGACTACCCAAGACTACGTTGACCGCGAAAGTCAAAATTTTATTAAATTATGGCAAAAATTTGAAATCAGTAACGATGTTCTAACCCAAACCACCGGCTCTAATCACAGAGTTGTGTCCCAAATTGTCTGGAAAAAATTACTAGCTAAAAATTTGATCTACAAAAAAAGTTACACCGGAAAATATTGTGTGGGCTGCGAAGCTTTTTATACAGATAGTCAGCTGGATGAGGAGGGTAAATGCCTAATTCATAAGACAAAAACCATAGAAATATCCGAAGAAAATTACTTTTTTAAGTTGTCTAAATTCCAAGATTCTATTGAAAAATTTTTAGAAAATTCACATATCGAACCCCTGCAATACAAAAAAGAATGGCTCAATTTTTGTAAACTTGGCCTGGAAGATATTTCCATTTCCAGAGAAAAAACCAACTTACCATGGGGAATACCGGTTCCAGGCGATGACAATCAAGTAATTTACATTTGGTTTGAAGCTCTAATTAATTATTTAACTGGTTTAGTGGATGAAGAAAGTACCGACAAATGGCTAGAATTCCCTTTGGAGCAAAAACAATTTGAAACCGAAATCTGGGATCAAATCAAAAACAATTGGCCAAATTCCCTGCACTACATGGGTAAAGACATGGCCAAATTTCACCTGATTATTTGGCCGGGAATACTATTTGGTTTGGATCTGGAAATGCCTAAATTTAATTTGATTCATGGTTTTATTAACGATAAAAATGGCTTAAAATTTAGTAAAAGTATGGGTAACGGTATTTTACCACAAGAGCTAGTTGAAAAATTTGGAATTGATGGCACTCGGTTTGTAATGCTTTCGGAAATGAATGACCGCGACGATACCAACTTTGACTGGACGCAAATCACCAATCAGTACAATTCTCTCCTGGCTAATAATTTAGGGAATTTGGTAATGCGGGTTAGCAATCTAGCCGAGACAATGTTGGACGGGATTATAGATGAAAATTATGAAGATTTAACCGAGAATTTGTCTAAAAATCAAGAAAATTTTCTAAAATTAGAAATTAATTTGCAGCCTGTTTATCAAAAATTGGAATCCTTTCAAGTGCAAGACGCTTTAAAAATATTGTTTACGGAAAGTTCCAAAATCAATGAATATTTAGAGCAAACCAAGCCCTGGAATTTACATAAAGACTCTAAAAATATTGACTACATTAGATATATTTTGAGTAACTCGGCAGTTAGTTTGCAAGAAATTGGCAAAGCCTTGTCTATCTTTTTACCAGAAACGGGTGATAAAATCTATCAGGTTTTTACCGCACCTAGAATTGTTAAAGCCAAACCGCTATTTAATAAAGTCGAGATTTAGTCTTATTATTGCTAATAAATAGATTTAAAAAAATATTTACAATATCTGCTTTTGATGATAAACTTAAGTAGTTGACTACTACTTTTTGCTAAGCTATTATTTGTAACTAAGAAAAACAAATACAAAAATGTCGAAACATCTAACAACAAAGAAAACTAGTAGTTATAAACTTTATGACCAAATAAAAAACTTAAAACTTGGTTTTGAACTTTGGGAAATTTTAACTGCTTTTACCCTGGCTTTAACCATAGCCAGTATGTTACTGTGGTTTTCTAGCCTCCAACCTGCCCATCTTCAGGACGAATTTATTTGGCACGATCAAGCCAAAAACCAACTTTATAACATCTCTATCAAGGTCAATAACATCAACGGCAGCGAGCTACGAGCTTTTAATTTGCTACCTTCAGATAGTGTCTGTAGTAGCCTAGAATTAAATTCAGATCTGGAAAAAACGATTTATGAAAAAAATAAAAGCAACCTTTCAGCTTTAAATAAAGATTTGGACAACATCAAAAATGAGTCTAAAAATCGAAATAATTATCTGGAATCTACGCCAAAATTTACCGATGTTGCTAGCAGTTTTACCGATGAAATTAGTAAAGCCGATGAATTTTTGGAAAAAAAATTATATATTTCAGGGCGGATACTGGAACTTAGAAAAACTAGAGACAGTTGGTGCCAAGAATCACAAGTAGCAGTTACCAAAGAAAACCTTGAACTGGTTGATGAAATAAATACCGAACTAGAAAAACTGACCACCAAAAAAAGCCAGGAATTACTAACTAAAACTAAAGAGATAAAATCAGATTTGGAAAATATATCTAAAGATCCAGCCAGTTTCACAGCTGAAATTAAATCTCGATTAGTTGAGAATTATAAATCACTCTGGTCCCTACAATCGATTCAGGAACTAACCGAATTTGATAAACAAAATGACTCGCCAGGCCTAGGCAGATTGATTGACTACGAAACTTGGCAAAAAAAATTCACCGAAAATAACCCGAAATTGAGATCAAGAATTGTATTTATAGCAAGTAATAATGCTACCTAATTCTAAAAAATTTGCTAGCTAAAGCATAAACAACTACTGTCCAAACTAGCAAAATTCCAATTGGAGTAATTACTTGGCTATCCAAAAGTCTGGCACCATCTATACTAATTGCCCTAATGGCTTCATTAAAATGATATAGCGGCATAAATTTGGTAACAACTTGTAACCAATTTGGTAAGGATGAAACGGTAAAAAATGTTCCGGCTAAAATAAATTGCGGAAACACAATTAAGTTGGCAACTGGCGAAACTACTTCATCAGATTTAGCCAGCCCTGCAACCACATACCCAAATCCAAGAAAAGCGAGCAGACCCAAAAAGACTACCACGCCAATTTCTAAAAACCCACCGAGGCCATTTCTCGGCCAATAGCCAAACATCGTTGCAGCTACCACCAATAATAATATATTTTGTAACAGAATAAAAATACTTCTGGAAACAGACTCGCCTAAGATAAAAGCCGAAACTTTACTTGGTCCTGCAAAAAACCTTTTTAAAACGTTATCTTTTCGAAGAGTTAAAAAGCTGTAAGCCACCCCAAAAATTGCTGAGGTCATAATCGAATAGCCCAAGATTCCGGGTAAAACAAAGTCTATGTATCTAGTTTGGCGACTATTTAATTCTGAAGTTTGTACAACGAACGCCTTGTTTTGAACATCTAGTCTGGCTAAAGTTATTTCCGAACTGATTTTATCTAAAGTTTGTTTGATGGCGCTGACGTTTTCAGGACGATTGGCGTTGGTAACCAATAATACTTCAGATTTAGATTTGATTTGAATAAAAGCGTCCAAATTTCCATTGGCTAAATCATCATTTAAGGTCGAGGACTCTTCTTTTTCGGTAACCACATAAATACTGGAAGCTTCAAAACTGGATTTAATCGGAGCGTAAATGGCGCTATCATCATACACAAAGCCGACTTTAATCTGAGGTTTGGCTTCATTACTGATAAATCCGAAAATAATTACAAATATTACTGGAAATAAAAAACCAAAAAGCCAGCCAGAAGGTGTTCGCCATAATGCTTTAAAGGATGTGATAAAAAAACCAAATAGTTGTCGAAAATAGCGTTGCATAAAATAAAAATTAATCTCTCCAATGTCTGCCAGTAAGATCTAAAAATACATCTTCTAAACTGGCTCGAAGGGTAGGTTGTGGTTTGGTAAAGCCTCGGTCTAAAAGCTCGGCTATAAATTGATTTGGGGTGCTGGTTTCGATAATTTTACCTTGATCCATAATCGCCAAACGATCGCACAATTCTTGAGCTTCATCCATATAATGGGTGGTCATTACGATGGTTTTACCCTTACTTTTAAGGTGTTTAATCATGTCCCACAAATTTCTCCTAGCTTGGGGATCAAGTCCTGTGGTGGGTTCATCCAAAAATATTATCTCTGGATCAGCTACCAAAGTTGTGGCAATAGAAAAACGCTGCTTTTGCCCTCCGCTTAAATTTTCTACATAACTATTAGCTTTCTCATTTAGGTTGACTGTTTCTAATATGGCCATTGGATCTATTTTTGTATTATAAATATCGGCAAACAAATTCAAAGATTCCACCAAATTTAATTTGGGATAAAACCCAGAAGTTTGTAACTGAATTCCAATAATATTTTTGACTTGCTGTGGATAAATATCTATATCTAAACCATCAACCAAAACCGTACCCGAAGTTTTTTCCAAAATGGTTTCAATAATTTCTAAAGTAGTAGTTTTGCCAGCTCCATTTGGACCCAAAATTCCAAAAATTTCACCCTTAAACACTTCAAAACTGAGACCATTCACAGCTTTAATTTCATCAAAATGTTTTTCTAGATTTTGCACCTGAATCATCGGCCGCAAATTTTTACTTGAAGTTGCTAGAGCTAAATTATTTGTGGAAACAGATGGTTCTTTTTTTGCTTTTGGTGAGGGATTTTTGGCAGTATTTTTGTCTTTAATATTTTTAGGCATTTGGTAAAATTTGTGGATAAAAGTTAACCTAATCAAAATTGGATTTAACATAATTTGTCAAAAAAAAATTTTAAGTAAAACTTAACTAAGGTGTTATACAGCAATTTAAATATTAAAGAGAAGCTTCAGGAATTTATTCATGATGAAGTCAATAAAAGCCAGAAACCAATTGTGCTGGAAATTGCCTTAGTTGGAAACGACCTGGCATCTATAAAATACACCAATTTAAAACAAAATATTGGTAAAAAACTAGGTATCGAAGTTAATATTAATAACTTTTTAGAAAATTCTAGCGACCAAGAATTTGAGGATTGTTTAAAAACTGTGAAACAAAAAAACTCGGGGCTGATTTTTCAACTACCTGTGCCAGATAATCTGGTGAAATTTGTAAACCAAACTCCGGAAAACAGCGACGTTGATTTGCTTGGAGAAAATAGCTTTAAACTTTGGTTAAAAGGTTTTTTACCGCCCACAATTGGTGCTATCGATTTAGTTTTAAAGGACATTTTGAGCTCCAAAAATTCAAATATTGTAGATCTAATAAATTTTAAGCTGGATTTAAGGGGAAAAACTGTGGCAGTTATTGGTCAAGGTACATTGGTAGGAAAACCACTCCTGAGATATTTATTAGACACTCAAGCGACGATAGTTTCTATAAACAAAGATACAAAAAATGCCAAAGATTTGACTAAAAATGCCGATATTCTGGTTTGTGCTGCCGGTAGCCCAGAATTGGTCGATAAATCCTGGGTCAACCCAGATACAATTATTATCGACGCGGCAACCAGCGAAAGCAGCGGTGTTTTGGTTGGCGATGTAAAAAAAGATTCTTTGTTTGAAACTAATCTATTAGTAGCTAGCCCTAGTGGCGTGGGTAGCCTAACTGTACTGTATTTATTTTTGAATTTGGTAAAACTTAGCTCGAATTAGTATTTGAGAAAATTAGTTGTGATTCGGGTTGAAATGTAAGGCACTAAACTTGCCAAAAGCTATATTTTATGGGTTATTATTGATATGGCTTTTAATTATTACAATTTTTTGGATAAAATTTTAAATTACAAATCCAAAATTAAGTATTTTGAAATAGATTTTAACAAACCTTGGCTAACCGAAACAATACTTAGAAAGCCTTTTTTACTTTTTATCTCGATAATTTCTGAAATCTTGCAGGCTGCTTTTTTAACAGTTAGCCCAGTAATTATTGGTTACATTTTTACTAACAGAAAATACGAGTATTTATGGTTATTTTTTGGCATTTATGTTTTTTTAGAGCTTACCAATCGGTTTGTATGGTATATCCAAAATTATATAATTGAAATAAACAGGGGTAGTTTATTGATTGCTGCAAACAAATATTTATTAGCTACAGATCCTATAAACCATACCTTTAGATCTTCTGGAGAAGTGATATCCAAAATTGAAAAATCTACCGACGGTCTCAAACAATTCTTTTTTATAACAATAGATGATTTTGTGCCAACAGCTACCTCGATTATAGCTTTGATAATAACATTTTTAAGTGTGGACAGATTTTTGGGTATTTTGTGTCTAATGTTCTTAGCCATAGTCGGAAGCCTGAATATTGCCATGTCCTTTTATAATGGTAAAACTCTCAAGCCACTGATTATAAAAGCCGAAGATAATATAACTAAAACCTACACCGAGGGTTTGATATTCGTTAGTTTTATACGGAGTACATTTTCTACTGCAAGCTTTTTTTCTAAGGTTAAAAGAACTGAATTAGAAAACGGTACTGTAACTTCTACAGCTCACATGGGTTATGGTATAGCCAGTGCTATTACTAGAATTTTATTTGCTACCAGTTATCTAATTTTGGGTCTTTTAATACTTAAAATGATAAATAACAATCAGCTAGATTTTGCTATTGGATCGGGTATATTTATTAGTTATATTGCTCAAATGGGTACTATTCGCTCCTTAGGTAGTTTAACAAAAGAAATACTAGAAAAAAACCTAAGGTTAAAAGACTTTTTTAAATTTATGAGAGAATTTGGTAAACAAACTTACCCAGTTTTGGAGGATTAATTCCGTATTACTAGAAAAAATAGCCCGACAAAATTAAATCATTTTTATTTTAAAATAGGAGAAACTAACTAAAATCCTGATCCAGCTCTGTAGTATAATAGTACAATTAAAATGCCAAGTAGATTCACAAAACTTTAATCATGGCAATTTGGCTGTAATCGCAACTCAATTATCTATTTCTCAACTCTCTTTTTTAAAAATTCTAAAAACTCTTGACCGAGGCCGTCATTTTTTTGGAGTCCAAAATCAACCGTTGCTTTTAAGAATCCTAAAATACTTCCGCAATCATACCCTGGCAATTCTGGCTTATAGGCGTACAATTTGCCCTTAGCTTCAGTAAGTTTTACAAAAGCATCCGCCAGGCGTAACTCTCCATCGGCAGTTGTAGATGTAGAATTTTCTAATAAATTAATCACTTCGGGAGTGATTACAAAATACCCTGCACTGATTAAATTCGATGGTGCGTCTTCTGGTTTTGGTTTTTCTACAAATCCCGTTACTTCTACAACATGATCTTGGTCAGTATTGTTAAAGGCCATTACACCGTACTTTTTAGTATCTTTTTTATCAACAACATCGCCACAAATTACAGGAGATTTATATTGATTATAGATTTCAATAATTTTTTTTATGGAATAATTTTCTTTGGGCATTAAATAATCTGGATAAACAACCAAAACTGATTCTTGATGATCAATAAATGGTTTAGCGCACAACAAAGCTCCTCCATCGCCATTCATAACCGGCTGACGTACATAGGCAAAGTTGGCTAATTCGTTAATTTTTGTTATTTCGTTAAGTAAATCTAATTTACCTTTTTCCTTCAAAGCCAATTCTAATTCTACACTTCGATCAAAATGATTTTCAATAGAATTTTTACCTCGACCGGTAACTAAAATTATTTCTTGAATACCGGCATCTACCGCTTCTTCGACTAAATATTGAATGATTGGTTTATCTACAATTGGTAACATTTCCTTGGGTTGAGCTTTTGTTGCTGGTAAAAATCTTGTACCAAAGCCTGCTACTACAAAAATCGCTTTTTTAATTGCCATAAAATAAATTTGATAACCTAAACTATCACAAAAAACTTGGCTATGTCAATTTTAGTTTGTAAAAACACAAATAATGATTTAAACTAATCTCGTGTAGCAAAAAGTTGAGTATGCAGAATTTTAATCCCAATAGCGACGAACATAATTTAAATGCTTTTAATCACCAGTTCACCAATTCTGGCCAAGGCAACTTGCCTGGACAAATGTCAGGAATACCCAATCAACCTACGATAATTAGACCAGAACAACCCGTCCAAAAAGTTGAACAAGCCCAAACATTTGAAAAACCAACTCCACAACAAAGAAGCCTGCGTCCAGTACAAAACCCAGTTAGACAAGCTCAAACCACTGTTCAGAAAAAACCAGCAGTAGCTGCGGCAAGCCAACAAACTTCTTCTAAAGAAGAACAAATAACTCAGATATTTGAAGAAATAGAGAGTCTGAAAAATCAAACCAAAAGACCAGGGGCTTTAACTAGAATTGAAAAATTATTACGCCAGGTGTTGGATCTTAATTCCTAGTGATTAAAATATCTTGGATTAGTTTATTCTCGATCAATAGTCTAAAAATTTATACCAGTTTCTTCTTCTTAAACAAAACTCGCATTTAAATTTTTCTTATATTTAGAGAAAATTGGCCTCAAACTGTTATTTTTTCATTCGAAATCTAATATAAATTTTAAATAGTAAGAGACAGATACCAACCAATTAGCAATTCACTTTTTTTTAACCGATAAAGTGGTAGTTATTACAAACAAAATCAATAGTAAAACTCCCTGCCCAGCAAACAAATAAATCTTGTCTTGAGTATCTAAAATTAGTCCAAAAATCATTGATAAACTAAGGATAAATACTGTAAAAACTAAGACCCCAACTTTGCTAAAACCTACATCAATCAATCTATGATGCCAATGACTTCTATCGCCTACAAGCGGATTTTTTCCTCGCAAAATTCGAAGTCCAAAAACAAACAAAATATCAAAAATAAACCAGCCGATAATGGTACTAGCAGTAGCAATTTTGGCTCCGCTAAGAATCGATAATACTCCGATAATCAGACCAATAATTTGGGCTCCAGCTTCTCCTAAATAGACCTTAGCTTCTGGAAAATTGAAGGGTAAAAATCCCAAAATTCCAAAAATCCAAATTAAACTAAATAAAAAAATCAGAGGTTGCATGACATTAACTAGAGTTGCAACAATAGCAATTCCAATTAAAGAAACTATTCCAACCGTGGATACTAGACCATCTAAACCATCCAAAAATTTTGTGGCAGTTAAGCAAATTCCGATCCAAATAAAGGCCAATAAATATTGAATAAAATCTGATTCTGGTAAGAAAATTCCCAGCGGCAAATTGACTATTTCAATCTTTAACCCTCCCAAAAAAACCACAATGACTAAAGCCACAAAGGTAGGTAAAATCATTATTTTACTACTAAACTGATATTTATCATCAAAATAACCGGCGATAAGAATTAAAATAATTCCTACAAAAACCCAAATAAGCCTAAACGGCTCCAAATTTTTACCTAATTCAAAACTTAAAAGTAAATAGTTTTCACCCAAGAATTCAAAGATATTTTTACGAAATAGCCAACCTAAACCAGTAAAAAACAACGAACTTAAAACAAATCCGGTGCCTCCTAGAAGGGGTATAGGCAACTTCTGAGTTTTTCTATCCGGAGCTGATTCGGGTTTATCTACAATATCCAGCTTTGTGGCTATTTGAATACAAATTTTTGTCAGAATAAAACTAAAAATAAAATTTAGACTACAAAAAACAAATATTACTTGCCAGAAAAATAAGGAAAATCCAAACATCTACCAAAACCTATTAGCTACAAATTTGGTCAAGTCAAGCAAAGTTAATAACCCTCAAAAAAAACTATTTAATAAGCATTTCCAGGCTATAATTGACATTAGTTTGTCATTTCGTATAATATAAATATAATTATTTATCACAAAAATATGTCCCTTTTTAAACGTGATATGGAGGATTTTTTGCTTTACTGCGAGCTGACCAAGCAATATTCTGATAACACGGTACGAAATTATAAAAATACTTTGGAGCGTTTTAGCACATATTTAGATAGCATGAAAATAGAGCAAACCAACATGATTGATTTAGATGTAATCAACGGCTACAGACATTTTTTGCACAAAAAAACCACTTCCAGAAAGGACAAAATGAGTTTAAAATCTCAAAGTTATCAAGTTGTCGTTTTAAGAAGTTTTCTAAAATTTATGATAAAGCACGGGGCCGTAGTACTCAACCCGGACAGCCTGGAACTACCTAAAAGCAGAATGCGTAGAATTGAATATTTAACCGAATCCGAGGTAAGTAAATTAGTAGCTAGTATTATCAACGATCAAAGTAAAACCCCTGAGGTAATCAAAAAAAGGAATGCGGCTTTAATTTTGTGTATGTTTGGTTCTGGGTTGCGACTCAGCGAAGTGCTTAAATTAACCAAAGATGAAATCAACGACGAGGATGGACAATTGATGATCTCTGGAAAAGGTGGTAAAATTCGGACGACTTTTTTGGCTCCTGTAGCCCTCGAAGCTTTAGAATCTTACCTGGAAGCCCGAAAAGAGGACAAAAATCCCTATTTATTTATTTCCTTTTCAAAAAACCGACCAAAAAAAGAGAAAATATATAAGCCGCTTACTCCCCGAATGGTCCAGATGATGCTCGAACAATATGCCAAAAGACTAGGTATTTATAAGCATGTTACACCCCATACTCTACGTCACAGTTTTGCTACCAAAATTTTATTTGAAGGTGGAGATATCCGCTCGGTGCAAACTTTACTTGGTCATAGCAATATTGCCACAACTCAAATTTACACTCACATCACTGACTGGCAGATAAAAGACCTGCACAAAAGAGTTTTTGGTGGAAAAAAGAAAAAGGTTTAGACGAAGAAATCGGGAAGGGGTTACAATTGACATCATCAGAATTAAGTTTTTTATCATTTTAATATATTTTTTGATTTCAAATTCTATGAACCAGAACAAACTTGCTATAAAAATCCAAAATATTAGTCGAAATTTTCAAGGAAAACCAGCTGTCGATAACCTGTCTTTAGAGGTCAAACATGGTGAAATTTACGCCTTTTTAGGCCCAAACGGCGCGGGTAAATCAACAACTGTCAAAATCTTAATTACCCTTTTGGAAGCAGATAGTGGCCAGGCTTTTATTTTAGATCACAACATCAAAACTCAATCTGATGAAGTAAGGTTGATCATTGGAGTGGCTTTACAAGAAGCCTCTTTGGATCTAAGTCAAACCGGTATCGAATTTTTGACCCTGCAAGGTAGATTATACGGACTAACTAAAAGCCAAATCGATAGGAGAATCCAGGATTTAATTCCTTTAATTGATATCGGTGACAGCTTACAAAAACAGATCAAAACATACTCAGGGGGTATGAAAAGAAGGCTGGATTTAGCAGCTTCAATCATCCACAATCCCAAAGTCTTATTTTTAGATGAACCAACTACCGGGCTTGATCCCATCAGTAGAGCCAAAGTTTGGCAGGAAATAAACAGACTGAATAAAGAGCTTGGAATGACTATATTTTTAACCACGCAATATCTGGAAGAAGCCGATCAGCTAGCCGACAGAGTGGGTATTATTTCCAGTGGAAAACTGGTAGCTGAGGGAACACCAAAAGAGCTTAAAGATTCCATTGGTATCGATTTAATTATAGCCAGTATCGACGATATAAATCAGGCAAGTTTAAACAAAATTAAGCAAATTCCAGAGGTTACTAGAGTTGATTTTAAAGACAGTGAATTAATTATTTCCACAAAATCTGGCTCGAATACTATCGGAAAAGTGGCTGTAGAATTAAACAATTTAAATATCAAAGTAGAATCTTTAACTCTTCGAACTACTACTTTAGATGATGTCTTTTTGGAAGTTACCGGAAACCGATTAAATAATCAGCAAACAAATTAATTTTATGACTCAAACTCAAACTAACGATTCTAATTTACTAAATTTAAATCCCAAACCGGCTGGGTTTTTTATGGATTTATTGACAATGACTGGTAGGTCAATTCGGGCCATGCTTCGAGAAACGGAATACCTAATTCCTTCAATTATCATTCCTGTTTTCTTTTTTGCAGTAAATGTTGGTTCACTCGAAACCGTGGGTCAAAACCTGGGAACTGGGGATTTTAAGGCTTTCCAACTACCAGTGGCTATAGTCTTGGCAGTAACTGGAGTCTCTCGGGCCACAGCTCTGGTAACAGATATTCAATCGGGTTATTTTGACCGTTTGTTGGTGTCTCCGGTTAATCGTCTATCTTTACTTTTGGGTCTTATGATGGCAGATTTTGTGCTAGTTTTAAGTCTATCTTTTTTGGTTGTTTTGATGGGTTTAATTCTGGGAATTAATTTTGTAACTGGGTTTGGTGGTGTCTTGGTTTTTCTTTTATTTTCTGGACTTTGGGGCTTAGTTTTCACTGGTATCCCCTACTCTATTGCCCTTAAAACTGGTAGCCCGGCAGCAGTAAGCGCCTCTTTTTTACTCTTTTTTCCTTTTAGTTTTCTAACAACTGCCTATGTACCCAAAGAATTTTTAAGTGGCTGGTTAAAAACGGTTGCTGAATACAATCCAGTAACTTATTTATTAGATGGACTTCGGGCATTGATTAATGTTGGTTGGGACTGGCAAAAACTTAGCTTTATGTTTTTATCAATTATTCTTGTTGGTATAGTGTCCTTTTCTCTGGCATTTATGGCCTTAAATTCAAGATTGCAAAAGAGGTAACCTTTATTATATTGACAACAGTTAAGGATATTTATTAAGCTAACTTTATGAATAAACAAACAGTATTAATTACCGGAGCCTCTTCTGGAATTGGATATGAAATGGCCAAAGTTTTTGCAAAAAAAGGCTTTAATCTAATTTTAATAGCCAGAAGAAGCAAGCCAATGGAAGAAATCATTAATCTATTTCCAGAAATTAAAGTTAAAATTATCTCCAAAGATTTAAGTAAAATTGAATCAGTCCAGGAATTAAACAAGGAACTAGAAAATGAAAAAATAGACATTTTGATTAATAATGCTGGCTTTGGTGACCACGGTGAATTTCAAAATACAGATGTCAACAAGCAAGTTGAGATGATAAATTTAAATGTAACTGCCCTAACCTATCTAACACATATTTTTGGATCCAAGATGGTAACAAAAGGTGGTGGTAAAATTATCAACGTAGCTTCAGTAGTAGCTTTTATGCCTGGACCAACTATGGCAACATACTTTGCAACTAAAGCATTTGTATTAAGTCTTTCTCAGGCGTTATCCCAAGAATGGAAAAAATACGGTGTTCAAGTTATGGCTTTGTGTCCTGGTGCTACAGCATCTGGTTTTCAAGAATCTAGTAACTTAACAAAGACTAAATTCGGGCAAAACAAAAAAATACCAACATCCCAAGAAGTTGCCGAGTATGCTTATGCACAACTAATGAATGGTAAAACTTTGGCAGTCCATGGATTTACAAACAAAGTTATCACCTTTTTACCAAGACTTTTACCTAGAAAACTCTATCTTAGAATTATCGAAAAAATAATGAAATAATGATAACATTTGAATTAATAATAAACGACTTAGACAAACTTCAAACAAAGTTAAAATCGATACCGCAAAATTCCAAAATTCATCTCCCCGACAAAAAAAATAGCTACTCAAATCTCGAACTTGGAGAACAAATCAAGAACTACGAACTTGGAATCACTTTTAGCCTTAGTAATCACCAGATTTAATAAGGGTTTGGGGAAGAAATGAAGCTAAATTTCTCTGTATTTGTAATATTTTGAATATTATGATAGTCTAACGGTATAAGAATACTATGAGTGAAGTTTATACACCACCTCAAAAAGAACTAAACTCAAAAACAAACCAAAAATATGGTCCTGGATATGATCATCTTAAAGAAATTATAGATCAGCAAACAAGTAACCCCGACGGTGAATCAGCACAAATAAACATAGATGATTTTTTAAAAATTCTTGAACAAGAGCTTATAAAAGTTAGTGCTAATCGCTTGACTGAACGTGATTTGCTTCTCCATTCTTTAGGTAATGATAATTCTTCACCACAAAATTTTGATTTAGATTTATTAAAAAAAATTTGGATGTTCGGAGTTCTAAATTTTATAAGATTAATGAGAAATATTTACTGGCTGCCAATGCTTTGTTTGATTCTTATAAAGATCAATCTAATATGGGTTTTAATCTCGAAAACTTCATTTACTATTATCAAACAAATATATCAGTTGATCAAATATACAAAGATTATCTTCGAAGAGCTTTACTTTATAGATCTCTAGCAGAAATTAAGGAACTTATTTCAAATGCTAAAAAGGCTATAGAACTACATATAGATGATAAAATAGATGCTAATTCTAAAATAACTGAAATCAAGTATATTTCATCTTTTAGTAGTCAGGTTGGCATTTCTCAAGCCTATAATCAAGGACGATTACCCCCTAATAACGGGAATAGAATTAAGATACTTTACTTTGCAGGTGTATATGACTATGTTTTAAAAATGAGAGAAACGCACCCTCCTGGAACCAAGAGGGCTTTCAAAGCTCTAGAAACTCACCGAGCAAAAGTGTTTGATAAAGATAGAAAGAATTTAGGCAAAAAAAGGGAACAAGAAAGAAATACACAGATTGCTTTAAATGCTGCGGCAAAATGGTTTGAAAATAGAAATAATTAACATTCCAGTCTTTAATTTCATAACTAATTCTAGGAAAAATAATCACTCTATCTGAATAGCTTTAGGTTTGCTTTTTAATTATAATATCATAGGGACCAAGTCGTGATTCTAAATATTTAGCTAATTGTTCGGTTCGAGACTGATCAATATTTAATTTGATAATAATTCTGTCAGGTTTATTATTTTCTGCTTTTTCTATAATTATGTCCTCCAAACTAATTGGATCATAATACCAGAGACTGGTCTTGATTGTTTGAATTATACTTCTTTTTAATCTAACATCAGAATCGTTGATAGCCGGTTTTAGATCCGGGGATTGTTTGGGCTCTTGTCCTGAAAACAGATATACTCCAGAGTTTACACTAGCTTGAATATCGGTAATCGGGGCTTTTTGGACTTTCACCACATCTGCTGGTGGAATCAAAAGCAACGCATCCAAAGGCATATATAAACAAACTTTAAGCTTATTTTTTGATAATTGTAAATCTAATTTTGTAGAATTTACTATGCTTGGATATATGGTTTTGAATTTTTAATTAAAGTAGAAATTTATTGTATACTAAATCAAAATTATTTCTGGACGGAATTGATAAGAAAAATTATTAGTTTTTATACAAACTAATTCATATTAATCTATTAAGAATTCTAGTAATGAACAATACCTTTGAAATAATTCTAAATAACCTAGATCAACTTAATTTGAAGCTATTATCGTTGGAGCCATATTCTAAAATCCACCTACCAGATAAACCCAAAAGCTATCCAAATTTAGATCTGGCAAAATATATCCAAAATACAGAATTAGGAATCACTTTTAGTGTTATAAATCATTATCATGGTGGCAATCTGGTAAAGATAATTGCCGACTTAGATCAATATCTTTTACACATTAAAAATCAGCCTAATCTGAATGAATTGCTAATTGTATCTGGATCTAAACCAAAGAAAATAAACACCTTAAATATACTAAATTACCTACAAACAAAGACCTTAGCTGATGGTAATGGTATAGTTTTTAATCCTAAAATTACTACTAAAGAATTACTAATTTCGGTGGCTTATAATTGCCAAAGTCCAAATCAAAATTTAGAAAATGAGAGGTTTAAATCAAAGCTTGCGACTAAAATTGTTAAAAAAATTTATATCCAGATCACCGATAATTTACAAAAAATACAAGAGGCGATTAAATTCATCAGAAATTTAAAACCAGATGTTATTATTAGTGTGTGTGTTTTTCAGCCAAGTAAATCTAGCTTAATTAAATTTAAATTTCGACCGTGGAAAGGGGTTGCTTTATCAGATAAATTTTTAGAAAGTCCCGAATCAGCCAAGCAAATTAACACTCACAATCTAGAAATTTTAAAAACCCTAAATGTAGAATTTATATTTACAATTTAAAATATGCCTTCTCTTTGCCTAGTAGTAGCCGACCAACTGTTTCAAAACCATCCTGCACTCCGATTGGAAGCTGATTTTGTGATGGTAGAATCAGGGTTTTTAACTAGTAAGTTTAGATATCACAAGTTTAAACTCAGTTATATTTTAACTTCAATGCGAGAGTATAGTGATTTTTTAAAAGATCAAGGTAAGCAAGTTTTTTATAACGCATTAGATCAGGAAAAAGATTTTGAAGAAGTAATTCGAACTTTGTTTGAAAGTGGTAAATACAGTGAATTAGTAATTTGCGAAATTGCTGATAAATATTTTTCAAAGTATTTGAGCGAAATTTGCCACAAACTAAATGTCACTTTACGTATTTTACCAAGTCTGATGTTTTTGACTCCTAAAAGTGTTTTTAAGGATTTTGTCAGCAAACAAAAGGATAGGCGGTTACTGATGAACGACTTTTATATTCAGCAAAGAATTCGATTAAATATTTTGGTAGAAAATCAAAAACCTGTAGGAGGCAAGTGGTCTTTTGATGAGGAAAATAGAAAAAAACTTCCCAAAAATATAACAATTCCCCAAAGACAATTAGAGTTTGAATCCAAACATTATAAAGAAGTTGTTGAGTTGGTAAACAAACACTTCCCGGATAATCCAGGACAAGTTTCAGACCAATCTTGGCTTCCGTTAAACTTTGAACAAGCTGAAAGTTATTTAGATGAATTTTGTAAATTATTTTTAGAAAAATTTGGTGACTATGAAGATGCCATAACACCCAATTCTGATACGCTTTTTCACTCTTGTTTATCAGCCCTAATAAACAATGGACTGCTTACCCCAGATCAGGTTTTAGATAAAGTTCTGAACTTTAAAAATGTTCCTTTAAACTCACTTGAAGGTTTCATCAGACAAATCATCGGCTGGCGTGAATGGGTCAAGGGATTATACGATCACGTCTATCAAGACAATTTTTTGGAGTTAAATTATTTTCAGGCAAAGAGAGGTTTACCAAATTATTTTTACAACCCAAACACCGATACTGATTACCAATACAAACACAATTTGCCACTAAAAAATGTATTACAAAAAGTCGATCGTTTGGCTTATTGTCACCATATTGAAAGGTTGATGATTTTGAGTAATTGGATGACTTTAAATCAGTATAAACCCAATCAATGCTACAACTGGTTTGTAGAGATGTTTGTAGATTCTAGTGAATGGGTAATGGTAGCTAATGTAATGGGTATGGGGCTGTACGCTGATGGTGGAATTTTTGCTACAAAACCTTATATTGCGGGGGGAAATTACATTAAAAAAATGTCTGATTACCCTACAGGAAAAGACTATATTTGGGAAAAACTTTGGACAGATAAATTTTGGGAGTTTTTGATGGCAAACCAGGAAACTTTTATAAAAAACCCTCGTATGGCGATGTTGATAAAGAGTAGATTGAATAAGTAATCGTAGATAATTCTTTGTCTAAGTAATAGTAAACAAAAACTTGGCTTGCCAAATAAAGTGAGTTTTATTATTAGAAGAATAATCTGTAGCTTGCTTGATCAGTTAACAAGACGTTAGTTTTGTGTCCAGAGCTTGCTCTGATGTCTGATACAAGCTAATTTTGAAATATGTAAAATAATATTCAATATTTCCTTCTTTCATTTGATTTTTGAAACTAGGATATATATCTTTCCATTTGTCTAAGAATTTATCCATTTTGACTTTAGCCTGTTCTAAGCTTAAGACTGATTCAAAGTTATCAAAGAAATCTTTAAGTTCATTGGCCACTTCGAGCTTTTCTTTAGGTTTGGTCTTGTTGATGATATTTCTGATCTTGTGAACCACAAACTTTTGAAATTTAGTGTTAGGATAGACCTTAGCTAGTTCATCTTTCAAATAATTTAAGCCATCAGCTACAAAAAGATCAATTTGTTCTATCCCTCTTTGATCTCTAAGATTGACGAGGAATTCATTCTAGGTTTTAGTAGATTCAGTGGGATTGATGTCTAGCACTAGTAACTCTCTCTTTAAATCTTCTCTGACACCTTTTTATACCGAATGACTTTTCCTTTTTTATTTACTATAGGCTGAAATTGTAAGTAGAACTGATAAATTTGATTTCTAGTGTGTTGACTAATTTTAGGGTTGTTGGTTGAATACATATTGAGAGAATGTTGAAGTTTTTAAAAGTTATTTCTTCATCCTCTTAAATTTAAGTATTAAAATGGAAATAGGGCTTGGGAGGTTACATATATGTTTAATTATGTTGCATTAGATGGGTGATTGGGGGTTTTAAAGACGGCCATTGATGGAGAGCATTTTCGGTTAAATTATTCTAGCTTCTTTTCTACCTTCATTATTAACTTCTTGATTCTCTTTATATTTTCTAGCGTTATTTTTAATTTCATCCATATCTTTGTCTAGTTGTTCTCGATTAAATGAAATCAAAGTTTCTGGTAATACATCGACAATTAAATCATTGAACTCGTCAGCTGTAACTGAAAGTTCATTTTGTGATGAAGCTATTCGTAATTCTGAAATAATTTCTGATAATTCAGGTAGTTTAGCATTTTTCATATCTTTGTTACAAATTGTTTTTGCAAAAAATACCGTAGCCCATTTTTCTAAGATCATGGTAAATTCTTTTAGTCTTTTAGAATCAGCTTCGCTTTTAATCGGAAATCTTAAAGTAATAATTTGTGCTCCATCGTCAAAACGTTCTGTAACATGGTGAATATTAAACTCCCATACTGCTTGAGTAATCCCGTTATTTTGATAAAACTTTAAACCACTTTTGTAAGGCTTATCACCATGCATTCCTTTACCACAGCTAATGCCTTGCATTTCTTTACTCATTGGTGCTGGGTGATTGTTGTAGATTCTATACTCAAAAGCTCGTGTAATATATTCTGGGATTTTACCAGTAAAACCTAGAGCGTAAATATCTATTTTTGAATAGGTGTCTTGTATTATTAGCTTGTTATAAACGTATCTATACCAAAGTCTTTTACTAATTTTTTGGATTTCTTTAGGTACGTTCTCCCAAATGTTTGGAACAACATCACCTTCCCTGTAATTAGCATAAAACTCCCTGACAGAGTCCATTTTATTGTAGACAATCTTTGGAACATTTTCAAATTCTTTTTTGCTCAAAATCCCTGCGTCTTGTTCATCGCAAACAATAGTGACAATCTGACCGTTGACCTGACCTGCTTCGATGGCTACTTGCAGTGCAGCAGCTGTGGAACCTCCACCAGAGGCGAAAATAACTAATGGTTTGAGTTTTTTTTCTGGCATATACTAACATCACTAATCACAGTTTTTTGATCCGGTCAAAAAGTTAATTTCGTGTCTTTAAAGTAGGTTTTTCAATCAATTTTATATTTATATACTATATGCAACAAATTATCGACAGTCTTAAACAAGCTTTGTTAAACGAACATGTTCCAAATGAACAAATCCAAAATATCATCACTTCAGTAGATATGAGCCAGCTAAATATCCAAAACATCTCTGCAACCACTGAATAATTAACTCAATTTTTAGGTGGTATTGGTCTAGAACAAATTGCTATAGATCATATTATTGGTGATATTGCAGGAAATTTTGGAGTAAATGGAATTGCTGATCTTGAAGTTGATCCAGATAACATTATTGGCAGCATCTTGGGTGGATTTTTTGGCGGCGAGTAAATAAATTAGCATAAAGAATTATCACTTTGTTAACAAAGTTGTGTAGCCACACTCTAGTTTTGTAAAAACTCTGCCCACTCCTTTTCATCAAAACCTCGAAGTATTTCCCCGTTATCTAGTACTATTATTGGTCTTTTGATAGAATTGGGAACTTTAATCATAAACTCGATAGCTGAATCTTCATCCACTACTTTGGCTTTTTCACCCTCACTAGCCTTACGCCACATCATTCCTTGAGTGTTTAAAACTTTTTCCCAGCCGAATTTAGCACACCATTTTTTTAAATGCTGCTGGTCGATTCCTAGCTTTTTGTAGTCGTGAAATGTATACTTGATTGAGTTTGATTCAAGCCAATTTCTGGCTTTTTGCACAGTGGAGCAATTGGTAATTCCGAAGAGGGTGATCATAATGATTCATAGATTTGTGCTAGCTAACACCTATTGTCAACAACCAGATCTAACTAAAATTAGAACAAAAACACTAAGCTTCCATTCCCACCGAAGTTTCTTCTTCTTGAGCAACATCCTTGATTTTTAAATAATATTTAGCCAAATAAAAAAGAAGTGTCCCAGAAAATACTGCGATATTAAGATCGGCAACGACAGTTACTATTGTAGTGTATAACACAAATGTCAATTGCCAATTCCAGTCTTTGTTTTTAAAGCCTTGCTTCTTAAAATAATCCTTAAAAAAATCTTTTTCAAATACATCAAGACCTGCTTTAAACAAAACCCCAATAAAAATAGAGCTAGCAACCAGCACAATTAAATCTTTAAAAACCAAGGCACCAAGTAAAGCAAACACACCTACCATAACTCCAGCGAATCTAGTTTTAGCACCTTCTTTAAGCAAAATTACTGATCTGATAGTAGCTTGAGCTCCTGCGATCCCACCAAACAACCCAGCGACTCCATTTGCAAGACCTTGAGCGATTAATTCTTTGTTTTTCTCGGTTTTTTCTCCAGTAATTTTATCCATAACTAAACTTGTCAGCAACGAATCCAAATAAGCTAGAACAGTTAATTGCATTGCAAACAACATCGCTTTGGAAAGAATTTCAATATTAAAAAGATTACTATTTGGCCAATATTTAGAAAGTAAACCAAAAAATTCTGGCAAGCTCCCAACAGAGTTTCCAAGTTTTACAGTTTCAAGGTTAAGGTGGTTAAATACTACAAAAACAGTAGCAGCAATAATTGTTACCAAGGTGCCAGGAATAAACGGTCTAATTTTTTCTGGGATTTTCAATTTTTCAAGTAGTTTTGGAAAAACTAAGATAGTTAGAAAAGTTACAATTGCTAAAATTACATTTTGCCAAGTTTCACCACCCAATCTAATTCCGCCGCCAACTCCAAATAATTTTTTGATTTGATCCCACCAAATAAGCATTGCAATTCCATTCATAAAACCCAAAATAACAACATTTGGGATATAAGTTATAATTTTTCCAAGTCTAAACAGCCCTGCTAAACAAAGTAAAATAGCAGTAAATAACATTACAAGAGTAATAAATCCTTCTGCATTGTTAGTACCTGCACCAAAAGTCGAGTAAGCCGAGGCTATCACCAGTGCCATTACCGCAGTCATTGGCGCTGTTGGGCCACTTGCTTGAAGTCTAGTTCCTCCAAAAATAGACGCCACTATAGCAATCAAAGCAGCGGATACCATACCTGCAAAGGCACCTCTTCCAGATTGAACCCCAAAGGCTGCACCAAGGGCAATAGCCGCAAAACTGGTAGTTAAACCAGCCAAAATATCATTTATCCAGTAACTTTCTTTAGAATTTATTTTTTTGGTGGATGTTTTTTTTGTGGACTTAGATTTATTCTTTAAAGACATGAATTTGTTTTAATATGGGCAAAACTCTAATTCTAGTTTCACGTTTTTAGGTAATTGTCAATCTAAAATAGTAGCCACACTAGCGTCTTAAGCATTTTTAAGTTTAATCTACACAAAAGCTTTGGTCAAAAAGTTTGTAAATCATGTAACTTTGACAATAACAACCCAACTATACTATTATACTACTTACTAATTCAGATAATTTTATGACTAAAAAAACTTCCTCAAAAACAACTCAAAATACTCAAACTGAAGCCAAAAAAACAGTCCAACCTGCCAAGCCCAAGATTCAGCCTAACAAGCCTCCTGTGCAATTACCTATTAGTAAACTACCCCAACATCGGCCACCATCTTTTAAACCAATGTTATCTAGAAAATCAATCGGTAGATAATTTGTTGACTAAATATCAAAACATTTTTAGAGAAAATGGGAATATTTATGCCCAACAAAAATCTTGTTATAGCCGTATCTGTAGTCGGTTTGTGTGCCTTAGTCGGTATTGGAATTTTTCTTTTTGACTCTCAAAAAAATAACAACGACAATAGTACATCAGCAACAGTTTCCAGTAGCTCTCAAACAAAATCAACTACCCAAGATAAAACTTTTAGTAACGACGAACTTGCCAAAAATAATGGTATATCAGGCAATAAATGCTATGTGGCTGTGGATGGAAAAGTTTACGATCTAAGTAATTTTAGTTTGTGGCGAAATGGAGTCCACTCACCTTCTGGAGGACAGGCTAGCTGCGGCAAAGAACTAAGTCAGGTTATGGCCAAGGCCCCACATGGAAAATCCAAATTAAGTATCATGCCTCAGGTTGGAACACTTGCCAATTAATTCTATGAAGAAATTAAACAACTATCAAAAAACTGTTATTTTGTGGGGAATTATTTGTTTCATTGGTTTTGTTGGTTCTCAATTTGTCCCATTTTTAGGTGAAATAAACAGTCTATTTTTAGACCTTAGATTCTCCCTGGTTTTGTGGTTATTTTTGACCGCCATTGGTTTATTTTTCCAAATCTACTGGATGTGGTATAACGATATTTCTTCAATTGGAAGCCAAATTTCTTGGATTGTGATTTGCCTCGGCGGCTGGGCTTTAACTTATTTCAAATTATACGGTTATATTCTTGTGGATCTCAAATCGACCAGCATGTGGCTTGGACTTTGTGCCATTGGAATGATTTTAACGGCAATTTTTTACAGGAACAATTTTTCTTACTATCTGCTAGCTATTTTGTATTTTTTAAGTGTCATGTTGGTACAGTTTACACAGTTACCTTTTGAATTAGTGATTACTGGACTGATATTTTTGATTTTGGGCTTTGTGGATGCTTATTTAGAACACTCCATTTGGCGAAAAAACCTGGCCGAATTGAATTAGTTAATATCCACTGGGCGACCCTACAGGTCTGGACTGAATCCAATCCTTTGAGGTATCGCTTGCGTTGCAAGCTAGCTTTTTGTCTCAGGGGCGGTCGCTCAATCGCCGTGGGGCTCTAGGGCAGAGCAAGTCTGCCTGTTCTAGCTTGGTTGTCACCAGCTTTTCTCTCAATCGCCGTGGGGCTCTAGGGCAGAGAAATCTAGAAAATCAATCGGGCGATAGAATTTGCAAATAGCAGGTATTTGTGATATGAAGCTTCTATAAATATGGATTGTTTATCTCACTTTCATATTAAATCTCAAAAATGTTTAAAGAGATGCCTTGGATCATTTGTTAAAGATGAGGCTTACCAAATAACCAAAATTTCTTCTGATGAATGGTTTTTAAAGCTTATCGAATTAAGGACGGAATATCCAGAAGTAAACTCTCAAATCATTGCTAAAATGAGAGAATTATTTGAAGCTGATGTAGAAACTAAAATAGCATCCTTGAAAGATCTATTTAAAAGCTGTGCCAATGATAAATATAATAAAGAGATTGAAAACAATGCTGGTTTTATACCTCGTTGTAGTTATATTGATAAGAAAGGAAAAATCAAATTTGATTTACTCTACAAGATTTTAGTTAAAACGGTATTACCCGATTCACCCAAAAGCCTTCGGCAATATTTATATCGCGATCTTAGTAAATTAAACTATCAACAGCTTCGAGAACTATTTTTAACTCCAGCAGTTTACAAACCAAGCAATAACGATCCAATTTTTGCGGCATTTCATGAAATGTTAATTCTCTTCAATCCAACAAAAAACCCCTAATTAAAGGGGTAATGTATTTTTGGAAATTGCAAAACTAAACTGTCATGCTACGAAGCATCCAGGCTGTTTTTTCGTGTTTTTCCATTAATCCAGTTAAAAAATCCGCAGTTCCAGCATCGCCAAAATCATCTTGAGTTTTATCAACAGATTCTCGAAGGAATTTGATAATTTGCTCGTTGTCTTTAAGCAAGTTAGCTACCATTTGCTCAGCTTTTAAACCGTAATTTGTATCTTCTTTGATTGTGGCTGTTTTAGAATATTCTGCTAAGGTTGCTGGGGCAAAACTTCCCAAACTTCTGGTTCTTTCGGCAACTTCATCTACAACCTCATCTAAATCTTCATACAAACCTTCAAAAAACTTGTGTAGGTCGTGAAATTGTGGACCAACTACATTCCAATGATAGTTTCTAGTTTTTACATAAAGAGCGAATTCATCAGCTAAAAGCTGGTTTAGGATTGCTACTGAACCTAATAATTGTTGTGGATTTAATCCTATATCTGTAGTCATATAATTAATTTTTATTTAAAATTTAACTTGAAATTTCAAGCTTGTTTAGGTTGATATTTGTATCCAAAATTGTCAACTAACTGTATAGATTGCTAAGGCTTGTGTTGACACCTAATTTCTATCTTAAAAATTTAAGTAAAACTACACTTGTCATTCCCTTGCAAAAGGAAATCCATAGAAAATTTAAATTAGTATAGATCCCCACTTACGTGAAGATGATAGTAAGTTAAAGTCTATTGAAATAAAAAAGCTACTTAATAAATACAAATTCATTTTAACTTTGACAAAAAAAATACCTAAGTGAATTTATTAGTTAAATATCATAAAAACATATGACAAAATTTAGCGTAATTTCAATTATTGTATTAATTATCGTGGGTGTCTTGGGTTTTGCAGGGTTTAACGTTTATAGCCAATTTTACGGAGTCCCAAACAACGCCCCATCAGGAGAATACAGTTTTGATGTCAAACAAGGTCAAACTTTAAACGATTTAGCTACAAAATTTGAACAAGATAAAGTAATTAATAGTAAAAGTGCTTTTTTATTGTTGGCCAGATTAAATCCAATTGATCCACTTCAAGGCGGAACCTACAAAATCCAACTAGATAAAACTACCCCCGAAGAATTGCTGGTTCTAATAGACAAACAAACAACCGTTATTGCCGAAGAAAAAGCCAAAAACAAAAAGCCAACAGTCAAAATTACTATTCGCGAAGGCGTGACCATGGATCAGATTTTTGCCCTTTTGGAAGAAAAGTCGGTAGCCAAAACTGCCGAGTTAGTAGCTTATGGTCAAGACCCTGCTAATTTTGATAGAGCAGTTTACCCGTTTTTACCCGAACCTCTGACCTGCACCTACGGAGACTTAAAAAATTGTGCCAAATATTACCCTGAAGGTTATTTATACCCAAATACTTACGAGTTTTTTCTACCCTCAACCCCAAAGGAAATTTATACTAAGTTACTCAACGGCTTTAACGATTCAGTTTGGAGCAAAGTTAAAAATAATTTAGGCGATAAAGATTTTACTAAAGCAATAATTATGGCTTCAGTCCTGGAAAAAGAAACAGGCCGACCAAAATTTGGAGTAACTGATAAAAATCGTGATGAAGTAAATATCGAAAGACAAAATATGAGCCAAGTTTTTTATAATCGTTTGGAAAAAGGCATGAAATGGCAATCGGATGTAACCGCTGAATATGGCTATGGCCGCAAACTCTGCCAACAAACTCTAAAGATTGATAATTGTTTATTTCTAGACAGTCCTGAAGCTAAAACCAAATATAATACATATCTAAATGTGGGTTATCCGATCGCCCCAGTTACCAGCCCTCAATACGACAACGTTTTTGCTGTACTCAATCCAATTGAGAATAATTACATTTATTTTGTAAGCGACGCCACCGGTAAAAAATATTTTTCAGCCACCGAAAGAGAGTTTAATCAATCTATTGAAGCAGTGAAAAAAATTAACCGAGAGCTGGGGGTTTAAAATTTAGCACTTGACAAAAGAGGTTGCTAATTGTAATATTTGATTACATTTTATTAACTTACTATTAATACTTAATTAATCACATTTTATGTCAATCGTATTAGGAATCGATTTGGGTACAACCAACTCAGCAATGGCCTATGTTGTGGGTGGCAAACCTGCTATCATTGAAAATTCTGAAGGTAATCGAACAACACCATCCGTATTTTTCTTTAACTCCAAAGATGGCTCTGTAACCATCGGAGAAATCGCCAAAAGAAATTCTGTTTTAAACCCAGAAGACACTCTTTATGAGGTAAAACGTTTCATCGGTCGAAGCTGGAGCGACGCTGAAGTTCAAAGTGATTTGAGCCTAGTTCCTTACAAAGTTATCGATTTGGACGGCAAAATCAAAGTGGCCATCAAAGACGGTAAACAATACTCTCCAGAAGAAGTTTCAGCTGCAATTTTGCGTAAATTAAAGAGCGACGCTGAAGCCAAACTCGGCCAAACAATTACTGAAGCTGTAATCACTGTTCCGGCTTACTTTAACGACGCCCAAAGACAGGCAACCAAAGATGCCGGAGAAATCGCTGGACTTAAAGTGCTTCGAATTATTAACGAACCAACAGCCGCAGCCCTTGCCTATGGTTTTGATAAAGGTCGAGAAGAAAAAGTTTTGGTTTACGATCTAGGAGGAGGAACTTTTGACGTTACAGTACTGGATATCAGCAACGAAACTATCGAGGTTTTAGCAACCAACGGAGACACTCATCTTGGTGGAAAAGACTTTGATAAAGGCATTATTGAGTACATCATCAGCGAATTCAAAAAAGACACTGGTGTTGATTTAAGTAATGACAAAGCCGCAAAACAAAGAATTAAAGAAGCTGCTGAAAAAGCTAAACACGATTTATCCGTTCAAAGCGAGCACCAAATCAACCTACCATTTATTACCATGGGAGCAGATAATCAACCACAACACTTGTTGATGTCTATTACTAGAGCAAAACTTGAAGACTTGGTAAAAGACTTAGTCGATCGAAGCATGGAACCAGTCAAAAAAGCTTTAGCCGACGCCAATTTAGAAAAAGAACAAATCAACGAAATTATCATGGTTGGAGGTATGACCAGAATGCCTATGGTTCAAAAAGCCGTAGAAGATTTCTTTGGTAAAAAACCAAATTTGTCAGTAAATCCAGACGAAGTTGTTGCCATGGGTGCAGCCATTCAAGGCGCTGTTTTAAAAGGTGATGTTAAAAACATTTTATTACTTGATGTTACCCCACTAACTCTAGCTATCGAAACTGCCGGAGGCGTAGCTACCCCAATGATCAGCCGAAACACCACCATTCCAGCCAATAAATCTCAGATTTTCTCCACCTACTCAGACAATCAATCCGCAGTGGATGTTCATGTAGTTCAAGGTGAAAGACCACTAGCTACCGACAACAAATCTCTAGGAAAATTCACATTATCTGGTATCCCACCTGCCCCACGTGGAGTCCCTCAAATTGAAGTTGCTTTTGATTTGGACGCCAACGGTATTTTGACCGTAACTGCAGTTGATAAAGGAACTGGTAAAAAAGCTAATATCACCATTACTGGTTCATCTACCCTCTCTGAAGAAGAAAAGCAAAAAGCTATCGAAGAAGCCGAAAAGCAAAAAGAAGCTGATTTAGCAAAAAAAGCCAAAATTGAAGCTAAAAATAACGCTGAAAATACTATTTTCCAAGCCGAAAAATTAGTTAAAGACATGGGTGATAAGATCGAGGTTGAAGCCAAAACCGAAGTTGAAAAGCAAAAAACTGAACTTGAAGAATTGGTCAAAAAAGAAGATGCTACCCGTGACGAACTAGATGCTAAAGCTAAAGAACTTCAAGAATCATTGATGAAGATTGGTGAAAAAATCTACGCCAACACCAACACCGAAGCAACTGAAGCCGAATCTGCAACCGAAACCCCTACTGAAGAAACTACTAAATCTGCCGAAACAGTTGAAGCTGAAGCCACCGAAGTTAAACCAGAGGAAAGCCAGGCTGAAACCCAGGAGGCAACTTCTACAGATGACGAAGTAAAAAAGGATGAAGAGAAAAAATAATTAGTTTTAAAACTATTTAACTAATTAGCTCCCATAAATTGGGGGCTTTTTCTTTTTTTAGAAACAAATATGGATAAAAATATTTTGAAGAATTGTACTTCAACTAAATCAATTCCCAATAACCTTCGGCTGAAGTTGCCGGCCCTGTTGGTTCTCCTGACAAACAAACTTCACAAATTGGAAAAATATCACTGGTTTTCAGTTCCAAAATATAACCACAATCTACACACAAATATTCACCATCTTGAGGTACTTTTTGGCCCCATTTATAACAACTTCTTGAATCAGGTTCGGCTACTTTATAGTTTTTTGCAAAGTCTAAAACTGCTTCAATCCAATTAGAACTGGCTTCCGGTTGCTCCTTGGTTTCCAAGTATTCTAAGGCACCATTTTTGACTCTAAAAACTATCAAATTTTCTCCTGGTTTATCTTTTTTAACCACAGTTGACAGGTTGATTATCTCTCCATTTTCGTCTAGCAAAAAATCCTCCGAGATGGTTTGACCAATTTCTTTGGTTACAAAAAAAACTTTTGCTGACTCAGCTTCCAGATCTGCTTTTAGATTATCTAGATAAGCTTGTTGGCTGCTAGCTAATTTGGAATCGGTCTTGGCAGTAAACACAAAAATTAATTCCTGAGAAATATTTTTTACATCAAAAGAGTTCTGATTAGCTAAAAAAGTTATTGACATACTACTATTTTTCTTCATTACCCTGTCTTTGTCAATTTGTTATAAAAACCAAGTTTAAGACCAGATTTATGGGTGCGAAGGAGCCGTTCGTGCGACTGGTAACCCTCGGCCCCAACAACTGTCTGAAGGACTTAAGATTAATTTTAAATTAAAATGATACGAGTTTTGTGATTTTAAAGGCTAAATTTGGTTTTGAAAAAAATTATTTATAGCTTAACTCTTACTTGGCATAAAAATTTTAATATTTTAAACTAAAACCAATGACTTTGATAGCCACAGTGCCATTTTTAGGATCAATGAAAGAAGTTTATTGGAAACCAAAAAGTTGGTCGAAAATCAATTTTGATGGTCAAAAATTTGTGGTTAACGACTCTATAGGAACTAATTTTGATAAATTAAATTTAGAATTTGATAAATATTGCCGGCAACAACTAAAAAATATTATAAATTCGCAAATTGCCAGATTACGTGGTAAAAATATTGAAGTAGAATTAATTTATACCGATGGAATTAAAAATTTCCCCAAAAGAATAAGCACCTCGGTCAACAAATACCTAAAAGAAATTGGGTATAATCACAAAATTGACTACAAAATTGGCAAATACGAAAAAGAGTGGGGAGTCAACGAAATTAACCCAAAAAACAAAACTTTTACATTGTATTTTAACCAGGATTTAATAAAATACGACAGTGGACCGCATATCGAATACGTTGTCGCCCACGAGCTGGCTCATGTTTTTCACCGCGATCACAGCGAGGGCTTTAACCAGACTCTGCATAGATTATTTCCCAGAAAAAGAACCAGCGAAGAATTCTTTAAATCAGGAATTAGTAGGCGATTTAGATTACCAAATCTGTCTGGAAACAAAAATTTTAGTCTGATTTTAGTTGCTATAATTTGTCTTATTTTGATATACTTTTTAGGCCAGTTGCTGATCAGTTTTTTTGGTAATTTATTTTCTAGCTGGTTTTACTCTGGTACCAAAACCCAATTTTGAGACTACTTCAAACCTACGCTTCGCAAAAGATTGTGAGTTTGATTTTTGGCAATTATCTCAATATCGTAGGGTAAATATTGTGTCAGAATTTGAATCAGCTGCTTAACTTCAACCAAGTTTTCATTGATATAAAAAAAGTAATAATCCTTGATAAAATTAGGTGCAGAGATAATAAACTCCAGGTCGTCACCTAAATCAACCATGGCCCAGGCCGTCAAATTTTCCCAGGTAATCAAATCATCATCAATAGTCATCCCATCTTCATCGATTTCTACAACTATCTCTCGAGGCGGCTGAGACAGGATAACATAGCCAGCAATTGTACAAGCAACCAAAGTCACAGTGACAATGATATTTTCATAAACCACATAACTGAGTACAGACAAAATCACCCCAACAGCAATTACATAAAGAGTTTTAAAGCTTTTACTCAGGTCTAAAAATCGACTTCGGGCTTTTATACTAAACATTGATTATAGTATAAGGTATATTTTTAATTAAGACAAATCTAATAAAATGGGCACCCCGCCGCAAAGCAACGAGGTATTTTGATCTTTCTTCGAAATCTGAGCCCATTTGTTCCGTAATTTATGCGACCTAAAGGTCGAGGTATTTACCCATCGTGGAATAAATTACTCATCTAATAGAGCTTTTCCAGCCATCAGATCTTGATAATATTGTGATTTTAATAGTAATTCTTTTCGAGTCATAAATTTCATTTCTTTACTTGTTTCAACAAGGGAGGCATCAAAAATTGCTACTGCTTGATCTAGAGTTTTTAATCTATGTGCCACTACCAAAGTAACAGCTAATTGGCTTAATTCGTTGATCATTTTGGTAATTGCTAGTTCGCTAATTTCATCTAAAGAGCTAGTGGGTTCGTCAATTAAAACTAGAGTTGGTTTAAAATATTTTGCTCTTAAATAAAGCCCTGCAAAATTAAGACGCTGTCTCTGTCCTCCAGATAAATTTAAACCACCTTCTCCAATCAAAGTTTCTAAACCGTCCTTACTTTCAAATAATTTCCATAGCCCAACATTTTTTAAAACCTCGATTAAATAATTGTCATCATAAATTGGTTTTTGGTTTTCATTTTCAGACCAGGTATCTGGAAGTCCAAAAATAAGATTGTATTTTAGCTTTCCACGTAGTGAGGTTGAAGTTTGCATTTGCAGGCAAATTAACTCTCGTCTTCTCAAATCGTTAACAGCATAAATGTCAGTTTCATCAATAAAAATTTGGCCGTTAGTTGGTTTTAATTGCCCTCCTAAAATAGAAACCAAAGTAGTTTTTCCAGCTCCAGAGGGACCAATTATTCCATATAATTTATTGTCTTGGTTGCCATCAACTTGTAATTCCATGGAGTGGTTTTCAAAAACACTAGTTCTGGCGTTATAATCAAAATGTAAATTCAAAGCTCTAATTGAATGATTGGTGTTCATAATAAAGCTAATCTGGATAAAATATCAGTTTTTGTAAAATGAATATCCTTTTTTCAGACTCCAAATGTACTTTCAAAACAGCTTAACCACCCTGGACTAAAATATACTCTCTAAGTTTTAAACACAGTTTTCCCGGTGAAAAATTTAATTAAATCACCAATTCCGCTCTTGTCAGCCATCTTTTAGTAGGTTTTCCATTTTCTAAAATACTCGACTGCAAAGTAACAGCTCTTTTTTGACCAAAAGTTTTAAAAGCTTCACCGACATCAGCTTCATTTACAACCAAGGCTTCAAATACTCGAAATTTTAACTGGCGACCAAAGTAATCATAAATAAAAAATTCTTGCCCTGGCTTACTTTTTCTTTCAAACGACTTAAAAACAGTATTATATTCACTTTTTACAAAGCTAAAATTACTACTGTGGCCAACAATATAACTATTGCCGATCTCACCTGGAAGGGGAGAATAAGGTAAATGTACCGTCCCTTGCTCTAATCGTTTTTGAATCAAAGAAGTGGTCGAACTAGTATCCAAAGGCTTTTCAAAATCTATGTTGCCATCAACTTTAGTTGCAAACAAATCACTAAATTCTGCCCAAATTATAGGTGCGTTTAATTGATACTCTGGCCAGACAATTCGACTCCTAATTTCCGGATTATTTGGCTTTGGAAAAATTTGATTCAAGCTTATTCTTTCAGGGTAAATTCCCTCATCAACTAATTGTGTAGGTTGGTCGATTATAATTGGTAATTTTTGGCCTATATCTAAAAGATTATTACTGGAAATAAATCCCAGATTGGCTCCAACTTGAAACAAGCTAGAAGTGATACTTTCCCCGGCAATATCTACCGGCACTTGTTTTTTGGAACTAACTGAAATTGCTGATAAACTAGAGATAATCTGACTACTGGAACTTTCAGATATTTCACTAATCGGTAAACTGTTGTTTTTTGGTCTCCAAAAATTATTAGCTACAACTACGGCAACTACCACAACTACACTCAAAATAATTACACTAAAGGCAGCGATTTTTATTTTCATAAAGCTAAAAAACCCAAAATCTAAGACCAATATAATTTATAACTAAGGTAATACCAACTGTCACTAGTTTGGCAATTAAAGGCCAGTATTTTTCTATCAGCGGATATTTATGAACTTTTTTTAAAATTCTTGGAAAAGTTGTTAAAAATTCTATGGCCCAAACCGAAGCCACTAGTCCAATTCCGGTAACTACACTAAATCTGACAATCAACTCCAGGCTATCTGGCTCAGAATTACTAAAAGTGATTTCTTTGTTAGATACGTAGCTAATTACTGCCGATACTAAAAAGGAAATGGCTTGAGCTATTGCATATTCATTTAAATTAAATCTTTTAAAAAACCTGACAATAGGTGAATTATCGTTCAAAATCCACACCAAAATTTGCCACAAAACCACATCAATAATTGTTCTGACAATGGCAACTAGCACAAATATTATAAAGGTCAATAATTCAGATTCATTCATAATTAATTCTTGATTTTCTTGTTATTTAAATACTCAAACACCGACACACAGTTCCAAAGTAGAGCAATACCAAAAAGGTAATTTTCTAAAGGTGTTTCGATAATTTTTATTCCAGAATAAAAGCTACTTCCGTAAGGCCCAACCAAATAGGAATCTAGCCACCAGCGGCCGTTTAAATAGTTATCTACTATGGTTTGTAAGATGATTACGATAACTAAAAATAACCAAAATCGGGGCTTTAAAATAACCTTGGTCTTTAGGGCAAAATCCAGAATTAAGGACAAAATCAAGGCAATAATAACAAAAATGGTATATTCTGGCATATTATTTTTTGTTAAATATTCTGTTTATAAAATCATCAATCCCACTAAAATCCCTCAAAATCGTCCAAACAAACAGACAACTATAGGGTACAACAATGAAAAATAGAACCTCCTCAAGTGGTAAATTTATAAATTTCGGACCGACAATGAACTGGTCGTTAAATGACCAATGACCGCGACTAGTAGCCCAAACATCGTAAATAATCCATATGGGAGCTACAACAGCGATGGCGGTTATGGCTGAGCGAATTTGCCCGCTAATATAGGATTGTTTATTGAAACTAAACACGAATGGGAAAAATAAAACCAGAGCCAGGACAATAAAATATTCAAAATTATTTAGATTCACTATCAGAATCAAATTCAGCTTTTTTTTCTAGTCAAGGTTTAAAAACCCGTTCATTGATTATTTTCAAAACTAAATTTAGTCTCTAATATAACAAAACTCGTTACCTATTTATTTATAGAATAGTCTTTATTCCTCAAACAGTTGTAATTTTTTCGCCTCAAATTTAGTTTCTCAAAAGTTAAAGGACAGGTTTTATTTGGTATATAAAAAATACCTGATTATCTCCAAATATTGGGCTGTTATTTAGTAAATATTCTAGGTTGAATTTACTAATGTCATTGGAACTACTTCGATTACTAAGTTGCTGCAGAGTGTCGATATCGGCTATTAAATACTCTTGTTGTAAATCTGTAAATTTAATTTTATGAATATCTACGAACGGAGCCCAAAAATCGTCTAAAAATTTACCTTTGCCGATTAATTCCTGAAGAGCAATATTGGTATTTGGTCCTGCACCGTTAGCCAGAGCTACATTCCAGCCCAAACCACTTTGTAAATTTTTATCAGTGGATTTAAATAAATTATTATTTTTAAGATACCTAAAACCCTTGATTTCAGATTCACCCCAGTAAATCGTAGAATCTCGAATCAGCTGCCACTTTGGCCGAGTCCAAAATAAATTGGTATAAGTTAATCCCGAAGAAATAGCCATTAATCCCAAAATTGAGTAACTAATAATGATTCCTACAAAAAAATAGCCACTATTTTTAAAATTAATTCTGGAAATAATAAGTGCAACTAAAGCGTATAAATAAATCAATAACGGGTAAAAATGCCTGTAACCAATGGTCAATTTACTATTAAAAGACGAGGCTAAATACATCATTGGAAAGGCGATTATAAGTAGTATCAGCCAATATTTTTTTAAAATTAGAAAAGGTCTTTTAAAATTAATGCTAGTTAAATGCGACCTGTTTTTAAATACCCAAAACATCAGGGCTACAATTGATACACCGAAAGAAAAGAGTAAAATTGGATTTTCCTTAAACCAAAAAACTCGATTGATAAAACCTGAATAGTTAATGACTACAAATTTATCATCAATAAAATTTGGTTGAACATGATCAGACCGGCCAATAGTCATTATAAATCCCTTCAAATAAATATACCAAGGTTGAAAAATTCTAAACCAACTCAAGAAAAAATAACCCTCCAACCTATCTCGATAAGCAATAAAATTGTTAAACCAAATAAAAATTAGATTAAAACCGGTTAAAATAAATATAGAGGATTTTAGTTTGGCCATTTCAACAAATTGTTTATGCTTATAAAACCACAGCCAAAAGCCAGTAAAGATTGCTCCAATAATTACTGCCCACAAAACATTGCTAAATTTTAGATTCAAAGCCAAGGCTAAAAATATGGTTGGTAATATACTTAATTTTGGTATATTTTCTAATTTGCTTGTTAGAAATTGGCTGACAAAATAAACTAAACTGACCATCACCATAAACGAACTCCAACTGCCAGCGACATCAAAAGTAATTAAGAAATTGTGACTAAAAAAACTTGGTGAAAACACGTAAAATATGCCTAATAACCAGGAAAATTTGGGGTTTAAAAATTTTATTTTATAAGTATAGAGCCACAAACTGAGTATAAATAAGCCGTTAAAAAGCAAATAAACCAGCCTCGAATAATACAGAATTTGCTGACTCTCAGCTTGGCTGTTTAGCAAAAAATTTACCCCCAGTCTCCATTGATCGTTGTCTTTGGTATCATACTCCGAAAAAAAAATAGCAATAATAACCGCATTCAGATTTTTTAAAAGGGTTGGATGCTCCACATTTACTCCATGACCAGAAATATAGCTATGAGCCGCCCCTAAATGAGCTGTTTCATCGCCGGCTAAGCCAATATTATTTAGATTATAAAATCCAATTAGAAAATAAAATAGTCCTAAAATTATCAGAAATAAGATCCCGGGTTTAGGAAGCACCTCTTTTAAAGTCATACAATTAATATCAGATTTTGAATCAGAAAAGTCAAATCGACGCTAGAACTTGTGAGTAAAATTTTTACAAATAAATACATTTGACTAATTCCAACAAATTTTTACTTTATAATTATAATCCATCAACTAATTTATATTTTATTGTGCCTTTAGGAAAATCATTAGACAACATTTTAGGAGATTATTTTGGGCAAACTCAAATATCTCTGCAACCTGTTAAAAATCTAAGCAAAATTGACGCTTTGATTGAAGAAATTGACTTGTCTAATATCGAACTAAGTCCTTATCAAACCAGGACCAAATTTGAAGCCAGTAAAATAGAAAGTTTAGCTAAAAATATCCAAGAACAGGGCTTAATCCAGCCTATAATTGTTCTTCGTAAAAAATTTACCGATACCACCACTCCAAAATTTGTGCTTCTAGCCGGCGAGCGGCGATTGCGAGCGGTAAAACTACTTGGGCAAAATACTATTTTAGCCATTGTAAAAGCCGAAGAAACCCTTTCAGATAAGCAACAAGCCATGATTAGTGCCATGGAAAATCTACAACGAGAGGATTTAAATCCAATAGAATTGGCTCAAACTTACAAAATGTTAATGCTAACGCAAAGCCTGGATGAACAAAACTTGGCCACCTTGTTGGGTAATAGTCTGCAGTACGTGAAAAACTACTTAAAGTTATTAACCCTAGCAATTCCAGTCAAAGAAGCCCTAATTAATAAGCTAATTGGCGAAGGTCAAGCCAGGCATCTTATTGGTTTAGCTGAAAACGAACAAGTACAATATTTGGCTCTAATTATAGATAAAAATTTAACAGTCAAAGAAATCGCTGATTTATTAAAAAAGGGTCTAAAACCTATTAAAATGAAAGTAAATTCTGTTTTTCACAACCTTCCAAGCGATGTTTTATTAAAAGCTGATAGATTTGCCAGCAGTTTTCCAAACTCCAAATTGGAGTGTAAAGGCGACTTAACTAAAGGCAAAATTGTCATCAGCTGGAATAATAACCAGAAATAAGTTTGTCCAAAACCAATTTTTTATTTATAATAAGTGTGTATCGTGGCACCAAAACTTATCTCCAAAATCAATAATTATTTTTACCGATTTTTTCAGGTGTTTAGCTTGTTTGTAGCAATTCTTAGTTTTACTAGTTTTTTTACTTCAAATATCCAGGTTAACGCCCAAAGTTCTGCAGAGGAAACCTTAGCACTTAGTAAGTGTATTTATAACGAAAATACCCCTGCAGCCCAAGGTGGAGCTAATCTTGTTGAGTGTTTTAAACAAGTCTCTACAATTGCCGTGGTTGTGGGAATTATTTTAGGCGGTATTATGACTGCCAGAGATGTGTTAACCAGCTATATACCTGGTCAAGAAATAAACACAGGAACGGCGATGCGAGATAGAATAACGGGGCTAATTACTGGGATTATCCTAATTTCCATGCCTGGAGCGATTTTAAATTTATTTAATCCAGCTACCACCAACATCGACTTTTTATCTAGGCTAGGAAACCTACCACGGCCAGCTAATACAAACACCAAGGCTCCTGCACCAACAACTCCAACAAATCAAAGTAATAATAACGCAAATACTGGAAATACAGTCACATCCACAAATCCTGTTAATAATTCACCTGTAACACAGAATGTAAATGCAATTAGTATTATAAGCCAAACTGGAAACAATTTGTGTAAAAATATAACGGTATTAACCTCTGCAAACGTGCCTAAATCTTTTTTAGCTTGTGATGACAAAAACAATGCAAATACATATTGGGAAAATTACAAATGTTTAGGTCTTGTTTCACCAGCGAATAGAACAAACTACAACTTAAAACTAGGTGTGGCTTGTGTAGTAACCGACCCCAAAACCCCCAAATAACCTATGTTCGAAAAATTTACTTTTTGGCTTAATACCGACCCTAATTCCAAGAAAAAAATCTTATTGGTTATTGCCGGAATTCTGGTTTTATCAAGCCTTAGTATTGGACTTTTTTTCCTAAATAATCAACGAACACAGCCAAATACTAGTACACTCACTCCCGTGGCTATAACCACAACCGAAGAAGTAAATCAACCAACTTTTGATACAGCCAGTAACTTACGCCAAATTTCTAATACTCAATTGGGTCTCCCTCAAAGAGTCGGTTTTACCGCCCCCAACAACAGTCCTTTTTTTGTAGATCAGGATTTCAAATTGGTAGTCAACAATTTACCAGTACCCAACAGCCCAGTATTTTTACCCAAAACTTATTCTTCCGACAAAAATAACCTGATCATCAACGAAGATTTTCAAACCACTTTATACATCGAATCCAGTAAACAATTTTTACCACTAAATACTGACGTCACCTTTTTAACCAAAATCAATGAAGGTGAATTTTTATTTGTGTCCAATTTAGAGGGCAAGTTAAATATTCGTAAAACCAACAACATCGGCCGAACCAACTCCAGTACAGAATTTGCAGTAGTCACGCCTCAGATTCAATTTCAAACTTATGAACTCAGAGTCTTTGCCGGACAAGTTTTTGTCTTTGTATTTTCAGACTTTTATCGCAACGAAAATGCCGAAATCTGGTCAGTTACAGCCGGGAATTCAACCAAAATTTTATCTATAAATAGCTTGAGTTCAACAAAATTTTCTGAAACTGGGTTTTTATACACCCAAAACCTCGGCACCAGCAGTTTTTCCACAAATTACCTCGATTTAAGCAGCCAAACTCCGTCAACTCCAATCGCTATCGACTTTACAAATTTACTTACAGATAACAGAATACTCGGGCAAATTATTGCCGAAAGATGCAGTATTAACCGCGATAAGGTAATTGATTGTCTAGTTAAAGAAAAAACTACCGACTGGGAATTTTTTAAAAACAAAGATATTTTGGTAAAACTAGATCCCAGAAGTAGAATCGTTTCTTTTCCCAACAGAGATATAATTTTTTCTGGTGAAAGTCTAACCCACGCTCCAGATGGAAGTTTGTATTTAGTCAGCCAAGAACTGCGACAACTATATAAATTTGAGATTTAGTTTTAAAGTAGAATTTTAATTTCAGATATTTCTCTAATGTTAAAACAAACTATCCTGCAAATCCTTGATTTCTTCTTGCTTGAATTTATCTAAATCTTTTAAGAGTGAATTGAAACCATAATCTAAAAATATCTGCTTACCATTATGTAGCTCGATTGGCTTATTTTTCATCTGACAATTGGGCACAAACTGCAAACTGGCTAGATTGTAAACCTGGGAAAGTGAGTCAAAATTTGTTTTAAATTTATCTAAAAAAGTAGCGTTTTTAGGGTTAGCCAGAAAATTATCCAGACTATCTTTTTCCTGGGAAATAAGTTCAAAATTACTTCTTTCAAAAGCCTTTGGATCCAAATTTAACTTTAGGGCTAATTGATAAAGATTACCAACTTGATTCAAAATTGTAGCTGCTGTTTTTGGGCCAACCCCGTCAATTCCCTTTAGATTATCGGACGAATCGCCTACCAAGGCTTTAAAATCAACCCACTGAATGGGTTTAACACCAAACTCGTTGCTGAATTTTTCTGCGTCAATTTCTTCTAATTCTCCACCTTTTTTGGATTTCAAACAAATCACATTTGGTAAAACTAACAGCTGGTACAAATCCCTATCCGAAGAGAAAATATACACTTTTTGATCAGACTTTATTGCTGATTGAGTCAAATTTTGTAAACCTACCCCAATTTCTATTTGCCCCTCAAAACCCAAACTTTCCAAAGTTGTTGTAAAAATTATATCATCAGCTTCGTAGCCAGCAACGCCCATTGTATTGGGGTTAACCAGCTGACACCAATCGTAAATTATCGGAAATTGTGCCGTCATTTTGGGATCTGGTTCCGGACGGCCTGCTTTGTAAGCTCCATAAATTTGATGCCTCCAAGTTGGCTCTTTCATGTCTTTAGCAAAAACAATTTGCTCTGGCTGATAATCTTTGATCAAACTGATCACGGTTTTACAAAAACCATAAAAAGCCCCAGTTGGAAAGCCTTTTTTGTCGGTCAATCTGGGATATGCAAAAAATGACCTAAACACCAAATACGAAGAATCAACAATTAAAATAGACACCTAAAAACTAACAAAAAATTATTTAAAGTTGTAAAATTTGACCGCTGCTTTTTAAAATATAAAGTCAATACTCAAGCCAAAATTGACTAACTTTCAAAAAAGAAATTGAACTAGACTATAACCCTAGAATTTATGTTCGATAAATATTTTTTGGAATTGTTATCTGTAAATGCCTGTTTGGAAATGCGGGATAATTTAAATAATTCTGGTAAAAGTTTGGAGTTAAAAAACCTCTTATTCACAGCCTCAAAAGACGAAAAAAAATCCCTTGGTCAAGAACTAAATGTCCTACGAAGCCAAATTCAAGCAGCTTGTGATAAACGAATTTTGGAAATTCAAACCGAACTGGAAAAAGATAATTATATAAATTTTGATCCTAGTTTTTATTCTCAAAAGTATTTAAATCCAAACGGCAGCCTGCATCCAATCACCGAAATTACCCAAGAAATTGTGTCTATTTTTAAAAATATGGGTTTTGACATTGCCGATGGACCATTGGTTGTCGAGCAAAAGTACAATTTTACAGATTTAAACATGCCCGATTATCATCCAGCTAGAGCCATGCAAGATACTTTTTATTTACAAGAGAAAGATCAAATACAAGAAAATTATGTACTTCGGACTCAAACTACAGCACTAGATATCCCTTATGGTAATAACCACAAACCACCATTTAAAATGATTTGTCCGGGTAAGGTTTTTAGAAATGAAAATATTGATAACACCCACGATATTATGTTTCACCAAATAGAATGTCTGTTAGTTGATAGAAATGTTTCTTTGGCTCAGTTAAAGAGTTTAATTGAAGATTTTTATAGACAATTTTTTGGTAAAACTGATTTGCAAGTAAGGCTTAGACCTAGTTATTTTCCTTTTACTGTACCAAGCATGGAAGTGGATATTAGCAACCCTTTTAAAGGGATCAAAGGCAACCGTCTAGAACATCAGGATTGGATCGAAGCTGGAGGGTCTGGCTTAGTTCACCCAACAATTATAAAAAATATGGGACTTGATCCAAATGAATGGGAAGGTTTGGCTTTTGGTTTTGGAATTGATAGGATGGCTCAATTAAAACTTGGTGTTTCAGGTCTTGGTCAATTTTTCAACGGTCATCTAAGCTTTTTAAAAGGTACTAGATTTTAAATAAATGTCTTTGATTACAATTTTATTAATTTTGATAGTAGTAGGATTTACTGGTTTCTGGGCCAGTGTGTTTATCTTTGAAAAAATTGAGTATTCCTGGTTACCGCAATTATGCAGATGGCTGGTTATCAGTTTGCCATTTGAGCGAATTCCAAGCCTAAATACACCAATTGGAAATATCCGTATAAGCCAAGTTTTGGTACTGATTGGCTTTTGGTTTTTGATTTTATTATTTCTAAAAAAAGACTCATCTTTGAGACAAAAAAGTTTTAATACCGATTCTATTTATCTAATTTTGTTTATTATTTATTCCTCTTTCAGTTGGCTCCAGGTAATTAATTTTAACCGCTTTTTATCAACTTATATCGCTACATTACTAAGTTTTGGTGGTTTCTTTTTACTTTCTCAATTTACCGAAAATATCTTTAAACGAATTCAAGAACTGATGATAAGTTTTTTGGCGGTTGGTTTTTTTGGAGTATATCAATTTTTGGGGGATATGGTTGGCATTCCACCGTTGCTGACAGGGCTTCGTGAAAATTACACCAAGATTGTTTTTGGAATTCCCAGAATTCACGCTACAGCCATTGAACCGCTGTATTTTGCCGGCATGCTATTTTTACCGATTTTTGCCTGTCTAACTTTTATTTTGGCTAGAAAAAAGATTTTAAACAAACATTTTCGTTACTCCAATTTTGCCATCCTGATATTTTTCGTAGCTTTATTTGTTTTGACTTTAAGTAAAGGTGCTTGGCTTACTTTAGCTATAGTTTTACCGTTTTTCTTTTTGCTGGCGGCTAGAAAGTTTAAGATTTGGGAACTTCTTAAATCTCTAAGTTGGCTCGGTTTTGTCTCCGTAATTGGCTTTTTATTTAGTCTCTTGTACTCGGAAACAATTTGGGAATTCACTCTGGGATTCTGGCAACATTTAATAGCCACTATAGATTTTACAGCAGCCACTTCTTTTGAAAGACTATCACTTTTGGGTACAGCTTGGATAATTTTACAGGATTATATTTTGACTGGAATCGGCAGTGGTCAATATGGAATTTATAGCCAAGATTTACTTATTGGGTTGGAATTTGAACCCGGTAATTTTGCCATAGTCAATAATGTTTATCTAGAAATCTGGCTAGAATTTGGATTGGTTAGTTTGTGGATTTTCTTAATTTTTATTTTTACACCAGTTTTCAGATCCCTAAAAAAGCTTTTCCAGCCAGGAAAAATCACCAGCGAAGACGAAATAGCTCAATTTATTCTGGTTTTTAGTTTAATTTCTTACTATATTCAGTGGAGTTTCTTTTCACCAATTTTTATAATGCCGATTTTTATTTTATTGGGACTTTTATCCAGGTTGACCTATATCGATAAAACGGCTAAACTAAGTGAGAATCTAAATTAAAATGCCATTTTTAGATAATTTGAGTCAAAACGTGGAAACCGCTTCACTCTATTTTCAGGGGGGTGTCCGCCGTGGCGTTATTATTTTTCTGGGAATTTGCCTGTTATTTCTGGCTCCTGTTTACTTCTTAGGGCAATTGGGATCCACAGTTTGGGCCAATTCAGATTTTAACCCCAATAAAATTACCAACAAACAGATTGTAAATAAAAAACTAATTTCAGAAGCCGATTTTTCCATTGACCGCTCTCAACTGGTACCTTTGGTTGGGGATGAAACTGTCTTATACACTACCATAAATAATCGCAATAATAGATTAATTGGTTATTGGCCTTTTGTTTACAGAATGCAGGTTTTGGATAATAAAGGCAGTATTGTTGAAGAAAAAATAGAAACCAGTTATTTACTTCCGGGAGAAGTGGGTTACATTATTGCAAATCCCGGCAATGATTTGGGAACCAGATTAGTAGTTTCACCAGAACCAGAAACTGTGCCCATATTGTTTAATCCTTTTGGTGTTAGTCTTCGAGACAGAGTCAATGTACAAATCCGCAATAGTTCGGTGACAGAAATACCGGAATCTGACCAATTACAACTCAAGGCAACATTGAAAAATGTAGATCTAGTAGAAATTAGAGGCTTAGACATATTATACATTATCCGAGACACTCGAGACAGAGTGGTTGGCATTGGCAAATTCAAAATAGATAATTTAGCCCCAGGCGCCGAAAGAGAATTTTCCTTAAAATACCCTAAACCCAGATTCAGAAGAGCCAGCAGATTAAATATCCTGACTTTTGTAAATTATTTAGATAAAAATAGCGTGTTTTTACCAGAAATAATCGAACCCAAAAATTAGGCCACGTTATCTAGTAATTCTTCGATACTAGTTAAACCATCGATGGCTTTTAAAATTCCATCTTGCAACATAGTCAACATTCCTTCTTCGTTAGCTACTTTTCTAACATCCATGGTAGAAATATTTTCCCTAGATAGCAAATCTCGAAGGCCATCAGTTACCGATAAAACTTCATACACTCCAACCCTACCCTTATAGCCAAGACCGCCGCATTTGTCACAACCAGTAGCGGTCATAAAATGAATATGCTCTGGAATTTTGACTTCACTTTTACTGGGAATTTTGTTTAGTTCTCGGGTCACAATTTCTTTTTGATCTTCTGTCAGGGCCACTGGTTTTTTGCAATACGGACACAATCTTCTAATCAATCTTTGACCAATTATGGCCGCCAGGGAATCAGCTAAAATAAAGCCTTGGATATTCATTTCTATTAGCCTTGGAATAGCCCCGGTAGCATCGTTAGTATGAACGGTAGATAAGACTTGGTGACCAGTTAATGAAGCTTGGACAGCCACTTCAGCAGTTTCACTATCACGAATTTCTCCAACCATTACAATATCAGGATCTTGTCGCAAAATGGAGCGTAAACCAGAAGCAAATGTGTAGCCAGCTTTGGTGTCAATCTGAGTTTGGGAAACCCCGTCTAATTTGTACTCAATAGGGTCTTCTAGGGTGATTATTTTACTTTGGCCATCATTAAGGTGAGATAAAAAGGTGTATAAAGTTGTTGTTTTTCCACTTCCAGTAGGCCCAGTAGTTAAGATCATTCCCTGAGGCTTATTAATAGCCGCCATGATTCTTTTTTGAGCCAGACCAGTAAAACCAAGAGCCTCTAAATTTAGAGCCACATCTCCGGTTCCCAACAGACGCATAACCACAGAATAACCATAATTCGATGGTAGCATAGATACACGCACGTCTATTTCTCTTTCTTGAGCTTGAAAACTAAAACGGCCATCTTGAGGAGTATTATCGACATTTATTTTTAATCCGGCCACAATTTTTAAACGACTTTCAATGTTTTTAATCATCTCTACTGGTAATTCGGCAATGGTGTACAAAACCCCATCTATACGTAATCTAATGTTATAACTCTCTTTCTCTGGTTCAAAGTGAATGTCCGAGGCCCTACTATTTAAAGCTGAAACTAAAACGGTTTCAATAAATTGACTCATTGAGGCTGAGCTGAGTTTTTTACCCATTTCTTTTAGATCAAAATTATCCTCTTTTTTTTCTTGTAATAAACTGGCATCAATTTGGATATCATCGGTAACTTTTTTAACTTCAATAATATTATTGTAGGTGGTTAGGATTTTATCGAAACTTAAATTGGAACACAGATGTAATTTTGGATGATAGCCATTACTAATTACCTCGTCTAAATAATCTTTTTGACCAGCATGCCCTGGATCGGGTGTAGCAAAAAAAACTTCTTTATTACGAATTGAAAACACTCCGATTTGTAAACTTTCAGCCTGGTATTTTTTTAAAAAAGCCAAATGATTAGTGTCAATTGGAAAGCCGTACAAATCAATGTAAGGCAGGTTTAAAAAAGTACTTCTGGCCTTGGTTTCAGTTTCTATATAAACTCTATCTAAATCGTTTCTGACCCTAGAGACTCTACTTTTTTTGATATCATTAATAGTCTGCAAATTGGGAGTAGCTAAATTCTTTTGAAAAGCTTTTGGATCTAGAGTTACTGGCATAAATGAGTTTAAATATAGTCCGTAAATGTTAATCTTAGTAAGTCTAAGCTATTTTTTTATGTTTATCAATTAAATTTTTGAAAATGAGTCTAATCAACTAAAAATAAAATATTATCAGAATATCACCTCTTAAAATAAATTAAGATTATTAGCTGGGGCTAGTTCCTGTAATCGAATTTCTCACCTGGGTTCTAGCATCCCTTAGAGCTTGACTGATACTGCCGTTAATTCCACTTCTAGCTTTATTAAAGGCTTCACTAAGTGGACCAGAAATTTCCCGAATTCCAATATTACTGATGGCAGTAGCAATAGCTTGAAAAGCAGCATCCAAAATCTTGGTGATTACTTGTTCTAGGGCTTTAAAAATACTGTCAACAAAATCTAATAAAGTCTGTTGAAGAACAGCACCTAGGTCTTCACTTTGGGGGGCATTTTTAGCTTTAGTTCCCTCACGAAGTTTTTCCTGTTCCAGTTGCCATTTGTTCGCTGCATCACATTCTCCCTCGGTGAGACTTGTTAATTTAGTTCCAAAAGTAACGTTGCCAATTTCGTTCAAAACGCTATTAGTGGTATTAATTTGAAAATTACTTTGAGTTCCTAAATTTAGATTACCAGCTCTAGAAAAATCGACGTTAGAAAAATCAGTATTAGTAAAAGTCCCAAACTTGGTTTTGGCCTCTCCAAGACTAGCATCGGTTTTTAAAAATGGTGAGCAACTACTAGGATTTCCGGGTTTTAAGTTTTCATCTTTGGTAGCTGTTCTAGACTGATCCTTAATCTCCTGAACTCTTTGCTCTAATTTTTCTGCGGCAGTTAGGGCTACAGGAATTGCTGAAAAACAGGTAGTATCAATAAAGGCTTCTTGAGCAACTTTGGCTGCTGCGGCAATGTCACTATCACCTCCTGAACTGGGGGCTTGGCCTCTACAGGCTTCGGCAGCTATTTCGCTTACGGCTTGACCAATTTCTTCGATTATATTGTCAGGGTTTGGAGGCGGAGCACTATTGCTACATTGTCCAGGACCATTTTCACAGGATGCTGCAGTGGCAGCGGCTAATTCTGCAGTAGTTGCTGCATCGGAAATGGCTTTAACTACTTGACCTTTACCTTCAGTACCCAAACTGTCTTCTAAAGGGCCCAACACATCATCAAAAAATTCATTTACACTGCCCTCTATTTGATTATACAGTTTGACCGTTTGCATGGCTACAAATTTACGAATACTGGATAAATTAAGTTGAATTCCCAGGATTGTACTAGCCCACTGTTCAACCATTTGCAGAAGTTTATCAAACTGTTGCTGCAAAAAATTCAGAAAACTCTTTACAAAAGCCAGAACTATATCTCGAAGTAATTTATTCAGAATTCTTTCAATATTAAAGGTACTTTCGTTGACACAATTGACACAAAAAGTGTTAGCTTCGGCATTTATCGGCTGAAAAAGTCTGGCTAATCCACTGTAAGTTTTAGCTGGTCTGGATAATAAACCGATGGAAGCATCGTAGTCCCTAAGAGTCATTGTCTGTGAACCAGCAGCTACAAAGCCAAATAAACCAGTAACTAAAACCAAACTGGCAGCTATAATCCTATAAAATAAATTAATTTTTTTCATTTTCCGTCTTTATTTTTGTTGCTAATTAAGTAAAATCTACTTAATTAATAGTTATATTTTATCTCAACAAATTACTAATGTCAAAAGGTTTGTAAACGGGTTGTAATGTTATTCATAGAACTCAAATTAATCCCAGAAACAGTAAAATAAAGAGCACTAGATAATAAATGTTATTCAATTGCTTTCCTTTCAGGATATTTAATTTAATCAGATTCTAAATTATCGAATAAAAGAGCATTCAAATCCTCGCTTTACAAAAGCAAAAAACTAACTAAAAGGACTAACATTGTGTCGGTTTGGAATGAAATTCAAAATAGATTAAATATTGTCGATGTCATCGGTGATTATGTACCTGTGAAACAATTCGGCTCAACTTACAAAATAATCTGTCCTTTTCATAACGATAAAAACCCGAGCTTGATAATTTCTCCCGAAAAAAATCTTTGGCACTGTTTTGGTTGCGGAGCCGGAGGCGATATGTTTGCCTTTGTAGCTCAATATGAAAACCTGGATAAAAAGGACGCTTTAAAAAAATTAGCCAAAAAAGCTGGTGTCGAATTACAGCCATTAACTAGCCAAAATATAGACAAACAATCAGAAAATATAGCCACTATAAATCATTTTGAATTAGGCCTAAAATACCTAGATTGGACCGCCAATATCTATCATCAAATTCTCCTAAAAATCCTAAATAATCGCAGCCACCCAGTCAGCCAATATTGCTTAGAGCGCGGACTATCTCTGGAAACCATCAAAAAATTTAAAATCGGTTACGCCTTTAATCAAAACACAATTCGGGATTTGGTAAAAAAACACGCTTTGGATGTAGATTTATTCCAACAAATTTCCGTTTTAAAACAAGCTCCAAACGGCATTCAGGATAAATTTAAAGATCGCCTAACCATTCCAGTTTATGACACTTTAGGTAAAATTCGAGGCTTTACAGCTAGAGTTTTGCCTTACGATAAAAGCGAACGACCAAAATACCTAAATTCTTCACAGTCAAGTTGGTTTAATAAATCGGAAATTTGGTATGGTTGGCATCTCAATCAAAAAGAAATTCGATTAGCTAAAAAAGCCATCTTGGTTGAAGGGAATATGGATGTGGTATCCGCAAGCCAAAAAAATATAAATATTACCCTGGCTTCCCAAGGAACGTCCTTTACTACTAATCAATTACAAATTCTAAAAAGGCTTGTAAACACGATCTGGATTGCCTTTGACAATGACGAAGCTGGTCAGGTTTCCGGCAGGAAATTGTTTCTGGAAAGCAGTAAACTTGGCTTTGATGTCTACAAATTAATTATCCCGAAAAATTATAAAGATTTAGATGAATATTTAAGCCAGGAATTCAAAGAAAATGTAAACAGTATCAACGATTTAAAGGCTTTTCCTTATCTAGATTTTTGTATCAATAACCTTTTAGTGGAGCTCCAAAGTAGCACTCTCTCAATTCAGAGACAGGCCCTGATGAATATTTTGGAATTACTGGAATTTTCTGATAAATTAACTATAGAAGATACTCTCCAAAAATTAGCCAAAATAACTTCCAAAAGCCAAAATGCCATTCAGTCACTGATGCCTAAAAATAGACCTAATTACGAAAGAAAACAGGAAAATACCCCTGAAGAAAATCAAGACGATCAAAACGAATTTTTGGTAAGATTTCAAAATCTAAACGCTGTTATGGCTAAAGATTACTATTTTGATGCACAAAAACTGACTGAAAATATTACTTTAAATAACCTGTTTTTGATTTGTAAAAATCTGCTTCCAGAACTAGGTAAATATGAAAATTATCAGGAATATCTACAATCAGAAATAGAAATTTTAAAACTAATCTCTCAAAATTTAACTACCAAAAAATCCATTTTAATTGCTGGTTTACGGCAAAATATCAACTCTTTGGTACAAGCCATTCTGTTTGACTCCGAATTAATGCAAGCCTATCAAGAAGTCCAGCAAAATTTAGGAAATTTATAGTTTATTAGTAGGAGAATACTTCGTAGCTTGCTCTGGTGTCTAATACAAGCTAATTACTTCAAAAAATCAATTATCTCCTTAAGTCTATCGGTATTTGATAAAGATTTAAGTTGCAATAATCTGTGTTTAGCAATATATTTTAGGACACTTTTTTCAAAGATTTTAGCAAGTTCCAAGCGAGTGTCTAAATTGGCCCGCATCTCATCTTTTTCTGGTTCAAACATGATTGGAATATAGATAAAATGAGAATAATTTTTGACTCTTTCAATGGCTAAAGTAGTGTATAATTTTAAATCCACACCGTCCATATTGCTGCTTAACTTGGTATAAGCTAAATTATCAATCACTGTTCTATCAGTAATAAATCCAGAAGCTCCCTCAGAATTTTCCCGGTCAATTTGCCTTAAAATAGCGTGTTTTTGAAACTCGGCCCTAACATCAGCTGGTAACTTTTCAAAATCAACCACACCTGACTCTACCCACATCGATCGCATCGTGTTTGTAATAAATGGTAACTTTAATTCCTTAGATAATAGAGTGCCAATCGTAGTTTTACCAGTCCCGTGCGCCCCACAAATTCCAATTTTGTACATACTCAAGCTAACCTAGACTATTTTTGATTGTCAATTAAAAAATACCTGATACGGTAGCCCAATGACAAATGGCTTACAAATCAAAATTAAGATTGATTAAAAATACTTTCTAATTCCTGAATAATCCTATTTTTCTGTTCTTTTGTTAATTTCATGTTCAGGTTTAAAGCCAACCTTAATTGTTTAATTATTTCCAAAATTAAAGTAAAAGTAACTTCAATCCTTTGGATTTTTTTGACAACATCAGTATTATTTAACTCACTTAACATGATTACAATTTTATCCTTTACAAAAAAAGTAATCAAATTAAATTTGTCAAATTTATGTTAATCAAGAAGAACGCAGGAGGCCAAAAACTACTTCCTCCAGCTCAAATTGCCAAAATATACAGCGTATCAAGGCCAACAGCTGGTAAATGGGTAGAAATGGCTGAAGATGGTGAAAATAATTTAGTCATTTACAAAACTAAAACCAGAACATTTATAGTAGATTCAGAAGCCAACCACAAAGAATTACATTTACTTCGAGAAAAAGGTATTAAATACAAGAATAAAAGTGACTATGAAAAAATTGAATTAGACAACGATTTTGTAAAGGAGCTCGACGATACAAGCAAATCACAATTGGTTTTAGCCCTAGAAAATAAACAATTACCGCTAAAATTTGCCCTACAAAACACTCCAGAATTGTTTGGTGCAGAATTTGAAAGCAAAAAAGAACAACTTAAAAAACAGGTTTTACAAATCAAAAACTTTATAAATTTGTTTGCCAGCCAGCAAAAATCTATTTCCTACAAAATTTTGGCTTTACAGTCTTACGATGCTAATTTACTAGAAGGCCTGTCTGAGGGCTTAATGAGCTATCAAGATGAACCTGCTGTCAATTTTGTCCATCCAGCCAACATCAGTTTAGACAATTTAAACAAACCCTCATTTGCCCAATTATCTTTGACTCAAAGAGATTTCGAATCAGAATCTATTGCCAAAGTTTTACACACCCCAGTTGCCAATCTGTATCAAGGTAATTTGATTTTTTACCCTGATTATCAGATAAATAAAAGCTATGATCTGGATTTAACCCTAGATAATTTTAGTAAAATCATGACGACCAGAGATTATTTGATGTTTAATTTCAAAGCTGACAGTGTAGCTTTGGATGTGTTTGCCGCTAAATATTTTGATACCGATAAAGTCAGACAACGAAATAAAGCCATTTTAAATAAACTTGGTATCACAGACACTCAATACAGACTGGAATACAAATACAATGAAACCATTAAAGCTCACCAATATTTATTGATTTGGGAAAAAGAAGTGGACTTAGTTTTAGGTGGTCTTAGTCTATCATTTAGAGAAGGAGACAGTATTTGTTTAGAGCAGTTTAATTGTCTAAGCCAAGCAGCGCTGCTTAAAAAAATCAACAATTCAGGGCTAGAATTAGTTCAAATGGCTAATAATTTTGAAAACAACGAGGATTGGTTTATTATCCGAAAAAGAAACAACAGTAAAAACCTAAGTTAACGGTTTATTGATTATAAAGAACAAATTAGAAGCTGCTCTGAAAACTGAATTTAGTTTTGAAAATAATTTGTAGGCAGAATCGCTATAGATATTGCTTTGATTATGTTCCCAAAATACTGCTAAAATCACCATTGGCTAGGGTTTGGGCGATAAAATTTACAATGGTGTAAGCCACAATAATCACGATTAATCCAATAAAAGTGGTGATTAGATTTTGTTTGGCATTTTCACTTTGTCCTACTATAAATTGTAAGCCAGCAAACACAAAAAATAGAACTACTAGACCCACCCCAACATAAGTTAAAAACCTAGCAAAGAAAATAATAAACCTAAACACACCTTCTGAAGTTGGCACAAAATCACTATCAATCAAGGGACAAGAACCTCCACATATTTGATCCTTAGTTGGGACCACTCTGTTTGTAGATTGAGCAAAAGCATTAATTGGTAGCAATATACTGATAGCTAAAATAGTAAAAGCTATAAGTAAGGTGAATTTTTGAATAATTATTTTGGAAAATAATGTAAACATAAAATAAATTGGCTTTTAAAAAGTAAATTAATTGTTTAAGTGGTATCCCAGTATTAACAAACAATATTTATAACTTATTAGATTATATTTAAAAATTTTAGGGTTATTTTGTAATCTAAACTAGAAAGTTACTGCAGCATATGTAAAGGGATAGACTTTTGAGTTGCTACCTGTTACTTCGAATCTAACATCATTTGTGCCAGCCAAATTGGTTACAGGAATACTAATATTTGCCGAATTAGAAGTAGTCAACAAGATATTGTTTCTATAGGCTCTTATACTGCTTACTGTAAGATTACTACCTGCAGGAAAACTAGCCGAAAAAGTCACAAAATCAGTTGGATTGGCCGAAATATTGGTTACAATGACTGGTTGAACTACAGTTTGAGTTGATGGTTCTGGTGGAATACAAAAGGTTTCTGGCTTTTTATTAATCCAATTTTCAACCGGCTTACTCCAAGCAGTTCCTGGAAATTCTGGAATAAGATAACTACATTGGACCACTTGGCGCAAGACTTCAGGGGTTGTACCTTCCACAAATAGTTTTCCGTCTTGTGAATTTATACTATAGGACCCTTCAATTAATGTCGTTCTGTTGGTGATAATAGAATTTTTTTTTATGCTTTCTAAATCTGTTACACTGGCAACTGTGCCACTTTTTCTGCTTAAAGCCTTGATTTGCCAGGGTGTCAACCACTCACTTTGACCAGTAGCTTTGGCGTTTCCTTCTTCATCACTTGTCGAACCACCATTACGGACAAAAACCCTTTGTAAACCTTCTGTAGAGAAATTTTTGACAGGCTTATCTTTATGTAAATCTTCCATAATTTGTTTCCAGATTTTAGCTACAGATACACCAGCTGAAGCTTTTGGATCCATGGTTCCGTTATCTGTTTTACCTGCCCACAAGGCCACAGTATAATATGGAGAACCGCCAACAGTCCAAAAATCTCGAGGACCATTTGAAGTTCCAGTTTTTGCAGCTACTCTCCATCGTTTATTATTTAATTCTAAATTAGATCTATTTGAACCAAATTCTGGAATTCGGGCTTCATAGTCACTCATTACTGTAGCTAACTGTCTGGCTAGTAGTTGAGAATCTCTGTCTGCCTCTCTAACAGAATAAACTGGTTTAGAGCTAGCTTGTACTTTGGCGTAAATATCTTCACCAGTCGATTTCTTTTTTATGCTAATAAACGGTGTAGAAGTTCGTAGAGTGCCTTCTTGTAAAATGGTATTAATCCCGGTAGCATGAGACAAAAGTGTTAGTTCGCAGCCTCCAAGAGCCGAGGCCAAAAAACACCTTCCTCGATAAGCAGAATCAGCATCGGCCTGAGTAATTCCTTTAGCTTCATTTGGTTTGCAGGTTTCAAAACCACGATTCGATTTTGCAAAAGCAGCATTAGCAGCGCCTTCCACACAAGGAAAATTTACTCCATAACTTTCAGTCAAAGTGAAAAAACTATCTAATTTAGACTTGACATCAGAAGCTGGTTGATCATTACCTAAAAATATAGCTTTAACTGCAGGAATATTTAATGATCCTTGCAAAGCCCTGCGTAAAGTAACTGGACCTCTAAAGGTGCCATCAAAATTTTTGGGTGTGTATCCACTCCAATTGGTTTGCACATCAATTAAAACTGTGCCTGGATTAAAGCCATTTTTAAAAGCAGCTGCATATACATATGGTTTGATACTACTTCCAGCTTGTTGAGGACTGGTAGCGATATTTACCTTGCCGTCTATTTCTTCTCGATTATATCCTAATGAACCAACCATGGTTAAAATTTGCCCAGTTGGACCATCAATAACTACTGAAGATGCATTATTAGCTCTAACCCCTTGCAATAACCTTTCGTTGTCAGCTAAGATTTTTTCATTGGTTCTTTGCATCTGTGGATCAATAGTAGTGATAATATCATAGCCACCTTCATACAATTGGTTATCAGTCAGAAATTTATTTAGCTCAGCAGTGATATATTCTCTAAAATGTGGAAATGGATCTTCTACAGGGGTTGTTACAAAAGCCAATGTTCCGCGTGATCTAGCTTCGTTAGCTGCAGTCAAACTTCTTGTAGAAATTACAGGTGTGTTGATATATTTTTGTAATTCTTCTTCGGTTTCGATATATCTTCTTAGAGTCTTATTTTCGACGGGCAATTCTAGCTCATTTAATTTATATAAACATGCGTCTTTTCTTCGTTCCAAATCGACACTGTTAACCGATATTTGATTAGCAATAACTGGACCTTCGTTTTCATCTAATACTTCTGGGGTTGCGTCCTGTTTTGTTTCGTTTTTTAGTCTATTTGCCTCGCTAATCTGGGAAATACCGATTTCAAAATAACTTGGTCTTTGGATCATGGATGCCAAATAACAGGCTTCTGGAGGAGTTAACACAAAATTACCTACCGCATCTCTGGCTGTAATTGGTCTACCAAAATAGGCTTTGCTGGCTTCTTGAACTCCATAGGCATTTCTACCAAAGGGCACCCAATTTAAATACTTTAATAAAATGTCTGACTTACTTTGACTGGTGTTCAACTTTACCGCTACAAATAGTTCTCTGAGTTTTCTATCTGTACTTCTTTCATCATCTCCAGTCATATTTTTCACCAGCTGTTGAGAAATACCCGAGGCACCACGGCAATTTCCACCAACGGTCAATAAACAATCTCTAGCCGCTCCAGCAATATTTTTTAGAGGAATACCTGGAACATTAGGCACTCCAACTAAACCAGAATCATCGGTTTCATTCCAATAATTTTCATCTTCAATAGCCACGACGGCCAGTTGCATAACCAGCGGAATTTGCTCAATATCTTCGATTACTTCACGTCTCTCTTCTTTAAAAAATTCGTAAATTTTGGTTTTACCGTCCCTAGCATAAACTACACTATTTTGACTTGGGTCTCGTTCTAGTCTTTCGATTGAAGGTGTGGAATTCCAGTATTGAATGGCCATGGCAGCCACACTGGTAACAGCTATTACCCCAACCAACAACACAACGACCATGGTTACAGCCACTTTTCTAGCTAATTTTTGCCAAGAAAATCCCAATTTTTGACGCAGAGTTTCCACGCTGCTACCCCAACTTTGATTAGTTTTTCGACCAATTGGAGATTCAATTGCTTCACTTTCGTTGTAATTGCCTTCTTCTCGATTAAATTCTAAGGCAACTTTGGAACCTTTTTTAAGGACATTGTTATTTTCTCTAAAATATCCGTCTGGAACCATTAATTCGGTTACTCTTTCGTGATCAATTTCGCTCGGTAAAGCCAAAAAACCCATCTGTTCGCTGATTTTTTCTTGCTCAAGTTTTTGCTCCATTAATTCTAAATCATCAATTGGATTTACATTTTCCTTGTTAAAGCTCAGATCAAAACTCTTTTTTTTTGGATTTTTCTTCACGGCCATACTTCTACTTAAATATTTATAGTTATCCTCTAGTTTAGTCAAGTCAAAGGTTTTAATATATTTACAAATTATTTGCAGAACCAAATTTAAATTAGATTTAATATAAAATTATGGCTTCACAAGTGTAGTTAACTATCGAGTTCATGAATAATATCAATATATCGCTTCTTTCAAAATATATAATTTAAATTATGTAATATGGTAATTTGTTGCCTATTTGAAAGGAAATAAAAAATATTTGTGTAGATTTTAGTTGACTTTATTTAATATTTGTTGACCTAATTCTAAAGTTTTGAATTGCTAAATATGTTGTCTCAATCTTTGTAAATCACAATTAACATACAAAACCGACGAAATTATAAAACTTATGCTTCCCATTATAAAAGTTTCTGGACCTCTAGTTACTGCCCAAATAATTGACGCTCACGAAAAACCAAAAATTTTAGAAACAGTCTTTGTCGGAAATAATCGATTATTAGGAGAAATAATTTCTATCCAAGGCGACGAATGCAAAATTCAAGTCTATGAAGAAACTGCCGGTCTGGAAGTTGGCCAAAATGTGGAGTTAAAAAGCGAATTACTAAGTGTGGAATTGGGGCCAGGGCTACTTGGTAATATTTTTGATGGAATTCAAAGACCGCTGTCAGAAATTGATAAAATAAGTCCAATATTTATTCAACCAGGTCTGCATTTACCAAATTTGGATCAAAACAAAAAATGGAAATTTGAAGCTGTTATAAAATTAGGTGAAACTGTTAATCCCGGCCAAAGAATCGGCTTTGTACAAGAAACACAAAACATCAAACATTGGATACTGGCTCCGTCTGATATCCCTGAAAATTCGACCATAACCGAGATCAAACCAGGAACCTTTACCCTAAAAGATGTGGTTTGCAAAATAAAAACTGAAACAGGTGAAGTCGAGGTGACAATGAGCCACAAATGGCCAGTAAAAATCGCTAGACCGATTACTTCCAAGCTAACTCCAACCAGAATGTTTAAAACCGGACAAAGAGTTATCGACGGTATGTTTCCAATTTTGTTGGGAGCTCCTGTATCTACTCCTGGTCCTTTTGGAGCTGGAAAAACCTTTACTCAACAACAACTTGCTAAATGGGGTGACGCTCAAATTGTAGTCTATGTTGGTTGCGGCGAAAGAGGTAATGAAATGACGGAAATGGTTAAGCTTTTCCCAGAACTAACTGACCCCAGATCCGGTCGACCTTTGATGGAAAGAACTGTGTTGATTGCCAATACTTCCAACATGCCGATTGCCGCTCGAGAAGCCAGTATTTATACCGGAATGACTATTGCAGAATATTACCGAGATATGGGCTATGATGTGGTTTTGATGGCCGACTCAACTAGCCGCTGGGCCGAATCCATGCGTGAAATTTCCGCTAGACTTGGAGAGATGCCTGCAGATGAAGGTTATCCGGCCTATTTATCTTCCAGAATTTCTGAATTTTACGAAAGAGCCGGCGTAGTTTCAACTTTATCCAAAGAAGTTGGATCAGTGACCGCTATCGGTACAGTTTCTCCTGCTGGTGGAGATTTTTCCGAACCAGTTACTCAAGCCAGTTTAAAAAGTACTCAGGTATTTTTAGCTCTAGACGAGAAATTAGCCGCCAAAAGGCATTATCCATCTATTAATTGGCAAACAAGTTATAGCTTGTATGAAGATGCCTACACCAGAATCATGGAAGAAACCGAAAGCGGTAAAAAGCTAGTTACTAATCGTATTTTAGCCAAAAAGATTTTAAGTCAAGAAGATAATCTTTTAGAAATGGTAAAATTGGTTGGTTTTGATGGACTAAACAACAATGACCGATTGACCATGGAAATCGCTAAATCACTTCGTGAAGATTTCTTACAGCAAAATGGTTTTGACCCCGCCGACACTTACTGTTCTTTTGAAAAATTACAATTATTAATGGATACCATCATCGAAATTTATAATCGAGTTAGTGTATTGATTGAAAATCAACCTGATAACGAAAATTTGGTCTCCAGCATTTTTGATTCCCGAACCAAATATTTGTTGTCCCAAATGAAATATCAAACTGATAACAAAGAAATAATTACAATCCAAGAAGAAATGTATAACAAAATTAAAGAATTATCCGCTTAAATTAAAATATTATGATTTCCTATAAATCTATTAGTTCCATTCAATCACCACTGATTTTTATCGAAAATACAGAGAAAGTTGGTTACCAAGAATTAGTTGTGGTTGTCGATGAAAACGGTAAAAAAATCCAAGGTCAAGTGGTGGCTTTGGAAAAAGATGTGGCAGTCGTACAAATGTTTGAAAATCCTGCTGGTTTTCAGTTAAATGGAGCTAAAGCTATTTTCAGCAGTGAAGCCAAAAAAATTGCCTTATCACCAACTATTTTAGGTAGGATCTTTAATGGTTACGGAGACCCAATTGACAATCTAAAGCCAATTGAAGGGGAAAAACAGAATGTAAATATCTCCAGTTTTTGGAAAGAAAATACACCCTTACCAACCAAGTTTGAAGACATCAATGGAGCAGCCATTAATCCGTTTAGAAGGGCAGAACCTCACGATTTTATTGAAACTGGAATCTCGTCAATCGACTTAACCACGACGGTTGTTAAAGGCCAAAAAATCCCAATTTTTTCTGGTAGCGGACTTCCAGATCTAGAAATTTTGGCTCAAATTGCCACTTCAGCTAAAACTAACGATCCTAACGATAAATTTGTAGTAGTCGTAGCTGGAATGGGTATCACCTACGATCAATTTGTGTATCTAAAAAATGAACTAGAAAAATCAGGTGCCCTAAGTCGTACAGTAATGTTTGTAAATCTTAGTTCAGATCCTGTTGTTGAAAGAATTTTAACTCCCAGACTAGCTTTGACAGTATCTGAATATTTGGCTTACGAACTAGGTTATTCAGTTTTGACCCTGATGTTTGACCTCACAAACTACGCTAACGCCATGCGTGAAATTTCTACCGCAAAAAAAGAAATCCCTGGTAGAAGCGGATATCCTGGCTATTTATACACCGATTTAGCTTCCCTTTTAGAACGAGCCGGAACTGTAGATGGCAGAAAAGGTAGCATCACTCAAATCCCGATTTTGAGCATGCCTAACGACGATAAAACACACGTAGTTCCAGATTTAACAGGTTATATTACCGAAGGGCAAATCGTACTTGATCGTAATTTGCATAAACAAGGTGTCAAACCACCAATCAACATTTTGCCATCACTTTCTCGGTTAAAAGACAAAGGTCAAGGCGCTGGAAAAACTCGAGAAGATCATGGAGCTGTGGCCGATCAAATTTTTGCTTCCCTATCCGAAAGTATCAGACAACAAGAATTATCCTTGGTTTTGGGTATCGATTCACTGTCAGATGTTGGTCGATTATATTTAGAGTTTAACAAACAATATCACGACAAATTTATCAATCAAGGCTACACCCACCGATCAATTATCGAAACTTTAGAAATTTCCTGGGATATTTTGTCCATTTTACCTCGTGAAGAGCTGAAAAAACTAAAAGATGAACTAATTGAAAAATATGGAAAAGGTAGAATTAAATTTTCGAATTAAATATGATTGCCGCCAATAAACAAAATTTATTATTAGTAAAAAGCCAAAAAAAGGCTGTGGATAATGGTTTACGTTTGTTGCGCGAAAAAAGAACTGGCTTGGTTGTCATGTTTTTGAAAATGGCCAGAGAAGGCAAACAAAAACAACAAAAACTATCTCAAAATTGGCTGATTTTTTTGAATCAAGTTAAAAAAAGTTTTTCAACAATCAATTCTCAAGAGCTAATCAAACAATTAACTCCTAAAGTTTTAACCAAACTTAATATCAAACACAAAAATATTACCGGTGTAAAAACCAATCAACTGGATTTAGCTGTTGGCAATTTGCCTCGACCAAAATTAAAAACTAATCTCAGCCAAACTTTGAGCGACTTTAACTTGATTTTTCCAGAATTTATCAAATTAGCTCAGTTAAAAACCAACTGTCTAAAAATCTCTACCGAAATTACCAAAACAAACCGACAAATTTCTAATCTAGAAAAAAAACTAGAGGACATCAGTGCCCAAATGAAATATATCAACTCGGCCTTGTTAGAAAGATCTAACTCCGAAAAAGCAACTTTAATTAAAATTTTTGGTTAATATGACTAATTTACAACAACTACTTACAGAACTTGAGCAAAAGCAAACTGAACTGGAAAAAAAGCTTGATAAAGCCAGAACATTAAAGGAGGCTTTACGCCAAAAACACGAACAAAATTTAGCTGATATTTCTGTGAATGTGCAAAAAGAAGTCACTAAAGATAGTTTAGCTGCAGTTGCTGATCAAGATAAATTGAACATAGATATTAGTAAATTAAAACTAGAAATTGCAGATATTTCTAAGGCATTAGATGAAATTTTTAAATTGTAATTATGTCGGTTAAATCAACAAAAACATTTCTCACAATTTTTAAGGATAATTCACAACAAAGTTTTATCAAAAATTTAGTGTATCAAAAAATCAAATTCGAAGTACTAAATCCAATTGAATTAGGGCCAGAATGGGAAAGTGTAGAGTTTATTAAATCTGACATGGTTGATAATCAAGATTTACTCACTAAAACTGACAAAATCTTACAAACTTATCAACCGACAGGTTTTCTAAATAGTTTTGTCGATCATCGCCCTGAAGTTGATTCTAAAGACGTTCATTACATTGATAACAGCAAGGATAGACCTAAAATTTTAGACATCATAAATCACCTAGATAAATTTGAAAACTACAATACCATTGAAAAAGAATTGGCCGAAATTGTGCAACAAAATCCCGATAAATCTTTGTTAATTGGTCACGACATTTTACCTTTTAAAGAAAAACTAGATCAGTTTACCAAAGAAGTTATTGAAGAATTTATCACCAATCATCCAATAGTTGAATTGAAAGAAGAACTGCATCAAATCGATTTTCAACATTTACAAAATTACGGAGTTTTGTTGTTTGATAAAGAAGAATTAGACTACATTTTGGACTACAAAAAAGCTGAACATGATGAAATTAAACTTTATAATCACAAAGACTTTTTGGTTTATGTCCGAGAGCAAAAACTGGTTATTATAAAACATTTAAAAGAATTTAGTTTTAATCCCGAAAAAATATCTAAAGATAATTATTTACTACTTTGTTCAATTTATGCCAGCCTGGAAATGGAGCATATTTTGTATGAAGCCAGCAACTTAGTCTTTAAATTATCCTCAGATAAAGCCGATGAAGTGGCTAATTATGCCTTTATTTCGGTTCATCCTGAAGATGTTAAAAAATTTGAAAATTTGGCAGTTAAAAATGAAATCGCCATTGAAGCTACTCAGTGGAGTAAAGAAATTGTTGTTTGGAATAGAGGAGATTCGGTAACACCGTTTAAAAATGTAGCTCAGTCGCTGGGAACTATTGGCAATAAAGAAACCGATCCGAGTTTAGCCATTACCGTATTTTTCAGTTTGTTCTTTGCTTTTTGTTTGGGAGATGCTCTTTATGGTTTAGTTTTGGCGGTTTTCTGTGGTTACTTTATCTTTTTCAAGAATTTAAAAACTCAATTTCAAAGTATTTTTCAACTATTCTTTATTGCAGGGGTGGCTACTGTAATTTTTGGCGCTTTATTTAATTCCTGGGCCGGAGATTTATTTCTAAAAACTCCACTAAATCCAATATTTGAGAGCATTCAACTAATCAATCCACTGGACCCGCTTTCCAAAGCCCCAGTTAATCAATTTTTATTAGAAAGAGGTATTAGTCCGATCGTGGCTCTATTAGGTTTTTCTGCAGCTATTGGTTTTGTAACCCTTATGGCAGCATATTTAATCAAAATAATGAACACCTTAAAAGCTAAAGATTACGGTGCATTTTTTGAGGAAACTAACTGGTTTGTGTTTATTTTATTCGGAGTTTTAGCCTTGTTTGCCAGCAGCCTGCCAGCAGCAATTGGTACCGTTATTATGGGATTATTTGCTGTGTCTGGCCTAGCATTTTTTGTAACTAATTCAGGCAAAGGTTTATTTGGCAAAGTTTTGGGTGGTTTAGCTAAATTTTATAATCTAATTGGTTTTGGTTCAGATTTATTATCATTTACCAGGCTTATTGCGGTTGGTTTAACCGGAGGTATTATTGCTACTGTTATCAACTTATTGGCCTTTTTGATTTATAACTCTATTCCAGTGCCAGTTTTGAATCTTTTATTGACGGCTGCGATCTTGGTTATTGGCCACTTATTTAATCTTACTATCAGTCTTTTTGGAGCTTATATCAATCCGCTTCGTTTGCATTACGTAGAATTTTTACCAAAATTTTATGAGCCAAGCGGTCAGAAATTAAATTTCATCAAAACTGATTTTAAGTATTTAAAGCTTAAAAACTAATTTTTTTACAATTTTTTATATATTATATTTATATGTCTACAAGTATTATTTACGTTTTAATTGGTTTAGCAATTAGCGTTGGTTTAGCAGCAATTGGGTCTTCTATCGGAGTGGCTTTAACAGCCAAAGTTGGCGCAGGTTTGTTATCCAAAGAACCTCACAAATTTCCCCAGGTTTTAGCCTTATCAGCTTTGCCTTCTACTCAAGCTTTGTACGGTCTGCTATTTGGTTTTATCCTTTTAATCAGAGTTGGTCTTTTAAACGCCACACCTGAAGTTATCAGCAACGAAGTTGGTATCGCTCTTATGATGTCAGCTTTTCCTGTCGGTATTTCCTGTTTAATTTCTGGAATTTACCAAGGACAAGTGGCTTCTAGTGGTGTCAAAATTTTAGCTGAAAAACCAGAAAACGTCTCTCAAGCTATCGTTTTAGCCGCTCTTATCGAGAGTTTTGCTGTATTCGGTTTAGTTATCTCTTTACTACTTGTCTTTGTAGGAATTAAAATTGCTTAATATGTCCAAGATTCAAATTAGTCTTTTACAAAAAATCAATCAGTTGATGTCAAAAAATAGCTCTTTAGAGGCAGAATTGGCTAAGCTTGAGTCTGACTTAAAAATTCAAGCCGAAAACTATCAAAACGAGGAGCACAACTTTGCTATTATTGCTAAAGAAAAACAAACCTTGAAATTACTTTTAGAAATTCAAGCTGCTAATTTAGCTAAAAATAGATCAATTGAAAACAAAGCCAAATTAGAAATTGGACAAATTATTGATTCAGGCATAAGCCAATATTTAACTGAAAAAAATATCAACGATTTAGTAACTAAAATAATTGCCAAAAATCCTGGTAAAAAATACGTTATCGAAGCTGATCCTGAACTAGCAAAAAAACTATCAATTAAAGATTTTAAAAATGCCGACAAGGGTCAATTGCGAGTCAGTTTTGAATTTAGTAGTTTTATTTTAGATCCAGATAATTTATACACTGCTCTAAGACCTAGACTTTTAACCAAAATTTTGAATTAATATGTTACTTGGGCAACTATTTTTTTACGAAAAGGAGCTTAGTCGACTAGGCACCAATGTAGTTGTCAGCGATTTTTTAAACATCGAAATTGCTGGGACCCAAGATTATATCAAAGATTTACAATACATAGAGAATATCGACGAATTTGGTTTAAAATTAAAAGAAATTTTTATTGCTAATTACCAAAGTTTACTCAGCCAGAACGGCCTGCATCAAGCTCTAAGTTTTTGGAAATACCTAACTTCAGCCTTGCAAGAAAATATCGATTTACGTCCAAATAGCGAGTTTCAAAAAGCAATTTTGGAGTGGATTTTAGCTGGTAGTGAATTAAAAGATATAGAAAATAATGTACTTGGCTATGGAAAATATTCCAACGATCAAGAAGATTTTGCTCTGTATTATGGTTTGCATGTGCTGTATTTGATTTATTTATCACAAAAAAATTCGGCCTATGCCGCAGGTGATTTAGATTTATCACTTCTACAAAATCAACTTACAGAAAGTGAGCTTAGTCCCGAACCTGAAATGTTGATAATTAGCTCTAATAACATCAAACCTTTGATTAAAAATTTGAATTGTATCTTTGTTGCCAGCGATAGCACTAAAGAAATAATTGTTGAAAAAACTAAAGAGTCTTTAAATCAATTTACCAGTATCAAACTAATAATAGTCGATACTCAAGACCTCGAGCTGTTGTATGCTCTAAAAAAGGCCAATACTGACAATGTTTTAATGGTTGAACTAAACTTCTCTGGAACTCAAGAAAATAACTTTTTTGATGCTTTGGTAAAACAAACTCTGGGAATTAATTTGAATTAGCTCTCTTTTGTAATTAAAAGGATTAAGACTTGAAAAATTGTTTGTATAAGGTTTTCAAAAAAAATTGTTTACTTATTTCCCGGTAAATTGCCAAGTTTTGCCATTATCAGAGCTTTTCCATTCTAGCTTTTCTCTCCAAACATAACGGATTTCTCCATCAACTTCTAATAAAACATATACCTGCTCTTTTTTATTTGGAAGATAGGAAAAATCGAAATCACCTCCAACTAATTTTATGGTGCTAGAGCTTACTTGGCCTTCAGTTTTATACAACTGAGAATCTTTGAGTTTATCAAATTTTTCAAAACTTGAATTTTCTGCTCGTGATAAATCGTCACCGATTATACTAGTTTTAAACTCGCCAACTATATTGTTATCATACCGAAGAGCTGAATAAATTACAGCTTCGGAGCCACTTGCTTTAGTAGCTCTTTTGCAAGCTTTTGTATAAGTATTGGTTAACGTAAATTTATCTCCAATAGAGAATTTTTTACTAGTTTCTTCGGTAACACGGTCACCATTTAACAGTAAATTTGGCTTATCGAGTATTTCCGATTTTATAGAACCAGTATTTACATCACAGTATTGTTTTTCTAAAGACATATAAAAAGCCGTAACTCCAGCTACTATGATTACTATAATGGCTAACACTGAAATAATAATTGTTTTTGTAGAAAGGAATTTGTTAACAGTCATAACTGCACTTATAATTCTAAATTGAGTAAATGTCAAAGTTGGTTTTAATTGAATATTTGTACTCCAAACTTAGCTCAAAATAATTAAACAATGCGTAATTCAAGTTCAGATTTAGACCAGTCAAAAGACTCTATAACAATAATTTTTTTATTAGTATTTTTGAGGTTATTTGGCAATTAATTTAAACCTATTTTCAATCTTAGCAATCAAATCCACTTCATCTTTATATTCAATAGTGTTTTTAGTAACCGAATAAATTGAACCCGAGATTTTGCTACCTGATTTGTAAAAAGCTACAATTGGAATATCAAAACTATCCGCCCAGCCAAGCTCTATCCCAAGACCAGTAGATGGGTAGCTAACTTCTGCAAAAACGTAATCAAAGGTTTGGATTAATTCTTTGGAATTAAATTGGTCGCTATTTTTTTGATGCTTTAGTAAAACAAACTCTGGGAATTAATTTGAATTAGCCCTATTTGTTAAATATTGTTCTAATCCTAAAATCTCTTCTGGTAAGTTAGGAGCTATAACTATTGGCTTATCCATTAATTTTAAATATATTTGATATTCTGCATCTTGATTGTGTGGTATATTAGGTATACAATCTTGGTTAAATAAATCCTCAAAAAAAGTATAATATCTTTGATCAATAACGAGCTTAAATATTTCTATTATATTGTATCTTTTAAACAATACTTCTTTATACATATTACTCTCACTAGTCTCAGCTAAATTATGTGGCATAAACAACTTGGATTCAATACCAGAAAGTGTATTAAAATAACCCTTTCTATACATATTCCTCAGTTCATACTCGCTAAACCTCTTAAATGGACAGAGTTTTTCTAATTTCCACTCAAAATCAATATTTGTGTAATTATTGGTATAGACATTTTCTACGCCGTATCTTTTTTCGAGATAATAAGTGTAATAATTGTAATAAAAATAAGTTATAAAATATGAACCCATTGCGTCAATCAAGAATTTGAGATTACTTAAATTAAAACCCTCATTAATTCTACTGTGTTTTATCTTGTTGTAGGCATTATACCAATTGTGTTTTTTTAGTTCATTGTTTATTTTAAAAGGTTGCCAAAGATAACTTCTACCGTTAACTAGATATTTTCCTTGTAAATAAAGTTTTTTAGATTCTAAATTTAGTTTTTTATTTACTTCGGAATATATTTCCTCAAATTTCTTTTTATTGTATTTATCATGATTAAAATACAATATATTATATAGATCTCTAATTAAATTTTCACATTCTATTGAAACCTCGACTAATAGTTCTATTATTTTTGAAGAGTTAATTTTCGTTCCAATGCAATCATCAATAAAATCTGTATCATTAACCCCGACATATTTAAATACAGTAATCAAGCGATCCTCTAGCTCCTGGTATCTAAAATTGTAATAATTAAACATTAATAATATGCACAGATAATTTTTATTTAATGTTTGTTTGTGGGGTCAATGGAAATCTATTTGATTTGTGGGGATAAGGAGTAGCAACGAAGTGAGTGTAGTTTTTGCTATAAGGCAAAACGAAACAGACGAAGCTTGATACGAAGTGGCGGAGGATATGAGATTCGAACTCATGATAAGTTTTACCCTAAACTTGCTTTCCAAGCAAGCGCCATAGACCGCTAGGCGAATCCTCCATCCACAATATTTTACACCCTAATTCTCAGTTTTGTAAAGTAAAATTTAAACCATTACACTGACGGGCTGGACTACTTGATTATCAATCCGAAGTCCCAAAGACACCACCTGAGCTACTTTTGGATCATCGGGGTTACTAGAAGGACTGTTGATAATATTCATGGTTGCAAAGTCAATACTGTCTCCCTGATGAGCGGTTAAAATCTCTATTCCAACTACTTTTAAGTCATCCAAAGATTTTTCGAAAGATTGTTTGATGGTTTCCAGGTATTTAATAACTTTGTCATCTTCTGTTTGAGGCCAGTATTGAAAAGCCAAATACAATGTATTAATAACGTGTAAAATGTGACTGGCTACGGATTTTTTCAGACTTTTTTGGTTACTTTCTAAATCTAATTGATGTTGATGAGCCAAGTTAGCACTATCAGCCACCGCTCTTTGGGCAATCAACTTAATCTCTTCAGATTCTTTTTTATTGTTTTCTAGGGCTAGTTTTAGCTCTTCAATTTGGTAATACAAATTTTCTACGGTCGAACTCGAGACATTGCTTGGATTTTGATTATTTTCAGCGTCGCTAGTTTTGTTTTCTGTTCTTGTTTTCAAATTCTCTAGATCGCTTTTTGGATCTTTTTCTTGTGTAAAGCCTCTGACGTCAACCTTCGTTGGTCTAGCTTTAAAAGTTGCCTTGCTACTACTTGGTGTCGAAGCGGAGGCTGTAGTATTTTTAGCTGAGCTATTTTTTATAGGATTCATCGATCAAATATTCAGAGTTGGAGCGGGATAGGGGAATTGAACCCCTCTTATCAGTTTGGAAAACTGAGGTAATAACCACTATACCAATCCCGCATGTGGTCCAGAGAGAAGGATTCGAACCTTCGAAGGGAAAACCCAGCAGATTTACAGTCTGCCCTCGTTGACCGCTTGAGTATCTCTGGTTACTCAGATATTTTTTATCAAAAAACCAGCCTTTGTCAATATATTTTCTACGCAGTTCTTTAAACTAGAGTAAAAGTAAATTACAACCCACAGAATAATGACTGATTTAGGGACTATTTTAACTGGAAAAATGCCTACTTTTTGCCAAGAAATAATCAGCAATTCTTACAACTGTACTTTTGGTTGGGCATTTGCATTCGAATCGTCATCAACAATAAAGTCCTGATTTAAAAGATTATCTAGACTGGTTTCAAACATTATCTGAGATTTTTGTAATTTTTCTAGTTCTTGTTTACTTTTTTCGGCTTCAGTGTCAAAACTTTGCTGGTCATCCAAATTGCTGCTTGGGTAAAAATTTAATGGCGTACGTTTCAAAATTCGATATTGATTGATTTTGGCATACACCCACCAACTAGTTAAAACCTGCCCTGGGGTAACAAAATTGTCATAATTTTCATCCAGAATATTTTCCAGCATATTGGTATGATCCATATTTTTATTTCGATCTAAATTCAAAGTAAAACTGCCATTTTGGCTTATGTAGCTAAGTTTTTTATCCGGGGCAATACTCCAAACTAATTTAGTATCATCATCAAAAATGGTAGTAATTTGAGTCAATTTTGTATCTAGTTTTTTTCCAGATTCAAAAGTAATTTCTATCTCACTTGCCCTACCTTTGGCTAGAAAATAAGTTTCCGTAGAGCTAAATTCGGTATCGATTTCTGATGGATAGCTTTTGTATTGACCCAATAACAATTTTTCCACCTCAAAATTTTCAAAATTATTTAAATTAAAATCTTTATCTAGAGTCACTAAATTCAAACAGAGCATTGAAAACAAATGTGGAAGCATGTCTTTTATTGCTCCAATTCCCTCATAATATTGAGCTCGCGAGCCTATAGAAATAGTTTCTAGGGCTTGTAGTCTGACTTCTTTTATAGCTTTGGTTTTTAAATTTTTTAAATTCATTGTCTCGGCTTTGGATAGTTGCATTTGTGATTTAAACAAATAGTGATCAAAAAAATGAACCTTTTTGGTTAGCTGACAACTGTGTATCACTTTTAAAATCTTTTCCGATTCTTCTGGATCTCTACCAAAGGGTTTTTCCAGGATTATTTCAATATTTTTATCGTTGTGCGGGCAACTATTTTCTAAAAATTCTAAAAATACACTGGGCGGTACCGCCATATAAATAATCAGTTTTTGGTCATCTGAGGTGGCATTATATAAACCATCAAAAAAAGAAGCATTATTATATTGGCCTTGAAAAAAATTAACACTTGCTAGGGTATGCGAGCCACTTGTAGTTGAGTCATTTAAAATTCTTTCAATTTGTTTGGTATCAGGTGCGCTTCTAGAATAACCAATTAAATCTACCATTACGTCGCTCTGATTTTTTTCGGCAAACTCGGCTATAGAGGGCAATACTTTTAGTTTAGCTAAATCTCCGGTGATACCCAATAATAAAATTTTCCAATGTTGCATATTTATAAATTATTAAAATAAACGCGAATTTATGAGGCAGTCCTGAAAAGTTTTGAAAAATAATTGCGAACTGATTTTTTATTCCTTTCTTGACAAAAATGCCCTTTCAACTAACTTATGTCAAGAAGTCGCCGTCGTAGCTCAGTTGGTAGAGCATCTCCATGGTAAGGAGAAGGTCACCGGTTCAAATCCGGTCGTCGGCTCCATTTAGAAACTTCCAAGAATTTATGAATCAAATAGAATATGCCATTTCTTTGCAAAGAATTTTAGCCATCACCGGCGGTCTCGCTTTTTTTAGTTTATGTTTGATTGCGGTTTTCACGTCGCCATTTGCCGGAGAAAACTACGTTTGGTTATTTTTTCTGACTTTGTGGATTTTACTAACTACCGTGTTTAGCCTAATTGGTTATTGGTGGGTATTTGTCATAAAAAAAGATATAATTTCAATTTTGCAATCCAATTTGGTTATCTCTAAAAGTGGTTTTTTGGCTTTAAGTCTGGTTTATTTGCTAAATACTCTTGTTTCTAAATCTTTAGATGGTACAATTACCCTGGGGATCATTGCTTTAAACGTAGCTTTTTTTTATTTTATCGATACATATAATTAGGTTTCATTCTAATTCTTTAGCTTATTAATAGCCTCTTCAAGGTAATTACTAAAATTATCAATTTCTTTAAAAGTATTATACAAACACAACGAGGCTCTGGTAGTTGAATTTAGCTCAAAATGATTGTGTAATGGCTCTGCACAGTGCCGTCCGCTTCTAACCGCTACCCCTTTTAAATCAAGAAAAACAGACAAATCATAGTCATTTACCCTATTGTGATAAAAGGAAACTAGCGGAATCTGGTTATTGTGATTTGCCAGGATTTTAATTCCGGAAATTCGATTTAGATTTTCTAATAATCGATTTTTTAACTGCTGTTCGTATTCAAAAATATCAAATTTTCCAAGAAGATTTTTAAAATATTCCAGGCTAGTTGACAGTCCAACAATTTCCGCTAAATTCAAAGTTCCGGCTTCAAACTTTTGGTATCCATCTTGATACAGACTATCAAATAATGTAGCCTGTTTAACCATTTCACCACCGACTTGATATGCTGGCATTTGCCTTAAAATAGACGTTTTAGCAACCAAGACCCCAATACCAGTTGGACCGAAAATTTTATGGCCAGAAAATACAAAAAAATCTGGTTTAAATTTCCTAAAATCTATCTCCAGATGGGGAATGGCTTGAGTGCCATCAATTAAACTGTAGATGTTATTTTTGGAGGCAATTTCTAAAATTTTATTTATTGGGTTAATAACTCCTAAAACATTTGACACCCAATTGAGACAGACAAATTTAGTAGGTTTCTGTAAAAGTGTATCCAAATTGCTTAAATCCCACAGACCATCAGCGGTTATTTTTATAAAATCCAAATTTAGATTGTTATTTTTAGACAGCCTTTGCCAGGGTAATAAATTGGCGTGATGTTCTGCTTGAGTCAGAATTATCCGCTCATTTTTTTCTAAAATACTACCAAAGCTACTAGCCACTAAATTGATCGCTTCGGTGGCGTTTTTAGTAAAAATTATGGAATACTCAGAACTGTCAGCTTGAATAAAATTCAGAATTTGTATCCTGATTTGATCTATTTGGTGGCTAATATCTTCAGCTAAAGAATGCTGACTGTGAGTGTTGGAGTTTTGTTGAGTATAAAATTTTACTAAACTATCGATCATTATTTGCGGTTTTTGAGTGGTGGCGGCGTTATCAAAATATATCAACGGTTTACCATTTATTTTTTGGTTTAAAAGTGGAAAATCTTGTCTAATTTGCTCGATGGAAATTTGTTTCATAAAATAGTGCTAAAATAAGTGTAACCTGCTAGCCATGCCGGAAAAACTTTATCCCCAAGGCTGATTTGAGTTAAACCCAGCTGTGTAAATTCTGTTAATTCTTGATCACTAAAACCGCCTTCTGGACCAACTAAAACGGAATTAGAATTTGATATTTTTAGCTCAGTTTTTTGATTGATTTGATTTAGTAAAACAGGCTTGTGGGTTGTTAATAAACCCTTTATTTCAGATTTTTTTAAGTAGATATTTTCTGGATAAAAGGGATTTTCGGATTGTTCTAAACTTCTGGTTAAAATAGCCTGCAGCCTGGACAGAGATAAATTGTGTTTGGGGCTAAATTGGCTTTCAAATAAATAAATTTTGGTAATTCCAATTATAGGTAAAACTTCAAATAATTTTTCTAAATACACTTTAGAAATCATAGCTTGAAATAGAATTTTTGGGGTAGGTTTGGGAAATGTTCTTTGGTTTAAAATTTCATACTCAAAGATATTTTGAGATTTTTCAAATTTGCTAATTTTTACTTCCAATACCGTTCCTTGGAAATTAGAAATTTTGATAATATCCCCAATATTAATCCTGCAACTAATTAGATGTTGGCTATTTGGAGGGGTAATTTGTCCGTTTAAATTACTATCAAAAAAATACATAACTACTTTAGGTAGCTACAAAACTTTTTAGATCTTGTAAATTAATCAATTCTGGATTACTTTCTTCCACCTGTTTAGGTAGAGGTCTGGCAATATTTTTAAAAATAAATCTGAGAATTTCTCCCCAGTTACTGGCTGGCCATTTGGTTTCCAGAAAATATATATTTGATAAACCAAAATTTTTGGCGTTAGAAATATTTTTGGATAATTGTCTGACTATATTTTCCGGGTTGGTAATCGAGCCCAGATTCACCAAAAAATAATTTTCAGTTTCTAAAATATTAAAATGATCGACAGTGTCTAGTTTAAAGGTGGATTTTAGTTTTTCCTTAGTTCCCAAAATCACAGTTTTTGAAGTCGTTGCTGGTTTGGAATTGATTCTAAAAATGTCCACTTGTCCCATATTTAGACTATCAAAATAGTCCATTTCGATTTGAATATTTTTTCCAGTTAATAACTCTAAATCAGCTTTGGAAATTGGCCCCGGCCTTTTGATTATAATTTTATTGGGATTAGTTACGTCTACAAGTGTCGGCAAAACTTTATCAACCACATCTTCAATTTCACAAATTGTCAGACCGCTACCACTATTGGAAACCACAGTCGGGCTCTTATCCAAGGACAGAACCTGATGACTGTAAAAGGCCATAACCGGATTTTTTATTTCCTCTAGAATTTCTTTGAGCGTTTGACACTCAGGAATATAACCAATCAAATGCGAGACTATTTGGGAGTTTTCGTATTTTGGAAGTATGTATTGAATTGGGCTGTTACCAAGCGTTTTGATCAGGCCAGAGAGCCAATTTGGTAAGTAGCCAACATGATCCTTAAGGTTTGAAAATGAGGCGAAAATGTGGACTGGTTGATTTGACATTGGTAGAGGGGTTAAAAAAAGTAGAAAATATTTACCTTGCTAGCAACAGTCTTATTTGATGCAAATAATGTAATTTTGAAATTACAAATTTGAACTCGTTGTTAGTTTAAGTAATTTACCAATTGTCTATAAAGCCCTATTTGCTGTACTTTTAGGCTTATAAATTTTGGTACCAATTTCTAACTCGATAAACTAACATACACTAAAAAAATGCTTTTGGCAAACGGCGGTAGAAACCCCACCAACTAGGTTAATTTTCACTTTTTCAGTTTCTAAATAATGAATCCCCACCTTCTTTGGTGCCCCCGTTCGTATCAACACAAGAAGCAAGCCCTAGACCCAAAAATATCAATTTTGGACCCCGACGTAGAACGTTGAGGTATTTCTACGAATAAAAATTCCGGTCACACCTCGATAAAGGAGATATCGGCTATACTTAAGGCCTGCAGTATAACCAGTTATTGGCATAAATAAGAATCGCAATCCTACTGGGAAGCCAAATTTTGCAACACTTTTTCCGCCTCTAATTTTTTTATATCCATAATTACTTGATAGATATCGCCATCTAAAATAGTTGGTAATTGATTCCAACTTTGGTTGTATCTGTGATCAGTCAATCTGTCTTGGGGAAAATTATAGGTTCTGATTTTTTCACTCCTATCCATTTTACCAACTTGTTGATTACGCTCGGCAGCCTCTTTTTCTAGCCTTTCTTGTTCATAAAAATTGAATACCCGACTGGTTAAAACTACTAAGCATTTTTCTCGGTTTTGAATCTGGTTTTTCTGGTCTTGACTTTGAGCTTCCAACCCCGTTGGTAAATGTTTCATTCTGACTGCCGAATAAGTGGTGTTGACACTTTGGCCACCATTTCCACCAGCAGTTGAGGTGGTTATTTCCAAATCTTTAGGATCAAGTTTAAACTGATTGTTACTGTCTTCAATTAAAGGCATCAGGGCAATTGCTACGGTAGAAGTGTGAATTCTGCCTTGTTTTTCGGTAGCTGGAACACGCTGGACTCTATGAACCCCGCCTTCATATTTAAACCAACTATAGGCTTCTTCGCCCCTAATTTCGGCAATAACTTCCTTAAAACCTCCTAAATCGTTAATGCTTTGAGAAATTACTTTCAGTTTAAAGCCTAATTTATCAGCAAAATAGGTGTACATTCGGAGTAAATCCGCTGCAAAAAGACTGCTTTCATCGCCACCTGCACCTGCCCTGATTTCTATGATAACGTTATTATCATCTCGAGGGTCTGTAGGAGCCAGTAAAGACAACAAATCAGTCTCGGCAGCAGCCAATAATTCTTTTTTTTCCTGAATATCTTGAATGGTTAATTCCTTGATTTCCTCGTCTGTTTCTTTCAGTTCTTGGAGCAGTTCTTCGTTTTCTTGGAGGGCTTTTTCCAAATTCAAAATTTGTTTAGCAAGTTCAGCTTTTTGATTAATTTTTTTCTGCTCTTTAGCCAGTTTAATAAGCTCCGCAGTACTTGTATTGGTAGCAAATTTTTGATTAATTTCGTCTAAAGAATCCAGGATTTTTTGTAATGGTAAAAAGGACATTTCACTTTATACAATTTTAAATTTATACAATTTTGGCAAGTTAGACGTTTTGCGTGCGAACTTAAAATTAGCTGGTTTGAAAAAATACATATTTTGAAATTAAAATTCGACATTAATTGCATTTTGCAAAAATAGTAAAATACAACTGACAAATGATAAAAAACATGAAAGCTAAATTAAACTTATCACTTCACAATTGGCGGGTTTTTGATAACCAAAATTTTAGTTTGCCAGACAAATCCTTTGCTATTATCGATCAAAACGGCAGCGGTAAAACTAGTCTGATAGCTTCAATTTATACAATTTTAACCAAAAAAGCTTGGCCCGGAACTAGATTTAGTAGCAATCTCAAAGTCGGTAGTGAGTATTTTGGGGTATCAACTGAATATGCAAATTGGTCTTTTACTGGGCAAATTGGGCCTAGTGGAAGGCTATTAACCAAATATAATAGGCCAGAAGGTGCCGTTAATTTTTTAGGACAAGAATTAATGTATGGCAAAGATTGGCCGCGAGTACTAACTTATTTACCCACAGATAATTACTGGTTATCCTCACCCAGAAGCCAAAAACTGGCAATCTTAGACAATTTACTTGGGCAAATATTTGATCTAAAATATCACAACTGTCTATCTAGTTTACAAAAAAATGTGGAAAGTTTAGCTAGACTTATCAAATTTGAAAACGAAACTGGAAATGGTGCTGACTTTATTTTGGTAGAAAGTTTACAGACACAAATTATTGAAAATTCAAATATAATCTGGGCTTTTAGACAAAAATTTTTACTACATTTAGAAGCAAATTTAAAGCAATTTTCTAGTTGGATACAAACTCCGTTAAAAAATTGGAAAGTGGTGTGGCAAATCGCGACCAATAGTGAAAAAATAAATTTTGATCCAAAACAGGAGTTAAAAATACCAAGTTTAGAGCATCAATATCTGTGGAATCTTCAAGTTAGAAGTGGAAAAGTTTTGGTCGGAGCCCAGAGAGATGATTTTTGGATTCAATCTGATCACTTACTGGCTACCGAAATTTTGTCTCGAGGAGAAATGCGATTATTAGTTTTGTTTATAAAAAGTCTTGCTACAAGTAACGAGCTTGTGGAATATCAAACACCTATTTGGTGGCTTTTAGATGATATTTTTAACGAATTAGATGACACTAGAGAACAAATATTGTATTCGCAAATTCTCAAAAATAGCCAAAAAACCATTGCCACCAGCACAAAAAAAAGCCTGGTCGATCTTGATAAATACTCGATTAAATCGTTGACAATTTAGGAAAAGTGTGAAAACAAACAATTATTAGCTTTGCAATCAAAGTTGATTTTTCAGGTACAACTTTTGCTTTAAATTAGCACCAATAGATTGTATTTGAGAGATTATTTTTGATTATGTGGTTAAAAATTATTATTTATATGGCCTTTATTTATTACCTTGTAGGAGCAGCAGTCACTTTTGTTGGGACAATAGTTTATCGTTATTTTAGCAGCGGTGGTAGCTATGTTTTGAACCAAATTACCGTAAATGACACATTCTTTTTGAGTTTAGTCGCTGGAGTTTCTTTCTTTATTGCCGACTTTATCATGAGTAAAACCAAGAGTAGTTAATTTAATTATACAAAAGCTGCTATTGCAGTTATAAGTCCTATTATGCAGGCGATTAAATTTGGTACAAGAAAAAAACTATCTTATTTACCGTAGCCATAGATACCCCACAATAAACCGTTGGCAACAGTTGCTATAGGTTGAATGCAGATATTACTTTTGTTTTGTAGATTAGAAATTAGAACTTCAATTAATGAAAAAACATTATAATTGAAAATGTTGAAGCCAGTGTTCCAATTAGCTTTTCATTTTTTTGTATCTAAAGCCGTAGATTATTAGACATGGAATTTGGTATATTTGATTTTGTATAAATCAGCCAAATGTCCAATTACAACGATAAACTTGACTAACCTCATTTCTTTTGTACTTATAAAATAGTCATTCGGGGATCGTCTAGTGGTAGGACACCGGCCTTTGAAGCCGTTTACCGGAGTTCGAATCTCTGTCCCCGAGCCAAAGCCACACAGCCGAATTGAGAGAAGGCATGGTGATAACGTATGCTGAACTGGTCGGACATTTTCGACCTACCCTGAAGATAAATCAAAAATTTTCGGAAGCCCTGAGAAAAATTAAGATACTGAAGTAGAAATAAATATATAATTATAGAATGAAACAAAGCAAATAACTTTAATTGTGTGGATATTATAATCGTCAGTGCCAAGTCTAAATTTGAAAATTTAAAAGACCAAGTAAGTTGGCATTCTGATTATATAAAAGGAGTGGTTGATTTAAAAAATCATAGATTAAGCCTTGGAGGACAATTACACGCTGATGGTGAACAATTATTGATTCAAGAATTAGAGGTAGATAGTGAGTTTTTGTGGGGATTTAATTTGTACCCAGATCAAAATATAGAATTTGAATCTTTAATTAATATAAAACCGAAACTCGGAAATAAGAGTATTGTTATAGCAGATGAAAATATAAGGGAGGCTGTTAAAAAATTAATATTAGATCTAATTCAATTTTAATATGACCAGTTTTCTAATGCTTGATTTTCCAAAAATGATGGGCAACTTAGCAAGCGAACTAAGTAGAGTAGAACGGGTTCTAAAATCACATGAATTGGAAAAAACCAAAAATTATTTGTGGATTGCTTTGGAATTATGTCAGCAAATAAAAAACAAATTCCCCAATTCTGAAATTTTTAGACTGTACGAATATTTAGCTGGTATGTGGTTAGAAACACCACAAATTGAAGAAGTTCAAGCAGTTCAAAAATACGCTTTGAGTTTTTATTTAGATAGTTTGAAATAAATATAAAAAATTTTATGTCCAAAACATTAGTTCTTATGGTACATGGAGGTAATTCTGAAAAAAGAAAGGATGATGGGGTGAAGATTAGAGAAATACAAAAAAATACATACGGAATAGATCTGGATAGTCCCATTTTTGGAGAAGTACTGGATAGGTATTTAGATTTAGATAAATTTGAAATTTTAAGCCCTTGATTTCCAAATGCCGTTGATGCTAATTATTCAGAATGGGCTAGATTTATTGATCAGATACTGAATTTAAAATCGGACTCATTTAAAAGTATAATCCTAATTGGACATTCACTTGGAACAACCACATTACAACGATATTTATCTGAGAATAATTTTAATCAAAAATTTGGATTAGATATTTTACAGATACATTTAGTTGGTTGTTGTACAAAAGAAGGTAGTTTTATTATTTCAAATAACTGGAAAGTAATTGAAAATCAGGTAAAACAAATTTATCTATATCATTCAAGTGATGATCCAGTTTGTGATTTTATGGAGGCTCAACATTTTGCAGAAAATCTAACAAAAGCCGTATTTATAAAATTTACAGATCGCGGTCATTTTAAACAAGAAAAGTTTCCAGAATTAATTTCAAACATTTACTCTATCTTTTAATTTATGGTTGATCCAAAACTGATTCCCGCCATCAAAACCCTATGGGAATTTAACCAGGTTAATCACAAGTTACAAAAAGCTGATTTTATCTTAGTTTTAGGCAGCAATGATTTGAATGTGCCAATTGCGGCAGCAGAGATTTATAAAAATGGTTTTGCAAATAAAATTATAACATCTGGTGGTTTTGGTAGGCTTACACAAGGATTGTCTAAACCGGAGGCTGAAGTTTTTGCAGATATAATCATTAATCACGGTGTCCTAAAAGATAATATTATAATTGAAAATAGATCCACCAACACTGGAGAGAATTTAATTTTTAGTTATACTAAAGCCATAGAAAACAATCTAAAAACCGAGAAAGTAATTTTGGTTACTAAGCCATATATGCAAAAACGTGCTCTAGCAACTTTTAAAAAGCAGTGGCCCAATACTAAAACTCAAGCAATCGTCACTTCACCAAAAAAAAGTTTTGAACAGCTGCTGGTTGATGACAATATTATCGACGCTGTAAATATCATGGTCGGTGATACTCAAAGACTGAAAATTTACCCCAAACAAGGTTTTATGAGTGAGACAGAAATACCTAAAAACGTTTGGCAGGCTTATGAATACCTTATGATTAATGGGTTTGATAAGGAGCTGGTAAAATCGCAATAGTTTTAAACATAAAGTGTGAAATAAATTTTAGGCGATTCTAGCAAAATACAACAATAATCTAAAAAACTTTTCAAGAGTTAAATCTTACTAGTGCCGCTACCGGAATTTGGGTTTTGATCCAAATTAATAGTCACGCTGGTTGTATAATCAAAAGAATTTGGGAAAACTGTTTGCGAGCCATCATACCCAATCACCGTTACATCGGTCAAACCCTCGATATTACTAGGAACCGTAATTAACAATTTATTTGTATCTACAATCTCTAGTTTACTTGCCAGTTTGTCTCCGAAATAAACGCTCAAATCCTGATCGTATAAATTTCCCGAAACCAAATTAAAACTGAGATCACTGGGCACTACTAATTTATCAAAGGTAGATAAACCATTAACTAGAGCCAAAAATTTGATATCTCCAGCTTCTTTGTTACTAGTAAATTTAAAATTCAAGTCTTGGTTTTTGCCACCAGCCTGCTTGACCCAAACTTGATCTCCGGTTTGATTAAACTTGATTAAATAAATATCCGATTCACCTTGGGCGGTTAACAAAATATTATTCATATTGGCCGTTTCTTTGAATAAACCACTAAAATATACGTGATCGTCTTTATCTATATACACATCGTTTATGGTAGTAGCTTCCCGACTGCCCCACTTGGAAACCCACAGTAATTTACCATCTTTATTTATTTTACCGGAGAAAGCTAAGTTCTGACCCGTTTCAGTCAATTTTTCAGCACCAATAAACAACTCATCTTCAAATAATCCATAGACAATAACATTTTCACTGTTGTCCTCCTTCAGCAAACCCCTGCCAGGAGTAGCCCAAGCAATCTTACCGTCGGCTAATAATTTTACAATAAAAAATCCACCGTTATTCTCGATATTTGAAATTGGATTAGCAGAAAAATCACCGCTCAAAATAGTTTCCCCATTTTTTGTCAGAATGGCATCTTCAAAATCATCAATACCTGCTCCACCGATTAATTGGGCAAAATTCACCCTACCCGTTGTGTCATATTTTAGAACAAAAATATCTGTCGAACCTAAATTTCTGACATTATCAAAGCCGATATTTAATTTACCATTGGTTGTTCCAAAGGCTAGAATTTCACCTTTTTCCGAAGTTTGTATTTTCCTTATCTGGTTTTGACTATCAGAATTTACTGTTTGTAACCAATTCAATCCCCCATTTCCAGATTTAAATGAAGCCACAAAGCCTTGATTTTCCCTAGAGTTAACGACACTGGTATCCAATTTCAAATCACCCACAAAGTTTCCAGCCACAATTATATTTTCATTTTCAATTGCTAAATCACTATAAGTCGAACTCAGTTTACCTTCCAATCTTTTAATCCAAGAAAATTGACCACTGCTGGTATATTTAGCTAGAAAAATACTACCTTCACTAGGAGTTTGAGGTCCGTTAAATAAGCTAATATCGGAGTTAGTTGAACCCAAAATGTATAGATTTTGATTTTTATCCAAGGCAATTTTTAGAGCTGTGTCATCACCTTTTAAGCCACCACCGTGATTACCCCAAACTACTTCTCCGTCAGAATTTAATCTGGAAATAAAAATATCACTGCGATTTTCTTCAGTCTGATATGTTTTATCCTTCAGCGACAAATTTCCACTAAAGTTTCCAACTGCAAAAGTACCCCCTTGCTTATCGGGTAGAGTATAGTAATTGGAAATCACACTCTTTGCGGTGTTCATTTTGATAGCACTTTTGGCTTCAGTAAATTTTGGATTATCAGGATTTTTAATAAAATTATCACCTTCAATAGTTACCTTTAGACCGCCAACAGTCGAAGCTGAATTTGGGTTAATTTTAGTTATAACTGGGTCAATAAACAGGGGTTTAGCCAGTCTATATATTTTAGAAGTATCAGCCGCAATTAATTTTCCGGTTGTCAAAAAGTTTTTAATAACCAAGTTGGTAGCCGTTCTCCAAATACCTTTGTTGGCAAAATTTGTGTTAAATTGCCCTGTTGGTTTTAATAAAATTGTTTCGTTGCTTGTCTTAGTATTTTGAGCTGTTCTGACAGTAAAACTAATAGCCAATTGTTGAGTAATTGGATCTTCTAAAAAACTACTTATTCCATTATCGACGATAAAATCTCCACCAATAAATTCCAATTTAAAAACGCTGTCACTAGATTTGGCAAAACTGTTATCCAATTCTCCGGTTGCAAAATACCTGGCTAAACAAAGATTTAACCAACCCTGATTTTCTTTAGGATTACAAGTCCCATAAAAAATTATTTTTCCAGTGATAGATTTTCTGGCTTTTAATTTCACTTCAGACCCTCCAAAAATCTTGGTGTCAGCAGTAATTAAATTGATATCATTGCTGTTAATTTTTCTGATTTTTCCAAAGCTATCCAAAATAATTTCACCGTAGGTATTGTTCCCTTTCATAAATTCTATCCTGGCTGAATTTCTATCCGTAAGCGTCATGGCCATGGGAGCCAAATTTTGATACTCATCATTTTTTGTCAGTTCTGGGTAGTCCTTGTGACTAAATTTTTGAATACCTTTGTCGGCTTTTTCATTATCCAAAAGTCCTTTATTATCTAGATAAACTACCTTGAAACCTGTAACAAAAGTTTCTTTATTTTGATATTGATAACTGCTTAAAAAGGCAATTCTACCGCCACTAAATCCAATAATTGACACTGGAAAATCCTCTCTTTCACCAGGTTTAGATAGATTAGTATTTTCACTTAAATTAAACTGAGCTAAGCCATTTTTACCGTAATTTTCTATTTTCTTACCATCAATACTTAATCTAGTGACCAATACATCACCTGCTCCACAACTTTGAGAACTGCTCAAGCCGTAACAATCATCGAGCGCACTTAGTACAAAAATATTTTCGTTTAAAATTATGGCATCAACCACCTCTATTTTATTTTTATTTTCATAACTGATTATGCTGAAACCATTGGGATTAAATTGTCTATTTAAACTGCCATCATTATTTATATAGACCACAGCGATTTGTTTGAGATTGGTATCTACTTTATCCGTGGCTGTGCCGACCGCAATCAGACCCTGCTGATATTCCAAAAATTTGGGATTTAAAAAGGTTTTATTTTCGATTTCAACAGTAGGAATTTGGCCACTTTCACCAAAAGTAGCATCCAGCAAATCGTCCTGAATAAGAGAAGCGCTGGCAGTATCTGGAGGCTGTCTAAAGAAGAAAAATGAACCCACAAGACCAGTTACTATAAGCCCAGCAATTACTAGTATTATCAAACTATTTTTAGATCTTTCTTTAAAACCCAAAGCAATATTTAACCTCACCAAAAAAGGCCTACCCCTATTTTTTTTGAGTAAATTGTTATTTAAGTCAGCAATTTGTACCCTGTTTTTGGCCCTCAAATCCATACAATTTTTCTATTTTTGTTTCTTTGTAAGTATATACCCTAAAATCATTAATGACAAGGTTTTTTGGTGGCAAAGTAATTTAGTAATTTCCAATAAAAAAGATCTCGAGTTATTTTTTTTTAGCCCCTACTCCAAAATATTGACTATCAATTTAGCTACCTCTGGTCCAATGCCATCAATTCCTAGCCCTGCTAAAAACTTGTAAGCTTTAATATTTTTACTATTTTCAATTGAATTTTGAATATTTTCTCTAGATTTTTGGCCAAAACCTTCCAGTTCTTGAATTTCATCCAGTGGTAAATTGTATAAATTATAAATATCTTTGATCTGAAATTTTTCAATAAATTTTTCCAATATTTTATCTGATAAACCAGGAATATTTCCTAAATTTCTGGAGGTAAAATAACTCAATCGACCCAAAACTTGGGCTGGACAGCTATCGGTATTCGGACAAAATAAATCGATTCCAGTTTCAGTTAACTGCAGTTTTGTTTGACAGGAAGGGCAATGATCGGGAGCCGATAAAACCTGGTTTTCTGACTTTCGTAGATTAATTAAAACATGAACAACTTCTGGGATTATTTCCCCAGCTTTTCTGATGACCAAAGTATCTTCGTAAACTAAATTTGAGGTAACAAACTCATTAAAATTGTGTAAAGTTGCTCTTTTAACAACACTTCCCCCGAGTTCAACCGGCTCTAAATCAGCAACTGGAGTCACTTTACCAGTTCTGCCCACTTGCCAACTAACCCCCAATAAAGTGGTTGTCACTTCCTCGGCTTTGAATTTTATGGCCGACCAACCACGATTAGTTTTACCAACCACCCCCAATTTTTCCAACAATTCTAAATCATTTAATTTTACTACCAAGCCATCAATAGGATAATTTAATTCATCTTTTTTGTGTTCCAGTTCCTGGGCTTTAGCCCAAATTTCCTGAATATTATTAGCCTCTGAATTCAAAGGATTTGTGGCAAAACCAAGCTGTTTTAAAAACTCCAATTCTTGACTATGTGTGCTGATTTTTGTTGAGTCCATATAAACCATATATTAATCCCAGGTTTATAAATCAGTCAATCAAATTCAATGTCCACTAAAATTAGAGCCCATAAATTAGTCAGTAACTTTATAAAAAATGCCGGCTTGGATTATTCCAGTAAAGAAATCATGTCGAATATCCAAAATTATGGAGTTTTAATTGATTCAGTGGAGGTCAAAAATAGGCTGTTATGGGTTCTAGATTCAAGTGAAGTGGCTTTGATAAATTGGCCAGAACGAACAACAGGAAGCTTTGATAAAGTTAAAATCTTAGCTGATAACCAAGATTATTTAGTTATTTTTAAACCGGTTAACGTTGTAGTTGAAGCCGGCAGTGGACACCAAAAAAACAATTTAATTCATTGGCTAAATCAAAATTATAATCAAATAGCTGGATCAGAATTTGCGCATAAACAGCCCGATTTTTTATTAGTAAATAGACTAGATAAAGACACTCAGGGAATTTTATTAATTGCTAAAAACCTCGAAAATCATCAATTTTTTCAGAATCAATTTCGAAATAGAAGTGTGGTTAAGAAATATTTAGCCCTTGTGGATAACTATGTGAATAAGTTGTGGATAACTACTCATTATCAAACTAGAAATAAATTTAATCCATTGAAACAAAAATTATTTTGGAATGCCGATGAAGCAGGCAAATTTGACCCAAATTATAGGCTTTGTAGCACCGAAATCCGACCCCTGGCCATTTGTAAAAAAACTAAACAAACATTAATAGAAGTAAATCTAAAAACTGGACGAATGCATCAAATCAGGTTAGTTTGTGAAGAGCTGGGTTTTCCAATTACCCTAGAAAAATTATACAACAAAAAAATTAACCCTCCAGTCAGAGTTTTACAAATGTCTTTTGATATTCAACCTCAAACTAATTTAGATAACCAAAATACGAAACTAAAGCAAAAACCGAACTTAAAAAATGAAATTAAATTTATCAATGAAAGTGAGCTAAACAAAATCAAGGAGGATATTTTTTTGGATAACAGTTATCTACTCTCAAATTATTTACAAATCCTGGAGCCAGAAATCGATCATCCAAAAACCTTTCAAATTCGGGATATAGATTCATATTTAAATAATCTAAGTGTAAAATAAAACTCGTGAGGTTTTGGGCACCAACTTGAATCAATCTAACTTCATACAAGCTAACCGTCATTGCTTCTCTTGTTTCAGGATCTAAGACAAACTATAACCCTCTTGTCAGAATTTAAACAATCACTATTTATAGAATTATGCAGCCAAAATATACACAAACTTGGGATCTACAGCGATATTTTTACCAAAGTATTTCCGATCCTCAAATCGACTTGGATTATAACGGGGTTGAAAAACTGGTAGATGATTTTGTTACCAAATATAAAGGTAAAATAGGCACTTTTGGTCCAGAAGATTTTTTGGAATTTTTCCATGACGATGACCAAATTAATCATAAACTTTACAAAATCCTGATTTATTTACATCTGGAGTCAAGTCTGGATACTCAGGATCAAGACATAATCAAAAAAAATGGCGATCTGGAATTAAAATTAATCACTTTATCCAATAAGCTGTTATTTGTTTCTACAGAATTTAAAAAGCTAGGATACGAAAAATTGCTGGAATACAGTCAAAATATAGACCTCAAAGCTTATCACAATTATTTTTTACAAAAGGCTAATAATGTTAAATACTTACTAGATGAAAACACCGAAAAAGCCCTTAATTTAAAGGAAAACTCTGGGGCCAATAGTTTTAATAAACTTTATGAGGAACTGACTAATAGTTTTGATTTTGAATTAGAAATTGACGGCCAGATCGAGAAACTTACTCAAGAAGAAATCAGAGCCTATCGAATGCATGAAAATGAAGACCTTAGACAAAAAGCCTACCAGTCTTTGAATCAAAAATTTTGTGATAAACCAATTCAAATTACCCTTGGAAACACCTATAGCGCCTTGGTCAAAGATTGGACTAGTGAATTAAAAATCCGTGGTTTCAAAGGAGTTATGAGCCAAAGAAATATACGCGAAGAAATGCCAGATAAAGCTGTCGATATGTTGTTTACAGAGGTTGAAAAAAGATACGATTTGTACCATAGATTTCTAAAAATTAAACACAAATTAGTAATTGATTCTGGGCAGCAAAAAAGTGGTGGAGACAAACTAAAATCCTGGAATTTACTAGCACCGGTTACTTTTAAAAAAGTCGAGTACAAATTTGAAGATGCCCTCGAGTTATTTTTAGATACAGTAAAAAACTTTGATTCTGAAATTTACGATATAGTTATTGAAATGTTTACCCAAAACAGGGTGGACGTTTACCCAAAAAAGAATAAAACGAGTGGGGCTTTTTCTTTATCAGATAAAGGTTTTGATAGTTTTGTACTCCTCAATTTTACTGGAAAAATGGACGATGTATCCACCATCGCTCACGAATTGGGTCACGCCGTCCACGGAGTATTATCCCAAAAACAACCTAATCAAGTTTATAATACTAGCCTTTGTTTAGCCGAGACGGCTTCTGTGTTTAACGAGATGTTGTTTGCCGAAAGTTTTTATAACAATTTACAAACTAAAGAGGAAAAAGTTCACTTTTTAAGTGACAGAATCCAAGACATTTTTGCAACTATTTTCACACAAATTATGTATGCTGGATTTGAAAAAGAAGTTCATCAAAAAATTGCTGCTGATACAGATTTAACTTACGAAGACTTTAATAAACTGTGGCGCAAACATCAGCTAAAATTATTTGGAAATATGGTAGAATTCGATACCGATGAAAATCAAGCCATTGGCTGGAGTACAATTCCGCATCTTTTTAGAGCTCCATTTTACGTTTATTCTTACGCTTTTGGAAATTTATTAACCTTTTCTTTATTTAGTAAATACAAACAAGAAGGCAAAAAGTTTGTCTCTGATTATAAACAAATTCTGGCTACCGGCGGAGGTTTAGCTCCTTACGAATTACTGTTTGAAAACGGAATTGACATTACCGATCCCCAATTTTACCAACATGGATTAAACGAGCTAGAAAAGATGATTATTGAATTAGAAAATTTAGTTAATCACCAAAACTGATACCCATTTTTTTACTTACAGTCACCAGATCGCCATTTGGATCAATTAATTTTAACTTAGAAACTGCATCAATTAGCGGTAAAATGCTCAATTGTCCGCCATTATAACAGACTAAATTTCCATAGATTTTTTGCTCAACTAACTTGGCTGCAAAACAGCCCATCTGAATACTTAACATTCTATCGGTAGCTTGTGGAGACCCACCTCTTTGGATATGACCGAGACGAGTACAGCGGGCATCCAATTCTTTAGAATTTAGAAAACTAGCAATCTTATCACCTACACCACCAAGTAAATTTTCACTGGATTTACCACCAATATGTGAATAGCTTTTTGTATTATCAATTGACATCGCCCCTTCAGAAACCACAATCAAAGTATTGTTTTTACCTTGTTTATATCTATTGTTTATGGCTTCCAGAATTTTGTTGTAATCAAATTTTATTTCCGGAATTAAAATAATATTAGCTCCGCCTGCCAGTCCGCTATGTAACCCAATCCAGCCTGAGTTTCTACCCATAACTTCTAGAATCATTATCCTCTCGTGGCTTCTAGCTGTGGTTTCTAGCCTATCTAAAGCTTCGGTCGCAATTTGTACGGCGGTTAAAAAACCAAAGGTCATTTCGGTGCCGACTACATCATTATCGATACTTTTAGGTACTCCAATAATATTTAAACCATTATCCATTAATTGACAGGCCGCAGTCAGACTGCCATCACCACCTAGCACAACTAAAGCTTCTAAATTTAAATTTTGATAATTATTTTTGGCTGTATCAATAATATGTTGGGGAATCAGATTTTTGTGACCATCACCAGTTTTTGCAGAAAAATGACCCTGATTTACTGTTTTTAAAAAAGTTCCTCCAGAGAATTTAAATTGATTGGTTAGTTTGGAATTTAATAAGCTATAGGAATTTGCATACAAACCTTCAAAACCTTTATGAAAACCGATAATCTGATATTTTTTTTCTAGCGATTTGGTAAAAGAATCAATAACTGTATTCAATCCAGGGCAATCACCACCACCAGTTAAAATACCGATCCTTTTTTTCATAAAAATTATTCACTTAGTTTTTCACCCAAAATAGTATTGTAGTTACTAATCTTTTTGCCATCCAAGTCAAGATAGCTAACCTCTACCAAATATTCTTTGAGCGGATTTAGACCATTTTGTTTTATTTCCACGATATTATCTAGTTCTTTACCTTTAAATTTATACTGATTGTCCCCATCAAAAATTGTGGCTTCGATGTTGCTGGTAGTTGGGGCTTTTACTTGAATCATATGACATTTAGAACTGGTTTCCACACACCAATCTGTTTCCTGAATGGCTTGACCAACAGTGAAGTTGAAACTGCCAATAGTAAAGCCATTATCCTCAAAAATTAGAGTATTTTCGCCAATGCTACCTGTAATTTCTACATAACAAGAATTTCCTTGCAAATGAGTTTTAGCCAAACTACTGGTGAAATTGTTAGATAAAATAAAGGCTTCGCAGCTTTGGGATTCAAATACAAATAATTTGTTATATTGACTGCTTAAATAATTGCTTCCTGTTTTGACTCCAAAAGTTTCTCTGGTGGTTGAAATGTCAAAATTACCCAAATACAAGCTGACATTGTTGGTTTGTCCAATAGAGCTGATACTGGCACTAACATTTAAGTCTAGGTCTAAAAATCTATCCTGACCGTTTGAACGAATATCTCGACTTTCAAGGCTGCTGGCTTTGATTGGTAATTCAGCAAAACCGTTTTTGATTTCAGTTTTTTCAATTTTACCATTATATTGCCATTTTACCTCACCTTGAGCAATTGGCATACCTTTGGTATCCACAATAGGTGAAGTTTGTAAAGCAATTTCTAATTCTTTTTGATTGTTAAACTTCATTTTTGGATGAACAGTAAACAAATTACCGGCTTCCCCTGGAGTCAATTTAACAATTCTGGAATATTTTTTATCTCCAGCTAGAACCTGAACTAAAGCCTGCTCGTTATCTCTGAATTGAGTTACATTCCAATCTGTTTTACAATTTTGATTGTCGTTGTCGTAAGGAATTTGTTGCTCGATAAACTCTTTAGCATTTTTGATAAATCGAAGAGTACAGTTTTCAATTGAACCTTCTCCAGTATATTTAGCCAAAATACTAATACTAGAATCATTTTTCACTTCACTTGGAATAATTGGAAAACTTAGAGTTTCTTGAGCATCAACTGCTGTAAACTCTTTAGAGATCAAGGTATTTTGCAAAGCATCTTTAAGAATTAAAGTAAATTTCTCCGAAACCAAGCTGGCCGGTATAAATACTTTACTAAAACCATTGATGATACTAATATTACCAATCTCTTTTAGAACAGTGCCATCTGGAGCCGCGATAATTAATTGATTATTAAAGTTATTTGTTGGGTTACCATATTGGTCAGTAACAGGACCGACAATGGCAGCGTTGGCGTAATTTAAAATAGCAGGTTCATATTCCAAGTTTAGTTCCCCAAATTGAGTAGCTACTCCTGGAGTTAGTTGAACTTGTTTGCTTTGATTTAAAGAATTGTTGCTGTTGCTATTATTGAAGCTGATTAATAGTGGACCGGCTTTGGTAATTTTACCTTGAGCCAATAAGACATTACAAACGCCATCTTTAATTTGACCGTCAACTGAAGTTGGGGCTACAGAGTTGGTAGTCGAGTAAAAATTGGCTGTACAATTTCCAGTAGCTACAGTTTGACCTTGTTTATCTTGAACGCCTGTCAGTCTGAAATTAATATTTTCACCAATTCTTAATTTAGAATAATCATCAACAATAATTCCCGAATCGCTAAAACCAAGCTGAGTATTACTAAAATTGATAGCAATAAAGTTGGACACACGACCAGATTCTGATTCAGCATAAACTAGATAACTACCAGAAGTATTAAAATTATTTCCTGGAATTATGGCCTTGAATTCCCCATTAGTAATTTTTAATTTTTCTCCATTAATTGAGTTTAGTTCGGAAACTTGACCCAATTGTTTTTGATAAATCTTTAATTTTAAATTATCCAAAACTACAGGATTATTGTCAGCATCTTTTACATTCAGAATTTGAACGGAAACATCTTGATTAATAACACTATTGGGTGTTAGATTTTCAAGAGCTATTAGACTAAAAGGTTTATTAGCAAAAGAAATATCTTTTTCAAGACCAGAGTTTGCTAGTTTTATTTTATAAACTCCAGGACCTCCTACCTGATCGGTACTTAATTCTGTTCTACAAGATCTGCTGTCTTCAACTGGAGCCTGAATAGAGTTAACAACCTTGCCATCTTTAACCACTTGAAAAATACAAGGTGCAGAATTGTCTGGAGATTGATTTTGACTGATAACTCTTTGAGCAATCACTGGAACTAGGGCATTAATTGAGGTCGTTTGGAAAGGAAAAACTAAACTTGTCTGCTCTAAAGGAACCAAGCTAGATTCATTTGATTTACCCTTGACGCTGAACCACAAAATATTACTTTTAATATTGCCTGTCTCACTGACAAATAAACTGCTATAGTCACCAACACCTAAATTGGCTGTAGCAAATTGGCACAAACCTTTGTCTTCTGGAACACAGTCAAAACTGGCCACAACATCGCCGGTATTTCTTTTGTTTACAAATACTTTTCCTTTCAAATCTGTATTTAGTGGTGATTCACTGGAAGTGCCCGTCAGGCTGATAGTGATATTTTCTCCTTGATTAAAGCTTTCTTTGTTACTGGTTAAATTTAATAGCCGTTTGTCAGAACCACCAGAGGGGTTAAGGTTGGTGTAGATTCTATTTGTATCAACTTCCAAAACACCTTGGGAATTTTTGTACTTCATTCTACCTAAAATAGTTAAAAAGTCTAGCTCATTACTTTGATAAATTCCACTAATTTGGTATTCCAACCTTTCTCCAGAATTTAATCTAGAAAACAAAAATTGATTATTTTGAGCTGGTAAAACCTCCTCCTCAGTTGATTTATTGGTTGCCTTGGACCATTTCACAGATTCTTGGGAGGACAGTAAATCCAAAGAAATTTCACTAATTGATTCTGTAATACTGGTATTTTGAATTGTTAGTAATACATCAACTTTATCTCCAACTTTAAATTGTTTTTCGGCCACAAATCTTAGAGATGTGGTAATTCCAGCTGCATTATTTGCTAGAGCGTTATCTCGATTGTTTTGACTGAACAGAAATAAACCTAATAGACCACTAACTACCAGATAGACTGCAACTATGGAGGTGATTAACATTCTTTTCCTAGGATTTTCCAAAAAAGAAGTTTTGGCTTGAGATTTGATTACTTTTTTTGGACTAGTACTTACCTTATAATATGGAATCTTTGACATATTTTAGCTGTTTTTTATTTCTGTTTAACAAATACTTGGTTTTTGTTACTTCCTATTATTCAACACTTTTTTGATTTATGCAAATTTTGGCTTGGATCAGGCCTGATTAACAAATATTTTTGACATTTACCTAAATTAGGTGTATGATACTGCCATTATGTTTAATTTTATCAATCGCTACAAACAACAAAGAAGACGAAAATATATCCGTAATCTAACAGTTATTTCAACTATCAGTGCTGGCCTAGGCGCCGTGGCTGCCTTGTTTTTAAACAATAAGGAAAATCGAGATAAGATTGTAAATACTGCCAAAGTGGTCAGAGACAAAACAGTTGAAGAAAGCAAAAAAGCTTATTCTCAAGCAAGTGGCAGAATCAGTGAATTTAGTGGAAAAGCTACCGATGTTGGTAGTAAATTTATGGACACTATTCGTAATAAATTCCAAAAAGACGAATCTGAAAAAGCCACTAAAGAAAAAGATAACGATACAGTTTAATTATAATTCGTTAAAGTTGTTCACCCCGAAAGGGGTGATTTTTATTAGTATGAGAATACTCCGTAGCTTGCTCTGGTGTCTGATACAAGCTCATTGCCAATTTCTAAAACCCAGATTTAGACTGAATATAATTGGTATTTTCTACTAACTTCTGACCAATTAATAATATTAAAGAAATTATTGATATAATCTGGTCTCAAATTTTGATATTTTAGATAATAAGCATGCTCCCAAACATCCATAGTTAAAATCGGTTTTTTCCCATGCATTAGGGGTGAATCGGCGTTACTAGTTTTATCTATTACCAATTTTCCATTACTATCTACAGATAACCAAGCCCAGCCGCTACCAAATTGAGTCGTTCCAGCTTCAGTAAATAACTTTTTAAACTCTTCAAAGCTACCAAAATTAGCTTCAATAGCAGCTAATAAATCACCCGTTGGTAGGCCTCCAGCATTAGGAGCAATAGATTCCCAATAAATATTGTGATTATAAACTTGACCACCATTGTTGGTCACTGGTTGTTGTAATTGGGCTGGTAATTCAGGAATTTGCATCAACAATTCCTCCAGTGGTTTAGCCAATAATTCTGGAAAATCTTTTAGACAGTCATTTAATTTGGTCACATAGGTATTGTGGTGTTTGCTGTGGTGAATTTCAACTGTCTTACTATCAATAAACGGCTCTAGAGCCTCGTAACTATAATTTAATTTTGGAAGTGTAAACATATATTTTAATCTTGAAAATTGAGTATAAATTGTCAACGGATTTTGACAGTAATTATATCTAACATTTGAATACAATTAACATTTGTCTATGCTTAAACCTACTACTTTAAAAAACGGCCTAACTGTCCTTAGATTACCCAAAGCAGGACTTCGAACAACCTTAATTGGTTTTTTGACTACCTCTGGATCTAGCACCGAAGAAGGTTATTTTCCGCAAGGAATCAGTCATTTAGTTGAAAGATTATTCTGGTGTGGTACCGATAAACACCCTTCTGTTAGAGGTTTAAACCTGACGCTGGAAAGTATGGGTGGTAATTTTACAAGCCTAGTGACTCACGAATTGACAGCTTTCTATCTTACTGTACCTGACTATAATCAACACAAAGCCGTATCGATGTTATCAGAAATTATTCAAAGATCCTATTTTGATGACCGGGATGTGGATCGGGAGAAAAAAATTATTATAGAAGAATTGCGTGAGGGTGGTGAAAACTTTGACCTGGACCCAATGGTTTTATCTTTATCAAATTTGTATTCGGGCTCGAGTTTGGGTCTACCTATCAAAGGAAGTGTGGATACCATTGCCTCAATTACTCAAGAAAATGTGCTGGATTATTTAGCCCATCAATATCGGCCAGATAAATGCTGTTTAATTATCGCTGGTAGTTTTGAAAACAAAGGAATAATGGAGCTGATTGATCAGGAGTGGAATATGTGGAACCCTAAAAGTAAAAAATTTATCGAACCTTTAGACTTTGTAAACGAAGATGTAGGCCAATTACCCAGAATCACCTACAGACAAAGGGCTATCAGCCAAACCTACATGACAGTCAACTTTTTACTCCCCGAAGGCATGCGGCCAAAGAAGCTGATTGAACAAGAAAAAACTGATAAAGACTTGGAAATAGATTTTAAAAAAGTGTTGGATGAATATCTAAAAAAACACGCGGTTTTACTAGTTCTAAACACTTTACTTGGTCAGGGTTTATCATCCAGATTATGGATAAAAACGATTGAGGAAGAGCTTTTGTTTAATCAAATTTCCAGCGAGATTATCAAGTTCAAACAAACTGGTTTACTGCAAGTTTCTGGTAGAATTGATAACAGTCAGTTTAGTTTTGGTCTGGAAAGTATTCTAACAGTTTTAGAAGCCTTTAAAAAAACCACAGTGTCAATCAACGAATTATCTAAAGCTAAAGAATACCTTAAAGGCCGTTTGATTCTAGAAAATGAAGATTTAGTAGCTGGCAGTTTTTGGCAGGTAGAACAACTTGTTGGTACAGGCCTTACCTTTGAACTAGATGATTTAATTGCTAAAATAGAACAAGTGGACGCGCCTCAAATTCGATCTCTGGCAGTGGATTTATTTAATCCTGAAAATTTATCTTTATCTAGTGTTGGTCCAGCTAAAGAAACCCGCCTGGTTGAAAAATTGATTAAAAAATATCTGGGGTGAAGTATCTGGTTATAAATTTCTTTAAACCATCCTAATCTATGCTAAAAAAACTGGAACCATGGTTGTTAATTTTCTAAATTTTTGTAGTTGTGAGAAGTTTACTTAACCCCAATTCTAGGCTCCATAGAGTAATTCAGATCATCGGTAGCTGTAGTTAGTAAATTCTGTAATTGTTTGGAATTTAAATTTTTTAGGTTGTTAAAATTGCTGATTTTGATAAATTTGATTTCAATTTTTTGATCACCAAATTCTTGTAAAGATTTTAACCATAAATAGACAATTCTGGTATTTGTAAAACCCGCCCCGGGTGCAATTATAAAGTAAATGACTTTGTTTTTATCTAGATTTTTACCAACAGTTTTTTTAATCAAATCCCAGTTTTTTTGCCAGAAATTTTCAAAGTCCTGATACAATTCCAGTCTCTTTTGCGAGTCTATTTGATCAATAAAATCAAGAGTATAATTGACAGAATCCAGCCCATAAAGCTCTAATTTAGTATCTAAAGAAAAAATTATGGAATTATTTGCAGTCATTATTTCGGTTATTAGTCTGGGTTTATTAGCCTATTTAATCTCAAAATCGTCAACCAAAAACAGCCTAAATGAAACCGACATCAGCAGTTCAATTTTGTTAAAATTAGGTCAAAATCAATCGGAAATGGTCGAAAAACTAGTGGAAAAATTAACCCAAAACGCCACTAACCAAATCCAAACCTTAACTGAAAATCAGCAAAAAATTGAGTTAAAACTAATTGAAAGCAAGAACCTTTTAGAAGCTAATTTTGTAAAACAATTATCCGAGCAAAACTTGGAATTTGAAAAAATAAAAACTAACAATCAAGAAAATTTAACTAAAATTCAAACTAGTCTTCAAGAAAAATTAACTCAGGGGGTGACTAGTTTAGTTGAAGTAAACAACAAAAACTTCGAATTACTGTCCAAAACTAACCAACAAAGACTAGATCAAATCAATTTGGATGTGCAAAAAAGATTAGATGAAAACTTCGCTCAAAATTTAAAATCGTTTCAAGAAGTTACCAAAAACCTTGGTCAAATGGAGCAAAAAGCCCAACAAATGGTAGAATCTACCAAATCGATTGATAAACTAAACAACATTTTTAGCAGAACCAGCAGCAAAGCTTTTGGAGGTTTTGCCGAAAATTATTTGGAATCATTGCTAGCTGAAAATCTTGCTCCAGGTAGTTGGGGTAAGCAAGTCAAAGTTCCAGAATCGACCGAGATTATTGATTTTATAATTTATGTAGATGACAAAAAAATAGGAATAGACGCCAAATTCCCGCTTACCAAATACCAAGATTATATCGAAGCTGAAATTGGAGATAAAGACACTAAACGTAAAGAATTTTTGAAAGCGGTTATGGAAATGGCCAAGTCAATTAGTGAAAAATATTACAAAAATAATTTTGTTGATGCCCTGCTTTTGTATTTACCCAGCGAAAGTATGTACAATGAGGTTTTAGACTCCGAAAAAAATCAACAAGTGGGCGAGTTTTTACAAAAATTTAGAATTTCTTTGACTTCACCCAATACTATTTTTCCTCAGATATTGCTTATTAAAACATATCAATTCAAGCTTCAAGTCAGCCAAAATGCCGAAAATATAGTAAATGGCCTAAAACAAATCAAGAAAAATATTGGCAGCTTTAAAGACGAATATCGAAAATTGGGAGAAAAAATCCGCCAAGCCCAACAAAATTATGATCAGGCTGAAAGAAATTTGATTGGGGTCGAAAAAAATATTTTGCTATTAGAGACTAGTGAGGGAGATGGTGACACTGTTGGAGAGAACGAGTTGTTATAAATCTATATGTGAATGCTTCAATTATTTTAGGATCTAAGTTTAGGATGCTTGGGAGGGTTTCACAACTGGTAGCCCTCGGCCCAACTGTTTGAACATCAGAGGATTCCGAAAACATTATCGTAGTGACAAGCTTTCACCATAAATTAAAAAGGTTAAATTTATTATTTTTCCTAAAACATCTCCGTAACCCCAGCCAAAGCTATCATAGCCCCATTATCTCCGGTTAGATTTCTGGGAGCAATTAGCACTTTGATATCCGAATTTGTCTCGATAGAACTGCGTAAACTGGAGTTAGCCGATACCCCGCCAGATAGACCAATGCTTTTAGGTTTAAATTCCTTAACAGCTAAATTTAGTTTATTTTGAAGTTGTTTGATGATTACGTATTGAGCGGAGATACAAATATTTTTGATAAATTCTAAGTGGTCAATTTTGCTACTAGTTTTGTTTTCCAATAAATATTCCAGTTCTTTTTCTGTCAGAGGTTGCTCGTATTTCCAAGACTTAAAATTTTGTTTTTCTATTAAGTACCTAACAGCAGTTTTTAGCCCTGAATAAGAGAAATTTAGGCTATCATCCTTAATCATACCAATTGGCAAATTGGAAATATTTTCAGATTTATGCAGGTCAGCGATTTTGCTAATATAAACTCCAGCGGGATATTTTAGCCCCAGCATTCTACCGACTTTATCAAAACATTCGCCAGCAGCATCATCTAGGGTTTTACCTACAATTTTTTTGTTATTAAAATCCTGTAACAAAATTATTTGACTATTGCCTCCGCTGACTAGTAAATGTAAATGTGGAAAAATATTTTCCATGTTAATTTCTTGGCCGTAAAAACAACTGGCCACATGTCCATCAAGATGATTGATTTCGACAATTTCTACTTTTTTTTGGGTTTGCTGATAAATAAAAAAACTTATGGTTTTGGCAAATTCTAAACCCACCCGTAGTGCTGAAACCAAACCAGGTCTGGTGGTTACAAAAATTTTATCCAAATTCTGAATTAGCTGTAAATGCTTTAAATTGGCTTTTTCTAAGGCTTGGTTATAGACAGTATGTATGCCTTTAGCGTGTTCTCTAGCTCCAATTTCCGGAACCACACCTCCATATTTTTGATGAATTAGAATTTGGCTAGAAACTACATTTGCAAAAATTTTAAATGAATTTAGATATTCTAAAATACTAGATCTATCAGTAGAATTAATTGTTCCTTCCAAAATCGCTATTGAAGTTTCGTCGCAGCTACTTTCAATTCCCAAATAATACATGCCGAATTTTATTTACTCCATTTAATTGCTACATCCGAAATTGGTTTTAAAACATCGGTTTTTTGAACTGTATCTAAATTATTAATAATTGCCAAAAGCCTTTCAAAGCCCATTCCCGTGTCTATATTTTTTTTGGCTAAGGGTTTTAAATTAATCGGTTCAGAGTTTTGATCTTTTTCACCTTCATATTCCATAAAAACATGGTTCCAAATTTCTACGATTTCATTTTCTAAAAAATTTTCTATCTCTTGTGGTTTCATTTTCGGAAATAAATTAATCTCAAAATCAACAGGATTATGGTTAAGCAGATAATAGATTTCTGTACATGGCCCACAAGGTCCTCTATATGGAAGTCCCCACCAATTATCTTTTCCACTTCGTTTACTGATTCTGGTTATATATTTTGGGCCGTGTTTGGAATTCTCGTTGACTACAGTTTCAGTACCATCATTATGCTCTAAACTAAAATCATACTCCAAACCAACATCAGCTTCAATGCCTTTTCTAGCAAACATTTTTCTCCAAGTATCGATGGCAATTTGATCAGGTTCCATGCTACTATTTCCTCTATAAACGGTCACAAATAGTCTATTTGGATCAAGATTTAGATAATCCTTTGAGGTTAAAAATTCAAATCCCCATTCAATTGATTGAGCTTTGTCATAGTCTCCCAAAGACCAACTACCCAGCATTTCAAACAGTGATAAATGCCGATTGTCACCTACTTCGTCAATATCTAAGGTTCGGATACATTTTTGGCTATCAGCTAATCTGTTACCATCGGGATGAGTTTCACCCATTAAATAGGGAACCAGAGGATACATCCCAGAATTTACAAATAACAATGTTGGATCTTCTTTGGGGATCAACGAGCTAGAAGGTAAAATGGCGTGGTTTTTGGATCTATAAAAATCTAAAAATTTTTTACGTAGAGTTTTGGAGTCCATAGAGTTAAATTAAGGTTGAAGTTTTTATGTAATGATTTCACACCCTACTAATAATTTTTTATAAGTTTAATATGATACATTATTAATAAAATAACATTAACAAAGATAAAAAATATTTTGCAGGCTTTAAAATCAATTTTCATACTAAAATTGACAAATAAGTATCAAACAGAAAATAAGTATTTGAAAGTAAATCAACAACGTTTATGTTGGACCGACTAAAAAATTTACCTGATAATATTAAAAACCTGTTGGCTATTGTTTTGTCAATTGTAATTATTGTTTTTGTGGTGGTTTTTCTAACCTTTGTAAATCAATTTTTAAAACAAAACCTGTCTACAATTAGAGACTTACTAAGATAAAATGAATAACTCAATACTGTTACTGGAAGCAACAAAGATTTTGACCTACTCGGCCCTGGCTTTTTTTGTAGCCTTGTGGTGGGGACCATATTTGATTCAGATTTTGGGTAAATTAGAATTTTGGAAAAAAAAGGTTCGGGATACTACAACCACCGGTGAAAAAATAATCGTCACCAAAGAATTTTACGATGAAAACGAAAAAAAACGCTTGGTACCTAGAGCTGGGGGAATTTTAATTTGGGCTACAACTTTGGCTTTTGCTGGATTTTTTTGGCTATTTTTAAGAGCCTATCCGGGCAATCAATTAACTCAATTTTTGAATTTTGTTTCTCGACAAGAAACCTTTATTCCTCTAGGAACTCTGTTTTTCGGATCATTTTTGGGATTAATCGATGATGCTTTGGTGACTTCAGAAAGTGGTGGGAAGTACAAAGGTGGTGGAATGCATCTTAGTCAGCGTCTGGGTTTGGTGACAGCTTTTAGTTTTTTAATCAGTTTGTGGTTTTATTTTAGGGTAGAATTGTATATTTTAAGTTTTTTTGGTTTAGAAATTAATCTAAGTAAATTTAATTTAGGTTTTGGTCTAAATGCCACTTGGTTAATTATTCCATTTATTGTGGCAGTTTTGGTATTTACCTGGTCAACAGGGATTATCGATGGTTTTGATGGTCTGGCTGGTGGGGTGTTTATCCCTGTGTTTTTATGTTTTGCCGGCCTGGCTTTTGCTAGAGGTTTTTTTGACGTGGCAACCCTATTAATGGTTATGGCTGGGTCAACGATGGCCTATTTATGGTACAATATTCCTCCTGCCAAATTTATTTTGGGAGATACCGGGACGGTAGGAATTTTATTGACATTGGGGGTTATTGCCATCTTGATAGACTATGTGTACATTTTACCAATAGCAGGTTTTGTACTTTTTCTAACATCAATTTCGGCAATTGTTCAGGTGGCTTCCAAAAAAATCTTGAAGAAAAAAGTCTTTTTAGCCGCCCCCTTTCATCACCACTTAGAGGCTATCGGTTGGACCAGAAACCAAATTACCATGCGCTATTGGCTTATCTCGATTATGACTTCAGTACTTGGTTTAACTATAGGTTTGATTTTTCGGTAAAAGCAGCTCATTATTCACCTATAGAAATAAGTTTTTATTAATCATCAGGCTACAAAAGATCCTAAAACGAGAGAAGCAATGACAGTTGTTACTTCTGAGGGGGCTTGGTTTTAGCCTGGAGCTTACTTCTAATTTTGTTTTAGAGACCTGTTAACTATTTGAATAAACTAATTCATCAGAAATCTGAACGCGAATCAAAATACCGATTACAAGATAATTATCAACTATTTTTTGGATTTAAGTTGATTGTATTTTTCTTCTATAGTTCTTCGACGAGATATTACAAATATAATTAAAATAATTAAACCAATTAGGCCTCCAATAGAAGCCACAAAACCACCTGTTCTAGGTAAAAAGTCAAATAAATTACTACCTGGAATATTGTTATTATTTCCAGAATTATTGTTATTTCCACCGATACCACTATTATTTCCAGTATTATTCCCAGAGCCAATTCCTGAACCAGTTCCCGTATCTGTTGGGTAATCGGCATCAATGCCAGTTATACCCCCGCTAACAGCATAAGTTACAGTGTTACTAAGGACATTATTTCCCTGATAAGTAACCAAACCAAAGGCATTTCCACCGCCCACAATACCATTTATACTTGAAACATTTACATTTCCACCTGTGGACTGGGTAATTAGCGGAGAACCAGGAATCGAAGAAGATTGATTGGCTACATTTTGAGTTCCAGAAGGTCTTGGAAAATCGGGGGTTAAGGGTTGAGTTAGTAGAACAAGATTTTGTTGAGTTGGTGTTTGATTAGTTCTATATGTGCAAATACCTTGATTGTTAGTAATTCCTGCAAAAACGACAAATATACTGGCATTGGGCGGTTGAATCCAGATCTCGCAAGGGACGTTACTCAAAACAGTGTTGGTAGATGTTAAAGCTGGCCCCAGCGTAAAAGTGAGTAACTCTCCCAAAAAAATGTTGCCAGGATTAACTGTAAAAGTTACAGAAGATACGTTTTGAGGGGAAATTACAAGCTCAATAATTGTGGTACCCTGACTATTGGCTGAAACAGGTAAATTTTGGCCGGCAATAATTACAATAGTAGCAACCACAAACAACGAAAATAAAGCCTTTTTAAGGCTATTAAACAAGTTACTTTGGAACTGCCAAAACCGCATAAACACTATATTATGCCTCAATAAAAACCAAATGTCAAAAAGTTGATGTAACGTCGTATTCCAATCGTATCAATCCAAAATAAATAAGGATTTGACTGTTATAAAAATATATGTAATATAAAATAATGTTTGTTATTAAATAATACATTTATATGTTTAACGAATTACCACAACGCCGAGTAGAAAGTAATGAAGAACCATTTTGGATTATAACTTTCGAATTTGATCAAGAACATCATCGCGAAGTTTTTGAAGATATTTTGAGACAAAACCCTCAAATACAAATGCCCGAGCTATTTACAGATACCTCAGACTTGTTTCAAAAATGGCAACCACTAGGAGCAACTGGTTTAGTGCCATTCATAGATCAAGCCAGTAGGAGGCGAAGATATGGACCTAGTCCTGACTCCGAAACTTTATTGGCTAAATGGGAGGAAATAAAAGCCGTGCTGGAGGGTAAAACAGTTCCAGATATTTATAATGGAGAAATGTTTACAGGCCAAACACTTTTGAATAGCATGCTTGTAAAAGTAAACAAATTGGTTCGTAATTCAAAAAAGAAACCAGAATAGTGGTAGTCCTTAAAATTCAATTTCAGTTTTGGCTATTTTATCAAGTTCAACTAAAATACTTTGTTTGATTTGCTCTATTTTTTGATATTTACTGGCAATTTCTTGTTGAGCTTCTAGGTCAAATTCTCCCGATGAAGCTATTGGGATTGGGATTTGTATGGTTTTAACAATAGACTGAGGAAGGCTTTTTTGTTTTTCCCCTTTTACGTTTTCAATAAATATTGGTTGAGCTATATTTCTGATATAATCTAAGTCAATTTCTTTAAATAAAGGTCTAAGTCCACAATTATTTCTACCGATATTAAATTTACCACTTCGTTTTAATACATGTCCTGAATTACCATATGTAACCCAGGTCAAAATAGTTTCATTATACTTAAAAGTTTTAATAAAACCGAATATACCACCATTTTCTATTTGACCAGAATATACAGGATATTCTCCTTGATTTGAATTAATAAATTCTTTTGTTAAATTATCTTCGCCTAATATCTCAAAAATATTACTAATTTTTACATTTTTCACAACATAATCACTAGCAATCTCAACCTGTATTTCTTTAATTTGTTTTTTGTATTCTTCGATTTTTTGTTTTAATTCTTCAATATATTGGATTTGTTCAGTAATTTCTAATTGTGCTTCAATATCTATTTCATCATTTGAATTTATAGGTAATGGTATTTCTACATTTTCTATCATTTTTGGATATACTTTAGTAAATTCATCTTCACCATCTTCACCTTTTCTACCTTTTGCCATTTCTCTAAGCTGTGGCTCTAAATAGTATTTAACGCAGGTTAAATTTAAATTGTCTATTTTAGGTTTTAATAAACCTCTATCACCATTTATAGAAAATTTGTCTGAAATTACTTTTACATAACCAGCAAAACCGTTTGTAGCCCAAGTAATAAATTCACCATCAAAATCGTATGAGTTTATATAAGCTAAAGGAGCAAAGTTTGAAGCCGAATAAATAGGGTAATTTCCTTTGTTTGTTTCTCCGTATTTCTTAGTATAAAGGGATTTGCCTTTTTTGATTTCAAACAAATCTTTGATCTTAAAGTTCTTCAGATTTTTTTCAGACTTTTTTTTTAATGTAAGCTCTTTTATCTCTTCCTCAAAACCCCTAATTGATATAGCAACATCTTCAATAATAGTAGCAAATTGAGTTAAACTAATTTTTTCTTGTTTGGTAGTAATTCCTAAAGAAACTTTTTCATCTTCAGACCACCATTTATCAATAATCCAATGATTTTCTGATTCAAATTTATCAATTGATTGCAATTTACACCTTGGATCAGTATTATTTTTTACAAAGTAATCTTTGCTATTTTTAAAGGCATTAAACAGCTCAACAGCTTGTTGTAAATCATCTTGTTCAATATTAAACCTGTACACATCTCTGCTCTCCCCAATCTCGCTTGCTAAATAAGTAAAAACCGGAAAATGTTGCTGTTTCTCAACCTGATCTTTTTTAGTTATTGCTAAAATATAGGTTTTTTTGGAAGTGGTGAAAAAGGTTTTTAGAGGTAATGAAATAATTGCATCTAAATAGCATTCTTTCAAAATAAAATCTCTTAGTTTTTTGTCTTCTGCGCGATTGAAAATACCGTCTGGCACTACAATAAAAGCCTTGCCACCTTTCTTAAGATGGCGAACTATCCATTCCATAGCCAAACCCTCTAGCCCACCAGCATTTACAGAATAAAAATTTTTAAGACTTGAATCTTGTTCTATTTCATTTTTGATAGTTTTACTACCACCCATGAGATAAGGTGGATTTGTAATAATCAAATCAAATTTAGTTTTCTCATCAAAAGAATCCTCAATTTTACCGTATGTGCCAAGGTTCGTTCTAATTAGAGTAAATGTATCATTAAAAACTTTTGTGAACTCTTTTGTATTTTTGCTTTCTGCCAGTAGTTCAGCTAAATGAATCAACATGTTAGCTTTAGCAAGAATTATGGTTCTTTCTTCATCTTTTTCAAAACCTTTATCGTAACCTTTGTATGTAATTTTTGGGGTAATTTTACCATTTTTAGGTCTAAAATCATCTGATCGCTCTTCCAAATTTAAGGGCTCTAGAACAAAGCCACCAACTCCACAAAAAGGATCGCACACTCTTTCACCTCCTTTAAAATCAGAAATTCCCGTCATTTCTACTATATTTCTGATTACCTTTCTAGGAGTAAAAAATTGACCAAGAGCTTTAACACCTGCGTTTTGCTTCAAAAAACTTTCGTATATTTTAGTCTTAAAATCTTTATCAATATTGTTGGTGCTAAATTTACCATAATCTTTTTCAAATTCTTTAAATTTTATTATAGATTCAACAAACAAATTGGCTTGACTGGTATTGGCGTTGCCAGATTCATCAACAAAAATAGTTCCATTGATTATAGTTGTGTTATCCGCTCCTTTTTCAAATTTATTTTTAATTTCTGCTCTACAATTATTTACATAAAAATTAAGCACACTAATTGATGAGTCTTTTCTAGCTATTCTTCTGTATAACTCTTCAAAATTTTCATCTAAAATCTCTAAATCACTCAAAAATTTAAAAATAAAAAGCTCAACGACATTATAAAGGCATTTTTCTGGTGATTTTCCTGTGGCTACCCAAATAGCTTGCCAAACTTTTCTTGCAAGTGGAAGGGGATCTATGGTTTCTGGTTCTTTAATTATAGAATTTTTAGAGTTAATTTTTTCCAAAATTTCTTTGATTAGTTTGTAAATTTTTCTTGTTTCGTCACTCATTTTTTCTATCTCATAAACACTATCTTTTTCGCTAATTTCAAACTTTCTAGTAATTTCAGATCCATCCTCTTTTTTGATTATAGAATAACTTCTTTTTTTGCTTAAAACATTGACTTGATATTCATGATCTTTGTTTATTTGTTTAGAATTAATCCAAATTGTAGTTTTACCATCAGTGATAATACCGATATTTGCATTCAATTCTTGGCAATAATTATTACACTGTTGAATAGCTTTAAATTTTTCAGATTCATTATTAAATTTACCACTTTTTTTTATCTTCAATAACAGCAATAATATCTAACTTTGAAGAGTTTCGATTAATAACTAGTCTATCAGGTTTGTGGGAAGTAAAAGCACTGTTATAATTTTCGGGTATTAATTTAGCATTACATAATTGTTTAAAAGTAGTTGCTCCAATTTGGAAATACTCAAACTCGCCAATTATTTGTCCTTGTATTTTTCCATTTTTTAGATATTTTGATTCAAGTTCTTCGCTCATATATTGTTAGTTATTAATATAAAAATTTAAAAAGTAGTTGCTCCAATATTATAAAAATCCCAAGTTCTTATTTTTTCAGGGTTTATGTGTAGATTTCTTTGTAGTAATTCTTCCGACATAATATCTGATTTAGGTAAGATATATAAAACAATTTGGTCAATTAGTAAATCAACTAACTACTTTTAAAGCTAGTTATTACGATTAAATGATGCTTATAAAATGAAGACTTAAATGTCAAAAATATGTTTTACTAATGTTGTCAAACATAATAATTAGTTATAATTACATTCTATCTTTTAAACAAAAAATAGCAACAGGTTTTTATAAAATTGAACCTAACCTGAAATATTTTGTGCAATTTTTAAGGTTCACCTGTAATATTTTATATAATTACCCAAATAGTAGCTTTGATGTTATCAACCCCGACAATCTTTGGGACGAATTTCTAAATTTATAACAGACAAAATCAACTGACTACCACCTCTCCATGTAAACTATCAACCAAAACACTTTGGCCTACTTCCAATACCTTGGTGGCGTTTTCTACACCAGACACGCAAACTATTCCTAAAAATCTACATAGAGCAGTAAAGTCACTACTTGGATTTTTGTCTTCCAAAATAATGGCCACAATATTGGTATTTTCTTGAAACTCATAATTTTCTGTTTGTAAAACCAATACTAATGAATCCTGTTTTTTGGCGGGATTAATTTCTAGATTTGTAGCTACTTTACCAAACACCAAACCTGGCGAAATCGGGATTCCTCTAAGCAAACTAAAGGCTCGTTTTTCTGCTTTTACAAGGTTAAAGTTTTGTAATAACTGATCGTTTTGTTCTCCAAACAATAGTTTATCAAGTGATAGATTAATGCTAGAATATTGGCTACTATTTATATATCTTTGATTTAAAATCTCAACATCAAAACCTTGCTTTTCAAACAATATCTCTATTTCATGAGGATACAAATAGCGAACTTGTTTTAGCGACAAAAAAAATCTTTTACCAATTTCTCGGTACAAATTTTCTACAATACTAAAAGTCAAATAAAATGTATCCAGGCACTCTGGACCAAGATCAAAAATTTTTTGGACTCTCGTAAATATCTCTTTTTGACTCATATTCAAATTGTATTTTGATTGCAAAGTTGTTCTCGAATTCTTAATTTTCAACTCTTCGTCTTTAATTTTTAATTTTAATCTGCCTGATATACCCGATTTGCCAGTTTTTTTTATTTGCCTACAAACTCCAGCAAGAACCTGTAAATAGTAATTTTCATCCCAGCCAGGCCCACTCTGACCATAGCTAAGCCAGCCATAATTTTTGGTATGTAGTTGAATTTTTTTTAAAATCTCTAAGTCCAATTCACTTAAATCTTGTCTAATAAATCTGGTTTCAGTGCTAGCCAAATAGTCCAAAATCTTGGGTTTGTTTTCTACATAATCTAATATTTCCAAAAAGCTTTGTGATTCTTGTTTGGCCTTAGAACTTGCAAAATCCGTCGTCAGAAATACTAAATCGGTTTCTAATTCTTCAACATTTTTATTACTATTCAAGTTAGATTTTAAAATTTCCTGAAGTTTTTCAAACAGTAAATTACTTACCAAATTATTTTCATCAAACTCAATAAACAACCATTGAAGCAAACTAAAATCCTGATAGATTTGGTAGTAATATTTATAGGTTTCAAATAACTCCTTATCAGCTAATTTGGCTAAGTTTTGACTTTCTAACTTTTTGCAGAAATCTAGTAAAACAGATTGTTTTTGTTTAAAATCATGGGTTAATTTGGTTATAAAAACTTCATCATTTACGACTTTATCAGTTATTTCTTTGGAAAGCATTCGAAACTCTTTTTTGTTTATCCAGACTCTGTATCTATTTTCTTGGTAGCAGTGTAGCGTGGTTGAGATCTTAGATTCTAGACCAAAATCTTTTAAGGTTTCGTTTACATTATTTACGCTAGCAGCTGCCGACAAAACTTGAGGAGTTGCAAAATAATCATCTACAAGCAAGTCCAGAGTTTCTTTATTAGAATTTAAATCTTTTTGATAGACAGTAAATAAACTACCCAAACTTTCAAAATATTTACTGCTTTTATTTACTCTAAAAAACCTTTCTCTGCCTTGTTTACGGCTAGTTAAAATCTCTAATTTTTCTAAATAATTAAGCTCAGTAAACACATTCCTGGCGTCAGTGCCTAAACCTCGTAGCAGTTCTTGGATGAAAAATTCCTGATCAGGGAATTTAAAAAACCAATTTAAAATTTTAAGCCTAGTTCCTGAATTAAAAAGTTTATCGAGCATTTTTGTAATTTTTTAAGTTTTACGTTTTGTTATATAGGACAAACTTATTCTTTCTATAAGCTTTTGTCAAAATTAAAGTCCGCCTTTAGGTCAAATTGACAATCCAAAGCCCTTATTTAATTCTTAATCAAATGTCCACTAAAAAAACAACTAATAATTGGAAGCAAAATTTATTGATTGTCTCTTTAATTTTTAATTTTGTATTAATTGGCCTTGGGTTCTACTTTTTTGGTAGCCGAAGTACCCTTGAGATTACCAATTTAAAGTATTTACAAGCCAAAAACCAGATAGAATTTATAATCCAACGAGAAGGTCTAACCAATTTACCGGACAAGGAAAAAGTTGGTAAATTTCAACTAAAAGGCTTGGTAAGTAGTCTAGAAGACCCTTATAGTGAGTACTTTATGGCTTCTGAGTTTGATAATTTTAACGATAATCTGAATCAAAGATATCAAGGAATTGGAGTAAGGTTTGACGAAAAAGATGGAAAAATATTTGTCACCAGAGTTTTTGAAAACAGCCCTGCTAAAGACAGTGGCGTTCAAAATGGTGACATTTTATTTAAAGTTGAAGACAAAGAAATCACCGGTAAAAATATTAGTGAAGTTATCAGCCAAATTCGAGGTGAAGAAGGTACTACAGTCAAATTGGTTTTTGTTAGAAATGGTCAGGAGTTAGAAAAAAATATTACAAGGAAAAAGATTCAATCTGATTTGGTTTACCTAGATTTTAAAGAAGATTCTGCCATACTAGAAATTACCTCTTTTGGGGAAAATCTGGATTCCAAAATGCAAAAAGTGGTAGCCGACATCAAGAATAAAGGTGATAAAGTTAATTCAATTATTTTGGATTTACGCGGCAATACTGGGGGAATTTTGGATCAATCTATCGAGGTTATGTCCTATTTTGTCGAACCCAATTCCACTGCCTTGATTGAAAAAGATAAGGACTCCGAGGTGGTTTTACGAACCAAGTTTAAACAGGAAAATTTACTGGGTTATCCGACTTTTGTTTTAGTTGATGGTAATACAGCTTCGGCTAGTGAAATTATGGCTGGTAGTTTGCGGGATAATTCTGGAAGTAAATTAATTGGCACCAAAACCTTTGGTAAGGGAGTTGTCCAAAGACTGTATAATCTAAACAACGGTGACCAACTCAAACTTACAATTGCCGAGTGGCTAACCCCAAAAGGTACCAAAATTAACAAAGTTGGTTTGGAGCCAGATATTTTGGTGGAGGATAATCAAGATAGTTTGGA